>Ga0187866_1000754_pt1 | contig 34838 bp, 29 predicted proteins | sample June2016WEW_11_1_3_FD_133013 | JGI IMG/M metagenome (GOLD analysis project Ga0187866, IMG submission 133013) | Peatland microbial communities from SPRUCE experiment site at the Marcell Experimental Forest, Minnesota, USA - June2016WEW_11_150 | ecosystem: Environmental > Terrestrial > Soil >...
CAGCACCCGAATGTGCCCATAAACCCCGCCATTCAGCAGCATCCGGCAAAACGCCGCCAAATCCGGCGCAGTGCTGAACACCCCGGCGTGCCCCGAAACTCCCCCAATCACGAAAGCATTTTCGTCGTGGACTTCGCCCTGTACCAAGCGGTGGCGCAACTCGTTGTCCACCTCCGTCGGCGCAATCTCCGGCCACAAATTCTTCGGTGGCAGGTACATCGTGTTCTTCATTTTCAACGGGCCGAAAATCAACGAGCGCGCCAGTTCGTCGAGCGGCTTTCCCGTCAGCCGCTGAATAATCTCCGCCATCAAGATGATGCCCAGGTCCGAATACTCCACCTTCGTTCCGGGCTCGTATTCCAGCGGCTCCGCGAAAATCATACGCAGCGTCTCGGCCTTCCCTTTCGACGTCCGCCAGTATTCCTTGAATGGCGGCAGCCCCGAAGTGTGCGTCATCAGGTGCCGCACCGTCACTTTGTGCCGCCAGGCAATTTGCCGCTCGCCGGGCCAGTTAGCACCTTCGCGCGAATCCCGCACAACAATCTTCTGGGGTCCCTCCGCCTGCGGCCCCGCGATCCATTCAGGCAGATAACGCTCGATAGGCGCATCGAGATCCAGCGGGGAAGGGAAGTCGCCCTCCACTAGCATTTCGACAAGCGTGGTCGTCACCACCACCTTTGTCAGCGACGCGATGTCATACATCGTATCGATCTTCGCGGCCGGCGAGTTCGCGTCATAGCTCAACTTCCCAAACGCGTGCAGCGACACCTTTCCGCGATAGCCCACCGCTATCGTCGCTCCGGGGAACGTCTTGTCCACGATAGCTTTTTCCACTTCAGCAAACGCCGGCCGCAGTTGCGCCTCTCCGCGCACGTCCATCGTCTGCAGCGTCATCGGATTGGCCGCCACTTCGATCCCGAAGCCCGCCTTCAAACCCACGCCCGGAATCGTCACCGGCAAGTGCCCTTGCACAGGAATCTGCCCAAAGAGCGCGCGCGCAATCGCAATTTGCGCCACGTCGCTGATCCCGAACGCGGAAAGCCAAGTCTCTGCCTGCGGAAATCGCTCGATCAGGTAAGGGCTTCCCATTCCGGCCGTGATTACTGGCCTGCCCGCCTTGTAAATCTGATTGATCAGCGGCAGTTGGTCCGCCGGTACGTCCACATCGCCCTTGCGATCGCTTACGCGCACAAACAACGCCAGGATAGCCACGTCATATTGATCCGGTGGAGGCAATTTCAACGTCTCCGCCTTCACAAATTTCGTGTCCGCGCGCAGCGCAATCAGCGAATCGAAGCGCGTGCGCAACTCCCGCTCCAGGTCCTCTCCCGGATAAGGCTCCGGGTCCGCGTATAGCGAAACCAGCAGCGCGCGCATCGGTTTCGCCCCGTCCAGCGGCAACCGGTGCGCCGTGTCCCGCAGTAACGTGATTCCGCGGTCCGAAATCTCTTGCGCCTCCGCCTGATACGCAGCGCTGCCAAACTTCGCATTCAGCGCATCCAGGTCCACCAGCCGGTTGCTGTTCAATCCTAGCTTTGCCTTGGCCAGCAGAATGCGCCGCACCGAAGCGTCCAGCCGTTCCTGCGTAATCTGCCCAGACTGGGCCGCGGCCAGCAGCGCATCGTACGCCGCATCCGGCACCGGCGGCATCAGCAACGCGTCCGCGCCCGCAAGAAACGCGCGCACCGCCGCATCTCCTGGCGCAAAACGAACGGTGATCCCGCCCATATCCATGGCGTCCGTCACCACCAGCCCCTCAAATCCCAATTCCTTGCGCAAAACGTCCGTGAGAATTCGCGAAGAAAGCGTCGCCGGCGTATTCGCATCGGGTTCCAGCGCCGGCACGGAGAGGTGCCCAGTCATGACGCTGCCCACGCCCGCCGCAATCGCCGCGCGGAACGGCACAAATTCCAGATGTTCCAGCCGCTCCCGGTCCGCCTTGATCACGGGCAAATCAATGTGCGAATCCCCCGCCGTGTCGCCATGTCCCGGGAAATGTTTAGCCGTGGCCAGCCCGCCATTCTCTTGCACCCCGCGAATGAATTCGCTTACAAATTCCGATACCCACGCAGGGTCTTCTCCAAACGACCGCGTATTGATGATGGGATTCCCCGGGTTATTGTTTACATCCGCGTCCGGCGCGTAGATCCACTGGATGCCCACGGCCCGCGCCTCCAGCGCCGTGATTTTCCCCATGGTGTACGCATCCTTGGGATTCCCCGCGGCCGCCAGCGCCATCGCCGTCGGAAACGATGTTCCTTCGTCCAGGCGCATCGCCGTGCCGCGCTCAAAATCCGCGCCAATCAGCAGCGGCAGCTTCGATCTGGATTGCAGTTGGTTCGTCAGCACGGCTGTCGGGTACGCCTGGCTCTTCACGATGCCCAGCGGCGATCCGTGCGTGATGTTGATGAATCCCCCGACGTGCAGCTCGTTCACGTCGTGCATCATTTGCGCGTAGGCTTCGGAATCCGTGGGCGTGAAGCTGCCGTGATACGTCGTAAAGAGAACCTGGCCGACCTTTTCCTCCAGGCTCATTTGCAGGAGCGTTGTTTCGGCCCATCTCTCCTGCTCGGCCGTCGCATTGCCCGCGGCGCTGCTCTGGGCGGCGCGCTTTTCGCCTGCCGTGGCTTTCGCGGATTCTGCGATTCGTAAGTCGCTGCGAGCGTTCAGTGTCATAAGCAATAGAAGCAAAAATGGCAGAAACATCAATCCGGCAGCACGCCTGTTCATATTTCGATGATCCCCTGGCCGCCTGCCCGCCGCCTCGACTGTATATAGCACGCGCACTCCCTGCTCACAATCAAGGTGCGGACGCCGCGTTCCAGAATATCATTGGAAGCTATGGAACCCATCGGCCGTCTGAACCGCTCCCTCCGCCAACCCCTTCTCGCGCTGGTCTGTTCGTTCCTGGCCTGCGTTTTCGCCGTGTCCTTCGCGGTTGCGGCGCAGAAACACGCGAAACCCAAGCGGAGCCACGTTGGCCGGGTTCAGACGGGCCTCGACGTCCTCGAATCCGAGAAATTCGCCTCCCTCCGCGGCAAACACGTCGGCCTCATCACCAATCACACTGGCGTGGATTTTCAGGGGCGCTCCACCATGGAAGCCCTCGCAAAGGCCCCCGGAGTCCAGTTGGTCGCGCTGTTCAGCCCCGAACACGGCATCGCCGGCCATGCCCTTGACAGGGTCTCATCCTCCAAAGATCCCTCGACCGGGCTCCCCATCTACAGCCTCTATGGTGAGCAACTGCGTCCCACCGACGACATGTTGAAAGATATTGATGCTCTCGTTTTCGATGTGCAGGATGCCGGCGTGCGTTTCTATACCTACACCACCACGATGGCCTATTGCATGGAAGAAGCCGCGAAACACGGCATCGCCTTCTTTGTGCTCGACCGCCCCAATCCCCTGAACGGCGACATCCTCGAAGGGCCCATGCTCGATGCGGACAAAACCAGTTTCGTCGCCTACTTTCCCATTCCCGTGCGTTACGCGCTCACCATCGGCGAACTCGCGCAGTTCTACAACTCCGAAAATCACATCAACGTCGATCTCCGCGTCATCCCGATGAAAAACTGGCACCGTAATTATTTCTTTGAAAGCACGGGCAGCCGCTGGATTCCTCCCTCGCCCAATCTCCGCACGCTGAAAGGCTCCATCCTCTATCCCGGCCTGGAGATTCTCCAGAGCGCCGGCGTTTCCGTCGGCCGCGGCACGGAGGCTCCTTTCGAGGAGTTCGGCGCGCCCTGGATGGATGGCGGCGAGGTTGCCGCGGAATTGAACGCCAAGAATCTTCCCGGGCTGCGCTTTTCCGATCACCCCTTCATTCCCGTCAGCGGTCTCTACGCCGGACAGCGCTGTGGCGGCGTCGGCGTCAAGGTTACGGACCGCGCAGCGGTGCGCTCCATGCGCATGGGCCTGGAAATTGCCGCCCTCCTGCAAAAGAAATATCCGCAGCAGTTCGATTCCTCCAAAATCCTGCAACTCATCGGCAATGACCAGACCGTGCGCGATCTCCAAGCGGGAACCGCGCCGGAGCAAATCATCCGCAGCTGGGCTGGGGCGCTCGCGGCCTTTGATCAGGTGCGCCGAAAGTATTTGCTTTATCCTTAGGCTGCCGTTCTTCGCGTCCACCAGCGGTAAAACGGCAACCCTGCCAGAATCAGCAGCAATCCGATCGTCGAGCGCCCCGGGCGCTGCAGCCAAATATTGAAGGTGAGCGCCAGCGCGCCCAGAACGAACGCCCCGGGAATCCACGGATAGCCCCAGCAGCGGTACGGCCGCTCCATTTCCGGCTCTGTCCGCCGCAACCGGAACAGTGCCACCACCGCCAGCCCGTAAAAAATCCAGCCCGCAAAGATGAACAGGTTGGTCAGCTCCTCGAACGTTCCGCTCAGCGCCAGCACGCTGGCCAGCACGCCTTGAAATATCAGCGCGCGCGCCGGCGTACGGTATTTCGGATGAATGCCATCGGCGATCTTGAAGAAAATTCCATCGCGCGCCATCGCGTAGGGCACGCGCGCGCCGCTCAGAATCGAGGAATTCATCGACCCCAGCGCGGAAATCAGCATCGCCAAAGTTACCCACGTTGCTGCGCCATGCCCGACAACTCGCGCGACCACGTCCGACGCCACGTGTGAGGAATTCGCTACGCCGGCAAACGGCAGCACCTTGAAGCAAGCGGCGTTAAACAACAGATACACCAGCGCCACGCACGACACTCCGCCCACCAGCGCCCGCGGGAAATTCCTCTGCGGATCCTGCACCTCCGAACCCACCAGGTTCAAATCTTCCCACCCGTCATAAGCCCAGAGCGCCGCCGCCAGCGCGGCTAGAAATGCTCCGAACAATCCCGCACTCGCTGCGGCGGGCCACACGGGGTCTCCCGCATGCGCCCCACCCGAAGGGAGCGCGAACGCCACGCCAATCACTATCGCGATGCTCACCAGCTTGATTGCCGTCAGGAAGACCTGCACACCTCCGCCCAGCCGCACTCCCAGATAATTCACGCCGGTCATCAGCACCAGCCAGAACACCGCCAGCGGTTGCGCCCAGGTAAACGCAAAATCATACGGCTTGATCCACACGGTGAGGCCCGGAATTGCGATGTGGACGGTGAAGATCGGCGCCGCCACCGCCGGAAGGAAAAAACTGAGGAAGCGCATCATCCCAGCGGCAATCGAAGCCGCCGAAGCCGGCCGCCCCACGATCGAGTGCATCCACCCGAACAGGAATCCCCACACCGGCCCGAAGCCGCGCCGCAAATACGCATACTCGCCGCCAGCCTCCGGAATCGCCGCGCCCAGCTCCGCATAGGACAACGCGCCAAAAATCGAAAGCACCGCGCCCACGATCCACGCCGCAAACACGATCGAAACTGAGTGGCCTTCCCGCGCCATTTCCGCCGGCTTCAGGAAAATGCCCGTCCCGATCATCGTGCCGACCACAATCGCCGCCGAGGCCCACGGCCCAAGTCCTCGCACGAGCTCAAGGCGCTTTTCGCTCATACTCCTCCGCCCAAACCTCAGCCACCGAGTCTAGCCCAATTCTCGCCGGCAATTCTCCCGTAGGGGCGCAGCACTGCTGCGCCCCATGTCCGCAAGATCGCCACGTTTGAGCCCCTCGCCGCCGCTTTTACGGCCGGATCTCTCGCCACCAAATGAAGATGTCTCCTCCCGCCGATCCGGTGGCACAGTCACTCCTGACTGTGCTCTTGGGTTTGCCTCTGTAACGGCCGCTTTCTGAAGCGGGCGCCTTTTCCGCGTTCACCCATCCACCCGTCGTTCCACAATCACCCGGCTCACCACCGCCCCAACAACAAACGTCACGCACGCGCCAATCAGCACGTACCAGGTAAACGCGATCCTCGTGAATCGAAACACAAGCAGCACCGTCGCTAGTCCGGCAAACATCCCTGCGAGCGAGCCTCGTGAATTCGCCCGCGCATCAAAAGTCCCCAGCAAAAAAAGCCCCAACAAACTTCCAAACGGTAGGGAAGCGACCGTCAATCCTGCCTCCAACACTGGCCCCCATTTCGCTAGCCCAAGGACGATCAACACCGCACCCCAGACCAGCGTCATCCTTCGCGAAAGCTTCAAAAAACTGCCGGGATCCGTGGAGTGCCCGCGCAGCGCCGCCAAATCCATCACACTCGAGGCGGCCAGCGAATTCAGCGACCCGCTCGCATTGGACATCGCCACCGCCAGAATCGAAGCCAGCAGCAGCCCCGTCAGCCCTGTCGGCATCTCTCGAATAAGAAACAACGGCAGGATGCGGTCCGTCCGCTCTCCCGCGGCTAGCAGCGGCGTGTGTTGCGCAAACACAAAAAGCGCCACGCCAACCAGCAGAAAAATGGTGAACTGAAACAGCACGATGAAGCCGCTCGCCAGCAAAGCGCGCCGGCTGTCTTTCTGATTCCGTGCTGCCAGCAGCCGCTGCACGATCGTCTGGTCCGTACCGTGGCTCGCCATGGTCAGGAAAGCGCCTCCAATCATCCCTGACCAGAATGTGTACTTCGTCGCCAAATTCCAGGAGAAATCCAGCGCCTGCAACTTATTCCCGCTCACCGCCGCCACCTGACTCACTTCCGTCCATCCCCCTGGAATGCGATGCAGCAGCAAGCCCAGTGTGAGCAAGCTCCCCGTCAGGTACAGCAGGAACTGCGCTACGTCCGTCCAGATCACCGCCTTCATTCCGCCTTCAAACGTGTAAAGCACCGTCAGCCCAATCACGATGAATACCGCCAGCCGCTCGGATGTACCCAGCGCCACGCTCACCACCAGCGCAATTGCAGACACGCGCACGCCCTCCGCCAGTGTCCGCGTCGCCAGAAACGTCACCCCGGCAACGGAGCGCATCCGGCTGCCAAAGCGCTTCTCGATCAACGCGTAGGCCGTCAGATACTCCCCGCGAAAATATCCGGGCAACAAAATGATCGTGATCAGAATCCGCCCAACAATGTATCCGAACACCAACTGCAAAAATGTGATGTTCCCCGAATACGCAATTGCCGGCGTCCCGATGATCGTGAGCGTGGAAGTTTCCGTGGCGACAATCGAAAACGCCAGCGCCCACCACGGCGCGCTGCGCCCTCCCAGAAAATAGTCGCGCGCATCCTGCTGTCCTCGCCGGAAGTGCAATCCCAGCGCCGTCACTCCCAACAGGTACGCAACAACAATCGCCAGATCCAGCGGATGAATGTGCATGAGCACCGCGCCGCGCAAAATTACAGGGGAGTTCCGTCGAGCGAGTCGAGAATAGTGGCTGCGCATAACACCGTCAAGACAACACTCCGCACAATTTCCCTATGGAGTGCGGCGGCTTGCCGCCGCTTTCACAAAGTAAGCACCTCCACAAAAGTGTTTTTCTCAAAAAGAGGTGCCGGCCGCCACCAATCTAGCCGCTTTTGTCTTAGGTTTGCCGATTCCGTTCTGGCCCATCTCCCCTGACGCGCAACCCTTTTGGCACCCCGCCGAGGGCCCTTGCGCACCTATGCCCCGCCTCGCGTATGCTTTGGTTATGCGCTACGTTCTCGGCTTCGATGGCGGCGGCACGAAAACGGAATGTGTCCTTATGGACGAATCGCGCCACATTCTTGCACGCAGCCGCAGCGGCCCTTCCAATCCGATGCGCGTCGGATTTGGCGGCGCGCTCGCTGCCGTCTGTGAAGCCGCGCGCTGGGCCCTGCAGTCCGCCAATATCCCGCCGGCGGAAGTGATCGCTCTTTGCGCGGGTCTTGCCGGCGCGGGCCAGCCGGATGCCGAACGAAAAATGAAGCGCCTCCTCGAGGAAGAATTCCCCGGCAAAGCCGTTGTGGTGTGCACCGATCTGGAGCTCACTCTGGAGGCCACCGGCGAGGGTCCCGCGATTGTCCTGATTGCCGGCACGGGTTCCGCCGCGGTTGGACGCGACGCGCAGGGCCAGATCGCGCGCATTGGCGGCCATGGCCCGCTCCTCGGAGACGAAGGCAGCGCCTTTGATGTCGGCCGCCGCGCTGCCATCGCCGCTCTACGCGAATTCGACCGCACTGGCGCCAACACCACGATGGGCCGCCTCATTCTCCAGGAACTCAACGCCACCTCCTGGCACGAAGTCCAATCCCTCGCCCACGGCGTGCCCGATGAAGTCTTCCCGAAGATTTTTCCGGTGATTCTGCGCGCTGCGGATCAAGGCGATTCCGCTGCGCGCGCCCTGCTTCAGACCGCCGCCGACGACCTCGCCACGCTCGTCGCTGCCCTCATCGAGCGGCTGCAACTCCAGGATCAGAAATTCCTGCTCGCCAAGACGGGCGGCATGGTGGGGTGCTCCTTCTTCTTCGATCAGCAGGTAGACGAGCGCCTCCACGCCGTTGCCCCTCAGGCGGAATTTGCTTCCATGGCCATCACGCCTGCTGAATCCGCAGCACGCCAGGCTCTCCGCTTCCTGCTGCCCACCGAGGAAGGGAAGTAACGTGGCAGAGTTCGAGCATGAGCTGCAACTCGCGCGTACCGCTACGGGTGATGACCTGAGCGCCCTGCTTTTTCACCCTGCGCCCCAAGTGCTCGCCGCGATCCTTGATAATCCCGCCTTGGATGACGCGAAGCTTTGCCTGCTGCTTTCCCGCAAGGACCTTCCGACGGAAATACTCGAGGACATCGGCGCCCGCAAAAACCTGCTGAAAAACTACTCTGTCAAGCACGCGCTGCTTTTTCATCCGCGTGCCCCGCGCCTCGTCGCCATGCGCTTGCTGCGCGACATCTACCTTATGGACCTTGTCCAGTTTGCCCTTTCGCCCGCCTCCTCCATGGAGCTCAAACGCCTCGCTGAAGCCCAGATCGTTGCGCGCCTCCCGCAATTGCCCCTGGGCCAAAAGATTGCTCTTGCCCGCCGCGGTCCCACGCACGTTGTCGGCGCACTCGTCGCGGAAGGCCACCCGAATGTCCTGCCCGTCGCCCTCAATAATCCCTTCCTGACGGAGGCCCAGGTGCTCAAGGCCCTGGCGCGCGAGAAAACCTCTCTTCGCGTCGTGCAAGCCATCGCCAGTCACCGCAAGTGGTCGCAGACGTACAACGTGCGCCTCGCGCTCGTGCGCAATCCCTCTACGCCTCTCGCCACGGTGCTGGCCTTCTTGCCCCACCTCACCGTATCGGATCTTCGCGTACTCGCGGATCCCGGCATCGTCCCCGAAAATCTGCGCCGCTATCTTCAGGCCGAGGTCCAGCGCCGCATGCGCGCCTCCAAATCCTTGGCCGACAAACTCTCCTAACCCAAATTCTGCCCCACCAAATTGTTCTGAGCGCTATTGTAGTGGCCGTCCTCCAGTCACGTTCATGGGTTTCTTGCTCTTGTGGGGCCCGTCCTTCTGAGGCGGGCCGCTCTTGGGCTTCTTTCCCCTTTGTGGCGGCTTTTTCTTTTGTCGCGACTCCCTATTTCCGCAACCTCGCGATCAAAATCGCCCCCGCAAAAAACAGCACCGCCGAAAACGAAAACGCCGCCCTCACCGAAACCTCCGACCACAACAACCCCACGATCATGCTCGAAAGAAAATCCCCCGCCGCATTCACTGCCGCCAGTGTCCCGAACGCCATTCCATGCTGCTCCTTCGGCAAAAGTTCCGCCGCCAGCGAATCCTCCAGCGCCTCTTCCGTCCCCACGTAGACGCCCGCGAGCACGAAGATCGCACCCAATAACCAAAGCGAATGCGGCGCCGCCATCAAAAAAATCGCTGTGACACCCCCCAGCGCATAGCCTCCTGCGAGAATTGCCTTTCGGTGCGGCACGTGGTCGCTGATCCAACCGCTCACGTAAGCCGAACCTGCATAAAACACGTTGTGCAGCGTGTATAGCCCCACCGCGACGCTCGCTGCCCACGCCATTCCATGCTCGGGTGCCAGCATCCGCGTCGCGTACAGAATCAGCAGCGTGTGTGAAAAGTCGCCCGCCCCGAATATTCCCACTCCCAGCAAAAACCGGCGAAAGGAGTCCGGCAGCGCACGCAGCCCCGTCAGAAACGATACTTGCTTCCGCGCACCAATCAGCCGCTCCCGCACCAGCAGCCAGAAGCACACCACCGCAGCCAAACCCGGCAACAGCGTCCAAAAAAACACCGTGCGATATGCGTGATTCGTTATGCGAAGCAGCCACAGCGCCGTCAGCGGCCCCGCAATCGCTCCCACCGTGTCCATCAACCGCTCGAAGCCAAACGCGCGCCCGTACGCGGAAGGCAGCACGTCCGCCGCCAGCAGCGCCTTCTTCGCCGGTGACCTTACTCCACGCCCGAACCACGCCGCAGCCCGGCCACACAACACATGAATCGCGTGCGTTGCCAGCCCAAACGAAGCCGTCGCCACGGCCGTAGCCGCATACCCGATGACCACCAGCGGCTTGCGATGTTTCAATCGGTCGGTGTAGTAGCCCGCCGCCAACTTGCTGAAGCTGGACAATCCGTCCGAAATGCCTTCAATCGCCCCCAGCCACGCCGGCCCCGCGCCAATTGCCGCCAAAAATGCCGGCAACACCGCCGTGGCGATTTCGTGGCTCCAGTCGCTGAACAGGCTCGTCAGTCCAACGCCGAGCACCGTCCTGTTCAGCCAGTGCCCGCTGCTTGCCTGCTCTGCGCTAGTTTTTTCGGGATTCACAGCCAACAGTCTACATTCTCAACAAGCTCTTGCCCATCGTCCCTCCCAGCTCGGCCAGTCAATAGAAGTTGTCGCATCAATGCTTTTTGGGAGGGCAAGGCTTCACAGTTCGCGGAAAAACTCTGCATTTTAGGGGGTCGGAGCTTTAGCTCCGACATTTAGCCCTTGGCTTTCACTGGGCTTTAGCCCCTGAGGTCTCGGGAATTTCTCTCGTGTTGTGGTTCAGAAAATGAGTTCTATTGCCGCGACGCCGGACGGTACAATATCACTCGTACTTTCTCCAGCGTGATCAGCCCGCCGTCCACCATTTCATCGAGCCGCGGAAGGATCTGCTCGATGCGTTCCTGTGTTTCCACCACTTCCAAAACGATGGGCAGGTCCTGCGACATCCGCAAAAGTTTGTCCGTGTGATAGATGCTCGAGCCGCCGAAGCCGCCCACGCCGCGCAGCACAGTCACGCCGGAAAACCCCTCCTTGCGCAACAGTTGCACGATTGCATCGTGTAACGGCTTGCTGTGCCATTTGTCAGACTCGCCGATATGCACGCGCATCAACGTCCGTTCGCCTTCAAATTTCTGATGTGTCATGGCGCACTCCCGCCGGCCTTTCGCCCTAACTGCCTGCATGCTCAGCTAGAACCGGCTGGCCAGCCGTAACCCTGCCACCGAAAGAAACAGCCCAAACACCATGCTCGCTGCCACGTACGTCGTAGCCCAAAGCCACTCGCCCGCTTCCAACATTTTTGCCGTTTCCCAGCCAAAACTCGAAAACGTGGTGTACCCGCCAAAAAATCCCACCGCAATCGCCATACGCAATTCGGGTGAGATCACCATGCGGTTCAACGTGAATTGCCCGATGAGTCCCAGGAAAAAACACCCTGTAAGATTGATCGCCAGCGTGCCGTAGGGAAACGTGCTCCCCATTTTCACTTGCACCAATCCTTGTAAGCCATAGCGCGCCAGCGTCCCGATGGCTCCAAACACTGCAATTAGCAATAAACGCAACGTTTCTCCCGTCCGGCTGCACTGGCTCCTGCTAACAAAAAACTCCTGGTGCCCTCCGGCAGCCAGGAGTCATCAGCCCCGGCAATTCCAGCCGCGGCGGTTTTGGCGAACTCCATCGCCATGTGAATTCTCACTGAAAAGTCTATCTGCCAGCTTTTCTCGAGGCAAGCCTGATTTCCACGCGCGAGCACATTCATTCAATGCGCGTGCTGGTTCACATCGCCCGCTACAGGCGCCGCAACGGCCTTTTGCACCAGCACAATCTTTTCCAGGTGCCCCACGTTCTCTCCTATCACCAGATCCGCGCTGATCTTGTCCCCTGGTCTCAGCGGTTCAATTTGCTTTTCATCGGCTACCAGGTAATTCATCGTCATCGCCGGCATCAATCCTGGTATGTCGCCGTGCTTCACCGTCACCATTTTTTTCGGCACGTCCACGGAGATCACCTCCGCCTGAATCGCATAATGTTTCACCGGCGTCGTCTGGCATCCCACGCTCGTCATCACCAGTATCCCCAACAAAAACAAATAGACTCGTCTCATCGCCGCTCCTCAATAATGGAAACGATAGCGGAATTCCGCGTAGATTTCCCGCGGGTCGTTGTAGTGAAATCCTCCGAACGTCAAACTGTTGTCCAGCAGCACGCGTCGGTTCCCCACATTCAGCACGGTCACGGAAACGCTGTATTTCTCAAGGAAGCTTTTCCCGAGCGAAAGATCGAATGTCGTATGCGCCGGCAGATATTGGTTGGGGATCTGCGGTGGATTGTAGGCGCCGTTGGTGAACCCCGAACCGTAGGACATGTTCACGGAAGCGAACGTCTGCCCGGGCAAGGTTGCGTTAAAGCCCATGTTCAGTGTGTTTCTCTGGTCATGGTCCGCCGGTGCATATCCTGGCGGCAGCTCGCATGCCACCGGCGCGGGGTTGGGGCAGATCAGGCCTCCCGTGAAGGGCCCCTCTGCCCGCGCGATTTGATTCGCGTAGGCCAGGTGAAACTGGCCGCGGTGCCAGAGGCGGGGTGACCGCAGCGTGAGTTCCCAGGTTTGAATCAATGCCTGATACCACGTGAGTGGCCAGAAGAGGTTTGATTCACCGATATTGCTGTGATCCAGCCAATTCTGTGCCTTTGTTTGAAAGTGATCTGCGTCAAGAGCCCAACCGCGAAAAGGGATCGTGACGCCAAACTGGTACTCTTCATCCCGCTCACCGTGCAGCGCAGCGAACGTCAGATTCTGGCTGTTTGCTAAATCCAGCAGCGGGCCGGTGGCCGTCAACAGCGGCGGGGGTTGGTAAAAGTGCCCATAGAAGGCGTGAAAGACCCAATTCAGGCGCGGGACCTTTACGGCCATGCCAAACCGTGGGTCCACCTCATTTTTCACAATATCCGCCGCAAAGTGCGATTGGCGAAAGCCAGCGATTAAGGTCAGCCACGGAGTCACCTTGAATTTGTCGCTTACAAATATTTCCTCAAGTCCCCCCGTGATGGAAACCGAGGAAGGCGGGAAATTTTGGCTGCCGTCCGTGAATAGGTTGTCGAAGTAGTTGCTCTGGCGCTGCGCGAATCCATACAAGCCGGCCTGAATGTCATTTCTCCATACACTTGCGTTCACGGCCGCCTGTAAACCCCCATAATTGGAAGTCTGATCCGCGCTCGTGACCACGGGCGTATCGTTGGGTGAGGCTTGGTAGTTGGCTTTGCTGTAGTGATAAAAGGGCGAAACCGTCAGCAGTAGGTTGGAATTGAATGTATGCACCCAGGAGAAGGCTACATAGCCATCAGTTTCGTGCTCGCCATCACGAAGCCCGTAGCTGCGGTAGACCTGATTTCCGGATGAGTTGGGGTCCGGGTCGAAGGGAATCTGGTAGTAATCCCGCCGCAATGACGTGACCAGCCGCAGTTGGTCCCTTGAATTAGGGTTGAAAATAAGAGACGCGAATCCCCCATAGCCGTTCTCCGCATCGCAAAAAACCTGCCCAATCGGGGTCTGCAGTCCGTAATTGCTCCGATTTCCGTTTAAGCTTGCATAATAGGCGAAGCGCTCGGAGTGCCCCCCGAAATTGATTTGATCGTTCGTTTGGTACCAATTCCCCAAACTCAGCACGAGTTCCGCCTCATTATTCCGCTCGAACCCGGTTCGCGGCACGATGTTGAACATTCCGTACGTGCGGTCTCCATACTCGGCTTCGTAGCTGCCTCTCTGAACCTCCAGATAGTCAATGTCCTTCGGGTCAATCTGCGGGCCCACATTCGTGGCGATATTCGTGTTGGGTATGGGGACGCCGTCAATCAGCCAGTCGACCTGGTGGCCTCCTCGCATATGCAACATGTCGTGCGACACATAGGCGGCCGGCACGTAATCGGTGATCATTTGCATGGCGTTGGTGCGGTCGGCGCCGGGCGTCTGCGCGATGTCCGCGCGCGCCACCAAGGTCGTCGGCGTCACCGAATCCACGTTCGCCACTTCTTCCTGTCCTTCTGCCAAAACGGTAGTGGTCTGATTTACCGAAGCGATCTTGAGTTGAATATGCAGCGTCGGCGAGGAAGCCGAAACCACGGTGACCGTTTCCTGCTCGTCCGCGAAGCCGCTCCTCGTCACCGTCACCTGGTAATCGCCCACCGCCACCGCTGTAAACAAAAACGCCCCATCTTGGTCTGTTTGCGCCGTCTGCGTCCAGTCAGAGGTTGCCGACTTCAGCTTCACCTCTGCGTCGGCCACTGGCCGGTGCTGCGGATCGTGCACGACGCCTCGCACCGTTCCAAATATGGTGGCAAACACTCCGCTCGCAAAAAGAAATACGACCGCCACGACTAGCAAAATTCGCTGCATCTTAAATCCTTTTCCGTTTAATAGCGGAAACATCCGCGGAGAGTCGCTTGGACCCGGTACACGTTCCACTTCACAAAAATGAGGGGCGAATTACAGGAAGAGGAGAGGCGTGCGAGGAGGGGGAGAGGGTGGCGCAAACGATTGCACGAATTCCGTTGCCGCAAAGTTACTGGGCGCAGTCGTGGCCGGGGAAGGGAGGCAAATGGTTGCGGGCTCCGGCATCACAAAAATCGCTGGCGTCGCCAGGGCATGACTGCTCTCCTGGCAGCAGGCCACCGAGCAACTGCTCATGCTGCTTCCGCCATGGTGCTCGCAGTCCATCGGCGTTTCCTCTGCACCAGTCTGCTGCCGCCGGGCGGGCTCTGGTTTCGAGTGTCGTTGCGCCATGCACATGCCGCCCTTACAACAGTCCATCCCATCCGCCTGCCAAGCCGTCGCCAACAACGGCGTCCACAGCAGCACCACTGCCACCAGGCACACCCACGCCGCCATTTTTCCCGGAGCGATAGGAATGTCCCGCGACCTCTTCATAGTTGGAGTTGGAAGAATACCCCAAATCGCACGCTCTCTCCAAACCAATTTGGGAGAGAGGCCCTCCGGCGCGTCGCATCGCCCCAAAAGCACCGCAATCCACTGGCATTTCTTGACTTACTCCCCCCGCGAGCCGCAAACTCATTTTATGCCACATACTTATATTCAATTTGACTTCGCAAAAGACGAGGATAAGGTCCAACAGGCGCGCCACAAGCTCGAGGGTTGGAAGCAGGCCTACCGCCTTGACAAAAAACTCCTCTTCAAATTTGAACGCGTCCCCGCCGCTGCTCCAGCGGTAGACAGCGCCAAGCCCGACAAATCCGAAAAGCCTGACAAGTCTAAAGGGAAGAGCAAAGACAAGCCCGAACCAGCCGCGGCCGCACCGTCCGAATCCGTCAAGCTCCTCGTGCGTCTCGACTTCTCCAACCACGAAAAACTCTCCGGACAGCGCTGGCTGCAACGAATTCCGTCCGAGGAACCCTTTCAGGGCGCTTCGCCTACCATCGTTAAACCCACCGACGCGCCTTTTGCCGATACCGAAAAGCACTTTGACGACCTGGTATAGTACTGCCGTTTGCGGTGAACCCACCCTGCTTTCCTATCGATTCGCCGCCCTCATCCGGTATACTTAGGGTTCGCGCGTAAATTACTCCTCTCCATCACGAGGGCGAACCGAATGGCCGTGCAAACTCGCGTGAAGATAGCCAAGCTGGAATCGCCCAAGTACCACGGCCTCGACCGCGACACCCTCGTCCGCCTATACCGCACCATGTATCTCTCGCGGCGCCTTGACGACCGCGAAATCCAGCTTAAGCGCCAGAGCAAAATCTATTTCCAAATTTCCAGCGCCGGTCATGAAGCTGTCACCGCCGCCGCCGGCCTGCTCTTGCGTCCCGGCGTGGACTGGCTCTACCCCTACTATCGCGACCGCGCGCTCTGCCTGATGCTCGGCGTCACCCCTCTCGATACCCTCCTCCAGGCCGTCGGCGCGAAGGATGATCCCAGCTCTGGTGGGCGCCAGATGCCCTCCCATTGGGGCCATCCGAGATGGAATCTCGTCAGCAAGTCCTCCTGCACCGGCACGCAGTTTCTCCACGCCGCCGGCGCCGCGGAAGCAACGCTTTACTACGAGCATCGCCAGAAAGCCCTCGCGCAAGCGCAACAGGCCCCGCTGGGAGAACACGTCAATTACCAGCCCGAAGAGATCGTTTACGTCTCCTCCGGCGATGGCGCCACCAGCGAAGGCGAATTCTGGGAATCCCTCAACGTTGCCTGCGCCAAGAAGCTTCCCCTTTTCTATCTGATCGAGGACAACGGTTACGCCATCTCGGTTCCCGTCGAAGTGCAAACCGCCGGTGGCAGCATCTCCCGCTTGGTCAAAGGCTTTCCCGGCCTGCACATCGCCGAATGCGACGGCACCGACCCGCTGGAAAGCTACGTTGTCTGCAAGGAAGCCATCGCCTACGCTCGCGAACGCCGCGGCCCCGCCCTTGTTCACGCCGACGTCACGCGTCCCTACTCCCACTCGCTTTCCGACGACGAAAAGCTCTATAAAACTCCCGAAGAGCGCGAAACCGAGGCCCGCCGCGATCCCCTCTCCAAGTTTTCGCTCTTCCTCATTCGCGAAGGCCTCCTCGATCAGAAGGAGATTGAATCCCTCGAAGCCCAGGCCGATCGCGAAGTCCGCGAAGCCGCCGATCAGGCCCTCGCCGCCGAGCATCCCGAACCCTCCTCCATCCCGCTGCACGTTTATTCGCAGGACATTGACCCCACCTCCGCGAGCTTCGCCACCGAGCCGAAATTCCAGGCCGCTCCCAAGACCATGGTCGAAATGGTTGCTGTCACGCTCCAGGATGAGATGGCTCGCGATGAGCGCATCGTCGTCTTCGGTGAAGATGTCGCCGATGCCAGCCGCGAAGATACTCTCCGCGAAGTGAAAGGGAAGGGCGGCGTCTTCAAAGCCACCGCTGGTCTACAGCGTAAATACGGCTCCGATCGCGTCTTCAATACGCCCATCGCGGAGGCCAGCATCGTCGGCCGCGCTATCGGCATGGCCACCCGCGGCCTGAAGCCCGTCGCGGAAATCCAGTTCTTCGATTACATCTGGCCGGCCATGATGCAGATTCGCGATGAACTCTGCGTACTTCGCTGGCGCTCCAACGGCGCCTTCAAGTGCCCGGCCGTCATTCGCGTGGCCATCGGCGGCTACCTTACCGGCGGGGCCGTCTATCACAGTCAAAGCGGCGAATCGATCTTTACGCATTGCCCCGGCTTGCGCGTTGTCATGCCTTCCACGGCGCTTGATGTCGCCGGCCTGCTACGCACCGCCATCCGCTGCGACGATCCTGTAATGTTCCTCGAACACAAACACCTGTACCGCCAGCCTTACAATCGCTCCGAATATCCCGGCCCGGATTTCACCATTCCTTTCGGCAAAGCGCGTCTTGTCAAGGAAGGCGAACAGGTCAGCATCATCACTTATGGCGCCGTCGTCCGTCGCGCGGAAGTAGCCGCCGCCGCCCTGCAGCGCGAAGGCATTTCTGTCGAAATCCTCGATCTTCGCTCGCTCTCCCCGTTCGATTGGGAAGCCATCGCCGCCACCGTGCGCAAAACGCACCGCGTCATCGTTGCCTATGAAGACATGATGAGCTGGGGCTACGGCGCCGAAATCGCCGCTCGCATCGCCGAAGAACTCTTCGCTGAGCTGGACGCCCCCGTGAAGCGTGTCGCTGCCATGGACACTTTCTGCGCCTACCACCCCAAGCTCGAAGACGCCATCCTCCCCCAAACCGACGACCTCACCGCCGCCGTCCACTGCCTCCTTGAATACTAATCGCCTTTGCCTGGCCTACTTTGGAGTGCGGCGGCTCGCCGCCGCTTTTACGGCTGCATGCCCCGCCACCAACCCACAATTCTGCCACCCCCCTCCCTAAGCCAAATGCGCTTCTCACTCTACTCTTGGGTTCGCCTTTTCTCGGACTTCTCTCCCCCTGCAACTTTTTCCTCCCCTTTTTCGTATATATGTTTAGAATCCATTCGATACCGCTCTGTGGGGGTACCTTATGCTTTGCTCATCTTGTCAGAAGGAAATCGCCCCAGGTTCCAAGTTTTGCTACAACTGTGGCGCAAAACAGCCGGACACGGTCGCCGCAGGATCTCCTCCATACGTCGCCGCTCCCAAGCGCCTCATGCGGTCCAGCAGAGACAAGAAACTCGGCGGTGTGTGCGCCGGGCTGGCCGACTATTTTGATCTCGATCCCACGCTGGTTCGTGTGCTCTGGCTTTTGGCCTTCTTCTGCGCCGGCGCCGGCTTCTTGGCCTATATCATCCTGTGGATTGTGCTTCCGCTCGCGCCCGCGACCCTGCCCGTCACTGTGCCGGGTGCTCCCGCTCAAGTCTGACGGCTCGGCGGCCCACGCCATTTCCATTGCTTTAGGCGGAGTGGGACTCTGGCCCTACTCCTTGCCGCCCCTAGCTGCCCGTTTCTTTTTCCCGCTATCTCCGAAGATCAAATAATCCATCGACACAGCCCCTGCTCCCACCGTGGCCAGCGCAAAACACGCCGCCCCCACCGCCAGCGGGAATTCATACTCCTTCACCGCCATGTACCCATGGCCGCTATGTACTTTCCAGATTGCCACGCCCATCTCAATCGCCAGCAGCAACGCCACCGGCCTTGTGAACAATCCCAGCACCAGCAACAGCGCGCCGAACCCCTCCAGGATTCCCGCCACCGGCACCAGGTAGCCCGGTAGCCCATGCATCACGAAAAATTCCCCCATTCCCGCGTTCGCGTGTACCAGTTTGGGATACCCGTGATACACGAAGATGATTGCCAGGCACACGCGCAACACCAGCAACGCCAACGGCTGCACTCCATTCAAGAACTTCATTTTGATCCCCCTGTGTCTCCCACCTTACTTTTGTTCCCGTTGCCTTTCCAGACTCACGTTGGTGCGCTGTGTCACTTCGGCAACGCGCGTGAATCGGGTACAATTTGTCAAGTAGTTATGTCTCTCGACGAAGGTCGGGGAAAAATGAAGTTCACCGATCCCGATTGCGAAATCGTTCACGCGGCGCGCGCCGTCGGCGCCACTTTCGGGGATAGCGAATGAAGCGAAAGCTTCTTGTAGCAGTGCCGATTCTGTGTCTCGTGGTCCTGCTGGCTTGGTTCTTCCGGCCCAGACACGAGTCCCTCGGTGCTGCCTATGTCAGCGAACGCAGTGTCACTCTCTGGAGTGGCGTCGCTCAGGTGCGCGAACAGCTTGGCGTCCTTCTCTATGGCGATCGCGTCGAAGTCCTCGCCCGCCGCAACGACAACGTCAAAGTCCGCAACGCCGCTGGCGTCACCGGATGGGTTGATGGCCGCTACTTGATGGAGCCGGAACTCTGGCAGCGCAGCGCGAAACTTCTCGAGCAAGCCAAATTCTTGCCCGTCCAGGCCCGCGGCCGCACCAAAACCACCACCAATCTTCGCGTTGCCCCGGGCCGCACGGAGCCGCGCCTCTATCAGTTCGGCCGCGGTGCCGAACTCGAAATCTTGGGCCGTGCGGTTGCCGATTGGGTGCAAGTCTCCGACGAAAAGGATACTTCCGGCGATGCCGAAGAAACCAAGCAGGAAGACTGGTTCCTCGTCCGTGGTGTCGCCACGCGCCCTCCCGGTGAAGGCGTCGTGCGCAATTCCGCCATCACCACCACAACACAGCCCGGCGACCAGACTATTCCCATCGCGGGCTGGGTCATCGCGCGCTTCGTATCACTTGATGTACCGGATGCTGTACGGGAAGGCACGAATTCCGCGAACGTGCGTCCCCTGGCTTGGTTCGAGCTGAATCGCGTCACTGATCCCGATGGCGATCACCCGCAATACCTGGTTGCCGGCACCCGCAGCCCGGAAGGACAGCCTTGCGATTTCACCACGCTTCGCGTTTTCACCTGGAACGCCAGGAAATCCCGCTATGAAACCGCTTATATCGAAAATGACCTCTGCGGCGCCCTCCCCATTCAGGTCGGCAAGGGCCCCAAGGGTGAGCCGGAATTTCGCTTCCACCTTATGGATGGCGCCAGGGAAGAGCGCGCCTATCACCTCAACCAAACCATAGTCCGCCGCATCCGCGAAGAATCTGCCTCCAAAAAGAAATCCACCGCCCATCACTGAACGCTCTTGCATTTGTAGCGGCCGCTTTCTGCCTGCCCGCCGTAGGAGGGAGGCGGGCGCCTTCGACGTCTTCCCGCCGCCCACCAAGTCCACCCCTGTGTTAGATTAATTTCCGGGAATTCAATGACCCTCCACATGAACGAATCCGAAGTTCGCCAACTCCTTACCATGCCCATGGCCATCGACGCCGTCGAAGACATCTCCCGCAAGCAGGCCCAAGGCAACGTCCTCATCCACCCGCGCCGCCGCTTCGAACTCGGCGACGGTGGGTTCTTCCATCACATGGCCGCGCTCGACAAAGCAGCCGGCTTCGTTGCCTCCAAGCAATACACCTACGTCAAGGGCCAGCTCTGCTTCCTCGTCACTCTCTTCAGCGCCACCACCGGCGAACTTCTCGCCCTCATCGAAGCCGATTACCTTGGCCGTCAACGCACCGGCGCCGCTTCGGGCGTCGCCACCAAGTATCTTGCCCAGAAAGACGCTCGCTCCGCTGCCATCATCGGCACCGGTGGCCAGGCAAAAACCCAGTTGGAGGCGATCAACTCGGTTCGCCTGCTCGATTCCGTTTATGTGTATGGCCGCAATCCGCTGCGCCGCACTCAGTTTTGCGAGGAAATGTCAGAGCGCTTGAGTATCAACGTGTATCCCATGGGGTCCGCAGCCGCTGCCGTGCGCGGCGCCAAAATTGTTTCTACTGCCACCACTTCTTCGCATCCCGTATTGACCGGCGGGGATTTGCCCGCTGGCATTCACATCAACGCCATCGGCGCCAATCACGCGCACAAACAGGAACTCGACGCCGCCGCCATCGCCAAGGCCAATCTCATCTTCGTGGATTCCATCGAGCAGTCCAAGCAGGAGGCGGGCGATCTCATCATTCCGTTCCAGCAGCAACCCCAGCGCTGGAACGATGTGCACGAACTCGCGCAACTCGTCGCCGCCCAGGTCCCCGGGCGCACCTCGGACTCCCAGATCACCCTCTTCAAGTCCAACGGCATCGCCGCCTGGGATCTCGCCGTCGCCGTCAAGGTCTACCACCTGGCTAAAGAAAAAGGCCTTGGCCGCGATCTGCCGTTCTATTCCTCCCTCGGATAGCGCGACTCCGCACTCCGGCAAGCGCGAAGTCACCTGTCTCATCTTCTCCGACGAATGGTTGAACACGCATGGAGTTTGTTGGCCAAGAATATCGTGCTTGAATAAGCACAGGTACTGTAGTTTCTAGTACTAGTCTTTGACGCATTTTTCTATTCTAGAGGCAAAGTTGGCGTGGTTGTTGTTGTTCCGGTCTTGAGGAGGTGCTGCGTTAGACGCAGCTCACACATCGCTCTCCTCACACCACCGGTTCTGCGGAAGCGGGAAACTTGCCCTTCAGTCGAAATCTCATTATCCCGCGCAGGCCGCTGCAGCATGTAGCAAAGGAGAGATACAAACATGAAGTCCGCAGCAAAGATTTTTCCTCCCGCCTGTCTCATATTACTTGCATTTCTCTTGTCCGCATGCAGTGGCGCGCCATCAACCAATACCGGCGGCGGTGGCGGCGGAACCACCGGCCCCTTCACTATCAGTGCGACTGTTACCGGGCTCTCTACTGGCAGTAGCGTGGTTCTTGCGGACAACGGCACCGACAAACTCACCTTCACTACAAATACCACTACCGCCTTCGCGGTTACCATTGCCAATAACGGCGCCTACGCCGTCACGGTTTTTACTCAACCCACCTCGCAGACCTGCGCTGTAACCAGTGGCAGCGGCAAAGCTACCGCGAACGTGACCGTTCAAGTGAATTGCGCCATCGTTCCGGTCACCGCCACCATCGGAGGCAGCGTCAGCGGCCTCGTCGCTAACACGAGTGTAGTTTTACAGGACAATGGCGGCGACAGCCTCACCATTAACGCGAACGGGAACTTCACCTTTAAGACTCCTGTAACCGGCCCAACGGACGCCTACGCCGTCACGGTTCTCACCCAGCCGGTCGGCCCCACACAGATCTGCACGGTGGCCAATGGCAGCGGAACGGCTTCCGCGAACGTCACCAACGTGGCAGTCACCTGCGTATTGAGCTACTCCATCGGAGGCACGGTCACCGGTCTCGTCGGCACCGGCTTGATCCTCGAAAACAGCAGCGATTCCGAGCAGCTCCCAATTAGCGCCGCCAATGGGAATCAGGCATTCACGTTTAAGAATCTTGTTCCCACTGGTGCTGCTTATACCGTATCAGTCTTCGCCCAGCCGACAAATCCGGGGCAGACTTGCGTTGTCACACCCAGCACCGCCAGCGGCACCGCCACCTCTAATGTCACCACCGTTGTGGTTACTTGCCCGGCAATTACTTATAGCGTCGGGGGAACGGTAGTCGGTCTTGCCGGCAAAATTCCCACTCCCCCTAACAATATCAACCTCCCGCTTACCGATGGCAGCTTCGTCTTGCAGAACGTGTTGGGAAACACCCTGATTGTCACAGAAAACGGGCCATTCACCTTCGCAACACCCGAAGCCCTCAACGACCAGTTCCAAGTCTCAGTCTTCCATCCAGCGTCCAGCCAGCCGCAGGGCTGCACGTTGTGGGATTACAAGGGTGTGGTGACCGGAAACATCACCGACATCGTGGTCGATTGCGCGCATAACGACTGGACATGGATCGATGGCACGAAAACAGCCGGTGTAGCCGTACCTCCCTCACCTCAGTACGGCTCTTTCCCTTCAGGCGCACCTCCGACGATTCCCAATCCATTTACGAACACCCCTGGCGCGCGATACGGCGCCGCTGGGTGGACGGACACAGGTGGTAATCTCTGGCTGTTCGGTGGCGACGGCTGGGAATTGGCCGGAGGCACTCCGCCGGACACGTTGGATGCACCGATGAACGACCTCTGGGTCTGCGTGATGACTTTCGATTACTGTCAATGGCAGTTGGTGGGTGGCTATAACCCAACGAAAGTGGGAAACACCACCATCGGAGCGGAAATCATAGCTGACGCGCAGCATGAGGGCCAAGGTGGCGTGTGGAGCAGTCCCGGCACGCCTTGGTCACGTTTGGGCGCGGCCACGTGGACCGACAGCGCGGGAAATCTCTGGATGTTCGGTGGCAGCGCAATTCCTGGATTTTTGAACGATCTGTGGGAGTTCGATATGAGTTCCTTCAACCCCGCCGACCCCACAACCTACACAAACAATACGGGGCAGTGGAACTGGGTTGGAGGGGCTAGCGGGTTCGACCAAGCAGGCACGTATTCGGGAGGCACGCCAGTTCCGGGAGCTCGCGTAAATGCGGTGTCGTGGAAGGATGGTTCCGGAAATTTCTGGCTGTTCGGTGGTTATGGATACGATGGCGCAACGCCCGTACCGACCCTTGGGTTCCTGAACGATCTGTGGGAATACAACACCACGAGCGGCACGTGGGTGTTTGTGTCAGGCTCCACGCTGGCGAATCAAAATGGGGTCTACGGCACTAAAGGAACCGCCGCAGCTTCTAACGTTCCCGGCGGACGCCAGGAGGCGGCGGGCTGGGCCGATGCCAATGGAAATCTTTGGCTCTTTGGTGGAGAAGGTGAAGACTCCGTTGGGACGGCAAACGGCATCCTGAACGATCTCTGGATATACAACATCGCCAGCAATCAATGGACGTTCGTGATGGGATCGACAACGGCGAACCAGACCGGCGAATATGGTCTTCAGCCCTTGGTTGGTCCCCCAAACACTATAGGTGCAGCCGGTACGGTGGGTCTGACGGGAGGCACGGCCGGCACCCTCCCCGGCTCGCGTTGGGGTGCTAGTAGCTGGACCGACAGTGGCGGAGATTTTTGGCTCTTCGGTGGATGGGGTCTGGATTCAACCGGAACGAATGGTAATGGAGCCCTCAACGACCTATGGGTCTACACTCCGAACTCAACTGCCGGACAGCCCGGCACGTGGACCTGGATCAAGGGTTCGAACACTGGTAGCGCCAACGGCCTCTATGGACCTATGACGCGCCCCTATCTGACCTATTACGTCTGGACTCCTGGTGGCCGCAGCAACGCGACGCGCTGGGTTGACGGCAATGGCCAGCTCTGGCTCTTCGGCGGTGAGGGCTACGATTCCACGAGTACAACCGGGAACGGCTACCTCAACGACATGTGGCGTTACCTGCCATATCAGGACTGAGCAGCGCTAGCGAAAACACACACAAGGCCAGAGTCCATTGAGCAGTTTGACGATGACTCTGGCCTTGGCGCTTTAGTGTGTGCGTCATAGAGTCCTCGAACGATTATTCGAGACGCCATGGCTATTCCGCTCCCCTTCCCACACGAATCGAATGGCGAAAGCTCAAATGGTGTTGCAAAAGACTTCATCTCTCCGCTAAGCACGTTGCTATAATGACTTTCGACGGACGCCGTGAACCAGGTTCTTCCACGGCGTTGCAACCAAACAGCTGGGCCGTGAGGTTCTGTTCGGCATTTCTGCAAGTGCGCTTTCCTGTGTTCTCAGTCAGGATTTTCTCTCTCGGTCTGCCAGGCGCCATGGTGGACACTTCACGACAACCGCCCAGGAACCTTCGTCGCTGACGTTGTCTTCGCTCCACGGGGCAGCCATGCGAGCTCCAGATGATCATCCGGCGACGGCTTCGCTCCCCGTCGGTGAAGTACGCGCCGCTCTTGAAAAAGTGGTCGCTACCGCTGTTTTTCAGCGCTCTCCCCAGCTGCAACGCTTCCTGCGCTTTGTCGTCGAAAAATCCTTGGCGGGTGATGGCGACAAGCTCAAGGAGTATGTAATCGGTACGGAGGTTTTTGGCCGCCCCTCCGATTACGATCCGCAGTTGGATTCCCTGGTACGTGTGGAGGCCCACCGCCTTCGCGCTGCTCTCGAGGAATACTATCGGAACGACGGCGCCTCCGATTCCATCCTCATTCTGCTCAACAAGGGCTCTTACGCGCCCACCTTCCGTCGCCGCATTCTCCCAACTCCTTCCGAACCCCCCGCGGCCCTTTCTTCAGCCCTTTTGACGCGTAGGTGGATGTGGACTGCCGTGTTCGCCGCGGTCCTCCTCGTGTCAGTTTCTGTATGGCTTTATCTTTCCGGCAGGTTCCGCCATTCTTCTGTTCCTCAAGGCGCGACCATTGCAGTTCTTCCCTTCGACAATCTATCCGCCGATCCGGAGCATGAATACTTCTGCTTCGGATTGCTCGATGAAATCACAACGGACCTTGCAAAAACGCGCCAACTGCGCGTCATCGCTCGAACCTCTGCCGCTCGTTTCAAGCGCGGCGACGACATCACCACCATCGGTCGCCAGCTGAACGCCGAGGCCATCCTCGAAGGCAGCGTTCAATGGTCCGCCGGCCGCGTGCGCATCACCGCTCAGCTCATCAACGTCTCGGATAGGCTCCACATTTGGTCGGACACCTTTGATCGGCCCACGACTGACCTCCTGCGCGCGCAGGACGACGTTGCTCAAGCGGTCACCCACGCTGTGCTCTCCTCCCTCCCCGGCAATGCCGGCGCAGTTCCTCTTCAGGTTCGCTACAGTCCCGATCCACTGGCGAACCAGCTCTATTGGAAAGGCTCCTACTTCAGAACTCCCATGGGAAAAACGGGCTGGCGAACGGATCTGGCCACAAGCGCGGACTACTTCCAACAAGCCGTCCAGAAAGATCCGCAGTTCGCTCTGGCCTATGCAGCCCTCGCCGACGTCTACGTCAGCCTGGGTTGGGAGCGTGGTGGTGGTCCGGTCACGCGTGATTTCATGACCCGCGGACGCCACGCCGCCGTGCGCGCATTGGAATTGGACGGTACGCTTGGCGGTGCACATGCTGCCTTGGGCACGATTCAATACTTCTTCGATTATGATCCCGCCGCTGCCGAGAGAAGCTTCCAGCGCGCTCTTCAGATGGATCCCAGCAACGGCAAGGCGCGCATGTGGTACGCCCATGCCTTGGTCACGCAACGCCGTTTCGACGAAGCCCGCGCCCAAGCTCTGCAAGCCAGGCAGCTTGACCCTCTCTCCTATATGGCCACCACCCATCTCGCTGTGGTTACTTTCCTCTCCGGCCGCAATGACGAAGCCATCGCCCTCGTTAACGACCTTCTGAAGCTCGCCGACACGGCTCCCGCGCATGGCCTTCTGGGTATGGCTCTCGAAGTTCAGCAAAACTACCCCGCCGCCATCGCTCAATATCAGGCGGGTCTCCGATTGGTTCCTAATCATTCCTACATCAAGGGCATGCTGGGACACGCTTACGCGATGTCCGGACACAGGGTGGAGGCCATGCGCTTGTTGAAAGACGCCAATCTCAGCTTTGACGAGGGCGGCCTCTCGGATCTCCGGCTCGCCTATATCTATGTCGGTCTCGGCGACAAGGAAAACGTTTTCCTCCATCTCGAACGTGATTTCCAGCAACGCGATACCGAACTGCCCTACATCAACGCCGATCCAATTTTTGATCCCGTCCGCAATGATCCCTGCTTTGTCTCCATCCTCCAAGAAATTGGACTGGCCAAGTGACGTCCTCGCTGCGGACCCTCTCGATTGCCGGCCTGTTCTCCCCCCACGCCCCGATTAACAGTTAAATTGTCTCCCCCGGCCTCCCGTAAGTGATTGAATCCTCTCCTCCCTGCGCCCGCTCTGTTTGTAACCCTGTTTAACTTGCACCTGCCTCGCCCCGCAAACAGACTCGACCCATATCCAGAGATCGCAAACAGCGTTCTCCAGGCTTCCTGGGCTACAAATACCGCCCGGGGCCGCCCTTTCAGGGGGCTTTCATGACGTCGAAATCTTTGGTCTTTTTGTCGGTGGTTCTCTTGGTTGCAGCAGGTTGTGGTGGCGGGAGTTCACCCACGCCCGCACCTCGTGTCGTCTCCGTTTCTGTTTCTCCTACTGCCGCCAACGTTCATGTCACGAACACCAAGCAGTTCACGGCCACCGTGCAAAACACCATGAACACGAGCGTCACCTGGAGCGTCTCGGGCAGGGGTTGCACTGGAATTGCCTGCGGTTCCATCACCTCCTCGGGTCTCTACACTGCACCCACAGCCGTACCAAGCCCAGACTCCGTTACCGTCACGGCCACCACCGTCGTCGACCCCTCAAAATCTGATACCGCCACCGTCAGTCTTCTCGCTGCTGTCATAATCACCGTTTCTCCGGCGAGTCCCAAAGTGACCATGGGAGCGACTCAGCAGTTCACTGCCAACGTTCAGAATGCGATCGACTCGACCGTATCCTGGAGCGTCTCTGGCGCTGGCTGCTCTGGTTCTACTTGCGGCACCATCACCTCAGGCGGCCTGTACACTCCACCACGCGTTGTGCCCAGCCCCCCGAGTGTCACTATCACCGCCACCTCCGTCGAAGACATCGCGAAATCTGATGCCGCCGACGCCACCCTCGTCTCTTCCGTGGCCATTAAGAGCTGGCCGAATCCCACGCAAGCCGCCAGCTTGAGCTTCTTAAGACTGGCACACGCCTCCGTCTCTCAATAGCACCCCCCGGCAGGCCTTCGCCGCACAGCATAACAACAGTCTCCATTCCACTCTTGACAGCGAGAGGGAGGCCATTTACAGTTCTCGAACGAACGTTCGAGACGCCATGGCTACTTCGCTCCCCATTCCCCGCGACTCGCAAGCCAAGCTCGTCCACATCCTTCGCCTTTCCGCCCAGATCTTCGCGGAGCGTGGCTTTGAAGGTGCCTCCATGAGGGACATCAGCCGCGCCACTGGAGTCTCGCTTTCGGGCCTTTACTACTACTTTGAGAGTAAGCAGAAGCTCCTCTATCTAGTTCAAAAGAATACCTTTACTTATATCGTAGACCGTCTCCATGCGCGCTTGGAGGGCGTCCGCGACCCCCAAACCCGCCTCCGCCTTCTGGTCCAAAACCACCTCGAATACTTCCTCTCCCATCCCCACGAAATGAAAGTCCTCTCCCACGAAGAGGCCCTCGAAGAGCCTTTTCGCAAGGAAGTCGCCGCCATCAAGCGCCGCTACTACACCCTCGCCCGCGAGATCTTCGATGGCGTCGCAGCCGAAGCCTCCGCTTCAGCCCTCAACCCGCGCATTGCTGTTCTTAGCCTCTTCGGCATGATGAACTGGGTCTACAAATGGCATAACCCGGAGATCGATCCGGGCGCCGAGGAGCTCACCGACTCCATCGTCGGCATCTTCCTTCACGGCGTCTTGCCCAGCGCCACTGAACACACGGAATTGCACCTGGCAACTGTTCCCGCCACCGAATCGGAGGAAAGTTAGTCGGGAGGGTTGGAATATTCTCAAGACGGAGAGATCGGAAAAGAAAACATGGCGACAACCACAAGCGCTCCACTGAAGGAACTCGTCAAATACCGCGTCGAGGACGGCATCGCTATCTTCGAATTGGACGATCCGCCCGCGAACACTTACACCTACGAGATGATGCAGCAGCTCGACACCGCCATCCTCAACGCGCGCATGGACGAATCCGTCCACGTGCTCCTCATTCGCGGTGCGGGCGAAAAATTCTTCTCCGCCGGTGCCAGCATTCCCATGCTCACCAAGGTCGACCCGCAGTTCAAGTACTACTTCTGCCTGCACGCCAACGAAACTCTTTGTCGCCTCGAACAAACTCCCAAGCTGGTCATCGCGGCCCTCAATGGCCACACCGTCGGCGGCGGATTGGAAATTGCCCTTTCCTGCGATATCCGCATTGCCAAAAAAGAAGGCGGCAAGATTGGTCTCCCTGAAGTGAATCTTGGCGTTCTTCCCGGGACGGGCGGAACGCAACGCTTTGCCCGCGCCGTTGGCCGCGCCCGTGCCATTGAACTCATGGCCACCGGCCGCACCTTCAGTTTTGAAGAAGCCCTCGAAATGGGCCTCATCCACTATCTCTACGAAAAAGAAACTTTCTGGGAGGACGTTCTCGCCTACGCGCGGCAGTTCTGTCCCCCCAACAAGGCTTCCCGCGCCGTGGGCCGCATCAAGCGCGCCGTCGTTACCGGGGCCGAAATCCCTTTCGGCGAAGCCCTGGGCCTCGAACGCGAGTTGCAGCAATTGCTCTTTACCAGCGAGGATGCCAAGGAAGGTCTCGCGGCCTATGTGGAAAAGCGTGCCGCGAATTTCAAAGGCAAGTAGAATCTATGCACCGGCTCGCGCAGCACGAAAGGCTAACCATTGCAGCGCCGCGAGTAATCTGTTCTCCTGATCGAGTGAACGCTGAATGAAGACACTTCCAGACTATCTCCGCAAAGGCATGAAGCTCGTAATCGTTGGCTGCAATCCCAGCGAATCCTCCGTCCGCGCTGGCCACTACTACGCCGGCCGCGGCAATCTGTTCTGGCCCATGCTCTACGAAGCAGGCGTTGTCCCGGAACCTTTCGACTATCCCGACGACCGCCGCATCATTGAATTCGGGATTGGTCTCACCGATCTCGTCAAGAAACCTACCAAGGGCGTCGAGGAACTCACGCGCGAGGATTTCGCCGAAGGCCGCATTGTTCTCTCCCAAAAGCTCGGTGAATTCACGCCGCACGTGGTGGCCTTTAACGGCAAGATCGTCTACGAGCAGTTTGCCCAGCGCAAATGCAACTACGGCTTGCAAAAGGTGAATCTCTACGGCGCGCAGGTCTACGTCCTCCCCTCCACCAGCGGTCAGAACGCTCGCGGCAAGAGCGACCGCCTGAAGCACTTTCGCAAACTCGCCCAGCTCGTCGAACGAACTCAGAAAGTACGCGACTCGCATCCTAGTTAAGTGTTACCCCGGTGCAAGGAGGCAAACGCTCATGCCTGCAACACGCTTGGCCACGTTCGACGATTGGGTGGATCTTTTCCGTGTCTAGCAAAAAGACATCGGTGTGGACTATCCCGAAATCACCAACTACCAATTTGAAGCCAAATTCGGCCCCACGCGCTCCAACGAAGTCGAATTCGGCGCTTACAAAGGCCGCCCGAAATGGGAAAAGGTCGTCAGCATCCCGGACCAGCGCATGCGCGACGCCCTGCTCAATCTCATCGTCTACCAGGGCGACACTGAATTTGCCTCCGTCGAACAGCAGCGCCGCCTCTTTGAAACCGCTCCCAGCGAACACGATCGCCAATCACTATGCCGCGTCGTCACCGAAGAGATGCGCCACGGCTGGCAGATGTGCCACCTGCTGATGAATCATTTCGGCTACAGCGGCCGCGTCGAAGCGCAAAAAATGCTGGAGCGCCGTGCCTTCGATCAAAAGCGTCTCCTCGGCGCCTTCAATCAGGACGTCAACAACTGGCTGGACTTTTTCGTTTACACCGATTTCGTGGATCGCGACGGCAAATACCAGCTCACCATGCTCAGCTATTCCGGTTTCGCTCCGCTGGCACAATCCATGATTCCCATGCTCAAGGAAGAGTCCTTCCACCTCGGCACCGGCCAGGACGGCATCAAGCGCATCGTCAAAGCGGGCGTCGTCCCGCTCTCCATCATCCAGAAGTACATCAACAAGTGGATTCCAGTCAGCCTCGATCTCTTCGGCGTGGACCGCTCCAGCTCCGCGCACTGGTTTTACGTGTGGGGCCTCAAAGGCCGCTACGACGAGCCCACCGCCAGGGCCGAGGCCAATCTCGGACATATGAACGAGCACAGCCGCGAACTCTATCACCAGGAATGCGTCAAGCTCGTGGACATGATCAACAAGAACGTGCCCGGAGGCCAGCCGTTGCTCTATGTGCCCGACGTCAAGTTCAACCGCCACATCGGCGAACACGCCCACAAACCATACAACGTCCACGGCGAACTCCTCGATGAGCGCGAATACGCGGCTTGTATGCAGGAGATGCTTCCGCAACCCGCCGACCTCGCCATCGTGGAAGACATTCAGTCGACCGAGAAACACTGGATCTCCCCCAAAGGTGCGATCCAATGACCGACCTCGAAATCACGCCTCGCGAACTCAAAGACCGGCTCGACCGCGGCGAAAAACTCCTGCTCGTTGACGTCCGCGAACCCCACGAACACGCTCTTTGCCGCATCGAGGGCGCCGTGCTTATCCCCATGGGCACCATTCCCGCAAATTTCCAGAAACTCGACGCCGACGAGGACGTCATCTGCTTCTGCCACCACGGCATGCGCAGTCTCGACGTCGCCAACTGGCTCCGCCACCAGGGCGTGAAATCCGCCAGATCCATGGCCGGAGGCATCGACCGCTGGTCCACCGAAATCGATCCCAAGGTTCCGCGCTACTGACCTATACTCCCTAGCATCTGACCTCTGATCTCTAACCTCTGACCTCTGATTTCTGTTCTACAATATCTTCAGTGATCCTTCTCACCCAGCGCATCCTCATCCAGCAAGGCGACATCACTGATATGGATGTGGATGCCATCGTGAACGCCGCCAACAACGATCTCATCCTCGGCGCGGGTGTTGCGGGCGCCATCTACCGCAAGGGCGGCGAAACCATCCAGCAAGAGTGCAACGACATCGGCAGCATACCCGTCGGATATGCGGCCATCACCGGCGCGGGCAAACTCAAGGCGCGTTACGTCATTCACGCCGCAAGCATGGGTCTCGGCGGCGCGCGCACCACTGCCAAATCGCTGCGCTCTTCCACCGCGCATTCGTTGCGCCTCGCTGCCGAACGCAAACTCAAATCCATCGCCTTTCCCGCGGTGGGCACCGGCGTATCCGGCTTCCCACTCGACGAATGCGCGCAAATCATGCTCAGCGAAGCTATCGAGCATCTGCAGGGCGAAACCTCACTCGAATCCGTGTACTTCGTCCTTTTCGATGCTCGCGCCCGCGACGTCTTCCAGTCCACTTGGGACACCCTCCGCAAACAACTCTCTTCGGGAGCCGCTTCCGCATGACCCCGCTCGCCGCACTTCTCGCCGAACGCATCCGCCGCTTTGGCCCCATCACGTTTGCCGAATACATGCGCGAGTGCCTTTACCATCCGGTTCACGGTTACTATAGCCAGCCGGAATCCATGCGATTCGCCGATTACTACACCAGTCCCGACGTGCATCGCATTTTTGGCCGCCTGCTGGCGCGCCAATTCGCCGAAATGTGGGAGCAACTCGATCGCCCGCCTGAGTTTTTGCTGGTGGAAGCAGCCGCAGGAATCGGCCGCCTGGCCAAGCACATCCTGGAATTCGCGCAAACCAAATTGCCGGACTTCTACTCCGCGCTGAGCTATGTCGCTGTTGAACGTTCTCCCGCGCGTTGCGATCAGATGACCGTGCATCTCGCGCCTTATCTCCAAGAAGGGAAGTGCCGCCCGTCCATCGAGATTCCCGCCCACATCCCCAGCGGTTGCATTTTTTCCAATGAGCTTCTCGACGCGCTCCCTGTGCACCGCGTGCGCCAACAGGAAGCGCATTTGCAGGAGATCTTCGTCGGCAACGACGGCAATTCCTTCGTGGAAGTTCTTGTGCCGCTTTCCACCTGCGCCATCAGCGAGTATTTCTCTGCGCAACAAATTACCCTCGAAGAAGGCCAGCAAGCTGAAGTGGGCCTCGAGGCCTGCGACTGGATCGGTGAAATTGCGCGGCGCCTGGATCGCGGATTTGTTCTGACGATTGACTACGGTCACGAGGCCGCCGATCTTTTCGATTTCCACCACATGGCCGGCACCCTGCTCGCTTACGCAAAGCATCAGGCCAGCGAAAGTTTTTACGTCGCGCCGGGCGAACAGGATCTGACCGCGCACGTCAATTTCACCGCGTTGCGCCTCTGGGGCCAGCGCCGCGGCCTGGAAACCCTGGGCCTCATTTCCCAGACCGCGTTCTTGCTCGCGCTCGGGCAGCGGAACGAGTTCGCCGACCTCTACGATGACGGCATGGATGAAACCGACCGCGTCCGCGCGCGCCTGCAACTCAAAACGCTCATCTACCCCGAAGGCATGGGCGAACGCTTCCAGGTCCTGGTCCAACAAAAATCCGTCCCCGCCGCCAAACTCACCGCCCTCGCTGGGCTATAACTTTCTGCGAGTCCCCGCGTTTATCACCAGCGCATTGCCTCGCAGTTTGTAGGAAGAGACTTTTCTTTAGGAGGCCGGGGCTTCAGCCCCGGCGTAAAAGTCCTAAAACAATTGGGCTTCAGCCCCTGAAGAAGATCTTTCCGCTATTATTCCTCAGCTTCGTTAGCCACTACTGCCCGCTGAGGTTCGTCTGTGAATGATATACTCGCCCCGTGCCTCATGAATTAAGAATCGGGATAATTCTATGCCCCACCCGCCAGTAGATTTGATCAATGTTATGCCTTCGTCTTTCACTAGCGCATACCTGAAGATTGAACGAGCCAAAAAACATATCAACAATTTGTGCGGACTTCTGAATGATTTCTGCTCCGCTGACTCCTACTCTGTCGCCATCGACAAGGTCGATGCGCGGTACAAAATAAATGACCTCGTTATCGATATCCATACGTCGGAATCCGCTTTCTTGTCCGACGCTGCTCTTATTATTGGAGATGCTGTGCATAACCTTCGGAGCGCTCTGGATTTGCTCTACTACGAAATTGTTTTGTTCTGCGGGGGTACTCCTACGAAATGGACAAGGTTCCCAGTTCGCGATACAGGGCAGGAATTGGTAGCTCCCTTGAAGGGAGCGCTCGAAAGCAGGCAAATTACCAGCGCGGTCCATGACTTTATTCGAGACACGGTAAAACCCTACAAGACTGGGAATTTCCCCATCTGGGCCGTTGACGAGATGAATGTCCGAGACAAGCATCAACTCTTGATTCCAACTTTTCAGATGATGGGATTTATGGATATCCGCATTGAAAACGACGAACATGAAATCGTCACACATCCTATCGTTCTTACCGAAAAGTCTTGCCGCATCAGGCTTGCTGATTCCTACGGAAGGAGTCCCGTACTGAGAGATAAGGGCCGCGCGGCCACTGGCATAGGCTTTAGACTTGGAACTCCGTACGAAGGCGAACCAGTCACTCCAGCGCTTAATAGGATCACCGAAGAAATCACTCGCACGGTTAAGGCGTTCGAGTTGCTCCTGTGATTCAATTGCTGCCCGGTCGCCGGAACACGGCAACACATCTACTTGTTTTGTAGGGATAGTTGGGAAAAACAGGGGGCAGGGTCAGTGCACTCTTCCGTGCGTGCTTCCTACGGATTCGGCCTCTTTAAGGTAGGTCTTTCGCCCGACGCTGGCTCGGGCATTTCAGCAGTTTTCGCCTTTGCCGGCGTGGCGCTGGCATCCGTGGGAGTGACCGCAGGCATGCTGTTTTCCGTGTACGCCTTCTTCACCAGCGCTTCAACGTTATCCTGCGCGCCGCCGGTATTGTCGTTCGTTTGCCGCGCTTTGCTGTATTCGTTCAGGGCGCGCTCGCGTTGCCCCAGCAAATCGAAAATCTTCCCCAGGTAGATGTGGCCCCACACCTCCGTCCACTTCTCGGACGGCTCCGGCACCGTGGCCAGGGCTTCGCGAAAGGCGTTGGCCGCGGCCTGATAATTCTTCTGGTAGAAAAACGCCTCGCCCATGCGGAAATTCGCCAGCGAACGGTTGGGCTGAATGCTCAGCGCCCGCTGGTACTGCTGCACCGCATCGTAGTATTTGCCAAGTTCGGCGAGTTCTTCGCCGCGCGCAATCGCGGCCCGAGCCCGCAGGCTCGGCGAACTCTTCAGCATCAAGTTGTTGGGATCAATGCGAATGCCGCCGGGTTTCGGCCGCCCAAAAGTCTCCACAGTGAAATCGGATTCCGTGCCCACGACGTCGATGGTTTTCAACTCCGGATTCCCCTCGGTATCAATGCGCAACTGGATG
>Ga0187866_1000759_pt1 | contig 34723 bp, 27 predicted proteins | sample June2016WEW_11_1_3_FD_133013 | JGI IMG/M metagenome (GOLD analysis project Ga0187866, IMG submission 133013) | Peatland microbial communities from SPRUCE experiment site at the Marcell Experimental Forest, Minnesota, USA - June2016WEW_11_150 | ecosystem: Environmental > Terrestrial > Soil >...
GAGGCGCGGCTCGCGGAGATGATCACAATATTTCGGGCTTGCACTTGGAGAATTACGAGGAGCTGCCGGCTGGCGGAAAGATAGGCTTGATAAATTGGCGGATGAGCCTGTAAGCCGGATTCTGTGGGGCGCACTACTTTGCAGCAGCGCGCCGCGACGATCATTCCTCTAGCCCCGGCCTCGCGACCGGGATCGAGCGACCTACCCGAGGGTTCGTCAGTCCCAGCAGCTTTTGCTGATGGAAAAGGAGCCGCTGCGCTTGCGCGTAGTGCTCAGCGAGCCGGGCCAGCTCTGCCCTCCTATTTGGTCTTGCACCTCGCGGGGTTTGCCGTGCCCCCGATGTTGCCACCGGGGCGGTGGGCTCTTACCCCACCTTTTCACCCTTACCGGCGAAGGTAGCCGTTGGAAGATGTCCCGAAGGTTTTCCTCCGGGCTATCACCGGGCTGCTTCGCAGGCGGTTTATTCTCTGTGGCACTGTCCGTGACGCATGTAGGCGCCGGGTTTTAACCCGGCCCACTACACACGTCCCCTGGCGTTACCAGGCGCGATGCCCTAACCCTGCAGCCCGAGGGCCGCAGCGTTTTCCTCGCTTGTGTAGTGGCCGATCTTTAGATCGGCCAGCGTCCATTCGCAAAGTGGTGTCCGGACTTTCCTCCCGTTTACCCTGAGGCGCAGCGCCGAAGGGCTTCCCCTTGGACCACAACGCTCAGGGCAAGCCAGCGATCGTCCGGCTCACCCGCCAAATCTATTATACCGCGCAAACGGGGCGCCGGCGTGAAGATGAGAGCCCTGTGTGGCAATTCCGCCCTGACGGGAGAGAATCTCCTATGTTATTGTCAGGAAAGATTTAGCAGACGTTGCCTTCGCCGACATGACTGACCGCTATTTGTTCCGGCTCGATGGTTCGCACGACAACGATGAGTTTTTCACACTCTACTCATCCTCGGATTGCCGTGTGACCTATTCCGGCACTCCGCTGAAGATCGGTCCTGGATGGATTCCTGATTTCTTAGAGATCAAGGTGGACAATGGAGGAAGGGATCTCGCCGCAATCCTTATAGAGCTTGAAGCCATACGAATAACGGCGCTGGAATCTTCCCGCAAGTACCTCCCTGAGGACCCGGCGGCGGTCATTCAGGCGGTCATCGCGTATCTAGGAACCGTCATAGCCCAATGCCGTGGAACTGCTGATCCCCGCTTACCTGAAGTCGAAAAACTTCTTGGACGCTTTTCCTCTGCTGAACGGATTCTAGTATCTACCGCCGCAGGGTTTCGAGACTCCGCAGATCTAATCGAAGTTTTGCCACTAATCAATCAACAAACGAGCCCGCAACCGCGGGGTACTACTGCTCCGGTTCGCGAGGCACAGAACTTTCACCTGATGGGACGACGCACGCTCAGCCGAGAGGAAGCCAACGGACTTCGCCGGACGATAAAAATCCTTGATGCTGTCGTCACCGGAAGAGACGAAAGTGGTGCGACCTATCACTCTTGGCTGAATTTGCGAGTCAAGCCCCTGCATCGCTCTGTGACCCAACAATCGTCCGCAACGCCGGAATTGCATCGCCTTTTGAGCAAGCCGAACGATAAAGGGATACAACTCGACCTTGATCGGCTGCTCGAAGATGTACTCTCAGTTTGGTCGCAGAGCCCCCACCTGAGACCTTCAAAGAACCAGATCGCGACGTCGATTGAGGAATATCTGCCGCTTGCGCGTTCAATCCGCTCACACACGCCCATGCGGGACGTTTTTCGTCAGGCCAGAAATATCCTTGAGAAACAGACTCACTGAGAGCGCTGAAAGCGCTGTCACCGTGGCCTCAGCGGATGCCGAGTAGCTTCTCGAATTCGGATTCGGAGAGGATGGGTACGCCTAATTCCTTGGCTTTGTCGTATTTTGAGCCGGGGTCGGTGCCGACTACGACGTAGTCGGTTTTCTTGCTGACGGAGCCGGAGAGTTTGCCGCCGTGCTGGAGGACGAGTTCGCCGGCTTCTTCGCGGCTGCGATTGGCGAGGCCGCCGGTGAAGACAAAGGATTTCCCCGCGAGCTTCTGGCTTTTCACCTCGCGCTTTTCCGCAGTGGGATGGACTCCAGCTTTGTTGAGCTTCTTGATGAGGTTGCGGTTTGCGGATTCTGAGAAAAATTCGACGATGCTGGCGGCCACCTTGGGGCCGACTTCAGGGACATTTTCGAGCTCTTCGGTTTTGGCAGCGGCAAAATCCTCGAGCGAAGAAAAATGCTCTGCCAGTAGCTGTCCGGTGCGTTCACCTACAAACTGAATGCCCAGCGCAAAAATCAGGCGCGAGAGCGGATTTTTCTCGCTGGCCGTGATTTCTTCCAGCAAATTCTGCGCCGATTTTTCCGCCATGCGCTCCAAATTGGCCACTTCGTCCTGCTTCAGCGCGTAGAGGTCGGCGACATCCTTGACCATGCCCTTTTCTACGAGCTGGTCCACGATTTTCTCGCCCAGGCCGTCAATATTCATGGCGTGGCGCCCGGCGAAATGCAGGAGCGATTCCTTCAGCTTCGCGGGGCACGCGGCATTGACGCAGCGATAGGCGACTTCCCCTTCGGCCTTGTGGATGGTGCTGCCGCAAACGGGGCACTCCTTCGGCATGCGAAACGCCTTGCGCGGCTTTCCTTCCTTCACCACTTTCAGGACGTGCGGGATGACTTCGCCGGCGCGCTCGACCAGCACGGTATCGCCGATTTGCAGGCTGAGCCGGTCGATCTCGTCCATATTGTGGAGCGTGGAACGGCTGACAGTGACGCCGCCCACCTGCACTGGCTCGAGAACGGCCACCGGCGTCAGCGTGCCCGTGCGGCCCACCTGCACGATGATGTCGTTCACCACGGTGGTTTCCTGGCGCGCGGGGTATTTGTAGGCGATGGCCCAACGCGGGGCCTTGGCGGTGAATCCCAGCTCGTTTTGCAGCGGCGTGGAGTTGACCTTGATGACCACGCCATCAATTTCGTAGGCGAGCTTTTCGCGCTTGGTGTCCCAGGCGGTGCAGTAATCCACAACCTTTTCGATGCCATCGCACAGCTTCCAATCGTCGGAAGCGCGGAACCTCAATTGCTTTAGCACCTGCAAGGATTCCGAATGCTTGGCGAAGGGCACTTTTCCGTCGACGAATAGGTAGTAGGCGAAGAAGTCCAGCCTGCGCTGCGCGGTGATGGTGGGGTCGAGGACGCGGATGGCGCCCGCGGCGGCGTTTCGCGGATTGACAAAGATTTTGCCGCCCGATTGCTCCTGCTGACGGTTGAGCGCTTCAAAGGATTCGCGGGTCATCATGATTTCGCCGCGCACCTCGAAATCGGTGGGTAGCTTGGCCTTTTTCAGTGCGGCGGTTTCCACGCGCAGCGGGACCGAGCGCACCGTTTTCACGTTGGGCGTGACGTCCTCGCCGGTGGTGCCGTCGCCGCGCGTGACGCCGCGAACCAGAAGGCCGTCTTCGTATTGCAGGGAGATGCTCAGACCGTCGAATTTGTGCTCGGCAATGTACTCGATGTCCTCGCGGCCGCTGGTTTCGCGCACGCGGCGGTCCCAATCGCGCAGCGCGTCGTGGGAGAAGGCGTTGTCCAGGCTGAGCATAGGCCGGGCGTGGCGAACGGTCTGGAAGCCTTCGCGCGGCGTGCCGCCTACGCGGACGGAAGGGGAATCCGGCGTGACCAACTCGGGATGGGCCGCTTCGATTTCCTTGAGCCGGTTCATCAGCCGGTCAAAAGCGGCGTCCGAAATCTCCGGGTCGTCCAGGACGTAATAGCGATACTCGTGGTAGCGAAGCTTTTCGCGCAGATCCTCCGCCTCTTTCCTCACCGCGCTGCTTGCTTTCGCCGCCTTCGCCATCGCTGCCTTCCCGCCCTCTTCATAAGGACACGATACACCTGACCCCGACTCACGTCGGGATCGTGCCCAGCCCGTGCCCGGTGTAACCCGCCCCGTATTATATAGGCTTTGCCCCTTTCGTCTCAGTAACTCACGTCTTCAAACGTCGGCCCGGCAAGGTCCCGGCCAAAAAAGTACCGATACTCCCCTCGGAATGGCCGAGAGGGTTTGCAGTTAGCAATAACACATAAGGCAAAGGCCTATCGGAGCGTGCGCATGTCGGACAGGACGGTTCTATAATTACTAGTACCGCTGTAATCGATTCGACGGAGAAACGAGGCATACCCATGCGTAGAATGGTCTTTACGGTGGTTGGTCTGCTCGTTGTGATCGCAACAGTCCTGGCGTCTGGCGCCTACTCTCAGAACCCTCAAGCTAGTACCAGTACAAGCCTGTCCGCGACAAAAGCCAAAGTGGTCTTTCACTACGGCAGGCCGGTCCCTATTAAGAACTGTTTGGAACAAACTGCCGTCCAGATTGATGGCGCAACCGTGCACCAGATTTTCCAGTGGCATGTTTGGCAAACCGAAGTCGCTCCCGGAACGCACATTTTCAGCGATGACAGCCATAGAGACAAGGGATTAACCGCCAGCTTGGCCGCAGGGCAAACTTACTATTACGAACTCGAGTGGCACAAAGGGTTTGGCTTTCCCAAGTGCGAAAATTTCTGGATCAAGTTTGAAGACATGAAGCCCAAGGAGATCGGCAAGGTCAGCGCGATGCTGGGAAAGCCCGGCGTGGATGAGACCGCGGCCTCGCTAGTTGCTGCTGCGACTCCGGCTGCCGCCGCGGAACCCCCAAGAAACATGAACGTCACGCTATCCATCCGGTCTACTCCTGAGGCGGCCGACATAGTGGTTGATGGCAGTTTTGTGGGAAACACGCCGTCCGCGATTGACCTGGCCACCGGCGAACATACCGTCATTATTAGCAAAAAGGGCTTCGAGCCGTGGAAACGGACCATCAAGCTGGCCGGCGGCGACATCAAGGTGAACGCGGAGTTGGAGAAGGCCGGCCCAGCCTCGTGAGATCGGTGTAGGCCGCTTCGATTCCCTTGAGGCGGTTCATCAGACGATCGCGGGCGGCGTCCTAAATCTTCGTGGCGTCCAAAACCAAATAGCGATACTCGTGGCGGCGAAGCTTCTCGCGTGGGTCTTCCGCCTCTTTCCTCACCGCGCTGGTACGCTACGCTGCCAGCACTCCACCGACTCCAGGGTCGGCCACCACAAATGCCGGGCCATTCTTCTTCCCTTTGGCACGCCACTTGCTCCAATCCCTCTGGGGGCATGGGCCAGGGAACACGGCGCATCATCGCCGGATGCTTCTCCTCATCTTCATATAGAATGGTGCACGCGCTTAAAGCCCGGGAGAGCATGGAAACTCGGTTCCACAACGCGCTGTTGATTCACAACCCGAATGCCGGAACTGGTGGAAACGCGCGGCGGCGCCTGATCGAGCAGGCGCGGCGCATTCTTTCCGACGGCGGCATCGAGGCCGAGCTTGCGGAAACCACCGGTCCCGGCCACGCCACGGAAATCGCGCAGCAGGCCGCGCGCGAGGGACGCCAACTGGTGATCACATGCGGCGGCGATGGCACGCTGAACGAGGTCGTCAACGGCCTGGCCACTTACATGAACGGGCACCGCGTGCCGCTGGCGCTGCTGCCCGGTGGTACCGCCAACATCCTGGCGAAGGAACTTGCACTGCCGTGGGACATTCCGCGCGCGGCGATGCAACTGGTCCGCGCGGAGGTGCGGGAGATTGCCCTGGGTCTGGCCACGCCGCTGGAGCAGCCGGAGAAGAAGCGTTTCTTCCTTAGCGTTGCGGGCGCCGGCCCCGATGGCATGATCGTCTATTCCGTGGACCTGGGATTAAAGGCGCGCGTCGGCATACTGGCGTACTGGTGGCAGGGCGCGCGCGAAGTTTTGCGCTACACCTTCCCGCGCTTTCGCGTGCGCGCCCGTGACCGCCAGATCGAAGGCACGCTTGTCATTGTTGGCCGAACGAAGAACTACGGCGGACCTTTCAAGATTACCGACCAAGCCGATCTTTTTGGGGACCAGTTTGAAGTGCTGGCGCTGACCACACAAAGCGGCTTGCGCTACCTCAGCTATCTGCCCACGCTGTGGATGGGCAACCTGCGCAAGGAAGAAGATGTACACTTCTGGAAAGCGGACACGCTGGTGTGCGAACCGTTGGATGACAAGCCGGTGTACGCGCAACTGGATGGCGAGCCGTTCGCGCGGCTGCCGGTGGAGTTTTCGATTGTGCCGCGGGCATTGAAACTGCTGGTGCCGGTGGGCACGCCTGGTTCCAACGGCGGTGCCGCGCAAGAATCCTGACTGTGGACATTGTCACGCATGCGCTGCTTTCCCTAGCCCTGGCGCGCGGATTCTTCGCGCGGCGGGGATGGCCGGTGCTTGCGGGCATGCTCTTTGCCGGCACGCTCGCCGATGTGGATTTGATCAGCGAGTGGTTTGGGCCTGCCGCTTACCTGGCGGCGCGCCGCACGTTCACGCATTCCCTGTTGGGCACGCTCGTCATCATCGCCATCGCCGCGTGGATAGCGCACCGGCTGGACGGCCAACGACGGGAAACCTGGAAGGGCATTCTGGCTGCGACATCCTGCGCCGTCCTCGCGCATCTCCTCTTTGATTTCTGCCAATCGGGCGGCATCGCGCTGCTGTGGCCTTTCGGTGGAACGCGCTATGCTCTGGACTGGCTCCCCCAGGTGGACCCGTGGATTCTGCTTCTACTTCTCGGCGGAGTCGTTGTTCCGGAGTTCTTCCTCTTGGTGAGTTTGGAAATCGGCGCCAAGGATAAAAGGCCGCGGGGGCGCAATGGCGCGCTGGCGGCGCTTGTGCTGATTGGGATTTACGTTGGCGCGCGGGGCGTGTTGCACTCCAGCAGCGTCGCGCTGCTGGAACCGCGTTCCTATCGCGGGGAATCGCCGCGGCGCGAGGAAGCGTTTGCGGAGTCGTTTTCGCTTTTGACCTGGCACGGCGTGGTGGAAACGCAGTCGTATCTTTGCCTGATCGATGTTCCGGTGACCTCCGGGGATAGCTTCGACCCGGAATCCGCCACCTGCCTGCATAAACCGGAAGAGTCTCCGGTGCTGACCGCCGTGCAACAATCGGCGGTGGGGCGCAAATTCCTGAGCGCGGCCAGAATGCCCCGCGCCGCCGTGGACAAAACGGAGGGTGGATACGAGGTGATTATTCGCGATTTGCGGGACGTGGCGGAACAACAGACGCGGAACCGTGTGGTGGCGCGGATCTGGCTGGATTCCGGATCGCGAATCGTCAGTGAACAGCTTGGCTGGGCGGGAGAAGCGCACCTGCGGTAGCCGAGCCACAGAGCGTCTGAAGAGAAAAGCTTGCGCGGAGGGCACAGGGGGCGCAGAGATCGCAGAGAAGAGAAAGGCGAAAGAGAGATTCCTCACTTCGCAGACCCGTTCGGAATGACAAATTCATGTTCAGGTGCCGGGATGCGGCCCAGCAGTGCTGGCCCCCTACGAGGCGGGTCCGGGTTTATGGCGCAAAATCAGGCGGGAGAGAGCGTAACTTGCCAGGCCGAACACGAGCGCCGCGATCGTGACTTCCAACTTGTGCTGCGCCAGAAACGGCAGGGCTTCCTTCCCATAGCGGATGGCTAGATACCCAATGGCAAAGTAGCGGATCGCGCGCGCCAGCGCGATGGCGGAAGCAAAGCTTGCCAGCGGCATTTCAAACACGCCTGCGGCAAGCACGAAAATTTTGAATGGCGTAGGTGGTGGCAGGAGCGCCGCCATCAGCATCCCCACAAATCCATTTTTCTCCACCCAGTGCCGGATGGCGTGCGCGTGCTTGCCCGCTTTTTTGTGGAAAAACGCTTCCTCGCCCCTTCTCGCCAGGGAATAAAGAAGCAAGCAACCCAGCAGCGAGCCCAGCCCGGCCATGGTGGCGTAAAGCGGCATGCGCAGGGGATGTTGGATGGAGAGTTCGATGAGCAGCAGGTCGTTGATGACGGGAAACGTCAGTACGGAGGAATCGAGAAAAGAAATCAGAAAAAGTCCCGGCGCGCCCAATGTTCCGGCAAAGACCACGATTTTCTGTTTCCAGCCACTCAACGGCGCCGTCAACGCGGGATCCTCCGTAGTTCGAGAATTTCAGTGTAACAGAGAGCTGGAATGGATTAGAGCAGCGCTTCGATGGCTTCGACGATGATGTCGTAGACGTGGTGAAGTTCTTCCCGCGTAATGACGTAAGGCGGGATCACGTAGATCACATTGCCCAGCGGCCGGAGCAACACGCCGCGGCGCAGGAAGAAGTCGTAGAGTTTGGGGCGCAACGCGGAGAGATAACCGGGATCGTCGGCTCGCAATTCCAGCGCGCCGATGGTGCCGACCTGCCGCGTATCGCCGACCTGGCGCATGCCGCGCAAATCGGCCAGGCGATCGGCGTTGACACGGGAGATCGCGGCGATGCGGTCGAAGACGGGTTCGTCCTCAAAAATCTGCAGGTTGGCATTGGCGGCGGCACACGCCAGCGCATTCCCCGTGTAGGAATGACCGTGGTGGAAGGTGTGCATGCGGTTTTCGCTGCGAAATGCGGACTCCACGCGATCCGTACACAGCGTCGCGCCCATGGCGAGGAACCCGCCCGTGATGCCCTTGGAAAGGCACATTATATCGGGGACGACGTTCGCGAGTTCGCAAGCAAACATCTTTCCGGTGCGGCCAAATCCGGTGAGCACTTCATCGGCAATCAGAAAAACGTCGTGACGCGTGCACAGCGCCCGGATCTTCTGCAGAAATTCGACGGGGTGAACGATCATCCCGCCAACGCCCTGAAGAAGCGGTTCCACGATGACAGTGGCAATCTTATCGCCACGCTCGGCCAGCAAGTCTTCCAGCTTTTGTACACACTCGATGTGGCAGGTCTCGCGCTTCAATCCCACCGGGCAGCGGTAGCAATAGGCCGAATGGACGCGGTGCACCGGATAGCGCATGGATTCAAAGGGAGCGGTGAACGGCGACGCATCGCTGACGGACATGGCCCCGGCGGTGTCACCGTGATAGCCATCCGCCAGCGCGACGATTTCGTGCTTTTCGGGCCGCCCGATGTTCTGGAAATGTTGCACGGCAAGTTTCAGGGCGACTTCCACGGCGGTGGAACCGTCGTCGGAGAGAAACATGTGCGTCAGTTCGGCCGGCGCCCATTTGCGCAAGCGCGCGGCCAGCTCTTCCGCGTGATCGTGGGTGAAGCCCGCCAGAATCACTTGTTCGAGCTTGCGAGATTGTTCCGCAACAGCGGCGCTGATGCGCGGGTTGGCGTGGCCGTGGAGATTCACCCACCAGGAAGAAATCGCGTCCAGTATGCGGCGCCCATCGGCCAAATGAAGGTAGACGCCTTCGGCGCTGGCCACATGGAGCGGAGCGGGGTCCAGGAGGGCATTCGTAAAGGGGTGCCAGATGCGCAGGGGTGCCGTCATTGGGAAAATGCGGAGCGGTCAAAGTGGTTCAGGAATACCTGCATGAGCGCGGTGCGATGGAGATTCGGGAGCTTGGGAATTTCGCCGATCACGCGAACATGACCAAATTTCTCGATGGTGTCGCGGTTCTCGCGATTCTGATCGCCGATCAATACCACGCCATGCACCGGCAGCTCGGCCGCGTGCAGCGCGGCGAGCGTCAAGAGCGTGTGATTGATGGTGCCCACGCCGCTGCGCGCCGCCAGAATCACCGGGAGCTTGAACTTCACCATCATGTCCAGCATGAACTGCTTGGAATTGATGGGCACCAGCACGCCGCCGGCCCCCTCGACGATCAGCCAGTCGTTCATCAGACTGGCCGGAAGGTTCAGCCGGTTGAGATCGATCTCGACCCCGGCCCAGCGGGCCGCCAGGTCCGGGGAAACCGGAGGCACAAATTTGTAGACCTCTTCCAAGGTGCGGTCGGTTCCGATGCCCGCCAGGCGCATGACCGTGACGCGGTCCGAGCCTTCCAGCGTACCGGTCTGGATGGGCTTCCAGTACACCGCATCGAGCGCTGCGCAGAGCAAGGCGGAGAGCGTCGTCTTGCCCACGCCGGTATCGGTTCCGGTGATGAAGAAGTGGCTTCTCATGCGCGTCCCGCCGCGGTCAAAACAGAATGCCGCGCCCGCCACGCTACCAGAGATCCCACCAGGCGGTCCAACTCATCCCGTGGAATGCGGCAGGTCAATGACAAACGCAAGCGCGAGCCGGTGCCGCCGACCTTGCGGGCGTGCGTCACCGCGTCAATGGCAGCTTCGTGGAGCTTGGGGTGTTCCGCGAGTCCCAGATAATCGTTGGAACAAAAATTCACGCCGTGCACTTCGGCCAGACTGCGGCGCAGGTTGCGCGCGTCCAGGGCGCGCAGCCCCTTCCGCAGTTCCTCTTGCCAGGTCGCTAGGGCGTTAGACGGCATGGGATTCGAGTGGCTTCATCCCCAAACTCTGAAGTAACTGCTCATCTTCATCAACTCCAGGATTTGGCGTGGTCAAGAGTTTCTCCCCGACGAAGATTGAATTCGCTCCCGCCAGAAAACACAGCGTCACCGCTTCCGGCGACAACTGCTTTCTGCCGGCCGCCAGACGCACCCGCGAGGCCGGCATGAGGATCCGCGCCGTGGCAATCGCGCGAACCATTTCCAGCGGATCGAGCGGGGGCATCGCGGCCAACGGTGTGCCCTCGACACGCACGAGCATGTTGATGGGCACGCTTTCCGGATGGGGGTTGAGAGTCGCCAATTGATGCAGCAGGCCGGCGCGGTCGCTCTCCTTCTCTCCCATCCCCAGAATCCCGCCGCAACACACGGTGATTCCCGCCTGGCGCACCGCCACGAGGGTCCTCAACCGTTCATCGTACACGCGGGTGGTGATAATCGAACCATAAAATTCCGGCGAAGTGTCCAGATTGTGATTGTAGGCCGTAAGCCCCGCTTCCTTCAGGCGGACGGCCTGTTCGTCCGTCAGCATTCCCAGGGTGCAGCAGACTTCCACTCCCAGCGAGGAGACACCGCGCACCATTTCCAGGACGATATCGAATTCGCGGCCCTGTGGGGCTTCCCGCCACGCCGCGCCCATGCACATTCGCGTGACGCCCCGCGCGGCAGCGTCGCGCGCCACGCCGATGACGTGCTGGGGATCGAGCAGCCCCTCGCGCTCCACATCAGCGTTGTAATGCGCGCTTTGCGGACAATACGCGCAATCCTCCGGGCAGCCGCCCGTCTTGATGGAAATCAACTGACAGGTCTGCACGCGATCGGGAGCATGGAATTCCCGGTGCTTGGTCTGCGCCCTATAAACCAGCTCGGGCAGGGGCGTGGCGTAAATCGCCGCGACCTCTTCCTTTTTCCAATCGTGCCGGAGATGGGTCACCGGGATGGTTTGTAGGGCCGCGCCGCTGAATGCACTGTTCATTCTGGGTATTCGCCTGGTTTGAATGCAACTGTAACAGTCTAACGAGCTTTTCATACTATCATTGCGCCCCGCTTCAGGCCATTTCCATCGCTTCAAATGCTTTGACCAGCCATTAGCGAAGTGTTATAAATCAGAGTTTCCTTCGTCCGCCGCGCGATGCATAGTGGGGTGCGGGGTGGTCCTGACCCGCTCGGGGTCAGAAGGTGTTGCGCGCGCGGGCGGAAGAGTTCCCGTCCTGTCTGAGACACGGGAGTCTCCCCTCTTACGGGTGAGACGCTCCCCCTGACGCTGGTGGATGATGTTCGGTTTTGGTTCACCGCGCTCCGTGTTAGGGCGGATTGGTGTGTAGTTCTGCTGTAACAGGGGCCGCGGCCGGACCATTGGCCGAAGGAATTGCCCCGCAGAGACCTAAGTATTCTGGAGGATCCTTCATGCGTATCTTGTTTGAGGCTGTCCGCTCGAAGGGCAGTCGGATGTTGCATCGCGTTTTTGCGGCGTCGGCCCTGCTGCTCTTCAGCGCCACCGCCTTGCTCGCCGCACCGGCGGAAGAGGCCGGCGGCGAGGCAAGTCTTAAGCTCCCCGACTTGTCTTCGGTAAAGTTCCTCGGCGTTAACGGCCATACATTGCTTCTGTTCGGCATTCTCATCTGCATCTTTGGGCTGCTGTTTGGCATGACCATTTTCATGAAGCTGAAGAACCTGCCGGTGCACAGCGCGATGCGCGAAATCTCCGAGCTGATCTACGAAACCTGCAAGACCTATCTGTTCACGCAGGGCAAATTCCTGCTTTTCCTGTGGGTGTTCATCGCCATCGTGATCGTGCTGTACTTCGGAATACTGTCGCCCGTCCCTGGCAAATCCATCGCTGTGACGCTGCCGATTATTCTGTTGTTCAGCCTGATCGGCATGGGCGGCAGCTACAGCGTGGCGTGGTTCGGGATTCGCGTGAACACCTTCGCGAATTCGCGCACTGCTTTCGCGGGCCTGCGCGGCAAACCGTACCCCATCAATCACATTCCGCTGGAATCGGGCATGAGCGTGGGCATGATGCTGATCAGCGTGGAACTCCTGATGATGCTGATCATTCTGCTGTTCATCCCGCGCGAATACGCCGGACCGTGCTTCATCGGATTCGCCATCGGTGAATCCCTGGGCGCCGCTGCGTTGCGTATTGCGGGCGGCATCTTCACCAAGATTGCCGATATCGGCTCCGACCTGATGAAGATCGTCTTCAAGATCAAGGAAGACGACGCGCGCAACCCCGGCGTCATCGCGGATTGCACCGGCGACAACGCGGGCGACTCGGTCGGCCCCACCGCCGATGGCTTTGAAACCTATGGCGTGACGGGCGTCGCCCTAATCACCTTTATTCTTCTCGCGGTGAAAGACCCTACGATTCAGGTCCAGTTGCTGGTGTGGATCTTCGTGATGCGCGTCATTATGCTGATCGCCAGCGCCGCGGCCTATTTCATCAATGGAGCAATCCAGAAAGCCCGCTACGGCAACGCCGCGGAAATGAACTTCGAGACGCCGCTCACATGGCTGGTCTGGATCACTTCCTTCGTCTCGATCGCCTTCACCTACGCGGTTTCTTCGCTGATTATTCCGTCACTCGGCGGCGACCCCACGCAATGGTGGAAGCTCGCCACCATCATTTCGTGCGGGACCCTGGCTGGCGCCGTCATTCCGGAACTGGTAAAAGTCTTCACCTCGACGGAATCGCGCCATGTCAACGAAGTGGTTATCTCCGCGCAGGAAGGCGGGGCATCCCTGGGCATCCTCTCGGGATTCGTGGCCGGCAATTTCTCTGGCTACTACCTGGGCGGCGCGATTGTCACGCTGATGTCCATCGGCTACCTGATCAGCAACCTGGGGCTCGCCCATCTGATGGGTGCGCCGGCGGTGTTCGCGTTTGGTCTGGTGGCTTTCGGATTCCTCGGCATGGGACCTGTAACCATTGCCGTGGATTCCTATGGCCCGGTCACCGACAACGCGCAATCCGTTTTTGAGCTTTCCATGATTGAGCAGATTCCCAATATCAAGGCGGAATTAAAGAAGGACTACAACATCGACGTGGACTTCGAGCGCGCCAAACACATGCTGGAAGCCAACGACGGCGCCGGCAACACTTTCAAGGCTACCGCGAAGCCCGTGCTCATTGGCACCGCCGTGGTCGGCGCAACCACCATGATCTTCTCCATCATCATGGCGCTTACTCACGGCCTCACCAACAACATGGAAAAGCTTTCCCTCCTCCACGCTCCCTTCGTCCTCGGCCTGATTACCGGCGGCGCCATGATTTACTGGTTTACCGGCGCTTCCACGCAGGCAGTGACCACGGGCGCTTACCGCGCGGTGGAATTCATCAAGCGCCACATCAAGCTGGACAGCGCCGAAAAAGCCAGCGTGGCCGACTCCAAAAAGGTCGTGCAAATCTGCACGCAGTACGCGCAGAAGGGCATGCTGAACATCTTCATTGCCGTCTTCTTCGCGACCCTGGCCTTCGCCTTCGTCGAGCCATTCTTCTTCATCGGCTACCTGATCTCCATCGCCGTGTTTGGTCTCTACCAGGCCATCTTCATGGCCGACGCCGGGGCCGCTTGGGACAACGCCAAGAAAATCGTCGAAGTGGAGATGAAGCAGAAGGGCACGCCGCTGCATGACGCCACCGTCATTTGCGACACCGTCGGCGATCCCTTCAAAGATACGTCCTCGGTGGCGCTGAACCCGGTTATCAAGTTCACCACGCTGTTCGGCTTGCTGGCCGTGTCGCTGGCGGTGAAGCTCACTACGGAAACGGGCGGGACGCTGGAGCACATCCTGGCGGCGGCATTCTTCCTCGTCTCGTTTACGTTTGTGTATCGCTCGTTCTACAGCATGCGCATCCGCGGCTCGGCCGTGCAATAGCGCCAACCAATCCATCCAGGCGCCCTATCCCAACGGGGCGCCTGTTTTTTTGGAGTGCGGCGGCTCGCCGCCGCTTTTACGGTCGCACAGCCATCAATCAAATGTAGCAGATAGTTATTTGACAATATCATTAGACAATATTACTTATGCTATACTGGGCGGCAGACGCTGCCCCGTGGTAGCCCGCATGTCCACACCTCTTCCTCCCGTGCAATCGATCTTCGCTGATGAGAGTTCACTTCGCGATTGGCCGCACAGTCCTGCGCATCGCCTCTCCCTGCCTGGAGCGTATATCGTCACCGCAGGAACCTACCAGAAGCAGACACACTTCAACACGCCCGCTTTGCTGACAAGGCTGACGAATCTGCTGCTGAACCTGGCAGAGGCTCATAGCTGGATGATTCAAGCCTGGGCCGTATTCCCGAATCATTATCATTTCATTGCAGAATCCCAGAAGCCGGAAACTTTGCGTCGTTTAGTTCGCGAACTGCACTCTTGCAGTGCATTGGAGTTGAATCGCCAGCAGAATGCGGCCGGCCGCAAGGTATGGTTTCAATACTGGGAGTCCCAGCTCAGGTTTCACCGGTCATTTCTTGCCCGCCTAAACTACGTGCACCAGAATCCAGTCCGCCACGGGCTCGTCCTCAAGGCGAGTCAATACAAGTGGTGTTCGGCGGGTTGGTTGGAGCGCAAGGCGGCTCCTGCGTTTCTGAAAACAGTAGCATCTTTTCCCATTGATCGCCTGGATGTTCCCGATGATTTCGGCGATTTGCTGGCGCCGTAAAAGCGGCGGCGAGCCGCCGCACTCCAAAGGTGGCCTGCTGATGATAGAATCAGTGACGATTCCCACTGAGGTGCAATTCATGCGAAAAATTTTACTCGCCGTAATCGTGGTCTTGGCGATTTGTGCATTGGCGCTGCCTTCTCTTAGTCAAGTCGAGATCAAGTGGAAGATTCACGATCGTAATCGGCCGCTGCCGCCGGTGGTGGATCCGGGCACGGCCAGCACGCCAGACGCGACCGGGCGCGCGCCTTCCGATGCCGTCGTCCTGTTTGATGGCAAGGACCTCTCCAAATGGGCGCATAAAGATGGCAGCGCCGCGAAATGGAAAGTGGCAAATGGGTACGCGGAAGTCGTCGCAACGACCGGCAATATCTTCTCGCGGCAGGCCTTCGGCGATTGCCAACTGCACGTGGAGTTTGCCGAGCCGCTGCCGGCGAAGGGCACCGACCAGGAGCGGGGCAATAGCGGCGTCTACCTGATGGGTCTGTACGAGATTCAGGTGCTGGATTCCTACGATAACAAAACCTACGCCGATGGGCAGGCCGCCGCTGTCTATGGGCAATATCCTCCACTCGTGAATGCCTCCCGGCCGCCGGGCCAATGGCAAAGTTACGACATCGTGTTTCACGGGCCGCGCTTCGATGCGTCCGGCAAGCTGCTGCGGCCCGCGCGCGTCACGGTGTTTCACAACGGCATCCTAGTGCAGGACAACGTTACCCCGACCGGCCCCACCGAGCACGGGGAGCGTCCGCCGTACAAGCCAACACCCGAGAAATTGTCGATGGCGTTGCAGGATCACGGCGACCCGGTGCGTTACCGCAACATTTGGATTCGCGAATTGAAACCCGCGGAAGGCGAGAAGTAGATCGAGTTTCCTGACTGAACGTGCCATTAGCTAAGCCGCGGAGCTTACGCACTCCTGCGCTCCGAGGTGCAAACCCAAGAGCACAGTCAAGAATGACTGTGCCGCACAAAACCGTCAATTAGGCGCGAACGAGGCCTGCAAACTTTCGCGGATTGTTGTCGAAACTGGGGAAGACGCCGTTGAGGTCGCGCACGCCAAGATGTTTCGCGAGAATCTCGCCGACGACCGTGCGGAAATCCGTGGTGAGTGCAAGATCCCGGCCTTCATTTAATTGGTGGTCTTCGAGCCCCGGCCAGTTGCCATAGACACGGCCGCCTTTGATGTCGCCGCCGAGGACGAACATGCAATTCGCGTGTCCGTGGTCGGTGCCGCGATTGCCGTTCTCCTTCGCGGTGCGGCCGAATTCGCTCATCGTAACCACGACGATATCCGCCATGCGATCGCCCATGTCCTGATGGAACGCCGCCAGCGATTGCCCGAGTTCCCTGAGTAGATTTGCCAACTGGCCTTGCACGCCGCCTTCATTGACGTGGTTGTCCCAGCCGCCGCAATCCACAAAGAGCACTTCGACGCCGATATTGGCTTTGAGCATTACGGCGATCTGCTGCAGCTTCTGTCCAACTTGGCCCTTTGGATAATCGGCGCCGTTCTCCGGCGGGAATTTGCTCATGTCAATCTTGCGGAGCATGTCGATGGCTTCAAACGTTTCCGTACCGGTGCCGTGAAGCGCCTGATCCACTGTCTGCGCGTACATGGCCTCGAAGCCACCTTCCGCGACATTCGCCATCATCGGCGACTGCGCCTGCACCTTGAACTGCCGCAAATCGGGAATCGCCATTGCTCCGGTGCTGCCCTGCAACATGCGCGGCAAATTGGGTCCCATGGCCACGGCGCGAAACGGCGAAGCGTTTCCCTCCGGGATCGTGCCCAGCGCGCGATCCAGCCAGCCATCCTCGGTCGCTTTCACGCCGGGAGTTCCGGACTCCATGTAATCCTGGGCATCAAAGTGCGAACGCGTGGTATCCGGCGAACCGGCAGCATGCACAATCGCCAATTGGTTGTTCTGAAAGAGGGGCGCGAGCGGTGCGAGGCTTGGGTGCAGCCCGAAAAATCCATCCAGGTCGATCGCGGCATCAGGGCCTCCGCGGCGCGGCTGCGGAATCGCGATGGTTGGGCGCATGCGGTAGTAGTTTGGTTCGCCGAAGGGGACCACGATGTTTAAGCCGTCGGCGGCGCCGCGTTGGAACAGGACGACGAGCTGCTTCCTCCCCGCTCCCGGAGTCGAGGCGATGGCGCGCTGCAGAAAGGCGGGCACCGTGCTCAATCCCACCAGAGTGATGCCGCCCTGCTTCATGAAATAGCGGCGCGAGAATTTCGCCGGCCTTATGCCTTCGCAACACGGATTGCTCATTGGAACTCCTTTGGAGTGCGAGAGCTTGCTCTCGCTTTTGCGACGTAAAACCATGCCCGCCAAACGAGCGTTCGGCAGAATGGCTTGGATCGCAAAAGCGGCGGCAAGCCGCCGCACTCCAAAATTACCGGCGCTGAAATTCGGGCGCGCCTAGCACCAATCCCGTGACTATGCCCAAATCCACCTGCTTCACTGGGTCGTCCAGCTTGGCCTGTACGATCTGCGGGTTGTCGAGCTGCTTCCGCAACGTCTCCACGGTTCCCGAAGCGGCCTGCCCGCCCAGGAAGATGGCCACGGCCCGGTCGAGAGCTGCTTTGGCGTCGGCACTCGAATCGCTCCCAAGGAGCGCGGTCACATCGCTGCGCGAGCCGCGCACTTTGTTTCCCGCCAATGCCAGCGAAAAATTCAAGCGGTTCAGCAGGGCTCCCGTGTTCACCCAGGTTTCCGCTTTGTCCGAATAGCCAGTGGGGGGCTGGCATTGATAGAGAGGCTCGCCAATGCGGCCCACCCACTGCACCAGCGGCATGGGCGTATCCACATCGGTTCCCAGCGCGCGCACGGACGAGGCCACCAACTCAAAAGGCATCTTCACTTTTGCGCGGTACGCTTCCCGCGACCAGAACTCCGGCGAATAGATCATCGTGCGCAGCACTTCGCGGATGTCTCCTTCGCTCTTCTGAAAGGTCTTGGCCATGCGCTGCACCAGCGCCGGCGGCGGCGTATCCGAAACAAATCGCCGTGCCAGTTTCGTGGAAATGAATTTCGCGGTATTGGGGTTTTTCACCAGCAGGTCGATCACCTGCTGGCCATCTTTCATGCCGCCCGCATGAATCTTTTTGCCCAGCACGCGCTTGGGATCGGGGTCGTGCACTCTCTCGTCAAACTTGAAGCGGGGATTCTCCCGCGGCCTTTCAATCGTCCAGCCAGTGAAGCAACGCGCCACTTCCGTCACGTCCTGTTGCGTGTAGCCGCCGTCCACACCGAGCGTGTGGAGTTCCATCAATTCGCGGCCGTAATTTTCGTTGAGCCCGCGCTCCTGTTTCTTCTTGTTTGCTCCCTGGCCCGGCGGAGGATTTGGGCGTCCCCAGCCGCCGTAGGGCCCGCGGCGCATCTGCTGACGCATGGCGCGTTGCGCGGCCTGGCGCGCCGCGGCGCGGGGATCGGCGCTCAGGAAATTGTCCAGATAGAAGAGCATGGCCGGACTCTTGGCCGTTTCCGTTACCAGGTCCTTAAACTTGCCGAGGGCGTGCGGCTGGATGACGTCGCGTTCATACGAGGTGAGGTACCACTTGTCCTCGCCTTTGCCCGCATACACGTTGAAGTGGTTGAACCAGAAGTCGTCCATCACTTGCTGTAGCTGGCGTTCGCTGTAGATCGCCCGCGTCACCTTGGCCATGGCCAGCTCTTGCACGATGCGCTGCGGCCTCTTGCTGTCATCGGCCATCGCGCGCGGCACGGCGTTGGGGTCAATTCCCAGGACATCTTTTCTACCGGCACCCGGCGTGGCCGGATTCAACTTCATGGGCGAAGGCGAATCCGCAGAAGCGGTGTTCTCGCTGCCGCCGGCGCCGGCTTCACTCTTCATGGCGGAATCGCTCGCTGGCATGTCCTGCAACATCGCGTTGACACCGGCATCGGCGTCCTTCTGCAATGCTTGCTGCGGGCTGGTGTCTTCTTTGGTGACTCCGGCCTGCTTTCCGGCCTGGTTCGCGGCCTGTTTCGGATTGGGATATTCGGCCAGCAATTGCGAAGTGGACATTTGCAGCGTCGGAAAGGCCCTCAGGCGCGCTTCCATGGCGCTGTCATCCAGCGCTTTCGGGTTGAGTTGCAGGTCAATCCACTTCCCCAAGCCCATTTGTCGCACGCGCTCGATGTCGCCGGGGCGAGGCCCGTAGGCCAGACGGTTCAGCGCGTGCAGAATCGCTTCATCCGGGCTCAATTCGGTGATCGGCAGGCCCTTCAAAACAGGATCTTGCTTGGGGCTCTTGTCTTTTGGGAGCGCGCTGGCCATCAAGCCCGAAAGGTCAATGAGGAGCGAACAAATACAAGCCACACTGAGGAGCGTGGCCAGAATGGACTTGGGAGTGACGGCGAGACCAGCGACAAGGCGGCGTCCAAACCTGTCCACAAACATGCTGCGGTAAGGAGAGATGGAGCGATTCCGGGACAGCATCACTCCCAGCTTAACCCGGCTCGCGCGGGAAAGTTGCCGCCAACAAGCCTTTGTGTTCTCTATGATCAGCCCCGGGCGCTAGAAGCCGTCTCATAAACGGCTCTCGGGAGGGCACGGCTTCAGCCGTGCCGAAAAGCTGCGGAAATTCAAGGGTTTTAACCCCTGAGGTGCGCATGTTGGTCGCTCGAAGTGTTTATGAGATAGGTTCTAGTCGCTCAGGACGAACTCCGTTTCCCGCTCCGGCGCCTGGTTTTGCGCGGCGTCCACGGCCTGCAACACCAGACGGTAATTGCCCGCCGGGAGATCCTTCACCGGCACTTTCAATCCAAACGGAATCACGGGATTGCCCTTCTGAATGAAATCCTCCATGGGCATGGCGCCAGTGGAGAAGACCTCTGTGTTCGTCGTTTTGTCGAAAACCCGGTAGCCCGCGCCCACCCTTGGGGGATTCTCCGACTTCAACAAGGGCTCGTAGACTTCGGAGTACAACACCACATTGTCCGACCTCTTGAAGCGGTAATCCGCCGACGGGTTCACCTGCATGCCCTTGACGATCAGCGGCGTGCGATCTTCCAGCAGCGCGGCATCCATTTCCGCGGAGACCGCGGTCAGAGGCTGCAAGTTGGTGGACAAAACCACGCCGCCCAGCGTGAATTTCTTCCCGTCGTAAGCGTCGATCTGCAGCGGCGTCTCGAATTTTCCGAAAGCATCGCCGCCGGAACTCAGCACGACCGTCAACTTATAGCTTCCCGGCGCGGCATCGAACTGGTTCTGGTAGCGGTAAGGCCCCTTCATGAACTGCTTCCATTCGTCCTTTTCCAGGTCGAGATTCAGCACATCGTTGAACCGCGCCCCAGTGGAGCCATCCGGTTTATAGGCAATCCCGAGCACATTCACGACCGCGTGGTATTTCCCTTTTTCCTTGTTGAACACCAAATCGCTGCCGGGTATTTGCATGATGAGATTGACGCGCGCAATGTTTGGCGCCGTGTAAAAGTACGGGGCCTGCATCGAGCCGTGAATGGCCCCGGGCTGCGATCCCGCTGCCTGGACTTCCATTTGCTTCTCAAGTGGCTTGCCGTCGAGCGGGTTCACGGTTCGCGTGTTGCAGTATCCGCTGCGCGACCTCAGTTCCATTCCCCCGCGGTTCAGCTTCACCTTCAGGGTGTGGCAACTGCCCTCCGGATTTGATGGCGGCACATAGCCGAGCACGTAGAACTGGTTGGCCTCCTGCGCGATGCGATCCAGCCCGCCCAGCAGGTCATTCGTGTTGTAGATGGTAAACCCTCCGGTGCCTTCCGCCAGGGCCAGCAGGACCTGCTGATTGGTCACCCCAGTTTCCGGAAACTTCGGCACGAGGATCTGCGGCTGGTTCAAGGGATTGTTGGGGTTGTTGTAGTAATTGGAATAGGGAGTCCCCGTGCTTCCTCCTCCGCTGCCACTTTTGCCGCTGCCAGTGCCTGTGCCGGTTCCCCCGCCCTTGCCGCCGCCGGTGCCAGTGCCGGTTCCCCCGCCCTTACCGCCGGTGCCGCCGCCACCCGTGCCGCCGGTGCCTCCCCCGGTCCCTCCACCCTTGCCGCCACCGCCAGTCCCACCACCGCCAGTCCCTCCGCCACCACCTGTTCCACCGCCACCACCGCCGGGTTTCTGGGGATACATGGCGGCGGCCAAGCTATAGCTTGTCATCACCAGCCTTGGCCGAATGACTCGATTGCCGTCTTTCAGTGCCGCCGCGTGCGTAGTCCGCTTGCCTGAGGGCTGCTGCAATTGCGCGCTTCCTCCCGGCACGCCGGAGATCAATCCGCGCACGTCCAGCGAGTAGACCGCGATGTTGGCCTTGTTGCATGCGTCAATCGTGGCGGTCAGCTCCGACATGCGCTCGGGGTCCAGCGGAAAGCCCGCGGAAAACAGGATGAGCATTTTGCGGCCCGGCACCGCGCGCAGATTTTTGGCCAAGCTGCGAATGGAGACGAGCATGCTGCGCGCGCCAAAATCCGATTCCGCGCTGCTAACCGAGGGCATCCCCATCGAAGCGACAGTCATGGGCTGTGAATCGCTCGGCGCATTGGTTTCAATGTTGGGCACGTGCACACCCGAGACGGCAGCCTGCAGGAGTTTCGCGTTCGCGGTGAAGTTCTGCTTGATGATCAGGGAGCCGCCAAAATCCACGACGGCCATCAAGCGGTCCGGCCCGGCAGTCTTTTCGATGAACTTTGCCGCCGCTCCGCGCGCCTGGATCTGGTCGGGCTTCTGCATCGAGGAATTGTCGAAGAACAAAATCATGTAATGCTGCTGTCCCTTGGCCTGCACCGTCGGGTCTGCGCCAAAAGAAAAGCTCGAAATGACTTGTTCCTTGTTGTCCTCGTAGACTTTGAAATCCTGCTGCGTCAGGTCCGGCACGTACTTCCCTTTCTTGTCCGTTACCACGGCATCCACTAAGACGATGCGCGACTCCGTGCGGATGACGATGCCAGAAGCCACAGCCTGCTCATTTCCTACCGTAGGGGACGCCGCAGGTTTGGGGGCATCTGGCGCTTGCGCACGAGCGCCAAGCGCCCATGCGGCCAGCGCCAGCAGGGCCACCGCAAAAAACCGTTTGCTGTTCTTGATTCCGAGCTTGAAGCTCATCTCCCCCTCCTTCGAAGCACTGCACTGATATCGAGCGTGCCAGCCGCTACTGAGATAGACGCGATACAAGGTTGCCAGGAGTACAAAGTAATCATCCCCCATAGACTGCCTTCCTGGTCAATACGGTATGACCACCGTCCCGTTGCGCGCCGTCATCTGCGCACCTTCCGAATCCCGCACCACCTGTCGAATCATATACTTGCCGGGCTTCACCGCGAAGCTCGACTTCACTGTCAGTCCGGTGCGGCTCAGCTTTTCAAACGTCGCATCGAGCAAGCGCATTTTCACGAGCTTCTCGCCGCCGGTAATGAAGTTCCCGTTCTCGTCAAAGACCGCCGTCGCGACCGTCAAATTATCTAGGTTCCTTCCCTCCGCCTTGCGAAAGTGCATACCCTCCAGCTCGAGGTGCGACACCACACTTAGCCGCGCGTCCGTATCGCCGGTTTTGAAATACTGCGTCTGCAAACTCAGCGGGAGGTCATGAATCTCATCTTGCGAAAAGAGCGCTTCCTGAATTTCCTGCTTTTCCATCTCCCGCGGATCGTCCAGCTTCTTGGGAGCATAGTAGCCGCGGCGCGCCTGGATAGCGTACTTCTGTTTTTGCGCCAGCGTTACCTTTAGCGTGTGGTACTTTCCGTCCATCTTTTGATTCTGCGGCGAAAAACCCAGCACATAGGAAACTTCCGGAACGCCTCCCGCCAGTTTCAGCCCACCCTCGAGATCATTGGAATTATGGAAGAAGATGCCGCCCGTGCCATAAGCCATGTCCATTAGAACGAACTGCAATTCGGACTCCTCCGCGAGGCGGTACGTCGACTTATATCCCGCCGTCATCGGGGTGTCCGAGTTTTGCCGCGCGATGTCGCCTCCGGGTTCGGGCGCATACAACCCGCGCGCGTCCAGCGCATTGATGACGATGTTGGCCCGGTTAGCGCGGTCCACAATCCCATTGGCATCCAGCATCTCCGTCGTAATCAGAAATCCTGGGGAGGCCAACAGCAGGACTCGTTCGCCAGGTTTTGCAGCCAAGGCACGCAGCACCGCTTCCAATTGGCGGTAAGTAAAGTCGTTGTTCGAGTCCCCGGCATTCAACGCCCGCATCACCGCGCTCTCTGCTGCCGCTTGGGCCGCCCCGAGCATCCGCTGGTCCCCGCCGAACATGCACTGTAACGTTTCTTGAACGACGACCGCGAAGGCCTGGGAATCGTGCTTGTTTTCAATTTGGTCGGCCATATAGTGTGAAACGTCGGGACAATCGGTCATGTGGCTGCCCGTCAGATCTCGCGGCAGCACTCCGAGCAGTTTCTGCTTCAGAGCTGCTTTGTCGCTGGTGAAATCCTGCGTCAATTGCCCCGAGGTCGAGAAAATCCCTATGCGGTCGCCCGGGGACATGGCATCCAGGAACCGCTCCGCGGCCACGCGCACACTGGCGGCATCCTCCATTCTGAGATGGATGTCATCGAACGTCAGCGCCACAAAACGTTCCGGAAGCGACACGGAACCTCCGGCAGGAGTTTCTCCCTCGCCCGTCTGGGTCTTCGCGGCTGCTTCCGCACGTTCCTTCCGGGATTTGGCCGTCTCTGTGCCGAATGTGGTAATCGCCTGCAATTTCCCGCTGTCGTATAGCTGAAAATCTTCCTTGCGCAGATTCTCGACTGGCTTGCCGGCGGCGTCCCGCACAATCACATGTACCTGTACGAGGTTTACGCGCAGCTTGAAGGTCGTGCCCGTGTCCTGCATGGATATTTCCTGCTTCGTTTCAGCATTGTCCTTGGGGGTTTGCGTCTCCGTGGGATTGCCTTGTGTTTTCTCTGCGGGTGGGTTGCCTTGACCCGCTGCGCCAGAGGAGTCCTGGGCGCGAGACACTGCGGCTGATGTCGCCAGAATCGCGAGGAACATCCATAGGTGCAGGGCGTGCCGCTGGGTCACTTTGGAGTTCATGGCTTCCCGTACGCCTTCCTGCAACCCATCCGCAGAGCCCCGCCATCCCCTTCGGGCCCCATTGTCGAGGTGGGACAACCTGACTATACGCTCACGTTGATAGCAGTCCTAGCGTCAATATGCCCAGTTCTGCAACGCTTCACCGCGCTGATTACATTGCTGTTAATTCGCACCGCTGCGGAATGCCTCGAGGCTCCAGGTATCCTGCGCTTCCACGTGCCGCAACACATAGCGGTCGCCGTTCGCGAGGCGCACACGAAAAAACGTCTCTCCCGGTGAATACCAGCGGTCTTCCACTTCGGCAACTGCCAGCGTTTCCCCGCCCAGCCGCACACGCACCGGCCGTTCGTCCGCGCGATAGCCAGCGTAGCAATCCACCTCAACGCGTTTCACTTCTGCCTCTGTTCCTCTACCTGCGCCAGGGTTTCCGGCGGCGAGCCATTCCGCTTTACCGATTCCTTCCCACCGCCTGCTCTGCATTCCACGCCGCACCCAAAAACACGATGACCGCCGAAATCTGCATCCAGATGAGCAAACCGATCACCGCCGCGAGTCCGCCATAGACCACGCTGTACGGGACGCGCCGGACATAAACGCCAAAAAGGACGTTCACCAGCCACCACAGGAGCGTTGCCAGCATGGCGCCGGGCAGCACGTGGCGCAACCTCTTCTCCTTCGGGCGCGCCACCCAGTAGATGACCGTTAATGCCAGCATCGCCAGCACCACCGCGGTCGCCGGGAAAAACACCAGCCACAAACCGTGAATGGGCACGGTACTGCCTAATTGCAGCGTGAACCATTTCCGCAGCGGTCTCCCAAAGACTCCCAGGATTCCCGCCGCCAGGATCGGCGCAATGGTGATCAACAAAAGCAGCAGCCCGCGGAACTGGCGGTGCAAAAAGCCGAAGCGCTCATCATCCCCGTAAATCAAGTGGATCCCGTCCATGAGCAGCTTCATCACCTGCGACCCGCCAACCAGTGCCCCCGCCCAGCCGAGCAGCGCAATTTTCCACACATCGGGTCCGCGCCGCGCCAGAAAGTCCGTCACGATCCCTTGGCTGCCCGGCGGCAGAAACTCCGTGAAATTGCGAATCGTATCGAGCAGGGCGGTTTTGCTGCCAATCCAGCTGGACGTAAACCACACGGCCAACAATAATGTCGGGAAAAAGGCCAGAAACAGGTTAAACGCGATCGCCTGAGAGATCACGCTGCATCGCGGAAAAACGCGCGCAACCACACGCCACATCTTCGTCGTCAAGTTAAACCTCGCACCGGTAGTGGTGTCACTTGAAATGCAATCACTGAGGAACGCTTTTCCATATCCAATTGCCGCTAACGGTCCTTACCGCTCTGAACGGAAACATCTCTGTCTTGCGCCACCAAACACCCGCTGGCCGATACCGCACAATAATGGTCAACTGTGCGCCCTTAAAATTATTGATGGCAGTAAATCCAAATGCTGGAGCATAGGGCAAACTCATTCTGTGGCCTGGGGACAACACGTCCGCCTTAGCCTCCGGAGGCACATTTGTAAATTCCCAGGGGCCAAGCACCTGCAAATTCTCGCCGTCGATTCGGAGATTCGCGCACGACACAGCCACGTTGTGTATTGGCAGCATGCCTTCATTAGACAAATAGAAGATGGTTCCCATAGGGCTGAAAGATGCAACTGATTCAGACGCATCTACTGATAGCTTTGGGGAATTGCTTAAGACAAATTCGGCAATGGTTAATACGGACGCGAGAATCCCTACCGCCCACTCTACAGTTTTTATTAGCCGTTTCTGTGGTGTGGGCGGGGGCACTTTCGGCTTTGTACTTGATTCACGTTTTGGTTGTTTACGCTTACCCATGACTATGCAGCTTTCGCAAGTACCTAAAGAGCGTGGCGTGATTTCAAAATGACACCACTACCCTCGCACCGTTCACCTTGCATTATATAGAGTTCCCGGCCCCGCATCTGCGCTTGCCGCGCTCGCACACCCTGCGCTTCCCGGGACCGGCGCTCCCGCTCGCTACTTCTTCCCCTCCTGTCGTACACTTTTGCATGGACTCCACGCGAGGTTTCCATAGATGAAAACCGCACGCGGTCCCGCCCAAAGTGGGTTTCGACCTGTGGGAATGGGGCGCCCTGTGGCGCAGCTGCGGCTTCGGCAGATGAGCGCGGGGTTCCGCCGGTTGGCGCGAGTTGCCGCCGCCCTGGCCATTTGTCTTTCGTGCGCTTTCTTCGCCCGCGCGCAAAACGAAACTGCCAGGAAATACACCTGGAAGCCGCTGGAATTCGCCATTCTTCTATTCAACGACGAAGCGCCCAATTCCTGGAACATCTACCATTGCGAGAAGAAAGGCCTGCTGCTGGTGCGGCTTTGGAAACGCTACCTGTTTATCGATGTGGAGGAAGAAGAGGTCTACGATCTGGATCCGCAGAAACTCACCATCCAGGGAAACAGCGTGACGTGGTCTTTCGCCGATCTCCCCGATAAACCCATTCACACGCCCGATTGGACGGATCGCAATGTCGGCCGGATGCAACGACTGCGCTTCCGCCTTGGCAAGGACGGCCATTTCCTGGAGCTGCAACTCCCGTTCGACGTCAACGGGCGGCCCATCTACTGAGCTGGTCTGTTCGGAGGTCGGGGACTACTGGCGATAGACGCCGTAAAACCAGGGGATGCCCAGCGCTCCCGGCTCGACGCCAACCACAATCTTGTCGCCATCGCGGAAGCGGTCGAAATCGTCCGAATCCACCGCGAGGCGCTCGAAGCGGCGCCCTTCGCGCCACGACTTCACAAACAACCGCCGCGTGCCGCGCACAACACCCTTCATCTGGTAACGCCCGTAAACGCTGGCCGCGTGATAGGTCACATTCTTCGGCGAATCCAGACTGCCGTTCAGGAAAAGCGCGGTCAACAGGATGAAGGGGATGGGAATTAATCCCGTGAACAGGTGCTTCAGGACCTCGATCTCCTGGCGCGCGTGCGCGCGGCGCTCCAGCAATACCGCCAGCGTCAGGGCCAGGAAAAAGACCAAGCCAAAGAACACCAGCATCGCGTCCAAGTCCAACGGAGGATAAATCTGGCTGACATAGGGAAAGAGGAGCGAACCGGCGAGAAAGATGGCCGTCTGCAGCAGCAAGCGGCGGCGGAAGACGAGTTCCGCGGCGGCGGAGGTCAATCCGCAAACGGGACACTGATTCGTAGTTCGCACTGCGCCGCAATCCAGGCAACGAGTCATGAACTTTAGTATACGGCTTTAGGATGCCGCCGCGAGTTTCGCGAGCAGATCCTGGAAATGCTGCTGGCTCTGCTCTTCGGCGAGCGAGAAGGTGACGCCCATGCCGAGTCCGGGCTCTACGCGCTTCACCGAACAGTCCAGCCACAAAGGCCGCTCCAAGCCAAATCGCGCGCGGAAACCCGCGCCCACCCAAAGCACATCGTCCGATTCGATGAACATCCCATCGGCGCTGATGTCCCGCGTGCGGGCTTTCAGCCGTGCAGAACCCCATTCGATCTCGAGATGAGCCTGGTAGGGAAAACGCGGTGCCCTGCGGCGGTCCAGCTCGCGCGGCCCTAATCCCTCAGTGTTCATGGACCCGACGCTCCTCGGGGAAACAGATGGCGCGCAAGTATCGAGCCCGTACAGCGTGCCTCTGCCCTGAAGATACGACCGGAACCACTACTATGTTTCAGACACCGCAGGGCAATGTTTTGTTCCCGGCAATTGCCAGTTGGACACACGTGACGCCACCGTCATCGAGCCGCTGTCTATAGGCTCAATTCCGATGGCCATCTCTGGGTGAGCACGAGTGCGATAGAATTCCCTGTCGGTGAAAAATGCCCAATGCCGAATAGGCCGGGAAGGCGGCATCGATGTCCCAAGAAGGGCTTTTGCGATATTTGATTGCGGAGGAATACACGCCCGAGAGTCTCGCAAGGATCCGGGAAACGCTGGAAGCCCACGGCACGCATGCGGTCCTGCCGGTGGCGCACGGGTTGTTCGCGGCCACGGCGACGCCTGCCTCGAATAGCGTTTCGGGTTACCACAACGTCTGGGTGCGGGACAATGTGCTGGTGGCCAATGCGTTCCGTTTGCGCGGAGTACTGGCATTCGCCGTCGCCTGCATGCAAGGCCTCTCGCAATTTTTTGCCAGGCAGCGGCCTCGCTTCCTGGACATCATCCAGGATGCCTCGCGCAAGCTGAAGGACGATGTGCAGCGCCGGCCGCACATTCGGTTCGCGGCGCAGGCGCTCGGCGAGCTTCCAGAAAGGTGGCCGCACGCGCAAAACGACGCGCTGGGACTGGCACTGTGGTTTCGATTCGTGCTTGCGAACACCGGTGCGCTTCCGCTGACCGCCGCGGATTGGGAAACCTACGAGCTGTTTCCGCGCTACTTCGAGGCAATCGAGTATTGGCAGGATCGGGATAGCGGGGCGTGGGAAGAAGGACGCGCGATTCGCAATTCGAGTGTTGGCGCCGTTGTAGTGGGACTGGAAGAAATGCGGGAGTATCTGCGCTCGCCCGACCAGCGGAAGAAGGGGGACGATGTTTCCGCGCCTCCCGAGATGCTGGCGAAGCTGGATCAACTGATTGCGAAGGGGCGGGCGCGGCTTGCTGCTACGCTGCCGTTTGAGGCGCCGCCGGAGCGGCTCGCGGATTCCGCCTTGCTCTCCCTGATTCATCCGTTGCGCGTTGTTCGGGAGCTTGCGGCGCAAGACGCCATCCTCAATCTTGTGCAGGCGCGGCTCAAGGGCGAGATCGGCATCAAGCGTTATGCTGGCGATTCTTATTTTTGCCAGGACTACGATCAATGGTTTGCGCCGGGCCAGATGAGCAGCGACTTCAGCGAAAGGATGGCCTACCGGGACGCCCTGCTGCAGCCGGGTTGTGAGGCGCAGTGGTGCATCTTCGACCCGCAGCTCTCCATCATTTACGGCGAGCGATTCATGGCGAACCCTTTGGACGCGGAGAGTTTTCGCAGGCAGGTTTACTATTTCAACCGCTCCTTGCGGCAACTGACGCCGGCGGGAGGCTGCCCCGAACTTTACTTCCTGAAAAATGGGGAATATGTCCCCAACGATCACACGCCGCTCTTGTGGACGCAGGCAAATCAGTCGCTGGCCCTCCACTTGATGGAGTGCTCCGTGAAAGTAAAACTGGGGACGGGCCATTAATCGTAGAAGGGAAGATTTCCAGCCTCGTGCTCCAATCGAGTGTTCAAGGTGGGCCAGTTTCCGAAACGCGGGAAACATCCATGCGAGTACTTGGCCGGACTTGTCCGGTTTGGCAACATATTCATTCAAATATATCAGGACTCAGCCGCGTAATTTGTATTTGGAACTAGCGAGTACGTGATACTGTTCTGTCGAATGACAAGTTCTTGCTGGAAGAAAAGCAAGATTTGATTGCGAGTGGAGGCAACTGGGTATATTGCTCCGTAGCCGAGAGGCAAAACGGAAATCCTGGTTGACAAGGAGAATGTATGGGAAAAATCAACATGGGTCGTGTACTCATCGGTGGCATCGTTGCCGGGATCGTTGCAGATGTGTTGGGTTACATCGTAGATGGCATACTGCTGGCGCCTCAATGGGCTAACGGGATGAAGGCGCTTGGGCATGCCAATTTTTCGTCAAACCAGTGGATCTGGTTCAACCTGCTTGGGCTCGTCAGTGGCATTGCACTGATCTGGGTTTATGCGGCGATCCGGCCTCGCTGTGGCGCGGGAGTGAAGACCGCGGTATGCGCCGGCCTGGTTGTTTGGTTTTTTAGCGCGCTGTTTCCCAACCTCGGCTTCATGTGGATTATGGGCCTTTATCCGCATGAACTGACGGTGCTGACAACCCTCGGCGCCCTTGTGGAGATCGTCGTCGGCGCGATTGCCGGGGCTGCTCTTTACCAGGAATCCGCCAGCTAGTTCCAGCCGGACCAGTTTAAATCCCGGCCAATTCCCACTACACCGTGCAGACCCATCTGATCCTGGGCCTGCACGGTGCACCTTCATTAGGATGCCCGTGACAGTCATTCCATTGAGATTTGTTGCCGATCACGGTCGAAAGCCTACGTGTAGAGAAGGCAGAACATCCTCGCTTGATGCCGTAACCGGAAACTGACGACTGCCCGGGTCTCGCTTTACTTCCCGCGGGATGGGCGCTATGTTTCGGGTGGCCACATGCCACTTGCGTGGAGCAAGCAAACCAGGCTCTCGCTCATCATCTGGTTGAAAAAACATGGGAGGTATGGCGATGAAGCACGTTGCTGGATGTCGCGGTCTACTTCTGCTGGGTCTGTTGATCTGCGTGGCGTTCCCCACTCTTTCCTTGGCGCAAATGCGGGATGAATCGCTGGCGCCGACCCCGCCGATGGGCTGGAACAGTTGGAACAAGTTTCAATGCAATGTCAGCGAGGATTTGATCAAGTCTGTCGCGGATTCGATAGCAACCAATGGGATGAAGGATGCGGGCTACCAGTACGTGGTGATCGACGACTGCTGGCAGGTTAAGCGCGATGAGAACGGCAACATCGTCGCCGATGCGCAGCGCTTCCCTTCCGGAATAAAGGCGCTGGCCGATTACATCCACGCGAAGGGGCTCAAGTTTGGATTGTATTCGGATGCCGGCACAAAAACCTGCGCGGGGCGGCCAGGGAGCCAGGGACACGAATATCAGGATGCGCTGCAATACGCTCGCTGGGGCGTGGACTACCTGAAATACGATTGGTGCAGCACTGGGACGCGCAACGCGGAAGAAGCGTACTCGACCATGAGCCATGCCCTGATGGCGACGGGCCGCCCCATTGTTTTCAGCATGTGCGAATGGGGCACGGCCAAACCGTGGTTGTGGGGCAAGGGGATCGGGAATTTGTGGCGCACGACAAGCGACATTAGCGACAAGTGGTCCGCGCATAACAAGTGGAAGGACGGCAGTTGCTGCGAGTACGGGATGGTCGAGATCCTGGACCAACAGGTGGGAATTGAAAGCTATGCCGGGCCCGGACATTGGAACGATCCCGACATGCTGGAAGTTGGCAACGGCGGCATGACCAAAACCGAATATCGCGCGCATTTCAGTCTTTGGGCTTTGCTGGCCGCTCCGCTGATGTCCGGAAACGACGTGCGCTCGATGACGCCGGAGATCAAGGAGATTTTGACGAACACGGAAGTCATCGCGGTGAACCAGGACAAGCTGGGCCGCGTGGGGCATCGCATCCGGAAGAATGGCGATCTGGAAGTGTGGGCAAAATCTCTGAGCGACGGCAGCCGCGCCGTGATTCTGTTCAATCGCGGGACCTCGGAAAGCGATGTGAGTGTCTCCTGGGAAGAGCTCGCTTACCCGGGGCACCTCTCGGCCAAAGTGCGCGATCTGTGGGCGCACAAGGATCTGGGATCGTTCACCGGCAGCTTCAAAGCGAGTGTGGGCCCGCACTCCGTGGTGGTGATAAAAATTACCCCGTAAAAAGGCGGGAAGAATTCCAATCAGGTGGGGCTGAGTTTGCGGTCCGCCTCAGTCCTTCGCGTTTGCTCAGGATAAAAACGCGGACCCTACAAAAGAAGGACGAGACAAATCCTCAGCCCCTCGCTCTGCTCAAGATAAAAAAACGGCCGGGTGTTTTGCGTTTGTCACCATGAAGTGCTCGATCTCTTGCACGGGCTGGATGCCACCGCGGGCGCCGACTCCCGTGCAATTGAGAGCAGCGGCGGCGCAAGCGAACTCCAATTGGCGCTGCAATGGCCAGCCCTGCAAAAACCCGTAGATGAAGCCCGCATGAAAAATGTCGCCCGCGCCGGTGGTGTCCACCGCATCAATGCGGTAGGCGGGTGCATAGTGAAATCGCTCTCCATCCCACGCAAGCACTCCTTCGTGCCCCAGAGTTGCGGCAGCGAGGCGGCAGGCGTAGCGCCGATGCATCTGCGGGAGCGAAAGGCGAAGATCGGGTTCGCCGGTGAGGCGAGCGGGGATGTCGCGGCTGGTAATCAGGAAATCGATGTTGGGCAAGAGAGCTTCATAGCCAGAGTAGAGATCGTCAAGATCGGCAACGACAGGGATTCCCGCGGCGCGTGCCCATCGCGCGGCAAGCGCAGCGGCGGCGGTATCACGACCGTCGAGGTGCAGGACGCGCGCATTCACAATCCATTCGCGGTCGAGTTCTTCCGGCAGGAGGGTCAGGCGCGGGTCGCGTTTCCAGAGCACGGTGCGTTCGCCGGCTGGATCAACCAGGATGTAGGACTGCAGGCTGGGGGACGCGGGCGCACTGAAAAGGTGCGCTTCCACGCCGAGGCGCTGGAATTCCGCGCGGTGGAGCTCCGCGGCATGGTCGTCGCCGACTTTGCCGACATAGCGCGTGCGCAAGCCCCACTGCTGGCATGCGGCCATGGCCGTAGCTACTTGCCCGCCAAGCAAAACATTCGCGGAATCCACTTCCACCTTTGAGCCACGCTCGGGATAATGCGGAACGGGGATGAGCGTATCGGTGGCGTTCAGGCCAACACCGACTACATCCACTTTCGGGAGATTCGTCATTGGTATCGAGAACACTTTATCAGTGAAACCGCGTGGTGCGCCAAAGCTTCCGCCCACACAGGAAAAGGAGCAAAAGGAGCGCGGCTGTCAGGGCGAGCGCGGGCCCCCATCGAAAGGAAAACTGCGGGACGCGGGCCATCGCGGCGAAGGCGAGAAGAACGGCAGAGGCTGCGGCTACAAGCAGCCAGTCCAGCGCGCCGCGGCTGGGCAGCGATTCGCCGGCGGCCTGGCGGCCTTCGAAACGCGCGGCGACGTAATCGGCAGCGACGCCGTAGCGCTCGCCTTCGCGCTGCGCTGCTTCTTTCCAGTGCTCCTGCTCTTTGCCGGTGGCCGAGGAAAGAGCGATGGCGCCGACGCCCAACATCATCAGCAGGGAGCCCCCGATCACTTCCACATAGGTGGTGTGGCTCTTGCCGTGCAATTCACCGAAAACAAGAATCCCCCACAGCAACCCCCAGAGCTGGTTGGTGTTCGAGAGGGGAATTCCGCGGCTGATACCCACGTACTTCGCGGCGTACTGTTGGAAGAGGTCGCCAATCACCCAGATGAAACCGCCGAGCATCAGCCAGAAGATGACGCCGCGCGCCTGCACGAGCGCGTGCCAGAGCGGCGATAGGCCGATGTAACCAAGAGCGAGCGTGGCCATCATGCCAACTTCGCCGAAGGTGAAAAAGGTGACGAACGAGAGCGGGTTCATTCCCGTCAGATAGGCCTTACGGTAGGGGATATACATCGTGCCCCAAAGAACGCCCGCGCCGAGAGCGGCCCACACGCCGTTCAAGGAATGTGTCGAAGGCCCTTGGGAAGCCGAGGCGATGGCGAGAACTGTGGCGCCGACGCACATGACGAGCGCTCCGCCAAGAACGCCGGCCCAACGGCGCCAGCCGGCATGCCGCAGCTCATTGAAAAAGAGGAAGCCCCAGAAAATGCCGAGGAGGCTGTTGGAATTCCACAGGGGGAAAGCGATGCTGAGACCGATGTCGCGGATGGCAAAAATGGTGAGCGTGTTGGCCACCGCCCACAGGCACCCCGCCAGCAGCGCCCACAGGATGAGATGAGGCGCGCGGCGCACGTCGGCCCGCACGGAGGAGGTGCCCAGGACCAGGGCGGGGAGACTCCAGCGCGCCAGAAAAACGCCGACGACCATGATGAGCGAAATCACAATCGGAGAGACGCCAATGGAGACGAGCTTCGTAGGCGCTTCCGCCGCGCCCAGCCATGCTCCGGCAGTAAAGCCGCAGAGAATGCCGAGGAGTTGCAGGCTGTGGTGCCGGGCCGGGTCTTGAAATTGTGTGGGGGAAGTGGACGCCGATTCGGCTGGCATGAGTCTCCGTGGGAACAATCAGTGGATGAATCTCAGTAGTAGGAGTCCACCGAGAAGAACCGCTGCCGGCACCCAGAAATGAACGTCCGTGAAGATGCTCGCCGCTCGGCTGCGCGCTGGTTTGCCGGTGCTGCTGCGCTCCATGGGACTCCTGTGAAAGGAACTTGTTGGCCCGCATTATACACCGGTGACAATCAGGGAAATGGGTGCAGAATCAGTGGGGCCCGAGGGACTAGTGCCGTTCCAACTTGTTCCAGCAAATCCCTTCGAGAATACTCTGTCCGTGCTCGTGTCAGATGCTTGGAGCGTCATTTGGCAGAAATAGTTGGAACGGCACTAGATGGCCGGCAATTTCCGATGACCCCGGATCGAGCTCGCTATTGGCACTTATCCGGCAAGGCGATTTATCGGGAGTTGACCATTAGGCAAAAAATAATTTCCCGTCCGTTGTGATAGCCTTCCTCCACTTGGATTGGGCCGGGCTACTGTAGCGAACTGGAAGGAGATCTCGAGGAATATTCATGCGATTCATTCATAGCTATCTTTTCGCCGCAATGTGGCTTAGTTACATGGCCTATTGGTGGGGGATATCCACGAATGTCAAGGCAACCATGCGCCGCGAGCCCCTGCCGTCGCGGCTGGCACGCCTTGTTGCGTTTGCTTGCGCGGTGGCGCTTCTCTTGCTCCCAAGCGTACCTCTTCCGTTTCTCAACGAGCGATTTCTTCCGCTTGGCGCGTTGCACTTCTGGAGCGGCGCGGCGCTTACCGCAGGTGGTCTAATCTTTTCTGTCTGGGCGCGGCGTCACCTCGGAAAAAACTGGAGCCAAGCCGTCACCGTGAAGGAAGGTCACGAACTCATTACAAGC
>Ga0187866_1000760_pt1 | contig 34696 bp, 29 predicted proteins | sample June2016WEW_11_1_3_FD_133013 | JGI IMG/M metagenome (GOLD analysis project Ga0187866, IMG submission 133013) | Peatland microbial communities from SPRUCE experiment site at the Marcell Experimental Forest, Minnesota, USA - June2016WEW_11_150 | ecosystem: Environmental > Terrestrial > Soil >...
ATTGTGCCCCCCCCGGATTTGGAATCAAGGCAAAGCCAATTCGCCATGAACGAGTGCGCCAATTACATTGTGCCCCCCCCGGATTTGGAATCAAGGCAAAGCGTATCCGGGCGGGCACAGTTGCTACTTCCGATTGTGCCCCCCCCGGATTTGGAATCAAGGCAAAGCAGCAAGGCCACGGTGGTTGCGGCCCTACCGATTTTGCACCCCCCGGCTTTTTCCGCACAAGAGACGCTTGTTACTTGCGACTTCAAGAGCATAAACACCCGTAAAATGTCCCAATACAGCCAATACAGCCAATGGAGCATTTGGTATCCCGCCCAAAACGCGCTATAACCTTCACCCGGTGAATGCCAAACTGACAGCGCCGCTTCGGTTCGCGCTCGGCCAGGAACCGGTTCCTGCCTGTTTCCACGCGTGCGCCAGCGGTTTTTTCAGTTATTTCCACTTATTTCCACTTAACGGCCCGTGGCCTCAAGGACGGCAAGCGGGAATCAAGGCGCGGCTCATCGGGAGGCCTGGGCGGCCTCATCCAATCCCAAAATAAGGCCCCCAAACACCGCCAACGGAGAGATTGCCCAGAGAGTTGCCACATTCACCTGGCCAATGGTCAACTCAACACGCGGCAGGATCACAAATGTAAACACGCAAGGCCAAATCAACACCGGAAGGACACTTGCAAATTGAACGCAAGTTCGGACTCGTTTGTCGGGAATAATCGGCAGGAAGCGATGGATATACAATCCGCTGAACGGCGACAACACCGTCAGCGCGACCGCCGCCAACCCGAGCCACTGTTCGGTCGCATTCATGCCGCTCCACGGTTTGGGCACATTCAGCGCGAACGGCGCCAGATAGGCCAAAACCGTGAAAACAATACAGAGGAGCTTTAGCTTCCGCTCCCGCGTTTCCTCCGGCTCCACCATTTTTGCGAACTCCGCTTCCAGTGCCTCGGCCTGCCCGATCCGCTGGACCGCGGCCTCGAAAGCTTGCTGCGCGCTCAATCCCGCCCGGACCTGCTGCTCCATGTCCTCGCGCAGATGACTTTCCAGTTCGTCCATCGGCACGGGAGTTTTGATGCCGGCGACCAGCATTTGCCGCCGCCATTCTGCGATTGCCTGTTCAAGATTAAACATGTTGTCCTTTCCATAGACCGCTGAGAACCGAAGAAATCACGGTCCATTGTTCGCGTTTTTCCTTGAGGGCCTGGTGGCCGCCCTTTTTGATTGAATAGTATTTGCGCTTGCGCCCGTTCTCGATTTCCACCCAGCGCGATTTGATCCAGCCATTGTCTTCCATCCGATGCAACACCGGGTAGAGCATCCCGTCGGTCCACTTTATTTTGTCCCCGGAGAGCCGCTTGACCTCCTGAATCAGCTCGTATCCGTAGCTTTCGCCCTTGGAGAGCAGGGAGAGAATTATTGGTTCGGTCGAAGCGGCAACCAGTTCTTTTTCAATCATGTCCCCAATATACATTGCCGCGCTATGTATGTCAAGCGGGAAAATTCGCCTCGAAAAAACACCCGGACAATGCCCAGCCACAAAGTTGAAAAGAGCCTTGTTCCTGCAAAAAATACGAAACACCCTGTCGGCTCGGCCTTATTCAGCACCCGGCAAAATACCCTAACTCCCGCAAGGAAACGTAATCTCGCGGCCGTTCCTGGGTGGCGCGGCCGAGAACCACGTGGTCGAGCACGTCGATCTTCAGGAGTTGCCCGGCGCGGACCAGGTCCCGCGTGACCTTGATGTCGGCCTCGGACGGGGTCGGGTCGCCGCTGGGATGGTTGTGCATGAGCACGACCGCGGCGGCGTTGGCGGCGATGGCGGACTTAAAGACATCGCGCGGGTGAACCAGGATGGTGTCGAGCGTGCCCCGGGAGACCTCCTCGACCCGGATCAGCCGGCGGCGGGTGTTGAGCAGCAGGATTTGGAAGGTCTCGACCTCGCGGAGGCGGTTGTCCTCGCGCATGAGGTTGGCGACGGCCTCGGGGGTGTCCAGCAACGGGGCGTCGTCGCGGAGTTCCTCGGCCATTTTGCGGGCCAGGGCGAAGGCGGCCGCCAGCGTCACCGCCTTGTCGCGGCCGATGCCTTTGACGGTCTGCAACTCCTCCAGGGAGGCCAGGGCCAGGGAGCGCAGGGAGCCGTATTTGCCGATCAACTGTCTTCCGATATCCAGCGCGTTGGCGCCTTTCAGCCCCGTCCGCAGCAGGATGGCAATCAACTCAGCCTGGCTCAGGGCGTCCGGGCCGTGGGCCGCCAGCCGCTCGCGCGGCCGCTCGCTGGCAGGCTGGTCCTTGAGCCGCAGGCTGTTCATGCGCCGGACTATATCGCCCGCCACAGCAAAAGCACGAAGAATAGCGGCACTGGCAGTTTGGCATTCACCGGGCGATAGTCATAGCGCGTTTTGGGCGGGGCGCCAAATGGTCCATTGGCTCTATTGGCTCTATTGGCTGTATTGGGAATTTTGGCGGTGTTTTTGCTCCTGAAGTCCCCAGAAACAAGCGGCTGGCCTGCTTGGCAGCTTGCCTGGTTGGGGTAACCTGTACGTGGATTGAGCAATCTCGGTCGGCGGGCATCTGCTGAGCTATCTCGGGGGATGCCCGTTTTGGTATTACGAGGCGGTGTCACGGGAAAATGTTCCATCCGCCGCCAGCGCTTCAGCGCTTCAACGTTTCAACGCTTGGACGGTCTTAACCTCTGGCGCCCTCTGCAATTCGCGGACGAGGAAGGGGGCGAATTCTTCGTGGAGGTGGGGTGGGATGCGGGCTTTGAAGCGGGCGGTCTGGCCGTTGTAGTTGCGTTCGACGATCTGGCCCACCTCGTGCAACCGGGCGATGACGCCGGCCTGGTCGTGGGGCACCGAGAGTTCCATGAACTCGCGGATGGGGCGCAACTGGCTCCCCAGCTCCGCGAGCAGGGCGGAAATGCCCTCGCCGCTGGTGGCGCAGACGGCGACGCCATGGGGGTAACGCTCCAGGAAGCGCGTGAGCGCGTCCAGGCTGCCGTTGAGCTGGTCGATTTTGTTGAAGACCATGAGCGTCGGCTTGCCCGCGGCGCCGATTTCGCTCAGCACGGCATCGACAGACTGGATTTGCGCCTCCGCCTGCGGGTGGCTGATGTCCACCACGTGCACCAGGAGGTCGGCCTGGACGACTTCCTCGAGGGTCGCTTTGAAGGCCTCGACCAGGCCGTGGGGGAGTTTGCGGATGAAACCCACGGTGTCGGTCAGGAGCACGTTTTGGTTGGTCGGCAGGCGCAGCCGGCGAGTGGTCGGGTCGAGGGTGGCGAACAATTTGTTTTCGGCCAGGACCTCGGCGCCGGTGAGGGTGTTGAGCAGGGTGGATTTGCCGGCGTTGGTGTAGCCGACTATCGAGGCCAGGGCCCAGTGATTGCGCTGGCGGGCGTGGCGCTGGGTGGCCCGCTGGCGGCGCACGACCTCCAGTTCGCGCTCCAGGCGGGCGATGCGGTCCTGCACCCGGCGGCGGTCGGTCTCCAACTGGGTCTCGCCCTCGCCGCCGCGCATGCCGATGCCGCCGGTTTGGCGGGACAAGTGGCCCCAAAACCGGGTCAGGCGGGGCAGCAGGTGCTGGAGCTGGGCCAGCTCGATTTGGAGTTTGCCCTCGCGGGTGTGGGCGCGCTGGGCGAAGATGTCCAGGATCAATGAGGTCCGGTCCAGGACCTTGCACTGGAAGACCTTTTCCAGGTTGCGGCTTTGGGCGGGAGTCAGCTCGTCGTCGAAGATGACCGTGTCGACCTCCGCCCGCCGGCAGTGGGCGGCCCATTCATCGGCTTTGCCTTTGCCGATGAAGGTGGTGGCGCACGGGGCGGCCATTTTCTGGACGCCGTCGCCGACCACCTGGCCCCCGGCGGTCGTGGCCAGTTCGGAAAGCTCCTCCAATGAATCGCGGATCTCCCAACCGCTGCGGGATTTGAGTTCTACGCCGACGAGAAAAACTCGTTCAGTTCTCCGGTTCCGGGTCTCGATGAGTGCTTTCAATTCGGTGCGTCTGTCGGTTCGCTTTCTTTTTGCTGATTTCTATAACAAAATAACATCTTTCTCAGGTGAAGAAAAGGGAAAAGTCGTCGCCGCGAGCCGGCGCACCCAAAGACGACTTTGTCACTGGCCCTGGTCCCCGCAGTGGCCCGAGGCGCGCCTTCATTCCAGTCCGCGCTCGAACAGGTCGTCTTCGTCCAGGCCCAGGTAGTGGCCCAGTTCGTGGAGGTAGGTCGTGTGGACTTCCTCGCAGAAGAGCTCCGCCTCGCCTTCGGCCTGGTCCCACAGGTTTTGGAGGAACAGGATGATCTGCGGGGGCAGCGGCAGGGTGGCGCTCTGCTCCCAGGCGAACTCCGGGCCGACAAACAGGCCGAGGGTGTCGGGTTCGATGCCGTCGCGGCACTGGGCCGCATTGGGCCGGCGCTCGAAGGTCACCGGCAAGGCCTGCGCCCGCTCCCGCAACGGTGCCGGGAGCGCCGCCAGCGTGGCCTCCACTTCCGCCACCGCCAGCCCGCGCACCCTGTTCCAGTCAATTTGCATCCTCAAAAATCTTACCGCACTTGCTGCAGCCCCACAGGGTCGAGACGATCTGTCATTAACGCCCTGACTTTGGCCCGGCGCAGCCGCGCGGCACACTGCCTGAGCCCTTTCAACGGCTTCTCGCTCTCGACCTGCCCAGGCTCAACCCCGTCAACCGAAAACCAACCGGCAGACGATGACGGAGGCCACGACGGCGACGAAGTCGGCGGTGAGTCCCGCCAGCACGGCGTAGCGGGTCTTGCTGACGGCCACAGACCCGAAATAGACCGCCAGGACGTAAAAAGTGGTTTCCGTGCTGCCGTAAATCGTGCCGCCCATGCGCGCGACCAGGCTGTCCGGACCATATTGTTTGACCAGTTCGGCCAACACTCCCAGCGTGCCGCTCCCGCTCAACGGACGCATCAGGACCAGCGGCAGCAACTCCGGCGGAAACCCCAGCGCCAACAACACCGGCCCCAGGTAATGGCTCACCAGGTCAATGCCGCCCGCCGCGCGGAACATGCCAATCGCGACCAGGATCGCCACCAGGTAGGGAATGATGCGAATGGCCACTTCGAATCCCTCCTTCGCGCCCGCCACGAACTCCTCGTACACTTTCACGCCTCGCAACGCCGCATACAACGGGAAGGCGGAGAGCAGGAACGGGATCGCCAGTTTCGAGAGCGCATCCACGACGCGGACGAACCCGGTCTGTTTCGCCGCCTCCGGCAGGGCCAGGCGCGCGAAGAGGTAAAGGAAGAAGAGCCCAAAAAGCAGCAGGAGGGCCAGGCCCCACCACCGGAGCGGCTGCAAGGCTTGGGCCTCTTTGACCACGGGTTGATCGCCATTGGCCCGGGCGGCGCTCGTCGCCGCGGCCGCCGCCACCGGGCGCCCGGGCGCGGGCGGCAGGCGGAAGCAGGGCAGGCGCTGGAGCGACTTGGCCGCCGCCACGGCGGCGACCGCGCCGCAGGCGGTCGCCAGGATCGAGGTGCCGACAATCGCCGTCGGATTGGTGGAATGGTTGGCTGCCAGGATGGCGATGGCCGTGGCCGGGATAAGCTGGACGGAGCTGGTGTTGATGGCCAGAAAGGTGCACATGGCGTTGGTCGCGGTGCCGGGAAGCCGGTTGAGGGTCTCGAGGTCCCGCATGGCGCGCAGGCCCAGCGGTGTGGCGGCATTGCCCAGGCCCAGCACGTTGGCGGCGATGTTCATGACCATCGAGCCCATGGCCGGATGGTCCCCCGGCACGTCCGGGAAAAGCCAGCGCAGGCCAGGGCGCAACCCCCGGGCCAACAGCGCCACCAACCCCGCCCGCTCCGCCACCCGCATCACGCCCAGCCACAGCGCCAGGATGCCCGCCAGCGGCAACGCCGTGTTGATCACCGCATACTCGGCCATCTTGAAGGCGGCGTCGGACACCTCCTTGAGTCCGTCGTGGCAGCCACCGATGATGACCGCCAGCACAATCAGCCCCAGCCAGATGTAGTTGAGCATTGGCTCCAGGTTGTACGTTCCACGGCGGATTTGACAGGTTAAAGGAGTTAAATAGCTTAAGTAACTTGCGCCCACGCACCAGGGGCCCTCCGCGCGGCACAGCCCCAACCATCGGAGCGCCGAGGCCTCGTCCGCGGGGTGCCACGGAACCGGAAGGCGCGACATTTTCTGACTTTTTGCTGGCCATCGGCCCGACAGGGCCTTATCCTCAGGCCGCAATTCCGTAACGAAAGGCCGCGTATGGATGTCATATTTAACTGTCCCAAATGCGAACAGGAGTTGGCGGTCGACAGCTCGGGCGCCGGCAGCGAAATCAACTGCCCTTCCTGCGGTGAGTCCATCACCATCCCCGAACCCGAAACGGTGGTCCCCCGGCCCGGCCTGGAGACCCCCACCGGCGCCCCGCGCATCGAGCCGCGCACGGTCAATCCCATTGCCTCCTCGGCGGCGGCAAAGGTGGCGATGCACTTGCGCGTGCCCACCCACAAGACGACCGAGAGCCTGATTGCCAAGCCGCCGGCCCCGCTGGAGGCCGCCGCCAAGGACACCGAGAAAAAGATGCGGACCAAGACCATCCGTCACATTGACTGCATCGAGGTGGGCCACGACAAGTTCGATGAAATTGTGACCACATTCCTGAACAGGGTCGGCGAGACCAACATCATCAGCATCAATACGCTCGCCTTCACTTACCTGGACATCGGCACGCAGAAGCTGCTGACGGACTACGGCCTGCTGATCGTCTATCGCGGGTAGTTCCCGCCTCCCGGCCGCCGCCCCAGTTCGCCTCCGATAGTCATATCTGCTCGCCGGCTGCGCTGCTTTCGACCTTGGGCTTTCAGGCTTCCTTCGGACTTCGGACTTCGGACTTCGGACTTTTCACCTTGGGCGCTGCTTGACTTGGCCAAGGCGGGTGGCTACCGTGTCCCCATGAACCGTCGGCTGGTCAGTTGGTCGTGGTTGGTTGCGCTCGGCCTTTTGGCTTTTCCGTTCCGCGCGCCCGCCCCGCTGGTCTATCGTCCCGGCGAAGGCTGGACCTATGAGCCGGTCGGGGGCGAAGGCAAGTGGGTGCGGGCGCGGGCCAAGGACCAGTTGGAAGTCGCCCAGGGGGCTTTCGACCAGAAGGATTACAGTCTGGCGCTCAAGGCGGCGAGGCGGGTAGTGCGGGCGTGGGCGTTGTCGGATTACGCGCCGGCGGCGCAATACCTGGTCGGCCGCTGTTATGAGGCCAGGGGCCAGACGGAGAAGGCCTTCAACGAGTACCAGAGACTCCTGGACAAACAGCCCAAGATCGCCAGCTACCAGGAGATTCTGCGGCGGCAGTTTCAGATTGCCAATCTCTACCTGGCCGGCAAATGGTTCCGGCTCTGGGGCTACATTCCGCGGCCCCCTTCGGCGGCCCGCACCGCCGAGATGTACGAAAAAATCGTCAAGAACGGCCCTTACAGCGACGTGGCTCCCGAGGCGCAACTCAACCTCGGCGCGGCGCGCGAGAAACAAAAGGACTTCCCAGCGGCGGCCAAGGCCTTTGAAGTGGCTGCCGACCGCTATCACGACCAGCCCAAGATCGCCGCCGAGGCCCTTTACCGCGAGGGCGTGGCCTACAACAAACAGGCCCTCAAAGCCGATTACGACCAAAGCACCGCCGGCCAGGCCATCGCGGCCTTTAGCGACTTCCTGACGCTCTATCCGAACGATGCGCGCGTGTCGCAGGCCACCAATGCCATCGCCTCGCTGAAAAGGGAACAGGCGCGCGGGTTTCTCCAAATCGCCAAGTTTTATGAGCAAGCCAGGTTCTATCCCCAAGCCGCCCGGTGGAAAGGGGCCCGGACCTACTACAATGAGGCGAAGAACCTGGACCCCAGTTCTGCTTATGCCGAGCAGGCCCGCCAGCGGATCGATGCCCTGAACAAGCTCCTGAGAGAGACCAACCAATGACCCGGCCTTTGCCTTCCGCGCGGAGCCTGGCAGAGCGGCGAGCCATACTCCTGGCTTGCCTGGCGGGCCTGCTCCTGAGCGGCTGCGCCGGTTACCGCCTGGCCCCCACCAACGGCCTGGCCCCCGGCGAAAAGTCCATCCAGCTCCGGCCCTTTTCCAACCTGACCCTCGAGCCCCGCCTCACCGACGCCCTCACCGCCCAGCTCCGCCGCGAGTTTCAGCGGGACGGCACTTTTCGGCTCGCCTCGCACGAGGACGGCGATGTCGTGGTCAGCGGGGCGATCACCCGCTACAATCGCCACGAAATGAGCCTGTCGCCGGCCGATACCCTCACCGTGCGAGATTACCGCCTGAGCCTCACCGCCCAGGTGACCGCCCGCGAGCGCGCCACCGGCAAGACCCTCCTCGACCAATCCGTCACCGGCTATGCCCTCGTCCGCGTCGGCGCTGACTTGACCAGCACCGAGCGCCAGGCTCTGCCCCGCCTGGCGGGGGACCTGGCCAAGAACATCACCGCCCTGCTGGTGGACGGAAGCTGGTAAGGGCGCCTCTCACTCGCATGAATTCAATTCTGAAAACCGGCGCCTTCGGCCTCCTGGCCGTGGCCCTGGCCGGCCTGCCGGTCCGGCTCCCGGCCCAAACCAACGAAATACCCGCGGTGGTAAGGAAATCCGCCGGTGAGAAAAAACAAGCCGCCGCCAGGAGACAAGCCGCTGGTCCTTTCCATGGCAAATTGGCTGCCGTGGACAAGGTCAACAAGACCATTACGGTCGGCAAGCGGACGTTCCAGGTCACTTCCGAAACGAAGATCGCCCAGGGCGGAAAACCGGCGCTATTGGAGGACGGCGTGGTGGGCGGGCTTGTCAGCGGCGGCTTCAAGACCGCCGAAGACGGGAAACTCATTGCCACCAAGGTGAACCTTGGCCCAAAAGTCGCGGCCAAGAAGGCCCAAACCAAGGCCCAGCCCAAGGAGTAAGGGCAAGAAGGTTCCCATCGCGCGGAAGCACAATGGCCTGCGCCACGCCTTTTGCGCCTATCCCCTGGCCCTGCGCGGCAACGAAAAGGCCACCGCCCTCCGGGCCGGCAACACCCCGCAGATGCTATTCGCCCACTGCCGAGGGCTGGCCACGCAGCGAGAGGGCGAAGCGTGGTTCGCCATGGAACGCTGGAAACGATACCAACAGACGAGAACATAACATGGCACTGACACGGGACTACAAAGAAACGGTGGTGGCGCGGATTCAACGCGACCGCAAATTTGCGCGTGCCTTGTACGCCGAAGCCGTGGGCGCGCTGCTTGCTGGCGAAACCACCGAAGGGCTTTCCATGCTGCGCGACTTGGTGCACGCCGGAATCACCTTCAAAGAACTGGCGCGGCAGACTGGCCTGGGCGAGAAGACGCTGCACCGAATGCTCAATCGCAACGGCAACCCCACCGCGCGCAACCTGGGTGTGATCATGCGGAGTATCGCGGAGGACTTGCGCGTCAAACCGCGTGTGGAAGTGACCGTGTGCCGGCGAGCAGGAAGCCTTGGCCGGCTGGCTCAGCCCCTGCCGTGACGCCACCGGGCCGATATGGAGCAAAAGCCCTGACGCCCTGGCAGAATAAACGCAAGCCGCTCCCCCGGGCGGAATGGGACTTTCGGGAAGTGCCGGAGGATGAGGCCCTCTTTTGCCTCTACCACGAATACGGCCGCAATTCAGATGCCTTCATAAAACGGGTGGAAACTTGGCGCCTGCCAGAAACTGACTTGCGCCCGTTATCGGCGCCACCAACTGGTCTTGCTCTTGGAGGCCTTGGTCGAGGGGGGCTGGGTGGAGTGCTGGATGAGCCACTGGCTGCGGGCCAACTCCAGCGCCATCCGGAACTCGTCGTAACTGAGGAACCGGGCGGCGGGGTTTTTAGCCAGCACCCGCACCAGGGTGTCGCTGGTCGGCTGGGTGATCTCCGGCACCACCAGATTTGGCGGTGTCAGGGGAGTGTGGACGTGGGCCGCGACCAGTTCTTCGACGGTGGGCGCCTCGAAGGGCACGTGGCCGGTGAGGGCGTGGTAGAGCGTGCAGCCGAGGCTGTACATGTCGGAAAGGGCGGTCTCGGGTTCCCGTTTGATTTTCTCGGGCGCGACATAGTAAGGGGTGCCCTCGGTGACGGTGGGCGATTCGGGCTGGGCATCGGGGCTGCGGGCCAGGCCGAAATCGACCAGCTTGGGTTCGTTGTCGGCGTTGAAGAGGATGTTGCCCGGTTTGATATCGCGGTGGAGGAGGTTGTGCTTGAGGGCCAGGTCGAGCGCCGAGGCGATTTTGATCCCGATGTCGAGCACCTCCAACTCGCCCAGGCGCTGCTGTTTCTCGATGCGCGTGTCGAGGCTCCCGCGGTCGGCCAGTTCCATCACCAGGTAACGCTCGCCTTCGAACTCATCGAAGGTGTAAATGTGAATGATGTTCGTATGGTTCAACGAGGCGCAGGCGCGCGCCTCACGGAGGAAACTCTCCAGCGCCACCGGGTCGTTCCCCAATTCCTTGCGCATCAGCTTCACCGCCACCAGGCGCTGCAGGACGATGTCGAAGGCGCGATAGACCTTGCCGTGCCCGCCCGAGGCGATCTTGCTGCGCAGCTCGAACTGCCGCACTTGCATCGGCATCATGATAGGATGCCCGCATTTGGGGCACGGTACGGTACCCAGCGGCGGGAGGTCGCCCGGGATGAAGGCCTTGCTCTCACACCCGGCGCAGGTGACCATCTTCAAAGGTTTCTCACTTGTACTCATTTCACTGCCCTCCATAGTAGCACCAGCCGTGCCCGCCACAAGCCCGGAGGCAAGACCGGCCAGCGCGCGCGGCTCGCCTGGAAACGCCAATTATTTGTATCATTTCTACTGCGCCATGTCAAAGCAGAACTTATTTCTCCAGCAGCCTTGGCCGGCCGCTTGACACTGCCCCCGGCCGGCAGCAGGGCAGGCCTCCGGGTTGGCCAAAGGCAGTGCGGCAAGGTGAAACCCCCAAGCCGGAGGCTGGCCGGGACTGGCGCAAGCCGGAAGCTTGCCCTTCCACGCTTCAACGCTCCAAGGCCTCACCCCCGCCAAGGGCGAGCGCCGCTTCATAATCCGCCGGGCAGTCAATGTCCAGGTCCAGTCCCGGGTCCGCCAACTCGCAAGTGGCCGCCTGGCAGGGGCTGAGGAAGGCCCTTAGATTTGCCGCCTTGGACCGCCCAAGGTCCAGGAAGACGGCCTTTGGCAGGAGCACGGGATGACGCCGCCGGCCCGCGCGGGCCGGTTGGCAAACCCGCCCCGGGTGAGCGGCGCTGAACTCGAGCATGGCCCGCAAGGTCGCCTGGCGGACATGGGGTTGGTCACCGAGCACAATCGCAAAGTGGGTCAGCGCCGCGGGCCACCCCGGCCATTGTGCGGCGCACTGGATCGAACTGAACATGCCCCGCTCGGGCGCCGGATTAAAAATGCGATCCGCCCCTGGAAAACCGAGCCGGTCCAGTTCCCCCTGGATGGCTTGGTCCCCGGCCGCGCAAACGATGGCGAGGTGGCCCGCCCCGGCCAGGCGCCATTGCGCCACCAGGTGGCCGAGCACCGAAGTGCCCTGCCAGGCCAGCAGCAGTTTGGGCCGCCCCATCCGCCGGGACTGCCCGGCGGCGAGCAAGACCGCCCCCACTGAGAACGGCGATGACATAATCAGCGGTTACATGAAGTCACCTGGTCTTAAACTCCCAAAACAGGACGCGGGCGTAGCCGTAGGCAATCAACTCGCTGGTGACGACCCTGAAGCCCTGGCTGGAGCGCCACCAATGGCGCTCGTCGTAATCGTGGGGCGGGAAGGCCACAACCCCCACCGCCACGCCTTTGCCCAGCGCCCGCTGATACAAGAGCCGGGACCGGCGCGCGTGGGCTCCGACGGTCAAGAGATTAACCTGCGCCGGCGACATCCCGTGCGCGCGCCACCATTGCTTGAGAGCGACTGCCGAGGCGTAAGTCCGGCCCTGCCGCACGGCCGCCGCCGGCGCCGCCTGCACCAGGTTGCTGTTCAACCCCAGCTTGAGCAGCGTGGCCGCGCCCAGGTCGGCATAAGTCTTGTACTTGGACAGCGCCCCGCCCGACTCGATCGGGCCGCCGGTGACGAAGACTCTGTCGTAATGAGCGCGGTTGAATTCAGCTACACCCCCTTCGAGCACAAAGTCCGGCGCCCAACCCTCGAGCACCAGCACTCCCCCAGGCCTCGGCTGGCTGAGGGCCAGGAACGGATGCGCCCCTCGCGCCGCCAAAATCAGCAATAGCACCGAGCTGAAAAACAGCGGCAGCCAACCGCGCCAGGTCGGCCTCAGGCATGACCGGCGGCGCCACAGACCCCAGCAAGCTCGCTGCTTTTCCATAACTGTTCTGCTGCGGGTTGATATACCTCAAGCTCAAGAGCGCGTCGAGCACAGCGCCGCGGCGGGGTAGAGCTCACCATTTTCGGGTAGCGCTTTCCTTCCTGGCGGCGCTCCCCCCCTCACCCCTTCCCTGAGCGCCCCGCTGGCTCGCCGGCAACGCGGACCAACTCCGTTCTTACCGCCGCACCTTTGCCCAGTGGCAGGAACTCGGGCTGGACCGCCATTCGGCCGTCGCCGACCCGCTCTTCCTCGCTGCTGCCGCCCACGATTTCAGGCTCCCCCCGCAACTCGCCCGCCCTTCCACTCGGCTTCCGGCCCATCGATCTTGCCCAGGCCGGCCTCTACGGTGCCGCGGCGTGGGCCGGCCAGGTCCGCCATGCCAACTGCCCGCCCACCCAGCTCCCGCCTCCACCGGCCCCAAGCCCCGCAGGACGGCACAGCATGGCCCCGGAACTCCTGACCCCGCGGCCTTGAGGCCAAATGCTCTCGGGGCCAGGATGAAGTCGTCCGGGTTGCCGCTCCATTGACGCCCTGAACTTGCGCCGGAATCAGTGACCAAAAACAATCGCGCGGGTTCGCCCGGGTCTGGTCACGGACTCTTGATCCAGCGTTCCCAGTCCGTGAGGAAGAGCTGATAAGGGAAATAATCGGCCCGGGCCTTGCGCAAGGGGAAGCTGGGAGGTTCTTCCCGCAGGAGCACGGTCTGGGCGATGAAATTGCCCCAACTCTCTCTCGCCTGGACCCATTGGGAAACAAATTTGCTATCCATGCTCTCCGCCGTGAGATAGAGGGCGTGGACTGGCTTGAGAAAATCGTTTATGGCAAAGAAGTCCTCGTGCAGACCGCGGTCTTTGGCGTCGGGCACCGCCCGCAGGGTGAACCAGACACACTGGCGCCGGCCATACCAGGCGACGGCCCAGGGGATGTCGCTCATCATGAGTTCGCCTTCTTTCATGTAACCGCTGAACTTCTGGATGTCCGGCGGCCAGTAGGGCGGATAAGCCACCGGCTGGGGCCTTGGGGGCAGGAAAACCAGGAGCAGCGGCAGGCAGGCAATCAGGCCGAAGAGGCCCACCACGGCATAGCGGAGTTGCAGCACGGGCAGTTGGACCTGGTCGAGCAACAGATAGAACAGGCCGAGGCCGTAAACCAGGACCAATGGGGCCAGCAACACCAGGAGGTTCTCGGAGTTGATCTCCGGTGAGCCCTCCGAGAGCTGGGTGCGGCCCAGGGCCTGGACAATCCACAACACCGGCAGGCACATCAGCAGAAAGTAGCGCAGCCGCCGGGTGGAGGGATTGCGAAAGCTCACCAGCAGGCCAACCAGAAAGAAGGCGGTGACCCAGGTGCCGCCGAGCCTGGGCAGGTCGCCGCGAATGATTTCGCGGGAGTTGGTTATCAGCTTGACCCAGAAGGGCCTCAAGAAAAACCGGGAAAAGTCAGGCTCCAAGGAGCGCGGCAGGCGGTTCTCCGGGAACAGCGCCGTGCCTTCCATGACGGCGTAACCGGCGGTGCCGAAGGTGGTGCCGCTCACCGAATAGTTGCGGACCAGCCACGGCCCCATGACCGCCGCAAACGCGGCCAGGGCGGTCAGCGTCACGATGACTCGCCGCGGCGGGCTGGAAAACAGGACCAGGAAAGCCGCCACGGGCAGGATCAGCCAGCCAAAACTGTAGCGGGTCAGCCCGCCCAGGCCGGCCAAGGCGCCGAGGGCCGCCGCCAGCACGATAATGCCGTTCTGCCCCCACTTGGGTGCGCGCGACTCCTCCTCCAGCAGCACCAGGCACCAGGCCAGCCCCGTGAAAATGAGCAACAGCAGGATCGTCGAAAGCCCAGACACGGAAAACCGCCAGTACAACTCGCTGCCGAGCAGCAACACCGCCGACAGCCAGGCGACGGGCGCATCGAACAGGCGCCGGGCCAGAAAGAAGACCGCCACCACCAGCCCCAGGAACAAGAGTTGGTTGAAGAGGGTGATGAGGAAATCCGGCTCATAGCGCCAGAACACGCCGTTATAGGTCCAAAAGGCCTTATTGGAAACCGGGTAATGGAAGGGCAGTACTTTCATCAGCCCGGCCAGCAGGAGGGGATAGACCGGCGGGTTGGCGAGGTCGGGGTGCATCCCCTTGAGCCGGGCGGGGTCCGGGGCCTTGCCCGGCTCGGGGGCCTGGGCCTGCTGCTGCTGGTGCCGCTTGACCAGGTAGATGCTAAAAGGGCGAATAAAGAGGGTGGTGTAGCCTTTGCCCTCGGCCAGGTTGCGGCCCACCTGGGCGGCGTCCATGGCTTCCGGGGTGGCCATGTTCTTGAAGGCGCGCCAGTCGTAAAGGAAGGTGAGCGTGGCCAGGGCCAACACGGCCAGGCCGATGCGCAAGTAACGGTGGCCGCCGCCGACCTCCAATTGATGAATCAGGTCTTGTGGTAACGGAATCCGCATGCTCAGAATCCCTCGAGGTGGTAGGCGTGAAATTTGCGGTGCAGGGTGCGCCGGCTCATCCCCAGTTTCTTGGCGGCCAGGCTACGGTTGTCATTGGCCTCTTTGAGCGCGCGGATGATGAGTTCCTTTTCCGCCTCTTTCACCGTCAGCTCGCCCCGCGCCAGCAGTTTCTGCGTCTCCGCCCGCCCCGGCGGGCCGGCCCCGCCCTGGCGCACCGAAGGCGGCAGGTCGCGGGCGGCGATGCGCTCGCCCCGGCACAGGACCACGGCGTGTTCGATGGCGGTGCGCAGCTCGCGCACGTTGCCCGGCCAGGCGTAGCGGAGCAGCGACTCCAGGGCCTCGGCGGTGAAGTTGTTGACCGGCTTCTCATTCTCGCGGGCGAACTCCCGGAGGAAGGCCTGGGCCAGCAACGGCAGGTCTTCCGGCCGCTCCCGCAAGGGCGGCAGCCAGATCTCCACCACCCGCAACCGGAAGAACAGGTCCTCCCGGAACACACCGGCCTTGACCAATTCCTCGAGCTTCTTATTAGTGGCCGCCACCAGGCGGATGTCGGCGGTCAGCGTCTTGTTCGAGCCGACCCGCTCGAAGGTCCGCTCGCCCAGGAATCGCAAGAGCTTGATCTGGGTCGAGGCGTCGATTTCGCCCAGCTCGTCCAGGAACAAAGTGCCGCCCTGGGCTTGCTCGAAACGGCCAATCCGCCGCTCGTGGGCGCCGGTGAAGGCGCCTTTCTCGTGGCCGAACAACTCGCTTTCCAGCAAGGTGGGCGACAGGGCCGCGCAATGCACCGTGACCAGCGGTTGTTGGGCGCGGGGGCTGAGTTGATGGAGGGCTTGGGCAATGCGCTCCTTGCCGGTCCCGCTTTCGCCCTGCAACAGCACCGTGGCCCGCGTGGGGGCCACTTGCCGCACCATGTCGAGCACCTCCCGCATCGCCGGCGATTCGCCAATGATGTTTTCGAGGCCAAACTTCGCATCAAGCTGCTGGCGCAACGAGACATTCTCCGCTTCCAGGTTGCGCTGCCGCAGGGCGCGCGCAATGCGCATCTCCAACTCGTCAATCTGCAGCCGGCCTTTGGCAATGTAATCGTCCGCCCCGCGTTTCATGGCCTCCACCGCCAGTTCTTCCGACCCGTAAGCGGTCATGAGAATGCATATCGGCGGCCGCGCCAGCGACTTGGCCCGGACGATGAGCTTCATGCCGTCCTCGTGCGGCAGGCGGAAATCCGTCAGCAGCACGTCGAAATGCTCCCCCTCCAGGAGTTCCAGCGCCATCCGCGCATCTTCGGCCTGATAGACGTCGTAACGGTCCTCCAGTGCCGCCCGGAGTCCGTCCCGCTGCGTCTTCTCGTCATCGACTATCAATAGCGTCGGTGTCATTTGCGGCCGGTCGGCAAACAACCGGCTCCAGCATCGAGCATAGACACGCGGCGGGGGTTAAACAACTGGCAATTAATCATGCATCGGGGCCTCCAGCAGGCGGGGCTTGCGCTCGTGCAAGGGCAGCCAGAGGCGGAAGGTGGTGCCGCGGCCGACCTGGCTCTCCAGTTCGATCCGCCCGCCATGCGCCCGCACGATGCGCTGGACAATCATCAAACCCAGGCCGGAACCTCGCTTCTTGGTGGTGTAAAACGGTTCGAAGATGCGGTTGAGCTGTTCCTGCGGAATTCCGCCCCCGGTATCGGCCACGCTCACCCAAACCCCGTCCGCCCCTTCCCAGGTTTGCAGCGACAGGGTGCCGCCCCGGGTCATCGCCTGCATGGCGTTGCGAATGAGGTTGACCAGGACCTGCTGAATCTGCGTGGGGTCGATCGGCGTCGCGGGCAATTGCCGAGCCAGCCGGGTCTTGACGTTCAAACCCCGGTTGTCCAGTTCGGGCTGCAGCAGTCCCAGGGTTTTGTGCACCGCTTCGTTGAGCCCCGCCGGCCGCAACTGCGGCGCCGTCGGCCGCAGGGCCTGCAGGAACTGGGTGACGATGCCATCCAGGCGGTTGATTTCGCCCTTGGCCACACTGAGGAACTGCTCCAGGCGGCCCGCGATTTCACCGGCCTCGTTTTCCACCGCCGGAGACCGCGGACGCTGGCGCGAGCGCGGGCCTGGGGCGGGGCCTGGGGCCGGCCCGCTCGCGAAGGCGCTCTTGAGCTTTTTGACCTCCCGCTCCATGAGCTGGAGATGGATGTGCAACGTGTTGAGCGGATTGCCGATTTCGTGAGCCACGCTGGCGGCCAGCAGCGTGAGGGCCTGGATGCGCTCGCTCTCGATGGCCTCGGCGGTCTGCTGCCGCGCCTCCGTGGCATCGTGCAGAATGAGCGCCACGCCGGCGCTCCCGGCGCCCTGGCCATCGAGCGGGGCGGCATAGAGCCGGAGAAAACGCGGGCGCGGATACAGCACCTCGAATTCATGGCGCACGCCCCCCTGGCCCCCGGCCAGGTCGAAGCGGACGATCTTCTCCCAATCGAGTTCCGGGATGTGGTTGGTCACCGGCTGGCCCTCGACATTGGGCTGCAAGCCCAGCAGCCGGGTCACGGCCTGGTTGAAATAAAGAATCCGCCCGGCCTCATCCACCACCAGCACCCCGTCCTGGATCGTATTGAAAAGCGTCTCCAGAAAACTGCGCTCGCGCGCCAGGCGCTGGATGACCGTCTGCAGCCCCTCCGTATCCAGCCGCCCGACGCGGCCCAACACCTTGTCCAGAAAGCTCGATTTGCCCGCCATAAATAGTCACAGCCTTGCCTGGTTACAGGCGTTGCCTGGTTACAAAACTCGCTTGCCTATACGCGGCATACGGGCCTGGATGGGGCAGGAATGCCCTGGTTGATTTCTTTGGTTATTGAGCAATGCCCGCAGATCACGCCGAATGGACTTTCGGACTGCGGACTCAGACTGCGGACTCAATGACCAAGAACCAATACTCAATACTCAACTCTCAATTAATCCCCCATCCCTTACAGGGACACCACTTCGCACGAACATGACGCATTTGTCGATTTGCAGCGGGTTACGCGGCTGTTTTCGGGGTAAACCCAATCCTGGAACCCATCCAACCATGTAACCACGCCACCTTAGGACCAGCATAACCACGGGGCGCTAGCGTGGTCTGCCGTAGCGCTTTTGATATTGGGCCGCGGCGGCGGCGTTTGCCGGGTTGGGCGTCGACCCGGGCACGGGGGTGACCGGGACAACTTGAGTGCCCGGTTCAGGGATGACGAGCGTGGCCTTGAATTGTCCAGCCACGACCGTCTTGTCGGCATCCGGCAGCGCCAGGAAGATCTTGCCCGGAATGACGCCGTCATTTATCTGGCCCAACTCGAGTTTCAGGGCATAATTGGCGGAGAACTTTTGCTGCGTGGGGGCATACCTCGGGTTCGTCTTCCATAGTTTGACGACCTGCGACACGGCGGCATCCCTGGCCTCCGGAGAAACCGTAAACGTCTGGTTGGTGGGGCCTTCGGCGGGCTTGAGATGGAGAAAGACGCATATGGCGCGGTCGGGCGAAAGGCCCGCCCCCTGGCGCAAGGTCAGGGCGTAGTAACCGAGACCCTTATCGAGCCGCGCGCTGTCGGAGACGAAATTGGTGCCGGCGATGACGCCGTTGACCTTGCTGTCGGGGATCTTTGCCTGCGTCACGTCCAGCGTATAAACCGGGGCCACGACCGGCAAGGCCTTGTCGGGGGCCGGCGTGGCCGCGGCGCCACTGGCCGCCGCGCCCTCACCGGCGGGGGCGGTCGGGCGTGGCCTGCGCGCGCCGGGGCCAGGAGCGGAGGAACCGCCCTGGAGGGTTTCGGCCACATCCAGGGTCGCGTTCATTTCGCCCACTGGGCCGCCGACCTGGCCAGCGTCGGATTTCTTCCGGGCCGCGGCCGGTTTGGCGAGCGATTCATCCTGCGCCCCGCCCAGGAGACCGAAATGGTCGGCGGCGAAATAGCCTCCGCCCACCAGCACAATCAGGGTCCCGCCGATGACCGCGAACTTGGCCAGCGGGTTCTTTTTCTTCACGACTGGCCGCTGGAAGGCCCTTTGTGGCACGCCGGTGGCGCTGACGGACCGCGCGACCTGGGTTCTGCCGGCGGAAAGCCTCGGCGCCGCGCCAGGGGGCGGTCGCACCACCTGGCCACTGGCGATGGCCGGCGCGGCCTCCAATTGCGGCACGGCCATTTCGCCCTGGCAAGTGGGGCAGTTGATCTGGTGCCCGCACCAGAGTTGGTCGCATTGGATTTCCTGTTGGCAATGCGGGCAGGTGAACTTGATGTCAGCCATAATCTTACTTGGTTGCACGCCGGTCTTGAATCGGCCCGGGCCGCGAGGCTCAGTGCGCCGCGTGCTCACCCCCTATTTACAGCACTCCCAACCCTGGGAGTCAAGCGCGATGCAACAGAAGCTTGACCGCGACCGGGAAAATGAATTTCATAGCGGGTGAACTAGTCTCACGGTTGAGAATTAGATGTCCGGTTGCCGGCTAAAGCGTATGAAAATAATGAATACTGTCCTTGCAAGCAAACTGCTCTTTGCCACGGTCCTGTGCGCCTTCGGGTTGGCCTCCCCGGCCCAGGCTGCGCCCAAGAAGGTCCTGGTCGTGACCGTCACCCTGGGGTTTCGCCACAGTTCCATCCCCACCGCCGAGAAGGTCCTGGCCCAGTTGGCCCAGGAGAGTGAGGCCTTTACCGTGGACTATGCGCGCGTCGAGCCGAACGACCCGCAATTCAAGGACGCGGACGGCAAAGTTGACCGGGCCAAAGTCAATGAGGCCATCAAGAATGTGCTGGCCGAGAAGATGAGTCCGGCGGCCCTCAAGCAATACGACGCGGTCATTTTTGCCAACACCACGGGCGACCTGCCGCTGCCCGACAACCAGGCCTTGCTGGATTGGATTAAGTCCGGCAAAGGCTTTGTCGGCATGCACTCGGCCGCGGACACCTTCCACGGGTTCGCACCGTACATCGATATGCTCGGCGGCGAATTCAAGGCCCACGGCGCCCAAGTGCAGGTCGACGCCATCAACCAGGACCAGGAATGCCCCATCTGCCGGCACCTGCCGGCCAATTGGGAGGTCTTCGACGAGATCTATCAATTCAAGAACTTCGAGCGCGCCAAGGTCCACGGCTTGCTGACCCTCGACAAGCATCCCAATGACAAGACGCCCGGCGATTACCCGGTTTCCTGGTGCAAGGAGTATGGGAAAGGACGCGTGTTCTACACCTCGCTGGGCCATCGCGAAGACGTCTGGGACCCCAACTGGACGGACCGCAAGAATTCCAAAGAAGTGGCCGAGGCTTACCAGAAGCACATCCTCAACGGGATCAGGTGGGCGTTGGGCCTCGAGAAATTCGACGCCCGGCCCCAGAAAGGCCCCGTGGAGTGAACCCAGCGCGCAGTGCGGAACGCGGAATGCGGAATGGGATTGCCAATGAACGAGAACGAAACCAACGCGCCGGACTTTAACCGGCGCGATTTTCTGAAGGGCGGGTCGGTCGCCACCCTGATGACCATGTTGGGCGGGGTGGAATTGCTCGCCCAAACCAACGCCGAGCCCGCCGCCGCCCAGAGCGCCGCCGCCGGGCCGAAGGTGAAGGTTGCGCTCGTCGGCCTGGGCCTGTGGGGACGGGAGATTCTCAACACCCTGGCCCGCGTGCCGCAAGCCGAACTGGCCGCCATTTGCGACACCTACCCGGCGGCGATCAAGCGCTGCGCCAGGGACTTTCCGAACGTGCCCTCGATGGGTGATGGCCAGACGATCCTCGCTAACCAGGACATTCCCGCCGTCGTCATCGCCACGCCTACGCACCGGCACAAGGACCTCGTGCTGGCCGCCTTGAAGGCGGGCAAGCACGTCTATTGCGAGGCGCCCCTGGCACACACGATGGAAGACGCGCGGGCCATTGCCCTCGCCGCCAAGGCCGCCAGGCAGTCCGTCTTCCAGGCCGGCTTGCAGGCGCGCTCGGACCCGCAACAGTATTTCGTGCTCAAGTTCATCCGTGCCGGCAACGTCGGCCAGGCGGTCTTGGCCCGCGCCCAGTGGCACAAGAAGACTAGCTGGCACGTCCAGTCCGCCAATGCCGAGCGCGAGAAGGAATTGAACTGGCGGCTGGACAAGTCGATTTCGCTCGGGTTGGTGGGCGAGGTTGGGTGCCACGCCATTGACCAGACCGCCTGGTTCCTGAACGCCAAACCCAGGGCGGTCAGCGGCTTCGGCTCGCTCCTGGTTTGGAGCGACGATGGCCGGGATGTGCCTGACACCGTGCAGGCCGCCTTTGAGTTCCCCGGGGGCGTCCGGCTGATTTACGACGCCACCCTGGGCAACTCGTTTGATGGCGCTTACGAAATGCTCTACGGCGCCAACGCCGCCGTCATGTTCCGCGAGGGCAAGGCCTGGATGTTTAAAGAGGTCGACTCCCCACTGTTCGGTTGGGAGGTCTATGCGGGCAAAGACCAGTTCTACAAGGAGACCGGCATTACTTTGGTGGTCGATGCCAGCAAACCCAAGCCCCCGGCCGGCCAGGTGGAGGACCCCATCACCTCCACGCCCCTGTTCTTCGCCCTCCAGAACTTTGTCCGCAACGCCATTGATGTGAGCCAGGCCAAGAAGTCATACCTTGAGGCCTACGGCGACGCAGACCCGGAGGGGCTCAACGAGCATCTTGCCAAAGAGGTCCAGCGCCGGCCGGCGGCGGGTTACCTCGAGGGCTTCCAGGCCGCCGTCACGGTCATCAAGGCCAACGAGGCCATCCTCAGCGGCCAACGCGTCCTCATCCAACCTGAGCTGTATGAATTGAGTTGATGGGTCTAACGTCAATACACTACAAAATCAAATGCCAACATGAAGACACGAACACTAATCGCGGGAACCGTCGCCCTGTTAATGGCGACCGCCCTGGCGGCCCCGGCGGCCGACCAGATGACCGCCTACTCGTCCAGCCGGGGCAGCAAGATTCGGATCGAAGGCACGGCCAATATTATTCACCCGACCTGGCAGGTCGAGAGTCCCTTCATCGCCGGCATGCTCGAGGTCGGCCCCGGTTTTCCCACCGAACCCGGCCAGGCCCTCACGCCCGGCAAAGTCGAGGCCCGCGCCACCAACGTGTTTGTCCAGGTCCGCTCCCTCAAGAGCGTCGAAAGCAACGGCAAGCTCTATAGCGACAAGATGGACGAAATCATGTACGAGCACCTCAAGGTGGACAAGTACCCTGCCATCCGCTACCGCCTCACCGAACTGACCCTCAAGGAAGCGCCCAAGTCCAAGGACGCCCCGTACGTGCTTGACTCCAAGGGCGAACTGGCCGTGGCCGGCATCACCAACACCATCTCCATGCCCGTCAATGTCCTGCCGCTCGACAACAAGAAGCTCAAGATTACCGGCTCGGTCACTTTGAAAATGTCCGATTACAAGGTCGGGCCCGTCGAGCCAAAACTCCTCGGCATCGGCATCATCAAGACCGGCGACGAGGTCAAGATTCCCTTCGAGTGGATGCTGATGCAAAGGCCCCTCCCCGGGGCTGCCGCCACCAAGTAGCCGCTCAGCCTATCGGCCGCGTCCCGACACTGCCAGCAATTCTACTCTGCCCGCGCGCAGCCGAGCACTGCCGCCACGCAGCAGGCCGGAGCCGCCCCACTGGACCCGGCGCGGCCAGTTTTTTGGACAAAATGGCCAATGTGGGCAATGCAACCAATGCAGCCAATGCACCTCGCCAATCAAGCCAATGTGGCCAACGCAGCCGATGTGTGCAATGTGGCCAATGCAGCCAATGGGGCTAATGGGGTGTTGCGGCAGGCGGCGGCATTTGGTGCGGGCGGCAATGACTTCGCCTGCCGGCTAAAATCCGTCAACCAGGTTCCGCACCCGAAGGCCCAAAGCCCTGGCGATTTTCACCAGATTATCCACGGACGGGGATTCCTTCCCCCTTTCAACCCGGCTAATAAACACCGTGGAGAGGTCGGCTTTCTCCGCCAACTTCTCCTGGCTGAGTCCCGCCTCTTTGCGAGCGGCGCGAATTGCCTCACCCAAAAGGCGGCGGTGCTTCTGAATGGCGAGCATCACCGCCCAAGAAGCAGGAATCACGAAAAGCCGCCATGTCGTTAACGACTAGTCTCTTGGCGGATTTCGCGTAATGCCTCAGCGAAGGCGGGTAGGGCGCGCACTCCGTGCGCGCCGGGCAATTGCGAGCTGCGACGGCGCGCACGGAGTGCGCGCCCTACCTGGTTCGGCTCGCCCGGCCCGCCGTCACTGACCGGTTGCGATTTCGCTTGCATTCCTTTGGGAAAAGGTTCAAAAAGGGAGCCGTCACTGAAAGTCCGTATTGTTGCCGGGGAAAGGCTGGGAAGCCATGAGCACTATGACCCCCCTTGAGGGGACAACCTGCCCGAGGACGATGGCCACGGGTTTAAGAACCGCCTGCGCGAGGAGGTTGCTGCCGTTGCTGCTTCTGTTGACGCTCCCCACTGTGGTGCAAGCCCAATTCAATTACGCGACCAATAACGGCGCGATCACCATCACGGGATACACCGGTCCCGGCGGGTCGGTGACCATTCCCGGCACGATCAGCGGCCTGCCCGTCACCAGCATCGGGGACAACGCGTTCTACGCTTGCTCAAGCCTGACCAGCGTGACGATCCTCAGCAGCGTCACCAGCATCGGCGTCCAAGCGTTCTGTTTCTGCGGCAGCCTGGCCGACGTCACGATCCCCAACAGCGTGACCAACATCGGGGACGACGCATTCTGGGGGTGCACCAGGCTGACCAGCGTGACGATCCCCACCAGCGTCACCAGCATCGAGGACGGTGCGTTCGGGAACTGCGCCCTCCTCACCAGTGTCACGATTCCCGAAGGCGTCACGAGAGTCGGGGTCTCGGCGTTCGTATTGTGCATCGCCCTGACAAGCGTCACGATCCCCAACAGCGTGACCAACATCCGAGACGAGGCATTCGACGGCTGCACCAGCCTGACCAGCGTCACGATAGGCGGCAGCGTCGCCAGCATCGGGGACTACGCGTTCGCTGGCTGCACCAACCTGGCCAGCGTCACGATCCCAAACAGCGTGACCAGCATCGGGGGCAATGCGTTCAAGAACTGCGTTAGCCTGACCAGCGTTTATTTCCGTGGTAACGCCCCAGGTGTTGGTTGGTATGTGTTTCTCGGTGACACCAGTGCGACCGTCTATTACCTCCCAGGCACCACGGGGTGGGGCACGACGTTTGCCGGTCTCCAAGCCCTGCCCTGGACCCCGCCGATGCCAGGCTACACTTACACGACCACCAACGGCACGGTCACCATCACGAAATACACGGGTTTTGGCGGGGCGGTGGCCATCCCCAGCAGCACGACCAATGGCCTGCCGGTCACTGGCATCGGGAACGAGGCGTTCGAACTCTGCACGAATCTGACCAGCATCGCCATCCCCAACAGCGTCACCAGCATCGGAGACTGGGCGTTTTTGGACTGCACCAGCCTGACCAGCGTCACGATAGGCAGCAGCGTCGCCAGCATCGGGGACTACGCGTTCGCTGGCTGCACCAGCCTGACCAACGTCACGATCCCAAACAGCGTGACCAGCATCGGGGAAGCGGTGTTCTTTGACTGCACCAGCCTGGCCAACGTCACGATAGGCAACAGCGTCACCAACATCGGGGACAGTGCGTTCCTCGACTGCAGCAGCCTGACCAGAGTGACGATCCCCAAGAGCGTCACCGGCATCCGGGACTATACGTTCGATTTCTGCTCCACCTTGACCAGCGTGACGATAGGCGACAGCGTCACCAGCATCGGGGTCAAGGCGTTCTATGACTGCATAGCCCTGAAGGGAGTCTATTTTCAGGGCAACTCTCCCACCTGTGATTCGTCTGCGCTCGACGGTGACAACGACACGACAATCTATTATTTGCCAGGCACCACGGGGTGGGGCACGACGTTTGGCGGTCGTCCGGCCTTTCTGTGGGACGCGGTGTCGCAGGCGGCATACACGACGACTAACGGCACGGTCATTATCATGGGATACACCGGTCCCGGCGGGTGGGTGACCATCCCCGGCACGATCAGCGGCCTGCCCGTCACCAGCATCGGGAAGGCGGCGTTCAATGATTGCATGAGCCTGACGAGCGTCACGATTCCCAACAGCGTCACCAGCATCCAGAAGTGGGCGTTCGACGGCTGCACCCACCTGACCACCGTCACGATAGGCAGCAGCGTTACCAACGTCGGAGACTACGCGTTCTACGGCTGCACGAGCGTGACCAGCCTGACAATCCCGAACAGCGTCACGAGCATCGGAGATTATGCGTTCTACGGCTGCACCAGCCTGACCAACGCCACGATTCCCAACAGCGTTACGAGCACCGGGTACGGGGCGTTCGGCGGCTGCACCAGCCTGACGAGCGTGACAATCGCGAACGGCGTCACCAGCATCGGGGACAATGCATTCCAGGGGTGTACCAGGCTGACCAGCGTGACGATCCCCACCAGCGTCACGAGCATCGGAGACTATGCGTTCTACGGCTGCACGAGCCTGACCAGCCTGACAATCCCGAACAGCGTCACGAGCATCGGAGACTATGCGTTCTACGGCTGCACCAGCCTGACCAACGTCACGATTCCCAACAGCGCCACGAACATCGGGTACGGGGCGTTCGGCGGGTGCACCAGCCTGACGAGCGTGACAATGAGCAGGAGCGTTACCAACATCGGAGACTACGCGTTCTACGGCTGCACCAGCCTCACAGCGATAACCGTAGATGCGCTTAATTCGATCTACAGCAGTGTGGGTGGTGTCTTGTTCAACAAAAGCCAGACCACGCTCATCGAGTGCCCGGAGGGCAAGGCCGGGGGGTACACGATTCCGAGCAGTGTCACCAGCATCGGAGACAACGCGTTCGCTGGCTGCACAAGCCTGACAAGTGTGGCGATCCCCGCCAACGTCACCAGCATCGGGGCCTTGGTGTACGGAACAAACACGTTCGGCTACGGGTTCAGCGGCTGCACCAGCCTCACAGCGATAACCGTAGATGCGCTTAATTCGATCTACAGCAGTGTGGGTGGTGTCTTGTTCAACAAAAGCCGGACCACGCTCATCGGGTACCCGGAGGGCAAGGCCGGCGGGTACACGATTCCGAGCAGTGTCACCGGCATCCAGAAGTGGGCGTTCGAATCCTGTACCAACCTGACCAGCATCACGATGGACAACAGCGTCACCAATATCGGACTCAAGGCGTTCCTTGACTGCACCAGCCTGACGAGCGTGACAATCGCCAACGGCGTCACGAGCATCGGAGACTGGGCGTTCGGCGGTTGCACCAGCTTGACCAACGTCACGATTCCCAACAGCGTCACGAGCATCGGGTACGGGGCATTCGCTGGCTGCACGAGCCTCACCGGGGCCTATTTCCTGGGGCATGCACCATGCACTGATTCGTCTCTGTTCAGCGGCAACACCAACGCGACCGTCTATTACTTGCCCGGCACCACGGGCTGGGGCGCGACGTTTGCCGGCCATCCGACGGCGCTCGTCCCTCCGCCCGCCATCACGCTGCAACCGCAAAGCCAGGCGGTGGATGCCGGGGGAAATGCAGCCTTCACTGTCGGTGCCAAAGGCGCGCCGCCCGTCGGCGACCTCACCTACCAGTGGCTCTTTAACGGCGGGACAATCGCCGGGGCGACGACGAATGTTTACGTAATCAACAACGTTGAGCCGGGAGCCGCGGGCGGCTATTCCGTGGTCGTCAGCAACGCTGCTGGCTCGGTGACAAGCGCCGTGGCGGCGCTGACGGTTCAGGTTCCACGCGCCGCGACCGCAACGGCAACCGTGGTGAATAACTTTGTCGTGGGAGCCACCATTAGCGACGGAGGGTTCGGCTATACGAACACCCCCGCCGTGAGAATCGTTGGTGGTGGCGGCAACGGAGCGCAGGCCGTTGCCGTGGTGACCAATGGGAGGGTCATCGCGGTCAACATCCTCAACACGGGCTACGGTTACACGAACACGCCGGTAATCGTCATCGCGCCGCCGTTCATTCCGCAGGCGACGATGGGCATTGCGGCGATGTCGATGTTGAGATTCGCCAGCCTTGCCGTCGATACCAATTACCAGTTTCAGTGCTTCTCTGGGGGCACATGGCTCAACGTCGGCGCGGCTTTTAACGCCGTCAGCTCCACCTTTACGCAGTACGTCTCGGGAACGGCTTCGGCAAACAGCTATCGTCTGGCTGCCACGCCGGTCCCCAGCCAAGCGTACGCCACGCCGCAAGTGGTCAATGGCTTCGTGGTTGGGGCCACGGTGACCAGCGGGGGCTCGGGATACACCGCCAACCCCCTCGTGACGATCGTCGGCGAAGGCGGTGGCAGCAACGCCACGGCCATCGCCACGGTGAGCAGCGGGGTCGTCACCGGGATTACGATAACGAGTACAGGCTTCGGTTACACCAATCCGCCCATCATCACCATCGCCCCGCCTCCGGCAAACGCTTTTTCGCCGAGTGTGACTCAGGCGATGGAATTGGACTTGGGAGGTCTTTCGCCCTACGACAATTACCGACTGGAGTTCACCCCGGAGGCCGGAGGGGCCTGGAGTAATCTCGGCATTCCGTTCACGCCCACATCGGCGACAGGCACCCAGTGTGTCAATGTCAGCGGTAATGCTGGGTTCTTCCGCGTGAGATACGTCCCGTAGCAGACCGGCCGAGAAGCCACCCTCAGCGCGGGGAGAGGGGGCCTATCCCCCATTCCCTGACTGTTATTGATAGGCGCTGGGTGGATAAGATTCAGCATGGGAGGGGTCAAGGAGCATCTTCCTGTCAAAATGCTCAAGCAGCCCAAATTCCACTACCAGTGCCTTGAATGTTTCACCCTGGGCGCTGAGGCAGTTGTAAAAGAGCAGGAGGAGTTCTTGTACAGAAAGCTGCGCTCGAACTAAATCTGAATAGCGCCTCTTATGCTCAGTCGAGCAATCACTATCGGCAATAAATCGGAGCACCTGATATAGGGTCCGGAAATAATGGCCCAGGACCGGCTGGTACTCAGTATAAACCGCTGAATAACACGCCAGCGCCGAAGTCACATCTTTGCCTTGGGCCGTAGTGAGCGTGTGCTCATCAAATCGCTTCTTCAAAAGTTCGGCCAACGTTAGGAAGCAAACCCTGCCTGAAATATCCTTTTCGACAGCCTGCATACCCGGAGCAATGGTGCGGCGTTTAAGGTGAAGGTTTTCGGCAATCGCATTTTGAAAATGCAGAAGCTGGAAAAACGAGCTTTCGAAGCTTTGTTGCTTGATGCTGTCCTGCTGCAGTTGGAATTGCTCTCTTTGGCTTTGCAGTTCCGCAGCCTGCTGCATTAGTTGCATTCTTTGGGCGAGAAGCGTAGCATAGATAAACATCACCCCTGAAAGTGCCCATAGAGATGCCACCGAGCCTTGGAGGTAACTCCCATAATCACCGAGGTTTTTGAGGCTATACCAAGGTTGCTCCTCTAGCATTGCACGGACACCGCAGCCGGCAGCCAGAAAACCGAATACCACGAAGACCCAAGCCGCAATCGTGAATACTTTGATGCGGCAGTCGGATTTGGCCATTTCCTCGACACAGTATTCCCGCGTACGGGCGCGAATCTTGGATTCAACGCCCCTTTGGAAAGATTCCAGTTTGGTTGTCATGAAGTTAGATTCGCATAACCATCGGCGTTATTAGGCTGCCCCAAGAAAAACGTCCATCGCGTAAATGACCCGTGTATCAGAATTGAGAGGTCGGTTATTCCGCCTGGCGTAGGCGGTGAGTTTGTCAGCATCAACATACACCTTGTGAACAGTAACCGAGTCGGACTCGGACTTCTTCGCGGTTTCGTTCGCCGCTCTGAGCCAGATCTCGTAGGAAGCGAACATGGTATCAGGATCTTCGCATATGGCTATGGTCTTAGACCACTCAGCGGGAGTGAACCACGGCATGACGTTAGGATGGGTGCTCATAAAAGTTTCAGTCGGCCTAACAGTATTTATTGTCGCAATCTCAAAGATCTGGGGCAAACCGGATTCCCGATGATCTTTTCTGAATTTACTCTAAAATCGCGTTTCAAAGCCAGGAAAAATGAATTGCATGGTGAAATTGTTTTGCTCAAAACCTCTTTCACAAAGGCGGCGACCTCTTCCTGCTGCTCGCTGACGACGGGGCCAATGGTCCGAAGTGTGTCGTCGCCTTCCAGGCTGGTGAGCTTCACCCGTTGGGTAGCGCGGCCCGCTTCCCGGATGTCCTTGACGAAGATGCGCAGCATCTGTCCGCCCGCGGTGATCAACGTGATTTCGTCGGCCTCATGCACCGTCAGCGCGCCCACCAGGGCGCCGGTTTTTTCGTTGGCCTTCATGGTAATGATGCCCTTGCCGCCCGTGATCCCTCAATTGCCTGGAAGGCGTTTCGTGGCCTCGCCGCTGCTGTCCAGACCCCCTTTCCCGATGCTTCTAAAGCAAGAGAATCGGTATCAAATAAACCAGGCCAGAGAAGCACGCCGGCGTCCCGCCGCGGCGGGACCGCACCCTGGCGGAACACCGGATTGGCCACATTGGCCGGATTGGCCACACTCGCTGGATTGGCCGCATTGGCCGGACTGGCCACACGCCCCGGCCTGCCGGAACACCCCGTTGGCCACACTGGCTGCGTTGGCCACATTCGCTGGATTGGCCACATTGGCTGGGTTGGCCCCGTGCCCCACTTGGCGCAGCACCCCATCGGCCGCATTGGCTGCATTGGCCACATTGGCCATTTTGACCGAAAAACTCGCCGCGCCGCGGCCGGCGAGAACAAGGAAGGCCTTTCCTAAAACTGCCGTTCGTATTCGGCCGGCGACTTTGGCTCGCGCCGCTCGCGGGGCAGCCAATACGTGGGCGCCTGCCGGTCCAGCTTGCGCCGCAGGAAATCCTTGCCCAGGCACGAGGCCACCCAACCCACTGGCGTTACGACCAGGAAAAAGAACGCCGTCAGAATGACCTGCGAGACCACCAAACCCAGCGCCAGCGCCAGGGCCATCCAGCCGATATACACCGGCCGCAATACCTTTGGCCGCGCCAGCCCCAACGCCACCAGCACCAGCCCCGGGGCCAGGAAACAGGCAAAAGGCCCCTTGCCGCGCGCCCACATGGCCAGGCCCAGCGCCGCAAAGACCCCGCCCACCAGCAGGCCGAAGTTGCGCAATTCCCGCCCGCCCGTCTTGAGCCCTCTGAGTTCCTCCCGGCTCATCTCAGTCCAGTTCATATTCCTTAAGCCAGTCAAGGTCCTTGTCGAGCGGCTTTTGTCCGGTTTTTTCCAGCAAAAAATTGCCCAGCACCAGGTAATCCATATTGGTGCGCATGAAACAGAGATAGGCGTCTTCGGGCGTGCAGACGATCGGCTCCCCGCGCACGTTGAACGACGTGTTAATGATGACCGGGCAGCCGGATTTGTACGCGAACTGCTTGATCATTCGATAATAGAGCGGGTGATCCGCCTCGGCAATCGTCTGGACGCGCGCCGAGTAATCCACGTGCGTCACGGCCGGGATGGTCGAGCGCAGGGTCAGCAGTTTCTCCAGCCCGAAACGTCTCTGTTCGGCCTCGGTCAGCTCGCGCCGCTGCCGCTGGGCCACGGGCGCCACCAGCAGCATGTACGGACTTTCCCGGTCCAGGTCGAAATACTCCGACACCCGCTCCCGCAACACGGTCGGCGCAAAGGGCCGAAAGCTTTCCCGGAACTTGATCTTGAGGTTCATCACCTCCTGCATCTTCGGCGAGCGGGCATCGCCGAGGATCGAGCGCGCCCCCAGCGCGCGCGGGCCGAACTCCATCCGCCCCTGGAACCAGCCGATCACCTTTTCGGCCTGGATCAGCTCAGCGACTCGCCCCGGCAGCTCGGCATCGCTCAGTTCGACGAAAGGCGCCTGGCGCTCGGCCAGGAACCGGCGAATCTCTTCCTTCGCAAAGCTCGGCCCCAGGTATGAGCCCCGTTGCGAGTCGCGCTGGCCGTCGGCCTGGCGCGGGCGCCCGAGATAGTGGTGCCAGGCCAGCAACGCCGCCCCCAGCGCGCCGCCCGCGTCCCCCGCCGCCGGCTGGATCCAAATGCTGTCGAACAGGCCCTCCCGCAAAATCCGCCCGTTGGCCACGCAGTTCAGCGCCACGCCGCCCGCCAGACACAGGTGCTTCTGGCCCGTCTCCCGCCGCGCGTGCCGCGCCAGGCGCAACATGATTTCCTCGGTCACGTCCTGGATCGAGCGGGCCAGGTCCATGTCCCGCTGCGTCAGCCGCGATTCGGGCTTCCGGGGCGGGCCGCCGAAGAGCCGCTCGAACCGGGCGTTGGTCATGGTCAGGCCCACCCCGTAGTTGAAATAGCGCATGTTCAAGCGGAACGAGCCGTCCGCCTTGAGGTCCACCAACTCCCGGAGGATCAGGTCCACGTACTTCGGCTCGCCGTAGGGGGCCAGGCCCATGAGCTTGTATTCGCCGGCATTGACCTTGAAGCCCGTGAAGTAAGTGAACGCCGAGTAGAGCAGCCCCAGCGAATGCGGGAACTGCAATTCGCTCCACAGTTCCACCCGGTGGCCGCGGCCCACTCCGTAGCTCGTCGTCGTCCACTCCCCCACACCGTCCACGGTCAGAAACGCCGCCTCGCAAAACGGCGACGGGAAAAAGGCGGCGGCGGCGTGCGATTCGTGGTGTTCGGGGAAGATGAGCTTGCCGGCGTAGCCCAGTTCCTTGCCGATGAGTTCCTTCATCCAGATGCGTTCCCGCACCCAGAGCGGAATCGCCATCAGAAACGAGCGCAGCCCGGCCGGCGCGTAGGCCAGGTAGGTGTGCAAAATGCGGTCGAACTTCAGGAAAGGCTTTTCGTAGAACGCCACCAGGTCGAGGTCGCTGGTCTGGATGCCCCCCTCGCGCAGGCAATACTCCGCCGCCTGTTTGGGGAAGGCGGCGTCGTGCTTCTTGCGCGTGAACCGCTCCTCCTGGGCGGCCGCCACCACCGCGCCGTCCCGAACCAGGCACGCGGCGCTGTCGTGATAATAAGCGGAAATGCCGAGGATGTGTCTGGGGGCGCTCATGGCGCGGGGGGCGGCGGCTGCGGTGGCCGCCGGGGAGTGATAAACCTGGCCAACAGACGCAACTCCAGTGGCATAGCCTATTCTCTAAAGCAGGCGCTTGCGTCAGGCAAGCGCAAACCACGCAAAACTGCCGAAGATGCTATGGCCATCCGAGCAGGCCCAGCCGTATTTTGGGCAAAAGCTGCGCGCCACTTCCTTCTCCGCCAGGCCTGCTCCCAGGTCGTTGGTTCCTGCCCTGCGATGGGCGCCCACCAACCCGAGGTTGGGGTTGGGCAAATCCTGGTCGCGGTTGGCCTTGAACGCCGGCAGCCAGGCGCCAAATCCGTCGAATACCTCGGCTGGTTGGCCGCTGGCGAGCCGAAAGCCGAACGCAGTTCAAACCCGGTCGCACCAGATAGCGGCATAACCGGGGGCGGCCTCATGCGAGTGGCGAATCGCAAATTGGTGGGCCGGGAGCCACTCCCGGCAAGCCGCGTCCACTGCCGGCCCGTGGGTTTCGACCAACAGGCGCCTGATGTGCGGGGCCTCTTCGCCCATCCCTTTGAGGACCTCCAACTCTGCTCCTTCGACATCGATTTTCAAAAAGTCGGGCGGGGGGAGCCTCTTTTGGGCCACCAGATCGGCAATGGAAAACACCGGGACCTCGAGCTCTTTTTTCAGCGAACCCTCCTTCGGCCTCGGCTGGTCTCGCAGCCGCCCGCCCCGCGAGTCGCTTTCGCTGAACTCAAAGATGGCCGTGCCGCTGCGAGAACCAATCGCCCAGGGAAAGGCCTCGGCCCGCGGCAAACTCCGATAATTGAGGCGGCAGACCTCAAGATTCGTTGGCAGGGGTTCGAAGCCATAGAACCTGGCCTTGGGATAGCGGGTCGCATAAAATAGAGACGCCATCCCGATGTTGGCGCCGATGTCATAAATGACTTCCGGGTCCAGGGGCGGCAGTTCCGGCGGAATGAGCACATGGCGCGACGAGAAGAATTCCACAAATGTGCTCATGTCCAGTCCGTTGTCGCGGACATGCACCCGGCAGGAGCCATGCTCCGCCGTCTTGGTTGAGAAACAGAGAATCCGCTCCGCCGAATACCTCGTCCACCCGCGCCAGACCAGGGAAGGCTTGAGGCCCGCGTGGTAAAACAAACGTACGCGCTCCCTCAGCGAATTGCCGCGCCGGAGGGCAAAACCAAGCATCAGCTTTTGCCAGGCAGCTCGCTCAGACAGGCGCCGGACACTTGTGTTAGTCATGGGGACACGGAGTATCACGCGGCCTGCGCGAGCCTTACCACGCCCATTTGCCGGCGTCAACTGCATTCTGCGAAGCCCTTCAGCCCGCAATCTAACGCCGTCCTCGCCAGCCCGCCGATAACCGGCGCGCCGGCTCTGGACACCCAAACCGGGCTCGACGGAGAAGCGACCGCTAGGCATACCGGCGCTGCGCGACCGGACGAAGCAGGCTCTGAGTAGTTACGTATTGACGAAACCCGCATTTCTTGTTCTCCTCTTACTGCAAGGCAGTGGTGCGCTGAGCCAGGCGCCGCGTGCGCCTCGCTTTTCTTGGCGGGCGGCGTCCCTGCGGCGGCAAATGAACGTGCGCTGGCAATGCACCGACCGGGCCACAACGCGGTTTGGGAAACTGACTAGGCTCCCAATGCACGGGGGAAGTGCGCACCCGTTTGCCTGTGCCCCCCGGCGCGGCGCGACCGCGCCGGCCGATCCCCGAACCGGCAGGGGCGCGTGCCATAAGATCCCGACTTGTGGGGACCGCGTCCCTCAATTTGGGCCGGTCCGTTCCTACCGTCGCCCCTCAACTCTCGACCATCGAGCCTCAACCGAATTATGGAACGCATCACAACTAACCTATTAGCGGGCCTGCTCCTGGCCGCCCTAGCCATGGCGACGATGACTCGGGCTAAGGCCCAGGAATACACGTTCACCACGCTGGCCGGACCGCCGGAAGCCGGCCTGCGCGCCGTTGACGGCACAGGCAGTGTGGCGCGGTTCTGGCGGCCGTCCGGGGTGGCGGTGGACAGCGCGGGCAACATTTATGTGGCGGACTCCGACAACCACACGATTCGGAAGGTGACGCCGGGCGGGGCGGTGACGACGCTGGCGGGTCTGGCGGGAAGCTCTGGCAGCGCCGACGGCACGGGCAGCGCGGCGCGGTTCCAGTGCCCAGAGGGCGTGGCGGCAGACAGCGCGGGCAACGTGTATGTGGCGGATACCTATAACTGCACGATTCGGAAGGTGACGCCGGGCGGGGTGGTGACGACGCTGGCGGGTCTGGCGGGAAGCTCTGGCAGCGCCGACGGCACTGGCAGCGCGGCGCGGTTCAACGAGCCACCCGGCGTGGCGGTGGACAGCGCGGGCAACGTTTATGTGGCGGACCAGAGTAACTCCACGATTCGGCAGGTGACGCCGGACGGGGTGGTGACGACGCTGGCGGGCCTGGCGGGAAGCCCGGGCAGCGACGACGGCACGGCCAGCGCGGCGCGGTTCTACGCCCCGACCGGCGTGGCAGTGGACAGCGCGGGCAACGTGTACGTGGCGGACTATGGCAACCACACGATTCGGAAGGTGACACCGGGCGGGGTGGTGACGACGCTGGCGGGCCTGGCGGCAAGCTCTGGCAGCGCCGACGGCACGGGCGGCGCGGCGCGGTTCTACTGGCCAGAGGGCGTGGCGGCAGACAGCGCGGGGAACCTGTATGTGGCGGACAGCTTCAACCACACGATTCGGCAGGTGACGCCGGGCGGGGTGGTGACGACGCTGGCGGGCCTGGCGGCAAGCTCTGGCAGCGCCGACGGGACGGGCAGCGCGGCGCGGTTCGACTGGCCGCTCGGCGTGGCGGTGGACAGCGCGGGCACCGTGTTTGTGGCGGACACCTGCAACTACACGATTCGGCAGGTGACGCCGGGCGGGG
>Ga0187866_1000778_pt1 | contig 34356 bp, 25 predicted proteins | sample June2016WEW_11_1_3_FD_133013 | JGI IMG/M metagenome (GOLD analysis project Ga0187866, IMG submission 133013) | Peatland microbial communities from SPRUCE experiment site at the Marcell Experimental Forest, Minnesota, USA - June2016WEW_11_150 | ecosystem: Environmental > Terrestrial > Soil >...
GAGCAAGTGAAAAGGGACGGGGTTGAGCTTATGACAGGGGGCGACGTCTCGGCCGCCTCAAATAGAGGCGTTATGGCAGACAGCAATCCAGATCTGGAGGGAATCGCGCCAACCAGCGGCCGCGCGGTGGGCGCCGAAAAAACTGAAATTGAGCGGCTCAGAGCAGAGTTGCGCCGCGAGCACGAGCTCTACCTGAGAACGCTGGCCGATTTGGATAACTATCGCCGCCGCGTAGAGCGGGAACGTGCCAGCGCAGCCCACGCGGGAAAAAGAGAGCTTGTTCTCCAGCTGCTCGAAGTACTGGACGATTTCAATCGCGCGCTTGAACACCTGGCGGACGTGCCCGAACGGGTCTCCGGAGGATTCGTTGCCATTCATAGGCGGCTCAACGGCATTCTTCAGATGCAAGGCATAGTGCCATTCGAGAGCCTGGGCAACAGATTCGATCCAGCACGGCATGAGGCGATAGGCGTGATGGAAAGCTCCGACGTTGAACCGGGAACCGTAGTTGCCGAAGTAAGGCCGGGCTATTGCTGGCATGATGAGGTGCTTCGTCCTGCCCGCGTGCGCGTTTCTCGATGATACGCTGGCTGTGAACCACGAGAGAGGAGCGCAGGCAATGGCGATAAAGTTTAAAGATTACTATGAGATCCTCGGCGTGCCCCGCACAGCCAGCGTAGCAGAAATCAAGAAACAGTATCGCAAGCTGGCGCGCCAAAGTCATCCCGATGTTAATCCTGGAGACAAAAAGGCTGAGGAGAAATTCAAAGAGCTCAATGAAGCCTACCAAGTCCTGTCTGATCCGGAGAAGCGCGCCCGTTATGATCAACTTGGCTCAGAGTGGAAAACGGATGCTGATTTCACTCCACCTCGTGGCTGGGAAGGCGCCGGCGTCGACTTAGGAGACATTTTTGGTTCGGAACACGGCGCGGGTGGATTCAGCGATTTCTTCGAGGCTCTTTTTGGAGGCCGGCGGAGGGCTGATGCGCCACGTGGAGGTGCTGGCTTCGCTGCGCGTGGATCAGATATCGAGGCGGAGATGTCACTTACGCTTGAAGAGGCGCATCACGGCGTGACACGCAGAATCACGCTGGAGGCGGATGAGACATGCTCAGATTGTGGTGGCAGCGGGTCGAAAGCCAATAAGGTATGCAACAGTTGTCAAGGCAGGGGCCGCATTCATCGCCCCAGAGCGCTCGAAGTTGTCGTGCCTGCGGGCGTGCGTGACGGCTCGGTCATCCGCCTTGCTGGCCAGGGCGAGGCTGGTGGCAACGGTGCACCTCCAGGCGATCTCTACTTGAGAGTCGGGCTTGAACCCCATCGTCTGTTTAGTGTTGTTGGCAACGATGACGTTCAGATTCAATTACCAGTCGCACCCTGGGAAGCAGTCCTTGGGGCGAAGGTTAAGGTTCCAGCGCTGGACGGGCCAGTGGAAATGACTATTCCGGAGGCCGCGCAGGGTGGCCAGCGGCTCAGGCTGCGCGGGCAAGGATTGAAACGGAGGCATGGCGGCCGCGGAGATCAGTACGTTGAGCTAAAGATCGTTGTCCCGCCAAAGCCTTCGGCTAAGGAAAAGGAGATGTTTGAGAAACTGGCCGCCGCGTCGCGGTTTAACGCACGGGATCTTATGACAGGAGGCAGGCGATGACCGGGAAACGATACGATATCGTTCTCTGCCGAAGTGAGCACGACCGACTAACGCTGGAGGCGCTCGCCGCTCGCACGAAGATCCATCCCGACTTGGTCGAGCGGTTCGTGGAATATGGCCTAATCGAGCCCATCGAGTGGATTGGTCCGATGCTGCTTTTTGATGCTGCCACTGTCCCTCGATTGCGCATGATCATGCGCTTGCGAAGCGATATCGGGGCGAACCTGGCGGGAATTGGCATAATCCTGGATTTACTGGAGCGGGTTCGCACGTTCCAGCGCGAGAATGAGTGGCTGCGTGGTCAGATATGAGGATGCCGGGCAGAATAGCGGTAAAGGTTCCGGACGACCGCGGATCCGCCGCATTGGATCTGTCTTCTCGTCGCGCCAATTGGAGGACTGGCTAGTATGGACATAAATCGCTTTACTGAGAAGGTGCAAGAGGCTCTAAGTGCGGCGCAGACCAAGGCTGCCCGCTATGGTCACCAGCAGGTTGAGGTGGAGCACTTGCTTGCCGCACTGCTTGAACAGGAGCATGGATTAGCGACTTCCATTCTTAACAAGGCCGAGGTCGACGCCGAGGGTCTTAAACGGCAAATTGACCAGGTGCTTGAGAGCATGCCTAAGGTTTCTGGGGCATCAGGCGCTCCCGAGCATATTTATGTCACGGCCCGCTTGAGTCGTCTCCTGGCACAGGCTGAGGATGAAGCAAAGAGCCTCAAAGACGAATACATTTCGGTTGAGCACCTACTGCTGGCGATGACGGAGGACCAAGGCGCCACGGGCCATGCCTTCAAAGAACATGGTATCACGCACGACCGCCTGATGCGCACACTGCAGGAGGTTCGCGGGAGCCAACGAGTCACTTCGCAAAACCCCGAAGCTACTTACGAAGCGCTCGAGCGCTACGGGCGAGATCTGACCAAACTGGCGGCGCAGGGCAAACTTGATCCCGTCATCGGTCGCGACAATGAAATCCGCCGTGTCATCCAGGTCCTCTCGCGCCGCACGAAGAATAATCCTGTGCTCATCGGCGAACCCGGCGTCGGCAAGACGGCGATTGTCGAGGGACTCGCACAGCGCATCGTACGCGGCGATGTGCCTGAAAGCTTAAAGGAGAAGCGAATAACCGCGCTCGATATGGGCGCGCTGATCGCAGGCGCCAAGTATCGTGGCGAGTTTGAGGAACGCCTCAAGGCTGTGCTCAAGGAGATTCAGGATTCTGCTGGCGAGGTCATCCTCTTTATCGACGAGCTGCATACGGTTGTCGGCGCCGGCAAGGCTGAAGGCGCCATGGACGCAAGCAACCTGCTGAAACCGATGCTCGCACGGGGGGAGCTGCACTGCATCGGCGCGACAACACTCGACGAATATCGAAAGCATATTGAAAAGGACGCGGCGCTTGAACGCCGTTTCCAGCCGGTCATGGTGGATCAGCCTACGGTCGAAGACACCATTTCAATATTGCGCGGACTGAAAGAGCGTTACGAGATTCATCATGGCGTGCGGATTAAAGACTCCGCCCTGATAGCGGCGGCGATGCTTTCGAATCGATACATCAGCGATCGTTTCTTGCCCGACAAAGCGATTGACCTGGTTGACGAGGCAGCGGCTAAGTTGCGAACCGAGATTGATTCAATGCCAACCGAGCTCGACGAGATCCTGCGCCGGGTGATGCAGCTTGAGATTGAGCGCGAGGCCCTGAAAAAGGAGACGGATCAGGCGTCCAAAGAGCGTCTCGTGAAACTGGAGAAGGACCTTGCAAACTTGAAAGCCCAGGCCGATTCGCTGAAGGCGCAATGGCAGGCCGAAAAGGTGGGCGTCCAGCGATTGCGCTCGCTGCGCGAACAGATCGAGCAGACTAAAGTCGAAATAGAGCGGGCTGAACGCCAATACGACCTCAATCGCGCTGCAGAACTCAAGTACGGTAAGCTGACCGAGCTCGAGCGCAGATTGCGATCTGAGGAGGCGCTGCTGACCAAAAAGCAGGGCCAGGCGCGCCTTATTAAAGAGGAGGTAGACGAAGAGGATATTGCTGAAGTTGTGAGTCGTTGGTCCGGTGTACCGGTTACCAGACTGCTCGAAGGCGAGCTGCAAAAACTGCTGCATCTTGAAGAAGAGCTGCATAAACGCGTGGTCGGCCAGGATGAGGCCGTAGCGGCTGTAGGAGAAGCCGTAATTCGTGCGCGTTCCGGCTTAAAAGATCCCAACCGGCCAGTTGGCAGCTTCATTTTTTTGGGACCGACCGGCGTGGGCAAGACTGAGCTGGCACGCGCCCTTGCCGAGTTCCTCTTCGACGACGAGCACGCGATGATCCGCATCGACATGTCTGAGTATCAGGAAAAACACACAGTCGCGCGATTGATAGGGGCCCCTCCAGGATACGTGGGCTATGAGGAAGGCGGACAGCTGACCGAGGCGGTTCGGCGTCGGCCATACTCGGTGATTCTCTTCGACGAGATTGAGAAGGCGCACCAAGACGTGTTCAACGTGATGCTGCAGATCCTTGATGATGGCCGATTGACAGACGGACAAGGACGCGTGGTGAATTTCAAAAACACCATCGTGATCATGACCTCGAACATCGGCAGCCCTCGTATACTCGGTTATCGCGGGGCGTTCGGAGGAGATGATTATGAGAAAATGAAGCAGACTGTGCTGGAAGAGATGCGACATCAATTCAGACCCGAATTTCTTAACCGGGTGGACGAGATCATTGTCTTTCATGCTCTTTCGGAGGAACACCTGAAGCGCATTGTAGATATTCAGCTCATGCTCTTACGTCGGCGGCTCTCGGAGCGGCATATCGAGATCGAGGTGACCGATGCAGTCAAAACGCACCTGGCGCGCGTCGGCTACAATCCTTCCTATGGTGCGCGGCCTCTCAAGCGGACGATTCAGAAAGAAATTGAAACGCCGCTCGGCCGGCGCATTCTCAAGGGAGAAGTACGCGACGGCCAGAAGGTGGTGATCGATTTCGACGAAGCACAGGGAGAGTTGAAGTTCACGCCCTCTGACCAGCCAACGCCAGAGCCTGCTCGCCCGTAGCGAGTCAATTCAGGTCTGCTTCAATATCATTCAGCAGGCTTGACTGGAAGAAGAGCGAGCGCGAACATCACTTGCGACCAGCCACGCAAGATCAGGGCAATTCCAACGGTCAATCCCAAGAACCAGAACCCTGACCACAGGATGATTCATCCGGAGGCTGGCAGGTTTGATGCACCAACCCCTCACTTCCAGACGTGTGCCTGGATTCACGACTGACTCAGACGCTTAGTAATTATGCCCCAGTGCGGTCTTGATGGCGGTCAGCGATTTTAGCAAAGACGAAACTGATCGCTTCACCGCAATCTTCCGCACTATCGATCCCTGAAAACCCGTTAGACCGGCTTGCTCGGATCCCATTGCCTTAATTAAGGTAGAAACCGCGTCGCTTTGGTTCTGAAGTGTCAGAAATGCAGAAGGTGAGATCCAGCGCAGTCTGGAAGTAGTGACTCGAATAGAGCTGTTTCTCGGCGATCACATACGCCGGATCGTTGGCGGCTGCGGCATGCATGGTAATCACCTGCACGATGCGCAGAGTCGGCTTCAATCCGAATTTCACCTTTGCCCAATATAACGGGCTCTTCGTCGATTTGAATGCATCAATCCAGCGGGGTTTGGGTGCGACCGCAGGATTGGTCAGTTTTGGCGTTTCTGCTGCACCTACTGGTCTTTAGGGTAGTTGATCTGGGGCCCTGCCCCCAGACCCCCGGGATATATTGCGTTTCTCCCAAAACGGAAGTCTCGAACCGTCTGAGCGGAATTCGGGGTGCGTGCGATGACACCCCATCTCCGTGTCGGGCCCTGGATCGGCGCGAAAGGCGCGACCCCACTTGTCATCGGACCATCCGATGAGGTCTTCTCTTGGTGTGACAAACACAAAGGGAGGACACCGTGGGATCGCATGCCGAGTTTACCAGGATTCTTGGGTTGAAAGGATACCGAGTGAAGCAGGTCTTGTTCGAGGGAACGGAAGACCACCCGCAGCTTCGGATTCGGATCGAGCGACGAGGGGGTCGGCGGCATCCGTGCAGAGGTTGCGGACGTCGGACCTGGCGGGTGCGCGATGCCAAGGACCGGACATGGGACGATGTGCCGTAGGAGACCTACAGGGTGACGCTGGTATATCGACAGCGGCGTGTAGGCTGTCAGACATGCGGCATCCGCACTGAGCGGATCGGGTTTGCTGACCCGAAAGCGCGGGTCACGCGGCGGCTGCGTCAGCTGATTGGGCTCGATTTCCGCACGTACGTTCTGCGCGAGCAGCTCGATCGGCTATGGACCTACAAGAAGCGCACTGGGGTCTTGAATTTCCTGCTCGGGGGGTTCAAGGCATTACGCTGGCAACGGCTGCCCGAGATGGAACATCTCGGCGACTTCCTGTTAACCCATATCAACGGCATCGCCGCCTACTGTGACCATGCGGTGCGGTTTGGCGTCGTCGAATCGGTGAATGCAACAATCAAAGGCGTGATCCGCCGCGCGCGCGGCATGCGTGATGAGAGCTTCTTGCTTCTCAAACTGAAGTGGGCCACAGCGCGACCGATCCGCTCTGCACGCGATTACATGCGCTTCCTCAGCGCAGAACCGCTGCATTCAAATCGGTGAAGAACGAATTTGGGGTGAGGATAGTCACTCTTACAAAAATTGCCAGTAACAAAATAAGAAGCTTGCGACCTCACAAGGAGTTGCTGCCCATTAAAAATTTCGCCTGTCACCCGCATGATGGTCCTGCCATTACTGATAACTTTCCCGATTGCGGTAAGCGTGCTTCCAGCGGGCGCGTTTTTTATATAGCTGATGTTCATGTCAATGGTTACTACGCGTTTCCCCAGGGTTATGCAGGCAACTCCCATCGCAACATCGGAAATTGAAGCCAAAGTTCCGCCGTGTATAAAGCCATATATATTACAATGTTTATCAATAACCGTTGTACGGTAGATAATTTTCCCCTCTTCAAGCTCAACAATTTGGAGTTTAAGGAAGTTTTCAAGGATAGGGGTTTGATAAATTTTATTGAAATATTTGCGCACCCACGAGAGATGTTCTTGCGACACCATAATGCTCCCAATAGCTCAGCTGGGGTGTGTGTGTCATCTCCTCGAGGTGATGCTCTACAGCGATCGTCCCACCTGGTATACCACCACACCTGTCGTTACTGAAATGACCAATAGCAGTCCCACGCTGAATGCTGTCCACTTCCACGAGCGCGTCTCTTGACGGATCGCCGCCACCGTCGCCATGCACGGGACAAATGTTACTTGAATCACAAGAAAGGCGAGCGCCGCCGCCGGCGTGATCTCAGCGGCCAGAGTCCGCAGGCCGTTACCTTGGTACAGCACTCCCAACGTCGCAATGGTATTCTCTTTCGCGACCACGCTCGTCAACAGCGCCACAATCATCCGCCAATCCAGGCCCATCCAGGCCCCGAACGGAGCGAGGAACCGGCCGGCGTTTGCCAGGTAGCTGGTCTCTAGCTTGCCTTGGGGTAAAACCGACAGAAGCCAGACTAACGCCGACATGACGACAATGACGCCCCCCGCCTTTTTCAAAAACTCGAGAATGCGCTGCCAGACAGAGATGCCAATCGTGCGCGGGTTGGGCAAGTGATACAGCGGCATCTCCATGATAAAGGCGACGTGTTCTCCACCCAGTACCAATTCGTGGAGTGCGAACCCGACCCCCAGCAACAAAAGCAGATTCAACCCGATCACTCCGACAGACACCCACGCCGCCGCAGAGCCAAAGAACAGCGGCGTGAGCACCGCCAGCACCGCCAGGCGAGCGGTACAGGGCACCAGAGGCGTCAGCAAGATTGTCAACAATCGAGCGCGCGGCTGGCCAATGATGCGCGAGCATAGTACGCCGGGCACGTTGCAACCCATGCCCAGGCACAGCGGCAAGAACGACTTGCCGTGTAACCCCATCCAGTGCATAAAGCGATCTGTGATATAGGCGGCCCGAGCCATATAGCCTATATCTTCCAGCAGCCCCAAGGCGACAAAGAAAACCAACAAGATGGGCAGAAACGTAATGACGATGCCAGCTCCCGCAACAATGCCATTCGCCAGCAGGCCGGTGAGCCACCAGGGCGCGCCGGTCAACGCCGCGCGCAAGGCTCCTGGCGCAGCCAGAACCAAGTGTTCGTACAGCCACCTCTGCAACGGCGCGCCCACACTGTAGGCCAGCCAAAAGACAATGCCCAATACTCCCAGGAGCAGCATCAGTCCCCAGACAGGATGTGTGGCGACTCGGTCTACTCGCTCCGTCAGCGTGATCTGCCCGGCGCGAGGCCGCGTCACTGCTGCACGCACCATGCGCTCGATCCATTCATAGCGTCCGCCGGCGATAGCCAGGATAGCATCTTCGTGCATCTTTAAGATTTCGTTTACCGGTGCCCAGTCCGCTTCGCTCATGCGCTCTCGCATCATCTGCGTGACTTGTCCATCCCCTTCGAGCAGTTTAAGTGCTACCCAGTTGGGTGGATAGGGCGCTGGCGTGTGATCGGCAACCATCTGCTGGAGCTGTGCCAGCACCGCCTTATGATCCTGGCGGATCTCGGGGCGCTGTGGCGCGTAAGCACATCGCTGACGCGCGATATTCTCGACGGCTTGGGCCAGTTCTTGTACACCCTTGTTCTTGGTAGCGACCATGGGCACCACCGGCAGCCCCAGGGCGGCTTCGAGCACGTGAGGCTCGACACGGAAACCCTGCTGTTCCGCCACGTCCATCATGTTCAGTCCCAACACGACCGGCGCGGGCAGGGCCAGTAACTCGCATAGCAGGTATAGGTTGCGCTCGAGCGCCGAGGCATTCACAATATCTACTACCACGTCAGGCTTTTCGGTCAGGATATAATCGCGCGCAATCCGCTCCTCCAGCGAGTTGGCCGTCAGGCTGTACGTGCCCGGCAAATCCACGATTTGCAGCACAATGTCTCCATGCTGATACAGGCCGCTCTTGTACTCGACGGTCTTGCCAGGCCAATTGCCCACATGTTGTGAGAGGCCTGTCAGCAGATTGAATACGGTAGATTTGCCGGCATTTGGCTGCCCGGCCAGCGCCACCTTGATCACGCCGGGCGGTGCGATGGGCTGGACCTGAACGGGCGTCACCTGCACCTGCACGTTGGCAGCCTCGCCGCGCCCCAGCGCGACTTGCGTTCCGCGCACGGCAACGATAATCGCTCCGTGGCCGAGGTTTTGAATGATCTCCACCTCGGCCTCCACCGTAAAGCCGAGCGCCGCCATGCGGCTGATGAATTCCTGGCCGCCGCGCAATCCGCGCACGATGCCGCGCGTTGCAGATGCGAGTTCGCTCAATGCCGGCCAGGCAACTGCTGCCTCTGGCGGCTCTTGCATCACCGGTTCAGGAAAGTGAATGGGGTGTTCTAGTTCTGACATCTGGATCTTTTACGGGTAACAATGAGAATCGTTTTCAATAATACTTCCGCACGATGAGCCCTGCCAGACCAAGCCACGTTGCGAGTTGGCAAGCTTATAATAGGCTATTCGGTAGTAACGCCGTCAAATTCCGCTTCATGAGCCTCCGCTTCCTTTTTGGACGCACGAACGATTCCGTCTTTGTGATGTGCCGGAGAATAAATGGTGTAGAGCTTCAAGCTGTCGGTCTCAGAGGCGTTAATAACATTATGTTTCGCGCCCGCTGGTACAACTATGGCGGAGCCGTCCTTTACCTTGTATTCGTTGCCATCAATAATGCATTTGCCTTGTCCTTTTTCAAAACGGAAAAACTGGTCATTATCCGCATGCACTTCCATGCCGATTTCTTCCTTCGGCTTCAGGCACATCAGCACTAATTGACTGTGCTTGCTGGTGTAGAGCACTTTTCGAAAATTGTCATTCTCCAAGGTCATTTTTTCGATGTTGGAATTAAATCCCTTCATAGGTTTTACTCCTCTCAAGTTTACTTTGTTTTGTATCGCGGCCCTCTTGTCCAAATTAGCTTTTTCGGATTTAGCCATGGTCTGACTCGGCCTGCGAAGAAGGGTGACGGCGGGACCTTCCTTGAGTTTTATTGGATTCGCCAAGAGACAAAAAACCCAAGCAGGCCCGGCCATGCAAAGGTTTTGTAGCATCTTCCGTCAATTGTTACAACTGTTTCCAAGAATGGAATTCGGGCAGGCCGTTGTTAGAGTCTTTCCTCACGAGGTGGTCCAATGAATAGCAACGCCGGTCCTTGCAGGTGGGCAAGCGTGACCTTGTTTGTCCTCGGTGTGGCAAGTGGATCCGCCCGATTAGGCGCGCAGGTTGCGTCCGTCGATCCGGCCAAGATGCGTCGCATCGGCACGGTGGATGAGCGCTTCCAGTCCTACAACATCGAAATGGTGGAAGTCATCGGCGGAAGGTTTTGGAAACCGTTCACCACTAACAATGCAAATACCAGTAAAGCGCAGCCGCCCGCACAACAGTCAGGCTCCACTCCGGCCGGCATGGACCCTGACCTCTATCAATACCGACCGCCGATAGACCTCACGAACCCCCGTTTGCTTAAGCTGGCCGCGGAGCTAGGTCCGGCCTATGTCCGGGTCAGCGGGACTTGGGCTAATGCTGTCTATTTCCATGATTTTGACAGTCCAGCACCGCCCAATGCGCCGTCAGGGTTCAGCGGCGTGCTGACGAGAAAAGAATGGAAGGGGGTCATTGATTTTTCTCATGCGGTAAGTGCCGAGACCGTCACTTCCTTCGCAACAAGCCCAGGCCCGCGCGACCCTCAAGGCGTGTGGAAGCCCGAGCAGGCGCGCCAATTGCTCGCGTATACCAAATCTGTTGGAGGACGAATCGCAGCGGCCGAATTCATGAATGAGCCGACATATGCAGCGATGGGCGGCGCACCCAAAGGGTACGCCGCCAACGCCTACGGCCGCGACATCGTGGTGTTCCGGCCCTTCGTAAAGCAAACTGCTCCCGACATGGTCTTCCTTGGCCCCGGTTCCGTCGGCGAGGGACCATTGGCGATGCCACTAGGCGGCGGGATGTTGAAGACAGAAGACCTGCTCAAGGCGACGGGTCCGGTCTTCGACGTCTTCTCATACCATCTCTATGCAGCCGCTTCGAAGCGTTGCGCGAACATGGGCGCAGCATTACAAACAACAGCGGCAGCGGCCGTATCGCAAGACTGGCTCTCCCGACCGGAGAAAATTGGCGCGTTCTACGCGGGTCTCCGGGATACGTTTCAACCCGGAAAACCGCTCTGGATTACCGAAACCGCCGATGCAGCTTGCAATGGGAACACGCTTCGACTGGACAGCAGTGGCGACGTGCCGCTCCTCACGGGCCAGCCAACTCGAGCTGGCCGTGTCAGCTTTGCGCCGGTCAGCATCACGTTCCTGGCGATAGCCAACGCCAACAACAAGACAAACTGCCTCACGCAGCATCAGGTCGACACCCTCACCGCCTGGCTATCTGCCGCGAAGGACGAGCAGGGGCGTGTGGTCAGTTTTGGCTATGCCATAAGTGACATCTACAGCAACGCAAAACCAGGAGCCAATCTTTTCGCTTGGGCGGAAGCTCCGGGGCCGAACTTCTTGGACGCGCTGGGCGCGCTCGAGCGATGGGTCGAAAACGGCGTGCCACCGGAGACGATCACTGCGACCAAGTACACGAACGACGATCCGACTCAGTCGTGCTGCGCACGATGCCGCTTTGCACTTTCCCGACGCAGGCCTACTACTCCGGCCATGGCAACGTGAATGACGCTGAGAACTGGTCGTGTGGCGCAAATTAGGATTTGTTGCGGGTTGGCCGCGATGGTGCATTAGCAGGACTGGTCGGGCTCGAGCGCACACAGGGCACTCCCGAAGCCGTGCGGCGCAAAGGCACGAAGCCTCTCAAGCCGGAGCCCGAACGCCGATGGCAATGAGCGAATTGCGGCAGATGTCCGCTTATGCGCATTGCCCCCGATCTACCGTTTCCAGCTCACTCGCACAGACGTCAACTGAGATGCAACTGTGGGCGAAGTCGCCGCACCGGAATTCGTCTTGGATGCAATAGCTCGGCTTTGCTCCGCGACCGACAGGCAAGGTAAATACCTGTTACGCGCCTTCAGGAGGAGAAAATTAAAATGGCAGCTGGGATGAGAGGACTTTTAGGCCAATACGTCTGTGCTATTCTTGCCAGGACAACGCTAAGCGACTTCCTATAAACAATCATGCGACACAGATCATTTGGCACTTTAACCTTGGCTCTCCTCGGATGGATCACTGCAACCGCAGCGGACACCGCCTCGCTGCCGTTCGTCAGCCCGATATTCTCCGACAACATGGTTCTCCAGCGTGGAAAACCGAATACGATCTGGGGATGGTCGAAACCGGGGCAGGCGGTTCGGGTGGAAATTGCCGGGCACATCGCGAAGACCGTCACTGGAACGAACGGCCGTTGGCAGGTGCGGATTCAACCACCCGCGCCGGGCGGGCCATATACCATCAAGATCGATGGGCCGCAGCATGAGGAGTTCCATGGAGTTCTGGTGGGAGACGTCTGGTTGTGCGGCGGGCAATCGAATATGCAGCTCGGCCTGGCCCGTACGCGGAATGGCGCCGACGAAATAAAATCAGCAAACCAACCAGAGATTCGCTTGTACATGGTCCGGGACCATCCTTCCTATTCGCAATCGGCAGTTCCTCAAGGACGGTGGAAAATCTGTTCGCCCCAAACCGTGGCTGAAGACGGAGGGTTCTCGGCTGTTGCGTACTTTTTCGGGACGAAAGTGCGGGAAGAGATTCATGTTCCTGTCGGTTTGATTGAAGACTGCCTGGGCGGCACTCCGGCCGAAACCTGGACCAGTCCGCACACTTTGCACCGGTTGAAGGATTTTGACACGCAGCTGGCCGAGATGGATCGTCTGAAGGCCAAGGGCGGACCGGAATACGGCAACTACATCATGCACTGGTATGATGATTATGATGTCGGGCTCAAGAGCAATACCTGGGCTGCTGTCGATCTGGACGATTCCAGTTGGAAAAAAGTTCAGATCCCTGGCGGCTTCCAGGATTTGGGAGTGGCTGATGTGCCGAGTGTGTGCTGGTTTCGCAAGGAGATCACTCTCCCGGACCCGTTGCCGGCGGACACGGCAACAATCTACCTCGGTGTGATCGAGAAAATGGATACCACCTACATCAATGGCCATTGGATTGGGGCAAGCGCATGGGTGGAAAATCCGCGAGCATACCAGGTGAAGGAAGGGATCTTAAAGCCAGGCAAGAATCTCCTGACCGTTCGCGTGTTCAAGCTGGAACCACAAGGCGGGTTCATGAACAAACCCGAAGAGCTGCGCCTTGTACTGGGGGATGGCACAATGGTTCCGCTTGCGGGCGAATGGAAGGGTGCACTGAGCGTCGACGCCCGGCCGCCGCACCCGCTGCCCTTGGGATTTGAAAATTGGCCCGTCATCCCGTCCGTCCTCTATCAGGGCATGGTTCAGCCGGTGGCTCCACTAGCCATCACCGGCGTGATCTGGTATCAGGGCGAGGCGAACGCTGATCGGGCATATCAGTATCGGTCTCTGCTTCCGGCGATGATTGAAGACTGGCGGAAGCTTTTTCACCAGGGCGACTTCCCATTCTACATCGTCAGTCTGCCCGGGTTCATGCATCATCAGGATCATCCGGTTGAATCCACGTGGGCCGAACTCCGCGAAGCGCAGGCCCTGACCGCCAGGAGCGTCCGGAATTCCGCGCTGGCGGTTACGATCGATACAGGCGACCCGGATAATATTCACTCCGAGGACAAGAAAATAGTCGGCGAACGCCTGGCGCTTTGTGCGCTGGCGCAGCACTATGGCAAAAGAATCCCGGATCAAGGTCCGACATTCAAATCGCTTGAGCATCTGCCCGGCGCACTCAAACTCCATTTTGACCATACCGATGGCGGGCTGATCGTCAAGGGCGAGAAACTGGAGGAGTTCTCAATCGCGGGAAAAGATCGCCAATGGTACTGGGCTGACGCCAGGATTCAGGGTGACGCAATTGTGGTGTCGTCACCGATGGTGCCCGAGCCTGAAGCTGCGCGTTACGCTTGGCAGTCTTTCCCTGCTGCGACTCTCTTCAATGGAGCAGGCCTGCCGGCGGTGCCGTTCCGTACCGATCGTTGGCCGGGCACAACTGGGAGCCCTAAACTCAGGCCTCCGCGTCGGTAATCCCACAATGTCTTTGATCTGTCCCTGCCAGATTCATGGGCAGGGTCCGCAGCGCCGGCCCTACTGCTTGACGAGTTCCACACGGCGATTGCGAGCCCGGCCCTCGTCGGTCGCATTGTCGGCGATCGGGCGGGTGTCACCTAGGCCAACAGCAGTCAGACGAGTGGCCGCAATGCCGTTCTTTACCAGCCAGGCGACTACCGCATCGGCGCGCTGCTGCGAGAGCGTTTGATTGAGAGCTTTCGTGCCGGTCGAATCGGTATGGCCTTCGATTTTCATCTTCCAGTCGGGCTGGCCATGTAGCAACGTAAGCACCTCGGCGAGGACTTTTTCGGCCTCGGGTTTCAAGGTGGCTTTGCCGGTATCGAATTCAATGCCGTATACGGCAACGTGGCCGGTCTTGTTGATTTCAGCGGCCCAGGCCTCCGCGTTGGCGGTCATCTACTGGTTCATCCCCTGGGCCAGGACTGTGACCACGTCATACTGGCTGCTGCCGGTCATTTCGGAAGCGGCAACGGCGATCCATTGCGCCCCCTTGTGGGCGGTGACGTAGTGAACCGGGAGGTCGTAACCGGTGAAATCGAGCTTGTACCCGGCGGCCTGCAACGCTTGCTCGGCATTGCGCCTCACCTGGAGCGCTGACTTGCCCTCGCACTGGTAAGTAATTTTTTCGATCTTCCCTTCGACGGGCTTTGTTCGCGGGCTGCCGGAGATTGATACCGTCAGCTCGGCGGCATCGAAATCCGACTTGCTGCAATTCGAGATGTAGCAGCCCGCCAGTCGCGTCAGCAGGGGAGAGTCCTTGCACCCCTCACTATCCTGTTGCGCGAGTAGTCCTTTGGGCGCCAGTAGAAGCGATACTCCGACAAGCAACAATGCCTGCAGTCGCATCATCAAACCTCCCCCCGCAATCGAGCTATCATTCCTAATTTAGCATCTTGGGCGGCCACAGTATACGCACAACCGGGGGTGGTTCTCAATCAAGTTGACGTAATGCAGAGGACTCCTTTGGAGGTTTCGCGACAGAAAATCGTCGGATGTGATGGGAATCTACCTCGCGAAACTTCCGAAGGAGTCCTCTGCATTATTATCCGTGCATACTCGTGTCCTAATAAACACGTCACCGTTCTTATGGAATCGTGTACTACGTTCCCGAACTGCGCAAAAACTTTCGTCCGCATTGCATGATTAGCGGCTACTGCTTATGCAGGCCGCAGGCACGGTCGAAATCCACTTCCAGGAGCATATAAGAACATCCCGGGCAAATCAGCCACGAAGGCACAGGGAAATTTCGCTTTTGCCGCAGCCGGCAGATCTCCGATTCGAGCTGGATATAGAGTTCGGGAGATAGTCCGTCATCGGTCTTATAGGCAGTGCCCTCCACGGGCCACAGCGGTGAATAGAGCGGCGTGATCCCGCGATCAAGAAGGAAGGACGCGCCTTCAAGAATGCTGGCCAGCATCTGGCTTGGAGTCATGCCGGGGGCCGGCGGAAGCAACTCGACTCCGGCCACGAATGCGGATGCCACATTGCCCCACCCAAAGACGCCAACGGCATCCAGAAGACCTTGAATCCAAAGGTCTCGCCCAACGTATCCGGCTTTTCCCGGACATACGGCCTCGAAAGTCGCCTGATCCCAAACCTCGAGATTGAAACAGCAGCTGTCTGCGCCCGCGTCTCGCAACCGGACTTCGCCGGCGCGATCGAGTGCCCCCGAACCGCAGGTCACGCGCAGCTTGTCACCGACGGCCCTGCGTGCGGTCTCCGCAATCGGGAGAAAGCGTTCTGCTTCGGAGTCGACGCTCAGTGTCGATCCGCCGGTGATATAGACGTGCCGTGCCTCGCCGGACTCGACCGCAGCATGGAGCACCTCTCCGAGCCGTTTGACCGCCGCAGGATCCGGGAGGATCTTGCCTGGCTGCTGGCCAAGCGCCTCCGAGCGCGGGGAAAAACGTCCGTAAGCGCAGAACGCGCACCGCTTGCGCACCGTGAAGTACTCGCATCCCGGCGTGACGTTGACCACGAGCATATCTCCCAACTGCTCAACACCGGCCTCGTAGTTGCTGGCGCCGTCGCTTGTACGAAACCCATGCCAGGCATGTGCCCGGACAAAGCTCACGTCACACAGCTCACGGTCGTCCTCGAACAGGCGGAAGGGTGCGCTTTTGTTCTCGCGGCGCACCGACATGGGGCTGCGATCGTCTACGCGGACACGCGCGACCGCGCCTCCTTCGAGCTGGAAGAGATATGGCACCTCAACTGGGTGTGTCCTGCCGCCGGCGTCGCGCTTCCGATACGGCCAATAGTTGGGCGCCGCGCCCTCGGCGGAAGCCTGCTCCAATTCGTCGGTGTAGCGTACGCCCTGGAACAGAAGATCGGTTTTCCATAGGATGCTTGCCGGGAGATCCGGGAAGCGCTCGCGTAAGGCTGAGATCATTTTTGCTCCTTCGATTGTTTCAACACAAGTGATCAGCCATCAGCTGCCGGCGAATGGCTACGTGCCTATGTTTTTGCTGCCCGCGCGATCCAGTGAGGCATTGGAGGCGGCAGCGGTGTCACCGAGAAGTCCACAAAACCGGCGTCTTCCAGCCAGGATTTCAGATCCGCGTCTGAAAACACCCAGCCGTGCTCCGCCGTCAGCGCCATATTGGCAGCGAACAGTGCGGAAAAAGCCGGAGCGCAACGAGTCGCGTCCGTCATCATGTCCATGATGTAAATGACGCCGCCAGGATCAAGCGCCGTGCAGGCGCGCCGCAGCAGGCTGCGCGCGGATTCTTCCGATTCCTGGTGCAAGGCGCCGAATATGATCACCGCATCAAAGCCTCCTGGAAACTCGGTCGTGCGGTAATTACCGGGTAGGGTTTTGACTCGCGCCGACATGCCCTGCTGTTCAATCAACTCCTCGGTGATGGCGGCTACTTGCGGAAGATCCAGGATCGTGCAGCGGATCTCGGGATTTGCCTGCGCGATCAACACCGAATAGGTGCCCGGACCGCCGCCGAGATCGAGGAGCCGCTTCCTGCCCGCGAGGTCCAGCAGCGGCACAGCCGATCTCCCGATGCCGAGCGCGCGGCCATGCATGGACAATACAAAGGTGCGCGTGCGGGCGGCGTCCTCTCCCAGGTGGAGTTCCGGCCGCTCGACCGGTTTTCCCGTGCGCACAAAATCGGCGAGACGGCCCCAAGCGGCGTAGACGTCCCGATTGTAACGTATCGCCTGAGAAAGATCGCCCGGTGCTCCGGGCACGAGAAAAGCGGCCGAGTCCATCGTATTCCGGTAGCGCCCGTCTTCTTTCTCTAACAATCCCAGCGCCACGCAAGCATCGAGCAGCAATCTCGCGCCGCGCTTCTCCAGCCCGAGCTCCGCTGCCAGGTCCTCGCCGCCTGCCGCGCCGCGTCCGGCCAGGCACTTGAAAACTCCTAAATCGGAAGCTGTAAATAGCACGCAGGAACCGTAGTATGCGCTCGCCAGCTCAACGATGCGCGTCGGATCAGGTCTCATTCGGTTCGATGCTCCGGGAAAGCAGCGGTCCTAGCCAAGCCTGCAATTTATGTGCAATACAGGCTGTCCGTTGATGCCAGCCGGCATATAAAAAGCATACACTAAGCTGCCTGACGTTCAACCAAGAATGCCTCCCAGCGCCGTGTTCTGTCGCGGCGGGCTCAGGTGCCCAATATGTTATCGGAGGCTTGCTTTCGGATGTTCAAGAATTTAGCGCGCACACGCCACGTACGGCCAAGGCCGGGCGGCTGCCTCGGTGCGAGCCGAGTGCCGATATCGCATTTAGGGTAACTGATTAGCCACTATAAGGGTTCGGGGTTTGCAATGTTTTTTGGGTTGTGCGATCCGGTTTTCAAAAAGGGCTCAGCAGATGCCATTCGGGCGGTTTTGTGATACCATGCGGCTTCACAGCCGACAAAGTTCCCGGTTTGCCATCGACATTGGATCGGTTGAACTCAGGCATGGCAGCTGGATTTGAGTGCAGTCACACATGAACAAGGCCATCACCTCCGCACCACTTAGCCGGCGTTGTTTCCTGAGATGGAGTACTTTTCTCGGGAGTTCTCTCTTTTCCACGTTTCCCGCAATCGCGAACAGCCTGGTTTCCGTCGATCCGATCCAGGAGGCGGCAACAGGGGATCGCATCGTCCGCGTGGGGTGCCCTTCGCACAATTGCGGCGGGCGCTGCCTGCTGAAGGTGTATGTGCATCAGGGAGTGATTTACCGGATTGAAACCGACGATCGACCCACAGACTCGCTGGAGGATCCGCAGTTGCGTGCCTGCCCGCGCGGGCGGGCCTACCGGCGGCGCCAGTACCATCACGACCGTCTGCAGTACCCGATGAAGCGGACCGGGAAGCGCGGCGAGGGGAAATTCGATCGCATTTCCTGGGACGAAGCCCTGGACAAGGTCGCCGGCGAGTTGACTCGAGTCAAGAAAACCTACGGGAATTCGGCCATGCTGGTGCCCTATGGGACCGGAAGCTATAACCAGATCAATGGCCGCCAAACCGCGCAGCGATTGCTGAATCTTTTTGGAGGTTCCCTCGGCCAGTACAACAGCTATTCCTGGGCCTGCATCTCCAGCGTCACTGGCACGGTCTACGGGACGGAAATCACAGGCAATCAGCGCCAGGACTGGGTGAACTCCAAGTACATCCTGATGTGGAGCTGGAATCCCTCGGAAATGCGCGATGGAACCAACACTGAATTTTTCCTGCGCAAGGCGCGGGACAAGGGAGCGTACCTCGTCTGCATCGATCCGCGCATGAGCTTGAGCGCCGTAGCCTTGGCCGACGAGTGGGTTCCCATTCGACCCGGGACCGATGTTGCCATGATGTCCGCCATGGCTTACGTGATGATCAGAGAAGGACTCTACGACGCTGAGTTCGTCAATAGCCATTGCATCGGCTTTGACGAAACTCAAATGCCCGCGGCGGCCAAGGGGGAGGAAAGTTACAAGGATTACATCCTGGGCGTGCGCGACAAGACCCCCAAGACACCGGAGTGGGCTGAGGCTCTCACCGGAGTGCCGCGCGAGACCATCGCGCGCATTGCCAGGGAATTCGCGACTCACAAACCGGGCGTCCTCTACCAAGGGTATGGCATGCAGAGACGCGCTTACGGCGAACAGGTGGTTCGTGCGGGATGTGTCCTCGCGGCACTGACGGGCAACGTCGGCATCCCCGGCGGCTGGGCGGGCGGCATGGGGCTTCAGGCCGTCGACGGCGGTCCGCTCTGGAACGTTTTTCCCACCGCGGCGAATCCGGTGAGGGCTATGATACCGTCGTTTCTCTGGACCGAGGCCGTTCTTCACGGCAAGGACATGGGACCGGATTTCGGAGTGCGCGGGGCAGATAAACTCGACAACAACGTCAAACTCATATACGCAGTGGCGTCGAATCTCCTGGCCAACCAGCACGCGCACCTCAATCGCACCGCCAAGATACTCCAGGATGAGCACCTGGTCGAGTTCCTGGTGGTGCAGGACAATTTTCTGACTCCGACGGCCCGTTTCGCCGATGTTCTCCTGCCGGCGTGTACGCAGTTCGAGACCTGGGGAGTCGAAGACGGATGGAAATATGGGGATGAAGTCATCCTCATGCCGAAAATTGTGGACCCGCCTTTCGAGACCAGGAGCGACTATAGGATCTGTTCCGAGATTGCCGAGCGCCTGGGCATCGGCCAGGCCTACACCGAGGGTCGCAGCGAGCGCGATTGGGTGGAATGGTCACTGCAGACCTTCCGCAAGTCCCGCTTCCCGAAGCTTCCCGCGCTCGCGGAATTGGAAGCGAGCAACGCCGGGGTCTATACTCAACCCGTCACCAAGCCTGCCATAGCTTTTGAGGATTTCCGGAAGGATCCGGCTAAGTATCCCTTGAAAACCCCGTCGGGTAAGATCGAGATCTTTTCCCAGAAGTTGCGTGATTTCAACAAGCCCAAGGAAGTTCCCGCGATCCCGAAATACATCCAGGAATGGGAGAGCCCCTTCGGTCCTGAAGCGAAAAAATTTCCTCTGCAAGCACTGGGGCACCATTCGCTTGCGAGGGTTCACTCTACGCTCGCGGGAGTAGACTGGCTGGAAGAAGCCTTCCCGCAGAGAGTCTTCATCAATCCGATAGACGCTTCCGCACGGGGCATACAGAATTCCGATGAGGTGCGAGTCTTTAACGACCGGGGCGAGATGCGCCTCCTCTGCCGAATTACCAAGCGCATCATGCCCGGTGTGGTCGCCATTCCCCAAGGAGCCTGGTGGGCGCCGGATGAGAAGGGAATCGACCACGGCGGCAGCATCAACGTCTTGACCTCGGAGCGCTGGACGCCGTACTCGTTTGGCAACGCGCAGCACACCATCATGGTCGAGGTGAAAAAAGTTTGAGGATCAGGCCGTGGTGAATCAATACGCCTTCTTTATCAACTCCGACGCGTGCTCCGGCTGCAAGACCTGCCAGGTGGCCTGCAATGACAAGAATGATATTCCGGTGGGAGTTCATTGGAGGCGGGTCTATGAGGTGACGGGCGGCAGCTGGGAGAAAAAAGAAGGGGCCTGGAGCACGACGGTCGTTGCCTATAACCTCTCGATGTCGTGCGTCCATTGCATCGATGCCGTGTGTCTTTCGACCTGCCCCTCACAAGTGATTTGGAAGCGGGACGACGGCATCGTCCTGATCGACGATACCCGCTGCTCGCGATGCCGCAGGTGTGAGTCAGCCTGTCCGTACAACGCCATTCGCTACGACCCGGTCACGGATTCCGTGCAAAAATGCCATTTCTGCGTGGACTACCTCGATGTGGGCCTGCCTCCTGCCTGTGTAGCCGCCTGTCCCAACCGAGCCATCGATTGCGGCGACTATGCGGACATGCTACAGAAATATGGCAACGTGAGCCGTGTTTTTCCTTTGCCGGATCCGGCGATTGCCAGGCCGGGTCTGGTCATCAAGCCTCATCGGAATGCAGCCCTCGTCCAGAGCCGCGATCCGGAAGTCGCCAACTGGGGCGAGCTCTGAGCCACGAATTTGTGTAATTCGTGTTATTCGATTCTGAGGGAGTCGACGGGATCCAGGCGCGACGCTTTTACCGCGGGCCAGGTGCCCGAAAGAAGGCCAATAACTCCGAAAGTAATGAACGAAACCAGGAAAACGTGGCTGTTGACGATGAGATAAATGTCCCCCTGCCGGCTCTTGTCCTCGAACAACTCGCTCAAGAAAGGAATGTAGCCGATCCAGTGCGCCAGGAGGATCGCAAGGATATAACCGCAGATTCCGCCGATCATCGATAGCGCCAGCGCCTCACCCAGAAACTGCATGCGAATGTGCCGCTTGCGCGCTCCCAGAGCCTTGAGCACGCCGATTTCATGGGTCCTCTCCTGGACACAGAAGAGCATGATGTTCATGATGCCGACTCCGGCGACGGCAAGCGTGAACAAGCCGATGACCTTTAGCAATCCCTTGGTGGCCGACGTCAGACCGTTGATGATATTGAGGACCTCGCTGTACTTTTCGAAAATGAGGGCTTTCTCGTCCGCGGGATTGAACCTGTGAATTTCCCCCAGGATCTGGCGCACCTGGCGCACCGCCGCGTCCTCCATGGCGCCGCTCACCGGTTGAAACACCAGGACGCTGTTGTAGCGGATGTCATGCATGGTGCCCATCACGTTGAGCGGGATGAGCGCGCAGTCGTCGTCCTGACTGAAGTAGTTTGAAATGGCGATTTTTTTCTTAAGCACGCCCACGACGGTGAAGCGAATTCCCTCGATGAAAACATCGTCGTCGAGCGCCGGGGCTTGGCTGAAGAGCTTTTTCTTGAGGTCGAAGCCCAGCACCACGACGCGGCGCATCGTGGCCAGATCTTCCGCATCAAGAAACCGGCCTTCTCCCATAAACATGCCGCGGATGTCTCCGTATTCCTCGTTGACGGCGCGGATGCCGGCAGTCGCCATGCGATCGCCCCAGCGCATCTGCATTTCGTTATAGACCTCGGGGCTGGCGCGTTTTACGAGCGTGCAGCGCTGTTGGATGATCCCGACGTCTTTAGGTTCCGTGCGCACGACGCGGCCGGCACGTGCGCCGCCGGCCTGCATAGAGGTCTGTCCGTTCCAGGTGACCACCACGTTGTCGCCGAAGTAGCTCAGGCCCAGGTTCATCGCCTTTTGGAATCCGTCGCCGTAGGCCATGAGCAGGATGAAGGATGCGATTCCCCACATGACGCCGAGTACCGTCATCATCGAGCGCTTGCGGTAGGCAACCAGATTCTCCAGGACACGTTTGACAGTCTCGATAATCATCGCACTCTACTCATATCGCAATGCTTCAATCGGATCTACGACAGAAGCAATGAAGGCGGGATAGATGCTCGAGAGCACTCCGACTAGAGTCAGGAAACCGAAAGCGATCCACCCCAACGCAGGCGTCACGATCATGCCCGCGAAGAAATCAATCTTCGGCAGGAGGTTGATGAGGGCGCACAGTCCCCATCCGATGAGGATTCCGGCCAGGCCTGCGATGAAGGTCAATGCCATCGATTCCGCGAAAAACTGCATCAGGATTTGTCGCGTTGTCGCGCCCACGGCCTTGCAGACTCCGATTTCATGGGTTCGCTCTCCGACGGCGAGCAACATGATATTCATGACTCCAACGCCGCCCAGAAGGAGGGTGACGATCGCCATGGCGCCTAGAAAGACCTTGAGCGAGGCGAACATCTTATAGATGAGCTTCGCGTCCGTCACCGTGTTCCATACAGGCAACGCGTCTTTGTCCAGGTAGTCAAATCCCTTTATCTTGGCGAGGATCTGGCGTACCTGAATTTCCGCCACCTCTCCCAGCTCCTCGTTTCTAGGCTGCAGGATCATGTTGGAAAGCTGGAATTTCCCTTCGGTGGCCGTGGGCAGTGGGAAATCGCGTGTCAGCGTGAAAAACGGGACGTAGATCATTTTGTTGTCGGGGCCGCTGTAATTGGAGTTTTGATCTTTCTTGACCAGTTCGCCAACCACAAGGTAGGGAAACTCGCCGATCATTACTGTCTGCCCCACTGCGTTTTCCTTATTGAACAGCTGATCTCTTACCTCGTTTCCGAGGATGCAGACGCGCAGTGCGTTCGCATTGTCTCCTTCATTGATCTGTCGGCCTCCCGGTTTGACCTCGATAGTGCGCATCTCCATGTAGTCGGGAAAGACGCCGTGGGTGCCGAATGTTCCGTTATTCAGGGTTGATCGAACCGGCAGAGAGCGTTGAATCTCGGGGCTCGAGCGTTCGAGGTAAGTGGCCTGTTGCCTGACCGACAGGAAATCGTCCAGCGTCAGCCGGATGTCCTTACCAGCGCGGGAGCCTTCCATCCCCTTGCTGGTAGTGCCGCCCCAGACGATCATGATGTTTTGGCCGAGGGTGCGCGACTTCTGCTTCTGCGCAACCCACATGCCCTCCCCCATCGCCGTCATGAGGATGAGACAGACGAGTCCCCAGGCGATGCCGAACATGGTCAGGAATGATCGCATCTTGTTGGCCTTGAGATTCGACCACGTCTGTATCCAAAGCTCCATTTATGCCCTCTCCCATTTCATCTCAGAGGTGGGTTGACCTCAAAGCAACACTGGAAGCGACGGATGACATGCCCCTTGGCACTCTTCACCCTTTTCATGTCATTGGAGAACGACTCTGTCTCCGAGTTTCAGTCCCGAGATCAGCTCCGTGCGCGCTCCGTTGCTCAGCCCGGTCTTAACAGCGACCTGACGCCGGCCGGTGGGCGTCGATACATCGGGCACTTCGACGAAAGTCTCCTTCTTTTCGTTGTAAATCAACGCGCTCTCCGGAATCAGGAGCACGTCGTGATGTTCATCGAGGACGATCTCGGCGTTGGCGCTCATGTTGACCTTTAGAAGATCAAGATCGTTCACAATCGATACGCGCACCTCGAAACGGGTCACGTTGTCTTTCTCGATGCCCATCGGCGCGATACGGAATACCTTTCCTTGGAACGTCCGGTTTTTGTAAGCATCGACCGTCACGCGCACCGGCTGATCCAGCTTCACCAGACCGATATCCGTTTCGTCGACTTTCCCCTTCACGTACAGCTCCTGCACGTCGCCCAGTGTCATGATCAACGTCGCATTCGAGCCCAGCTGCAGGATGGAGGATACGGCATCGCCGACTTCGACCTCGCGACTCAATACCACGCCATTGATAGGTGACCGGATGGAGGCATACGCGAGGTTTTCCTGCGCCTGCTCACACTGCGCCTGCGCCTGCACCAGCTCCGCGCGCACTGTTTCGATGGTGCGCGCGTTTTGCGCGAGCTCGGCCTCTTTCACCGTCACGGCAGCCTGCAGGGAGTGAAGGGCCACCTCGGCTGCTTTCATCTTTTGCTCCGAGCCGTCGAAATCGGCCCTGGCGATCAGGCCTGCGTCGAACAGGCCCTTACTGCGTTTGTATTCCGCAACCGTGAAGTCGTAGTCCTTGCTTTCGGCTTCGAGCTGCGCCTTGTGGAGGTTGGCCTGATAGGTCTTGTCCTGGGATTGCATTTCCTGCAGCTTGCTCTCTGCAGCGTCTAGAAATGCCTTTGCCTGCTTCAATTGGGCTTCCAGGATTTCCTTGTCGAGCTCGACCAGCAGCTGACCCTCGCGGACGGGGTCTCCCGCGTTGACATAAAGATACTTGATGATGCCGCTGGCCTTGGATTTTATATCCACTTGCGACAACGCTTCTATCTTGCCCGTGGCGACCACCGACTTGGCGATGGACCCCTTCTCGATTCTGGCGAGTTTTTCGGACGGGATTGTCTTGTCAACCGCAAAGAGCGCTGCGAACACCCAATAGCCACCGAGAATCACGAGCAGTCCAACGACGGACAAAAAGGAAATCGTGAAGATTCGTTTTTTGGCCATGCGCTACCTCCATCTGCCTATACGAGAATCCGGCGCATAAAGTTTGCTGGTTTTCGCAGTTTCTCCGTCGCCCTCCCAGGGGATATTGCAGCGCGCTCTCTGCCTATGTGACCGCCGGTCATGCCCGTTGAATAAGCAAGTTTCCTGCCAGGCCACAAGTCATTCTTCCGCCACATGTTTGTTCCCGAGAGATCGTGAATTGTCGTCACACGTGTGCCGGGACCGTCACAAAACAGCGTTGAGAAGGCGGAGCAGAAATAAGTTCGAATTGCGGGCTGAGGAGAGCGGCGGCCGGCCGCCGCTCTCCAAGGTGTATTCGGGGCTCAAACATCGAAACGCCAATTATCGGATAAGCTTCACATCACCAGAGGCGGTTGAAATCGTCAGCTTGACGGCACCGGAACCCAGAAGTCCGGAGGCTTTCTGCCCGTGCGGCTGGCGCTCCTCAATCGTGAGCGGGAAGTCGGTCTTGACCGATCCGTTGACCGTGGACATCTCCACCTGAGCGCTCAGTTGCGCCGGAACTTTGACCGTAACATCGCCGCTGGCGCTGGAAAACTTGAGATCTCCGGTCCCTTCGATCTGAGTCAATTCGACATCCACGTCTCCGCTGGCCGTGCTCGCATTCACTGTGCCCGCGACACCGCGCACTCTTACATCCCCGCTGGCGGCCGAGGCTTTCACCGATCCTTGCACCTGCGTGATTTCCACGTCGCCACTGGCAGTTTTGACATCCACGGAACCGATCATCGAGCCAATCGTTACGTCTCCGCTCGCGGTTTTCGCATGGAGATCGCCGGCCACGCCGGATACCTTTATGTCTCCGCTGGCCGTCGAAAGCGACTCAAACTGATAGCTCGGTCCGCTCGGCACCTGGACGACAAAGCGGACATTCGCATCATAGTTGCCGCCATCATGCGGATACTGCACTCCCAAAACTATCTTGCCGGGAATGCTCTGGTCCACGATCTGGACTACGCTTGCGTCCTTGCCTTCCCTATAAGCAGTTACCATGACGCCAGTGCCGTTGTACCCGGAGATCGAGATTTCTCCGGAGACGTTGGCGATGTTGATGGCCCCACCCGGCGCCAGCGAATAGTTCTTTTGAAAATCCTGACCCCAGGCTGCGGTGATCGCCAGCCCGGCCCATAAACCGAAGAAAACTAACCCACCGATGCATTTCCTCATGACCGTTGCGCTCCTATCAGGTTACTCGGCGTCTTACACACACCCGGTGAGTGGCCGGTAACCGGAAAAGGTTTCATGCTCGACAAAAGTTTTGACGGTTCTCACCGGCTTCCGCTAGGATAGCCACTGCCGCCGCCAATGCGGCGGGCCGGAACCGTCGAGATCAAATTCGCGCACTGCGTGGGCTTTGAGGATGCTGTTTTACCTCCTTTTCGCCCATTGGAGAAATTTGGCTGGTTGATTGTCAATAGCATTCATCCTGGGAGGAAACTGTGGAACTCTGGAATTCACTCGGTGAAGTACTGGACTACGCAATTGGCGAAGAAGAAGCCGCCGCTGATTTTTATAGCCGCCTGGCGCTGCGAACTAAAGTTCCGGGGATGAAGTCAGTCTTTGAGGGATTTGCGCAGGAAGAGATAGGCCACAAGGAGAAGCTTCAGGCCGTCAAGGCCGGAATCACGTTCCTGTCAGCCTCACAAAAAGTGATGGACCTGCGGATCGCCGAATATGTCGTGGATGTGAAACTCGACCCATTTCTGAACTATCGGGACGCGCTAGTCTTGGCAATGAAAAAAGAGAAGGCTGCCTTTAGGCTCTATTCGATTCTCGCCGAGAGCATGGAAGATCAGGTCTTGAAAACGACATTTCTGGCATTGGCCCAAGAAGAAGCCAAGCACAAACTGCGCTTCGAGCTGGAATACGACGATCTGCTCATCGAGAACTAGGAGCGGCCCCTCCTGATTCTCGGACGGTAAGTGTTTAGACACATCTAAAAGCAGCCACGAATTACCTAGCGCGGCCAGTAGGCTGCAATCAAATGTGATCGACCAAGCCTGATTCGAGATTCGAGATTCGAGATTCGAGATTGAGAATATTGAATCTCGAATTTCGAATCTCGAATTTGATTTCGACTTGGCCGCTAAACATTTACCTTGGACCGGTTCCTCGGATTTCAAGTCGCGTCGGGTGCAGGCTCGCTGTCGATGGAACTTTGCGACCGTTGTGTGAGGATCAGGCTCAGCAGGATCATGCCCCCGCCCAGCATCTGCCAGGAATTCATCCGTTCGCTCAGTATGAAGTAGGCGAGCACCAGTATGCATGGCAGCTCGGCGACACTGACCACAGATGCTTGAAAGGCGCCGATTCTCCTGATGGCGAGATACATCAGGTTCATCGGCACCACGGTGGAGAGAACCGCGAGGCTCAGGATGAAAATCCAATCGTTTCGGGGAAAGGCAAAAGAACCCCAGGACTGCCGCGGAAAAAGCGCCAGGAGAGCCACGGTAGAGACCGTTGAGGTCGTCGTTGCGATCACCTGGGAAGACACATTCTCTGTCAGCTTCTGGCCATGAATATTCATGAACGCATAGGAAAAGGCGGCGCCGACAGCCAGGATCAGCCCCAGCCGGTCGATGGCAGCCGTGGTTCCATGGAACAGATCGACGGAAAGCACGGCACCGCAGAATGCCAGCAGCAACGCCACCAGTTCCGCGGGAGCGGCCCGGCGTTTTTCCACCACGATTTGATACGCAAGCACCAGGGCGGGATAGGTGAACAGAATGATGCTCAAGAGCGAGACATCGATTCGCTGCGCTGCCCAGAAATAACACACCGATATGGCGAAATTTCCGGCCAGCCCCTGCCAGATGAGACGGCGCAGCTGTCTCAGTCCGACCTTGGGTATGCCCTGTAGGACAAGCAGCATAGGCCACATGAATGCAATCGCCACCAGGTTTTGCATTGGGAGCAGAGCGGCGGGCTGCAATCCGGCGCGATACGCCAGCTTGATCAGGATCCCGGCGGCGCCATAGGAACAGGCCGCCAGGAACATCAAAACGATTCCGAAAGTGCGCTGCATGGGCGCGTCCGCGGGATTTCCTTTTGTCTTGCGCGGGCTGTTAAGGGCGAGAGTTGAGACGCGCGGGCAACCTGGAAATGGCTGCCCGCGTGCCGCAGGCTACATCCCGAACTTATCGATCAGCGCTTTCTTTCCCAGGCCCAGAATGCCGTGTTTCGCGCCGACTTTCCTGAATGCCGCGATGGCGGTGTCGAGGTGATGCTTCTCGTGAGCTGCCGAGAGCTGGGTACGAATGCGCGCCTGCCCCTTCGGCACAACCGGGAAGAAGAATCCGACGGCATACACGCCTTCCTCAAACAGATCGCGAGCAAAGTCCTGCGCCAGTTTAGCGTTGTAAAGCATGACCGGCACGATCGGGCTTTCCCCTTCCTTGATGTCGAATCCGGCTTCTTTCAACAAGCCGCGCCAGTATTTGGCGTTCCACTCCAGCTTGTCGCGTCGGTCCGTAGTAGCGGAGATAAGGTCGATTACCCTCAACGCTCCTGAAACGATGACCGGGGCGACCGTGTTGGAAAAGAGGAACGGGCGCGCCCGCTGGCGGCACATTTCCACCAATTCCTTGCGCCCGCTGACGCAGCCGCCGGACGCGCCGCCAAGCGCCTTGCCCAGCGTGGTGGTGATGACGTCGATCTTGCCGAATACGCCGCAGTGTTCGTGGGTGCCGCGGCCTGTCTTGCCGATGAACCCGCTCGCATGCGAATCGTCCAGGAACACCATCGCGTTGTATTTTTCCGCCAGCGCGACGATCTCGTCCATTTTGGCAAGATCACCGTCCATGGAGAAGACGCCGTCCGTGACGATCATCCGGAAGCGCTTGTCCTGGTGCTCCTGGAGTTTTTCTTCCAGATGCCCCATGTCAGAATGCTTAAAACTGTCTTGCATTGCCTTGCAGAGGCGCATGCCGTCCACGATTGACGCATGCACAAGGCGGTCGGCGATCATCACGTCCTGGTCGTTCAGGCACGCTTCAAAAAAACCTCCGTTGGCGTCCATGCAGGATGGGAACAACAGCGTGTCCTCGGTTCCCAGAAACACCGTCAATTTATTCTCGAGCTCCCGGTGAATGTCCTGCGTTCCGCAAATGAAACGCACTGACGACATCCCGTATCCGCGTGTCTCAAGCCCCTCGTGGGCAGCCTGGATCACGGCGGGGTGGCTCGACAGCCCCAGATAGTTGTTGGCGCAGATATTGATGCACTTCCTCATTGCCGAGCCGGCCGGGAACTCTACTTCGATCTCCGAAGATTGAGGAGAACAGATGTATCTCTCATCTTTGAACAGACCCGCGGTCTTGATTCCCTGTATCTCGGTCTGATACCAATTACGAACTGTATCGGCGAAGGCCATAACTCACCTCTATGATTGAGTCTGAATGAATGAGGCATAGAGCTGATTCGAGATTCCCGATTCGAGATTCAAAATCCCCAATTGCCGATCTCGAATTTCGAATCTCGAATTTCGAATCTCGAATTCTCAAACTACGTTTTTTGGAACCGCCGCACAAGATCCACGATCTTCTGGACGGAATCGAACGCGTCGGGCGTGGCATCCGCGTCGGGGATCTGGACGCCGCACTTCTTTTCCAAAAACCGTTTGAGCGACACCATCGAAAACGAATCGACAATTCCACCGGAGATCAGCGGGGTCGTCTCGGTGACTTGACGATCATCCCCTTCCTCCAGATATTCTCGGACTACATAGTCGCGCACCAGCTTGGTCAGTTCATCCATTACGGCTTTGTCTCCTCTCTGGCATTGGTTCTTCGGTGCCCGGACTGCCAACGACCCGGGGCCGTCCTGCTCATGTCAATCGTTCATAATCGTGGAGAGATCACCCACGGGTTCATTAAACTCTTTGCTGCGCAAGACGCGGCGCACGATCTTGCCGCTGCGTGTCTTCGGAAGGGAGTCGATGAATTCGATCTCCTGCGGCATTGCCAGCGGCGACAGACGCTTGCGGATGTGATTCATGATTTCCAGCTCCAGATCGTCCGACGGCTGATATCCCGGCTTCAGAGTGACGAACGCCTTGACCACCTCCATATTCACCGGATCGGGTTTAGCGACGGCGGCGCTTTCGGCGACGGCAGGATGCTCGAGCAATGCCGATTCGATTTCGAACGGGCCAACCAGATGCCCGCCCGTGTTGATCACATCGTCGTCCCGCCCCACGAACCAGTAGTAGCCGTCGGCATCGATCGAGGCCCGGTCGCCGCACAGGTACCAGCCATTCCTGAACTTGGCCTGGAACCCGAGCTCGTTCTTCCAGTAGAAACGGATTTGAGAAGGCCAGCCGGGGCGAAGGGCGATCAGGCCGGCGATGCCCGTCTGATTGACGGGCTCATAGGTGGCCGGATTGAGCACGGTCGCGGTGATACCCGGAAACGGCTTTCCCATAGATCCGGGTTTGATGGGCATGCCTGGAAGGTTGGTGATCACGATGCAGCCGGTCTCCGTCTGCCAGAATGTGTCGTGAAACTCCTTGCCGAACACCTCGCGCGACCAGAGGACTGCTTCGGCGTTGAGCGGTTCACCGACGCTGCACAGGTGGCGCAGGCACGAGAGATCGCGTTGCCGGACCAGGTCGTTCCCCTCTTTCATCAGCAGGCGGATCGCGGTGGGCGCCGAGTACCACACCGTCACACGGTGCTTTTCAATGAATTTGTACCAGCGCTCAGCGCCGAATCCGGAATCCAGGACGGCTTGTGTGACACCGTTGACCCAGGGGCCGATGATGCCGTAGGAAGTGCCGGTGACCCAGCCGGGATCGGCGTTACACCAATAAATGTCGTCAGGCCGCAAATCCAGCACCCATTTGGCGGTGAGATATTGCGAGACGATGGAATAATGAACGTGCTGCGCTCCCTTGGGTTGCCCGGTGGTGCCCGACGTGTAATGCAAAACCGATGGGGTTTCCGCCGTCGTGGGATAGACCTCGAACTCCTCGATGCGCGGCACCCTTTCCATTTGAAAGGATACTTCCCGTTCCTGCAGCGGAGCTTCGCCCGCATCCACGACGATGATGCGGCGCAGGTTCGGCAGCTGGCTGCGAATCTTGCGCACTTTGTGGACGTGTTTCTTCTGCGTAATGATGGCAGAGGTCTCGGCGTTGGCCAGCCGCACGAGGAGTGATTCATCGCCGAAAGCGGAAAACAGAGGTTGCGCCACGGCGCCGGTCTTCAGGATTCCGAGAAACCCGATGTACAGTTCGGGCACTCGGTCCATGAAAAGGCAGACCCGCTCCCCGGGCCGGATGCCGAGCCCAACCAGGAAGTGGGCTATGGTATTGGAGAGCACGCGGACATCGTTGTACGTGAACCGCCTTTCGTTGCCCTGATGATCTTCCCAGATCAGAGCAAGTTTCTCAGCCAGACCCATGCGGCAGATGCGGTCGCTGCACATCCAGCCGATGTTGAGAAGATCGCCCTTTTGGTAACCCAGCTCCTTTTCGGAGATCGACCAGTCGAAATTTGCCGTACGTTCTTCATAGGAAGGATAAGTGCTTTTGGGCATGTCCGATATTGCTCCGTGAGTATTCAATCTTCCAGGATGACGATTGCGCCGGCCCGATCGTCGTCATCCGCGATAGAGAGATGAATATGCCGGACGCCCAAGCGTCCGGCTTCCGATTCCATGCGGTTTCGCAATACAATCTCGAATCCGCCGTTCAGTGCCGGCGCCAACTCGACCTCTTGAAACATCGTCAGGTCGCTGACTTTGACACCCAGGGCCTTTAATGCAGCCTCCTTGGCTGCGAAACAGGCGGCAAACTGGCGTGCCGGTCTCCCGGCGGAGCTGCAGTGCCTTATTTCCTCGGGTGTAAAAATGCCGTCTTTGGGCAGCCACTCGCCCCGCATTAATTCCCGCTCGACGCGGCCGGTTTCCAGACAATCGGTGCCTAAACCCAGAATCACGTCGGGATGACCCTTTCGCGAGGTGCATGCGGACTTGGAGCGGATGTCCTCAGGCAGCAGAACTTTATATCCTGTGCGCGGTTCCGGGGCAAGCGAAATTCACTTCCTTGAGGGGCAAAGGGATAAAGGGGTAGAGGGGTAAAGTGAGTCGTCTGTCCTCTCCTTTACCCGTCTACCTCTTTACCCCTCTACCTCTTTACCCCTCTACCCCTTTATCCCTTTGCCCCTTACTTGCCGCCGAAGCATGAGGGCAGCGCTATGTCGCGCATGGTCCTCAATCCCGGCGCAGCATTCAAGATTTTCGGGATCATGTTGGCTGTAATCGACGCGGTGGCAATGTCACCATGGATGCCGCCGTCGATCTTCGAATGCAGCCGTGGGACTCCCTCAATGGTCACCGCATCGTAGGATTCCGGCGCGCCCAGATAGGCCTCCATGTGGAGCGTGATCAGAGGTTTCTCTCCCTGGTAGCCGATTCCATCCTGAATGATGCCGCTAACCCGTCCCACATCGACCGTCAGGAATTGACTCGAAACCTCCTGTTTCGCTATTTTGGGTCCGATCGTGTCCGTGATCTTGTCTAGCTTCCAGCCGAGCGCGTCGGCGATCATGGCGATCGACTCGGTCAAACCGACGTGGCGTACCGTGCCCGCGTCAACCTTGTCCTGGAACTGTGCTTTTGTGAGGCCGGAGCCGATTTTCTTCTGGAAGGGAAGCCGCCGGGAGCGCGCGTCCTGAATCCTGTCGACGCGAATGGAATCCACTCGTTCGCATACGCCGGTGAGCATGATCGGCAAGGCGTCCATGGCAAAACCGGGGTTGACGCCCGTGCCCAAAATGGCAACCTTGGCTTTCTTGGCCATTTCATCGATCTGCTTCGCGACCTTTTTGTTTGACCAGAACGGATACGATAATTCTTCGGTCGTTGAAACGATAGGAAGTTTGAATTTGAGGACGGTCGCAATCTGCGGCACAATCGCTTTGACGGAACTCAGGGTGCACAACACGATAACGTCCGGCTGCGTCTTCTTGATTGCGGCCACCGGGTCGTCCATCACTTTTGCGCCCAGCTTCCTGTTCAATCCCGCGATCTCGCCCAGATCTCTGCCTACTATGTCCGGGTTGATGTCAATGCCCCCCACAGGCTTGAAACCCTTGCGGGTTGCGATCTGCTTTAGTACACCTACTCCAATGGGACCGAGCCCAAAATGCATGACGCGAATTGCCATAATGAATGCTCCTCTCTTACAAATAGTAACGAGTTTCTGCCTCAACGACCTGTGCTGCTCACGATCGCTAGAATAGCGCAATGAAATCGGTGACAGCCACCATTTTTCGAACATTGCGTGAATTGTTATGGCATGATGCTGCTGCGGAAGTTCTGATGAGTTTGCACTTGGAGTGCTGCAGGATGCAGCTCGAGTGGAGGGAAGAGGAGGAGTGGGAACCAGAGCAGCTCGGCAAAAGAGTTCCAGGAATTCCGCCTCTGCCCCGGTCCGCGGGAAATCTCCAGTCTCGGGAAGAACGAGCTGGCGCTCCCACCTCCTGGCTTATGCACTGATCGCTTTCATCGGCTTCGCGACCTATATCGGATCGCTGCACAACAGTTTTGTATGGGACGACGAATTTCAAATTGCCCGCAATCCTTACGTGCATGGCGATATGGCCTGGCAGCGGCTTTTCACCACGGACGTTTGGGGTTACGCGCATGCCGCAGGTGAGGGTGCGAGCAATTACTACCGTCCCCTGCAAATGCTGACATATCGCCTGGTGGCGCATGCAGCAGCTCTGGATCCGTCGGCCTTTCATTGGGTCAGCCTCGTCGCCAATGTTCTGGCAGGGTGGGCGGCCTACGCGTTCCTGTTCCTGCTATGCCGCCAGTACGGAGTTTCCTTGAGCGCGAGTTTGCTTTTTGCCGCGCACCCCATGCATAGCGAGGCCGTTCTATGGATTTCAGCTCTGAACGAGCTTGGCTGCGCGCTTTTCTATTTTGTCGCTTTCTGCTTCTTCCTGTTGGCGTGGCAGAGATCGCAGCCTGGGAGACATTCTGACGGGCGTATTCATAACGCGGGTCTTCGTGCGCCCGCGCCTCTTCGTCGTACCCAAGCGCTGTTGCTAAGCATCTCAGGAGCGGCGTTCTTTGTCTCCCTGTTATGGAAGGAAATGGCGCTCTCTTTCCCGTTCCTGACAGTCACCTATGCCATCGTCAATACCGCTTCCATGCCATGGAAGGAGCGGGTGAAACGCGTTCTCGCCTATGCGGCGCCCTATGGCGCGCTTGCCGCGGTTTATGTCGTTATACGCATTACGGTGCTGGGGCGTTTTGCCGCCGTGCAGCACGAATTGGTTCTAACACCGTTTCAGTACGCAATGAGCGCGATTGAACTCATCGGCGAGTACTGGTTTAAGCTGCTCGTTCCGATCGGTTTGAATGCCTATCACATTTTCGCGCCTGCCAGGACCCTGCTGGAAGCAGGAGCCATATCCTCCATCCTGTTCACGGCGGCCGCGGCCGCCTTCATTCTGAAGGGTATGCGCACTTGGCCGATCGCATGTTTTGCGGCGGCCTGGGTTTTTCTCACTCTGCTGCCGGTGCTCAACCTTCGGGGCGTGGGTGAGAATGTGTTAACGGAACGCTATTTTTACATCCCATCGCTGGGGTCTTGCCTGTTAGTA
>Ga0187866_1000782_pt1 | contig 34226 bp, 32 predicted proteins | sample June2016WEW_11_1_3_FD_133013 | JGI IMG/M metagenome (GOLD analysis project Ga0187866, IMG submission 133013) | Peatland microbial communities from SPRUCE experiment site at the Marcell Experimental Forest, Minnesota, USA - June2016WEW_11_150 | ecosystem: Environmental > Terrestrial > Soil >...
AGCTGAGCCTGCACGCCATCCGCGCCCTGAAACGTATGCGTCGCCGCCCCACTCTGATCATGGCCTTCTGGCAGCAGGCCGACCTTTTTCCAATGTAACTATATTATGCAATGCTCAGTAGTTGGTGCTGAAGTCGAACCATAGCGCGATTTTCCGAGAAGTAAAGCTGAGAGTTTGGTGGAAAGCTAAGAAAGTTATTGATTGGCCGTCTTAGAGGAGGTGTGCCATCAGACAATGTCGGAAAGGAGGCACCGGGCAGGTGCGTATGGGGAAATGAATTTTCTAATTTGCAATCGGCCTTGACCTTGCGCTCCTTGCTGTCGGATCAGTCGGAGCACCAGGAATCGAGCGTGAAGTCGGTCCGGAGGGCGATCAGCGAAGTATCGTGTTCCTGGTATGCGGTCTTGAGCCACTCGAAGGCGTGGTCTTTGTCATTCAAATCGGCGTATAAGTACGCGATTCCGTAAGGAGAAATTTAACCTGTCCTGACCTTGCGTTGCGCCAGTAAGACTTCGATTGCCTTGCGCAGAGCGCCCGGCCATCCGCCGGACCTAGTTTTGTTCCAGGGGTGGGGACCATCCGGCGAGGTTTTGAACCAGCTCACTTGACCGGACCCAGGTAGCGGTCGAGCCAAGCCAGAGTCTCCTTGATGAATTCGTTTCTGGGAGGGATGTGGTCAGTTTCATAAAATTTCAGTTGCTTGTCCGGGGCCGAAGTTCCCAAGCGGTCATACATCGGCTGAATGGTTGTCTCGGGAGGAGCCAGCGTGTCGTACTTCCCGTTTAGCATCAAGGTCGGTATCTTCACCCGGGTTACGTAGTTGATTGCACTGACTTCAGGACGTGGGGAAGGTGAGATGCTTCCTCCCACTAAAACACTCGCCTTGAGACGTGGCTCCACGGCGGGAATGATGGCTCCGAGGTCCCCACCCCAGCTCATTCCGTAGTACGCGAGCCTCTTGCTGTCAATATCCTGCCGAGTTTCCAGGTAGTCAACGCATCTTCGGAAATCCTTAATCTGCTGTACCAGCAATTCCGCGGCTTGATGAGGATTCCCTGTACCTTCGATGAGCGCAGCCAAGCTATCGCTCCCGCGCTCGAAGGTCCCCTTATAAACAGGATAGAGAACCGCCCGACCGTCCCCGACGATAAACGAAAGGAAAATCGGGAATTCATAATAGTTTTCAAGGTCGTTGCTCGATCTTTGGTACACCGATGCACTACCAGGAAAATAAATGACGGTTTGGTACGGGGGAGCTGTGTTCTTGGGAAGAAACAGGTAAGCGATGACCCGCTCGCCGCCATAGGCGGCATCAAAAGTTACTTTCTCCTGGATCCAGCCTGCCGAACTTTCCTGCCTCGATTCGACGCGCGCCCTCAGATCCGTCTTGTCGTAGGAAAACTGCTCCCGGTAAGCCTGAAAAACCGCATCCGCCACTGGCTTTTCTTTGTACAGGTCTACGACTTGACCGCCAGAGGGAAAGCCCTGCCTTTGGAATGCCACTTCGGGTACCTTCTCCCGATCGGGGTAAAGGGCGCATCGGAAACCATTCTTGGGAGAGCGGTCCATGGGAGGAGCCTGACTCAAACTGCCGAACATGTAAGTGTTGTCGTCCCAGGCGCCGCCCCGGATCAATCTTCCTTTGGGGGTTTCGTTCCAGTTCCACTCTCTCACGTTCCCGGCCATGTCAAAGGCGCCATAGGAGGTGATGCCTGGAAGGCTTCCCACCGCAACCGGGCCTTTCCCGCGGAAGTTGCTGAAGGGAGCAAGGACGGCGTACCCTCCCAACTGCGGGACCTGAATCAGCGGAGTATATTCACCCCTTGCCATACCCCAGTGGCGCCCGGTGGGCAGTGTTTTGCCGACAAATTCCGCGTACGCTGCTGCTTCGTACCAACTGATACCTGATACTGGAAAATCGCCCTGTCCCTCGGGATAATTTCCTGCCTGCCAGGTGGCCGGGCCGGGCCTGCCCGTTTCATCGACAAACCTGGCCATGGCTTTCTCCCAGGTCAGGTTTTTTTCCTCATCGAGGAATTCGTGTTTCCAGTATTTTTTGTCCTTATATCCGCCACTGTCGATAAAAACCTTGTACCGCTTGTTCGTTACCTCATATCTGTCTATAAAAAAATCATTCAATTCTCCGATGTCTGTTTTCGCTCCCAGTACCCGCACCATGTCTGGAGGAACGCTTCCGTTCTTGTCCAGCACCCGGACCAGGTTGTAGGGAACGAGCACATTGTTCGCGGAAATAGCGACATCCCAGGTGGAAGATGCAGCCAGAACAGTCTCATAGCCTTCTTTTTCCATCTTCCATCGGAAAATCCCAATCGGTACTCTGATGTTTGCGAGAGGCGAGACACCGAGGTATTTCCATTCACTATCCGGATCCTTGTACTCCTTGAAATAGATTCTTGCTCCTGGAGGTTCTGTCCTGATGTTGATGTTGAAAGAGCATTTTGCGAAGAGTTCGGCCAGAGTGGGGTCGCCTGGAATGTATGCTTCCGCTTTTTCTGCAAGCGTGTAGGCCTCATTCAAATTCCGCCAGACATCGTTTTTCCCGATAAGCCGTGCAATCTCGGGCAGGGCTTCTTCCCTCGCCCAGCGGATGTTGGCCTGGCGGTGCATGAACCAATAGCTAAGGAAGCCTACAGCAAGAAGCAGGACCAACGCCGGAATGGCCACCCGCGGGGTTCGGGCCCGTTGGAGAAGTAATCCGAAATTGAAAGGCCTAGCTTCAGCACTTCGAAGACTGTCTTGATATCTTTTCAGGTCTTCCAGCATCTCCTCCGCGGTAGAGTAGCGCGATTCCGGCTTCTTCTCTAAAGCGCGATAGACGATTCGCTCCAACTTTGGAGGAACATCTGGTTTCACAGTCTTAAGTCGTTGTGGTTGCTCATGGATGACCGAGTAGAGCACCGAGGCCTCATGCTCTCCTTTGAAGGGCAACTTGCCGGTCAACATTTCATACAAGACCACTCCCAGCGACCACAAGTCGGTGCGATGGTCAACGTGGTTCCCCTGGGCCTGCTCCGGGGACATATAGGCGACAGTTCCCAGGGTGCTTCCGATTCTGGTCACGTGCGTCGCTCCGGCTAGCTTTGCCAGTCCGAAGTCCACGATTTTCACTATGCCGTCTTCGGTGATCAAGATGTTGGCAGGTTTGATATCCCGGTGAATGACCCCTCTGTGGTGAGCCTTCTCCAAACCTCGCGCCACCTGAATGGTGGTTTCGATCGCTTCATCAACTGTGAGAGGTCCTCGCCTGATCTTGTTCTTCAGGGATTCCCCACCGTAGAACGCCATGACAATGTACATCTGCCCGGCTTCTGTCTTGTCGAACTCGTGGACAGTGCAGATATTGGGATGATCCAACTCGGAGACGGCTTGCGCCTCGTGGAGGAGGCGTTCACGAGCCTCCCAACTCATAGCTGATGGCGAAGTGATGAACTTGAGAGCAACCGTTCTCCTGAGTCGAATGTCCTCCGCTTTGTAGACGACCCCCATCCCGCCGCGGCCAACTTCTCCGATGATTCGGTACTTCCCCTTAAGCGTTGCTCCGAGGTGCAGTTCCCCCGGGGATTCGGAGATACTCACAGTCTGAGAGTCAGAGTCTCCGGCGTCAGCATCAGTTCTCTTGGCGCACACATCGCAGAACTGGGAACCAGGGGCAATGTCGGAATGACATCGAGGGCATTTGGCTAGCACGGATGACCTCCAACTCCTGAGTTCTTTCGGACCGCGGCTCAGGTTAGGTCGCGGATGGAAAAGACGTAACCATAGTCCGCGACGACTTGGCTTCCTAAACAAATTAGGAATCTGGATTGCTGGGCTGAACAGCCAGCCCAGCTTGAAACGTCTGCCTTCGTTTCGCAAATGTCTTGAATGACTGAAGCGTCAAGAGGGTCCAGGGCATGACCGGGCGCGCGGCCGACGCTGATCCAAGGTTCACTCGCCGGGATACTCACAGGCAGAGGTTCCTTTCTTGCTCGCCCCCAAGACGAATCGTAGGTTTGTCATTGCGAGAAGTCAACGAAGCACCGGAGGTTGTGACGCCTCACTCAGCATTTCGATTGGAGCCGCCGCGCGAGAACTAATGGGATGGTCCCGGATGATCGTCCAACCGGAACTTGGGAACTCCGAGCGGGAATGCTACTCGGTGTCCGGGCAACTTCCGACTCGGCGGCGTTGTCCGTTAGATCGAGTTCAAACTATCACTCCTAATTTGTACTTCTCTTCCGAACCCTAGAAACTGGTATGTACGTGCCGCCCGGCTCTTCACGAAACAGCTGGCCATCCTGGAATACATAACTTCCTGAGTCCTCAAGGTCGAAGTAGACGGTCCATGATTGCTCCGCCGTGTCCTCCAAAATGGCCATGTTGGCGCGCATGAGAGCGTCTTCAACATGACGAACGGCAAGCGTCTGGTTGGGACCAGTGGGCGTTGTGCTTCGGATTTCACGAGCGAGCAGCCGTGCACAATTGCGCAGCGAATTCATGCGGTGCTTCTGCGCTGGCGTGGGTGTGTGGTGCGAACGACTTCTTCCGGTCGAATTGTAGCATTGCATTTTGCGAATCCCCTTACCTTCAGGGTCTGATAGTCCGGAGGACGCCGCGTAGAAGGACGGCTACTGGATTCGCCTACCGTTCCAAGACTTGGCGGAGGGAGCGGCGGAATAATCACCCATTTAATCCTCCTGCCCAAACAACGCCGATTCCAGCGCAGTGGCTACCGATTGCTCAGCGGCCAACTCTTCGAGAGATACGTGACAGTGCGGACACTGCCGGGTAGCGACAATGCGGGTAATTTCTACTTCCGTAACGCCGATAGCACGATGGCTTTCCGGACCGTCCATTCGAAGCTCGGTTCGCCATCCGCATTCTGCCCCAGAAGAGCGGGGCGAAGGAATTTGCGGAAGTTGTCGTTCCACAGGGCATCCACTTGGCCTTGGCGGATCAGGTCGAGGGGCAGGTTCAGTTCTTCACCCACCGATAGGAATCGTGCATCGGCATCATTCTGAGCAATGCCTTGCGCTTGGCCGCGTGCCCTGAACGCATTGCGTGCCCCGCTGGTAAAAGCGCCAACGAAATCCCAGTTCGCGACCGTTTCCACGCTGTCCAGTCGCAGCCCGTCCATATGAAAATCCAGCATCCAACGCACCACATACGTGTACATGAACGCGCGTGCCGGTGCGTGGTCGTGAACCGTGCCATCGGTGGGATCATAGGTGTGGCACTGCCGGACATAGCGGAAAAGCTTGCTGCCCCAATCATGGCGAACTTCATTGGGCCGCGAAGACCACGCGTCGGGATCGTTCGGAGGATGGCTGGGATCGAATTGAATATGGAACTCGTCGAACGAGATGTGTTGGTAGGGCCCTTCGCGAGCGAATCCCAACACCACATCGTCAAAGAAACGAATCCCGTGACGATGAAACGCCCCCACCAAGCGTCGCAAGTCGGCGTTAGCTGTCGGCCAGGTGTAGCCTTCTGGAATCCCAAGCTCAAAATCTGGGGCAAGGAAATGCGAAGTCCCGTAACCCCATTGGCGCGAAAAGATCCTATCCGCCGGTGGCAAAAGCTCGACCGCGTTGATGCCCAGGTTCAGTAAATAGGTATTGCCGCGCGCAGTGACTCCCAAGTCGGAGAAGTTTGCTCCCTCCGCATCACTTTCCACCAGCGCTTGAATGTCGCGGAAAGTCCCCACGCCGCGCTCGATGCCGCCTCCACGCGGCTGCCGAGTCCAAGCCTCGGGCAGTTCGTAGATGACCATTTGGTTGTTCGTTGGAAGAGATTTCATGGCGTCTGCTTCCGGGTTTGTGACTGGACTGCCGTCCGGATCGCAAGGCACAAGCTTTCCTTGAGAAAACATCACGACTGCGGACGGCTGGTTCTCGGCGCACAGGCGCCAGTCCGTCGTAAGAGCCATCGGATCACAAACGAGGATCCGCGGGTTGGCCTGGCAGGGTGTCGTCCACCTCAAACCAGTAGTGGTAGACCTGACCATCGCGGAGGCTGCAATCCGTTGCGGCAATCGACCCAGAGGCCGGAGACTCCGTCAACCGCTTTCAAATCGAACCGCTGCTTGTTTGTGAGCGTAGGTGGAGCGCCTTCTTGAAACTTGCCGAGGACCAGGGTAGGCCCCGCGGTCGGTTGATGTGGTGACCACAGGACGAAACTGCTGGTTCTTTGATCAAGCAGATTATTTGACATCGGTTACCCGATCTTAACTTTCTAGCAGCGTCGCAATGCCCTGCAGACTAAGTGTGCGCGTAGCCCGCTGATCTGACCATTTTCTTCGGCTGCGGAGGTTCACCCGTTCTATCCCGGCACCACAATTTAAGATGTTGCTTGAGCTGGACACTCGCAAGATACTTTTGCTGCCAGGCCGGGTCATCGTCCGAGTGACTCCAAGGTTTCTTCCCGGCATTGAATTGATCCTGGAGGTAGGCGCGCCAGCGGTAGTGCTCGTAGGTGGACATGCAGGCAACCGCATAGGCTTCGGCAAGCTGTCGATTGCCTTCGATGACCACGTAGTTTTCGTCATTGTTCAGGCTGGCCGACTTGGAGAAATTGTGGGAACCGGTGACGACCTTGCAGTTCTCGGTCCCCGGGTCGATGACGATCATCTTGGCGTGGGTGATGGCGTGGCCGATGCCGGGATTGGTGTTGGGATAGAGGAATTGCGCGCGAGTGACTTCCTTGATCCAAGAGGCGAAATCCTGAGCCACACCCTGCGGCTGAATGAGCTCCGTTTTGTATTCCTTGGACTTGGTGTCTACCCCGGAAAGAGAGAAACTCTCTTCCGCTGAGGAAGCGAGAGTGCTGACGACGCCACGTACATAGAGGCCCTTCTTGCCCTGCTGGAGGATGGTCTCGAGGGGCTCCTCGCCCGGCTCGAACATAACGTAGAGCACCATTTCCTTGGCGCTATTGACGACATCCGTTAGGGCCACGATATCGCGAGCCCAGGGCTTGCCAGCGGCGGGCTTGGCGACACGTGTGAACCAGATAGAAGTACCGTTGCCGGGCTGGTAAGGAGAGGCGTTATTGGCGGTCATGAGCGCGGGAGTGAAGTCATTGTGGGCAGCTTCGAGAGCGAGCCAATGCTGGTAGTAGACGTCGGCGATCTTTTTGTCGTCGAACAGGATGCCGTTGTTGAGCTGAGTGCAGAGGCCAGTGGTGGACCAATTAGTGCTGCCGCTCCAGGCCTTGAGCGCTTTGTGCCGGCTGTCGTCGTAGAGGATAGCGAACTTGTTGTGGCCCAGGCCCTTGGAAGCCAGCATACGGCGGCTGAGATCGATGGCGTCACCCAACTCGGTGGCTGCTTTGCTGTTCCCATCGCCGCTTTTGTCCGAGCCGTTGGAGAGGAGCACATGAGCGCGGCTGCCGAGTTTTTTCAGGCGGTCGATAAGTTCTTCGTCATCCAGCTCGTAGAGTGCGGCGTAGAGGGAAAATGAGAAGTTATCGATGGCCTCGTCAACGAGTTTGAGGAGGGCGAGGCGCAATTCGCCGGAGAGGAACCGGCGCAGAGGTTCCTGCAAATCCTGGACGTGTTGCTTGATCTGCCGGGGGGTCCAGTTGTTCATGCGGGCGATTCTTGCGACGTATTGAGACATGACGCTGCCGCGGTTGAAGAAGGCGGAGACGCCGTTCGGACAGAGAGCCGTCACCGGGATGGGGTCGGTCCAATCGGTGGTAAGAATCGGCTGGAGTTGGGTGGTTCCGGCAATACCGCCAGGGGGCAACTTCATGGGGGAGATACGGTAGCGAACCGTCTGACCGCTGTTGGCGCCATGATCGGTCCAGTCGTAGCGCTGAAAAGGCCAGATATTGCAGGGCTGAGACTGTTCATTCTGATCTTGTGGCGGAGTATCGGTGAAGCCGACACGGTTGCGGAGAATTTCCGTGGTGTCCCGGTCGGGCCAGTTGCCGTACTGATCCTGGCGCTGCCGTTCGATCATGAAACCTAAATTGCCGGGGATGGGTTTCTCGGGCTGACCATTGTCGAACGTGCGCCAGCAGAGAAATACGTCATCACAATCGCGATATGCACTGAGTAGCACGGAGTACTGCCCTTGGGAACCAGTCGCTTGAGTAATCACGAGGCACCTCTCAGTCAAACCAGGCAGGAACTGCATTCGAAGGAAGGGTCAAAGGGAACTGAAGCCACTATAACCCTACTAAAGCAGACGTGTAAATACCGAAGTTGGTATTAGCGATCAGTAGACCTCTTCCATTTGCATACCAATGCTCTACCGCCCGATTGGCCGCCTCAAAAGAAAAATGGCCGGGATGAGCGCTTAGGCTCAGGAATCAGTTATCGGGTGCTATCAGTTTGGGAACGCTGGCACTCGTCGGAGGCAGAGCTCCATTACCATGTCGCCTAGGGGTGCAAGTCGCTAGGCACAACGGCGCAGAGCGAAACGCGGCACGGGTAGCGCTCAACACAAGAAGAATGGTAGGCCCGTGCGGACTCGAACCGCAGACCTCGTCCGTGTCATGGTACCACCGATGCGAAAGAAAACAACTTAGAGAGTATCGAACACCATCTCCACAAGCGTTATACCGTTATCACAGGTAAGAATCACAGGTAGAAAATGCAGGTTCCATGTTGCGGACCGCAAATAGCCCGTCGCGTTGCAACGTTCGCGTGAATGTCGATGCCGTTCAATTGACCTCGCCCAACTCCCCAGATATAGCGGAAAACGAAACCCTTCTCATTGCCAAAAATCACTTGGAAGGCAGAGTGTAGGTGAGATCATAATCGACGTAATATTGAGCACCGGCACCTGGCGTGGACGCAAGGCGCTTGCCGGTAAACGATCCGCCCCCTTGGATTCCTTCGAACCGGCCAGTCCCCTTGCTGAATTCACACGTGGCCTCCCACCTGCTGGTCTTCGCGTTTGCCTCGGGTGTTGCGGTGCCTTGATACCTTATGCATAAGGTGGACCCGTCCTCAAAAGTGGCCACGTTATATCCATGGATCTTGCCACTCCCTTTGATGTAGTCAAACATGTCCTTGGTCGAGGTGGTGGCAACACTGCCGTCATCACAGGACCACACGCCTGGGAATTCTCCCACGCCGATGATGTGGCCGGGCACGTCGTCGACCTCAATGACGTTCACCTTGGCCGTATATCCGGTCTCCCGGCATTTCATTGTATAGGTCTGTTTTGTAAGCATCGTCGTTTCCTCCTTTTTGATTTTTCCTAAAAACGAAAACAACAAGCCAAAACGATCTTAACTGAATCAAACCCCTTCTCTGAGAAGAGTGCCGGTCGAGAGGGTGCTCCGAGACCATATCCATGAAGACGGCGGGCCGCTGATTTCGAGCCACTCGGAGGAAGAGCAGCGCTCCTTCGACACCACCTGCCGTCGACTCCATCGCTTCCTAGCTCAATCAAATCGCTGAGCCTGCCAGTTACCCACAGATTCCGCGGACGAGGGTGAATTGAGAGTAGCTGCGAAACGGGCGGAAGGTGGTTGCCCCTCACCTAGCTCATGGTCAACTTTTCGAGAAATGGCTGCCAGCAGGACGAGAGCGCCATCTCCGGGACGATATGGCCTGCCCTATCCCTTGCCACCAGAAAAACGAGGACAGTCCGTCTCCGGGACGAGGAACCGCTCTGAAGCAATGTAGGCCCGCCTAGCACATTTCCACAGTGTCAACCTACCACCCATAGGAAAGAAAACAACTTAGACCGTATCGAACATCCTCTCTACAATCCTTATACCGGTTTCACAGGTAAGAATCACAGGTAGGAGATGCAGGTACGATTTCCTTTGCCAGCAAATTGCGCGCCTGTTCCACGCTTGTTCGTTAAAAACCGAGACCTGCGCGCCACACGTTTCCGTGTATTGAATTGGGCGCGTGCGGTCCCAACTCCGCAAGAAACGGACTGGCCTGCAAAATTGCAACGCCATATCCGCCACCTGCCATCACCGGAACGCCCATCTGCATGGCTACACCGCGCGGAATCCGGACAGCGCTGCTGACCACTAAGGTCTCAGTGCTTCGCGTCAAACCAACGTAGAAAAGGCGGCGCTGCTCCTGCCGCTGTCGTGTCTGTTCCTCAATCGTCGCGGTGAAATCAATACTGGGCAAAATCCCTGCAACGCATGCTGCGATGACAACGAGACGGGCGGTAAGGCCCTTTGATTTGTGCAGGCTCATGATGCGGATTGATGGGCCTTGGGTCCCCGGCAGTTCAGGTTGCGTGATGTCGGTTCGCAGTTCGTCCAGTAGCTCTCGCTGCGTCTGCACGTTCGGAACAATGAGTAGCGCGGCTTGACGCACAGCAGCGGCTTCGGCATTTCCAGCCGGGAACAGGGCATCAACAAGCGCAGGGATGTCTAGAGGCATCAAGGCCGCGAGCCGTTGCTGCAACTGCTGATAGCGCGTAACCAGTGCGCCCGTGTATGGCAGGTTGAGGTTTCCTGCCACCATCGCATCAAGCCCCACACGTGGGGCGATTCCGTTCTGCGCGCAATGTTGGCGCTGCCTCGCATAAGGTAGGCGGCGGCAATCCGGCCGATTTTCACTTAACCAATATCGGAGGGCCGGACGATCTTCGGGATCAACGAGGAGGGTGAGGAGTGAGAATCCTTCCGCTGCCACTGACGTGCTCAGCGCGTCCTCAAAATAGAAACTCTGCGCAGACCACGGGCGATTGTTCTGCTGCGCGCGGGTGTTCAGTGCATCCCTGATGCCATTGCCGATCATGCGCCGATTTGCCAGCACCAGCATTTCGCCCGCTGGTATTCCGGCATGCGTGCTCAGGTACCACTCAATGTAAGCCGCGAGCGTTTCAATCTCATCCGCAACGGAGTTGTGCTGCACGATGTAAACAACGCCCTCACCGTTCTGTGGACAGGGGTTCAGGGCTTTTGGCGCAAGGCGCTGGTTGTGGTTGATAAGGGCACTCGCAATCTGTACCACCCGGCGCGGGCACCTTCGACATTCGTTCAGCAGTTCATCGTGCGTGTTCGCGTGAGTCTGAGGGTATTCCACGATGCCCTCGGGGTGCGCGTTCCGGAAACTGTAGATTGACTGGTCCTCATCCCCAATCACGGTCACAGCGCCGTTACCAGCCAACGCATCAATGAGCGCCTGATCTGCGCGGTTTAGATCCTGATATGCATCCACAAGCACATGATCAAAGCGTGGGATGTCCGGGTGGGCGGGATTTTGCGTGACGAAATCGAGTGCTAGTGGCACGACCTCACCAACGAGCATTGCTCGGTGAAAAACCAGCCAATCCCGCAACGCGTGACTGAACGCCTGCTCTACGGGGTCATTGGGGAATCCGGGTTGCTGGTGCTGCAAGCGCGCCCAGTACGCCTCGAACGCCTCTATCAGCTTTTCCATGGCCCGCTTCCCACCGAACTGGTCTTGCAGGTCGCATACCAAGGTATTGCGTTCATAGTCCATCAGAGGACGGGCGGTGCGGCCCAATGCCTGAAAAACCGCGTTTCTGCTCAACAATCCAAAAGACAGCGAATGCAATGTCTTTGCTGCAACGAGGTCCGCGCCGGGTACACCCAACGCGGCGAGCTTTTCAACAAGCTCGTTGGCCGCAGTGCGTGTGAAAGTGACTGCAAGGATTCGGTTCGGCTGTGCCCCCTGTTCAAGCAGGCGAGCTGCACGGCGCATCAGCGCAAACGTTTTGCCCGTGCCCGGCCCCGCGAGCACGCGCAAGGGCGTTCCGGGATAGGCAGCGATGTTGAGATGCGTACCTTGAAGTCCCGTATTCCACAGCATGAACTCATTCTCGCACGCAACCGCTGACTATCAAGTATGGCGCGAGTTATCACTTCGGATTAGCGCCTCGCGGCCCTCCGCGAAAATGGCCGCGAGGAGCGTGAGAGAGCCTCCTACACCAATTTACAGGTGAAGAATTACAGGTGAAGTTTCTAGCGGATTCCGAAGAAAACTCTCTAAGGTATTGAAAACGATGGCTGGCACGCTCCTCGCACAGCCGCGGGCGCCCTACCGCAGGCTGAAAGACCGAAGTGTCGTGCGGCCCTTCCCGTACGCCACCTCGGTGCCGAACTCGGCAGTCGCGAGGAAGTCACTCGGCTGCGCCAGCCCGTTAGCAATCAGGGCTTCCATCAGGGGACCCAGTTCGAGGGTGCCCTTGCTGCGAGGTTCGGTGTCGACCAGGCAGAGCGTCTTCCACGGCTTGTCCGGCTGCTCCGCGGGCGTCTCGAAGATGGCCTCGTAGGTGCGCCCGCCGATCTTCAACGTCATGTGGCGGCCTTTGTATGTGTTCGTCACGCCATGATTCATGGTCCAGATCGTCAGGTTGCTCACGATGTCCTTCGTGGTCGGATGGTCGGAGCGGGTGATTCAGAAGTCGAAACTCCCGAGCCAGAGCCCGCTGGCGACGGTGGAGAAGTCGAAATCGATCGTCATGCGCGTTTCGGCAAGCCGACGGGGCAGCTGGTCTCCTGCACTCAAGCCGGCCGCTCCAGCGGGCCCGCCGACATCACTCCACGGTGATCGACCCACAAGCACCTCGGGGTAATTCTTTAAGGAAGGTCCTCCGCTCTCGGGCCAATCCCATTCCCAGCCTGCATCGTCCGTACCACGAAAGATGGACTGCCGGTAGTTCGTGATGTCGCCTTTGCCATAGACATTGTTGTAGAGCACGGCTCCGGGAATTGGGAGTAGGGCGGAATCTTGCGTGCGCACTTCGAGCGGTGATGAGGGGATGCTGGCCTGATCAGTCCCCAATCGGAAGCCCATGATGCTTTGCTTTGTCAGAGATATTTCCTCGAAGACCGCGGACGTTCCTTCGCCGAGTGGGGACTGGGTGCTGATCCCCACCCAGATCGACGCAGGGTAGTCATTCTTGAAGAGGCGAATCAACTGCCAGCTCTTGTTGTCGAGCGAGTAGTAGAACCCGATGGTCTTCGTGTCCGAAGAGATCTTCATATAGACACTCTTCGCCTCGATGACGTCGTGATTGTTGTCGTCAGAGGTTCCGATGGTGCGAACGCTGACCATCCTGGTTTTGTTGCGTTCATCCATTTCCATGGCCATCTTCAGCCAGAGGTCCTCTTTCACGTAGATGTAGAGCGTTCCGGCTTCATACGTCTTCAGAAACGTCGGTGTGACCTTGGCCGTGAGGGTGAAAGGCTGCTTGTTGTCAACCTCGGTCAGCAGAAGTGGCGCGGTGTTGTTGGACAGCTTCCCGTCCGGGTCACGGAAATTGTCCCGCCTCGCTTCACTCGCAAGAGTCAGCCTGCCATCCTCAACCTTGGCATGAGCGGCGGCTCCGTTGAGCGAGCGAGTAAAGGTGATTCCAGGCAACGTGATGCGGCACTCTTCAGTTTTCATGTTCTCGGGAGACGCTTGGCGGGCGGTGAAGGACAGCAGCAGGAGCGACAGTGCGGAGAGCTGTTTCTTCATGGTTCGCGGCTTCCTTTCTGGACAGAGAGTCAACGACGGTTCCTCAGGGCACAGACCGGGCACGCTGAGATCGAGGAGCGCCCAGGTCAATATTACCAGCGCGACCCTACGCTTGCAGACCCAATCCCACCAATTTACAGGTGAAGAATTACAGGTGAAGTTTCTCTGGGATTCCGAAGAAAACTCTCTAAAGTATTGAAAACGATGGTAGGCCCGTGGGGACTCGAACCCCAGACCTCTACCGTGTCAAAGCTACTTTATTATGCACGGCCAACAACTTGGAGGGCGCTGGGGGCGGCCTAAGTACGTGTAAGTACGCCTAAGCCGAAGCTCTTACAGGTGAAATTACAGGTGAAGAATTTTGTCACCGTAACAGGGCTTTACGCACACTTTTTTGGGAGGGTCGAGCTTCTGTCCGTTATTGGCGCAGGGCCTCACGAAGCAAGTGGACCGAACAAATCATTGGGGGGATTGACAACGTTTTTCCGACATAGACCCAAAGTTCTGATGCGGCGTCCACTAGAACCACCCGCTCTGCCGCTCAGAGGCCGAGAGAAGCACCATCATCGTTGACGGGACCGGTAACCACTGGATGTGAGGCGCGGCGGAGAGAAGAGGGATAGGACGCCGGGTATGCAACCAATGAGGACGGACACTTGGTCTGCTTGCACATTTACACTGGAAAGCAGATCAGGCATGGAATTTATCTTGAGGGTGGCAAACTGAAGTACGATGGCAGTGAGGATTGGGAAAAGTTCTGGGGGCCGCTCGAAACAGCGCTGATTAAGGGGTTGGAATGCCAAGGCGTTTTAACGCAAATGTGAAGCCACGGGCTCCGCAAGCTGGATTGGCTATTTGTGCAGGATAATCCCACATGCTTCTGCGACTTCCGTCGCATCCGGCATGTCGAACTGCATCACGACCTCGCCGCCAAGAAATTCAGGCAAGCCAATAACGATCTTGCGAACCTGTGAAGTTGTATTCTCTTTATGGTAGACATGGTGCCCGTAGAGTAGATTGGCGAGCACATCGTATCCGCTCCCGCACAAGGCACAAGTGGGGTGAGCAAAAAAGACGGCTGAGAAATCAGTGCTGTGCCCCCACTGTTCAGATTGTAACTTTCCGTCATCCAACCTGAACTGGACAGACACGAAACTGTTTCCATTTTCTGACACGCTGGAATCCGTGACTCCACCTACGAGAATGTATCCGTTTGTGAACTTTCCGTTTGTGTGTCCGTGGTTGCTTTTATTGTCTCTACCAGGGATGCAGCGAACGATCATGATTGGGTTTTCATTAGGGGCTTTCTTCGGTGCTGTGAGGAACTTCCCGGCCAACGAGAACTGCGAATACTTTGTTCCCCGAAGCGGGTCGGTCTTCTCTTCTCGATGCCAGGAGTCTGTGGAAGTTTGGGCTGCTGCCACCGGGGCTGTTGTTGGTTCCTGTCCGGAAACGGGATGAGCGTTCTGTGCCTCGACAACAGGGGAGGAGCCAAAGAAGGCAGTGGTTAGCAGGATGATGACGAAGGCAAGAATTCTCAGCTTCCGCGTAGTCGCGTTAAGTGATTCCAATTGACAACTCGCTGTAGAGGATCGTTTGGAGCGACCGTTCCCAGGATACTAGCACGAATTCTCTTTCGACTGCGAAAATGCCACCGTTGGCACCTACTTAAATCCCCAGACAGGCCGTCCTCACCCAGCTACAATCACGAGTTGACCATGCAAGGAGGCCTACCTCTCAATGGAGCTAAAGAATTTGGACCTCAGCCTCTTATACAGAATTCTCTCCCGCGTCGGGGAGTTTCGGGAAGAACACCCCTCTTTGTTGCAGACAGTGGATCTTCTTGACTTAGTTCCCGATGTAGCCAAGGAACACGGAGAACAGCAGGCACTCTTCTATCTCGAACGCCACGTCATCCATTTGCAGGAGCGGGGGTATCTGCGATCTTCGACCGCCCGGCTTCCTGGTAGCGGTCTCAGGGTGCTTCAACTCTCCAGTCAAGGCGAGATGTTTGTGCAGCCTGAGCTGGCCGAGTTCGGTCGTGAGCCAATGCTGCCGCAAGTAATGAGGTCCCTCGAACACAACATTCAAGTACTGACTTACTCTGAGGCAGAAAAGGAAAGCATGTTCTACAGACTCCGGGAGGCCATGGCGAGCCAGGCTCCTGATGTCATCGCCAAGGTCATCACCGAAGTTGGCGTGGCTATCATCAAGGCCCAGATGTAATGGGGCCAGAGGTAGAACGGTACGGTTTTGGGGGATATCTTCACAAAGAACTAAGTCGAACGCTGGCGACGCGCTTAGAGAAGACTACCAACTGAGCGATTGACTAAGAGGAGCGAGCAAGCCTCAACCCGTCACCCTCGTTGGGTAGTGTCCTAATTTGACTTTTTCAGCTTCCGAGGGCGGTATTGCATGTGCTCCAAATCCAGTCCGAAACAGTCTGCGTGGTAAAGTATCCCGGTCATGAAAAACATTCTCATTACTGTAGTGCTTGCCATAACAACGCTCGGCAGCGGGATTCCCGATCAACATAAATCAACCAGCACGCCAAAACAGGGAGTCACGGGCCAACAAAGTGGTACTGGGGCTCAACAGCCCGGCCATGCCCAAAATGCACAAGAACCTGCCCAAAACGTTACGATCGTCGAAAATCAGTCCGACGCACCAGAACACAAGAGCGGCGCGCAGCAGGAGAGCCAAGATATAAAAATACAACTGCGGATGCTCAATGTAACTTGGGTTCTTGCAGGAGCTGGTGTTCTCCAATTCTTGGTCTTGGTTTTTACTTTCTGGGTGATGCGTGACACTGCCAGAAGGCAATTGCGAGCCTATGTTTGCGTCTCTAAAGCCCTTTTGAAACTCGAACCGTCTGATAGTCCAGAGGCTCAAGTTTATTTTAGTAATGGCGGCCAAACTCCTGCTTATAATGTGCGTCAATGGATTCACATATGGATCGAAAAATGGCCACTTGAAGTTGAGCTTCCAACCCCCTCCGAGGATTTTCAAATAGCCACAAGCATCTTGCCCGCCGCAAGTGAAAACAAAATGCTTTTGCAGAAAAAACCGCCCGTGTCGCCTCAGTCTGTGCATTTGATTGGTACCAAGATTGGTACGGTCTATGTTTATGGGGAAATCCGCTATAGAGATGCTTTCGGAAAAGAGAGGTACACAAAATACCGCCTGATGTATGGCGGGGCGGATGGAGGACGCAAGGGGCTGGACGCAAAAGGTGTTCCTATCGGCTATCTTCAGCCCGAGATAGAAGGCAATGAGGCAAATTAACGTCAGAATCCAAATGAGGACACTACCCCTCGTTGGCATCAATTGCTAATACGTTATCGCTCTGCTAACCTCAAGCAACTACTGTCCGCGAGTCACACCGCCGTGCGAAACATCTGGGCTGCAAACATCACGATCTTGGCAATTTGTCTGGGTTCCTCCTCTGTCGTCCAGGCACAGAGTAGTCATCCTGCTGCTTGCCACGTTGCCCCATCCATTTCGCACCCGCCGAGCGATATTCCAGTTGTGGAAAAGGTGGTGGCTTCCCTGGGAGACCCAAACGTATTGGCGTCTCTGCGAGGCATTCGGTATACGACAACGATTTCCGTTGGCGCGATCAAACTGAATACCGCGTTAACCCGAATCTATCCCAATCACTTGATCATCGTGACTAGCGGGGCCGGAGTTCCCGAAACCCGTATAGAAGCTTCCCCGAACGGCGCATATAGACAGACCTCAGGCGGCCCGAAGACACAATTTCCAGATGATATGGCTGCCGAACTCTTGAAGACTGTTCAGTACGATCGTTTCTATGTTGGGCAAAACATGGGCAGCATCAAGGTGAAAGTCACCGACGCTGGCACCGAAAAGATCGCGGATATAGAGGCCACAATGCTGCGTCTTGATATCGCGGGGTCGAATGCCGTCTGGTACGTGAACCCGCTGGACGGAACAGTGCTGCGCACAGTTGCAAGGGTCCCATCTGCTACTGGAATGATTGACCAAGCCGTTGACTATTCTGATTGGCGAGTCTGCGATGGCCTTACTATTCCTTTTCAACGTACCACTACACAGGGATCACAAATCACCCAAGAAACGGTGCTGACCGTCGAATTCAATCCGGACGTTTCCGGCCCAGAACCAGCGACTTCTGACTCTTCAGCCGCTGTAACGAGTAAAACGCTAACGCACGCCACGAACTTGCTTTCTGACGACGAAGTGCAGCAGGCCATAAGCGGCAAACAGAGTGACCGTTGGGTGACGATTGAGGACATGGGTTTAATGGCAGCGCAAGGAAACCAGGTGCCCAAGATAAGTCTATTCATGCCCGAGGCGGTTCTCGCAATCCGCGCTGAAGCGGCCAAGAAACAATTCATTCAATACGAGCCGACAGAAGAAGACAAGCGGCGATCATTGATGATCGTAGCCCAAGGCTATGCTGGTAAAACCATCGCAGAAGGCTGTACTTCGATCACGCGTGTTGTACTTCTCTCCGATCCCTCCGGTGGCGTCGTTCAGGAGGCATACCTATCTGAACCTCTGGGAGAACTCTGGCGAAACAATTTCGGCGCTACAAATGACTGCCAAGCCTTGCGGACCAAGTTTTCGTTAGATGATGTTCAGAAAGTCAGAGCGGCAGCCTCCAACAGTGAGTTTTTTGTCGCTGTTTTTTCAGGAACCGTTAACACGAAAACGTACAAGATCAAAAAGAAACATCAGTCCAAGTTGGGTTTAGAGTGAGCATGGAAGATCAACCAAAATCCGTATGACTTCCGCACAGAGCAAGACCAACCCAACGTGGACGCTGGCGCACCTGATGCTTCTGAACAAGTACGTCCGTGGACGACAAGTCGATCTGGGTGGAAACGCTCATTGGGACCAACACTGGCTAGTGGCGCTGCGTGAGTCCATCCAGGACACTACCAAGCGCTTCGTCGAGTCCGGCCTGCTCGAAGAATGCCCTCTCTTGGATCGAGTCACTTGTAAGTTCAATCAGATTGCACTGAAACAGATGCTGCGTGAGCGGGGGCTTAAAGTCTCAGGTCGCAAAGACGAGTTAGCCAATCGTCTCGTCGCAACAGACCGCGACGGCATGCTGGAAGCCACACGCGAATACGTGATGATGCGATGCACAGAAAAGGGCCTGCAACTCGCGAAAGAATTCTCAGCACGAACTGAAGAGATGCAACAGACTGCCTTGCAAGCCTTACGACGCAAAGACTTGGAAACGGCAGTTCGATGTGTGTGTCAGTATCAAGATGAACTAGGGTTTCCCGAAGATCCGACCTTCCCCACAAGGCCCGACATCGCAGCCTTGCGGAGGATATTTTCAGCCAAGCCAAAGATTCTCTGCCCAGTCGGTGATGAAGTTCTCGACACTCTGCGAGTTGCCGCAGGAATGGCGTTCCTCGGCATAAAAGGACAATGGATCTCTGACGATCTCGAAATTAGTCCCACGCTGGACGGAGTGTCGGCAGTCGGGATGATTATTTCCAAAGTTCAAAGTGACAGAAATCTTGAAGGCTACAAGCAGGGTGGGGTCACCCAAGTAAAGGTCATTGGGTCGGCCGACGGACCTTGTACACGCTGTGAGGCGATCCAAAGCAAAACCTGGAAGCTAATAAGTGTTCCAGAGTTGCCCTATGAGCATTGCACCTCGGAGGGCGGGTGCCGCTGCTGTTACATCGCCGTCTTGGATTGATGATAGGGTTTTAGTAGATCGTGGTACGAGAACTTCTCTCTTCGGTGGTTGTTCCATGCTCTACGCCTGCGGTCCTAGAAAGTTCAACGAATCATCGGCGCAGCAATCTTCGCAATAACTGCAGTCGGCATGAGTAGGGCGGCAGTTGCAGGCGGCGCACAGTTTCTGTTCCTCTTTCGTCGGCTCTTCGCAAACGGCCCGGTGCGTTGCTTCGACCTCTTTCCAGTCATCATCTAGACTATGGATGAGATTTATCTCGCGCTGGTGTTCTGGGCAGTACGGATCACCCGGCTTGCCGCATAAATGCTCGGGAATGATGCGGGAGGCGAGATAAAGCCATTGGCAGGGCATGAAGCTTTTCTACTGGGAGAGTCTCTGCCCCGGCTATACTTGGTGTTGCTCAACCTCAATAAGTGGCCGAAACCAATCCTGTAATTCCTTTAGGGTTTCGAACCGTGGCACCGCGTTTCCCTCAATGAACTTCCCCTCGATGTACCGCTTCAGGAAAGTCTCTATCGAGCGACGCGGATGATTAAGCATCAATGATTGGTCGATGTCGGGGTAAACCTTGTAGTGACCGCCGAAAATGAACGGCTCCCAGTTAGCGTACAGTTCTTCTTTGGGTCGGATGTCGATCAGTTCGGTTGCCTCGAATTGTCGTTTCTCTTTCTCTCCCCAAGCCTCTAACATAATTTCTTTTGCATCTTGGTCCGAAGCTGGGGCCGAATAACCGAAAATCGTTAGGGTAAGTGACTCCTTAAGGGCCACGCGAACTACTTCCCATGCTTTCTTGATGGCGGGATCTGATGAGTAGTCTTTAATTGCAACTGGAAACAGGAGCTTGTCGCGCACTAATGGTTTTCCGCACCGGAGACACGGTTGTCCTGCCACTCCTTGAAAGGTGTCTTGTTCGCAGTATCCGTGAGCAACGTTGCCGTGAAGAAATAATGGGGTGGGAAGGCTATCAGTTATGTAACCATTCCTCTTAAGTGCCTGAATTAAAAATGGGTCCCAATTGAAGGTTGCAATGACATCCTTTCGTCTTAGAGAGAGTACGATCAAGTCGTAAAGAGTTGGTGTCTCTGGCAGGCGAAGTTCAGAAAAATAATTGGCCACTGCTTCCTCAAGCTCCTTTTGCAAAGGCTGATGCTCAGGCTTTTCCGAGAGAAGCGAGTAAATTTCCTCAAAATTCTTTCCGTGCCAATCAATTCCACTTTTCTCAAGGACAGGTGCAACAGGAACAATTTCCGCGAAATCAGCCATGAGAGGGAGCCTGCGGCCTTGAAGTTCACCTGCCGGGAATGCGGCCCGACTTGCACCAGCTCCTAGAATCACCAGATGGGGGCGCACAAGTTGATAGTCCGCGATCTCCTCGGCAGTGGTAACTAGATTTTTGTTGGTCATTGGTAATCCTGCAGCCTTTTCGGCCAAACATGTCGGCGTATGCAGATTAATCTACGCGGGAGAGTTGTTCCAGGGTTACAGTCGGAGTGAGTCAGCAACGTGAGCATCCCTGGATTGTCAGTGCAAAGTGCTTGCCAGCAGGATTGGCCGATTTCTACTCGGGGACGCTTTTCCATCTGGGCCAACCTATCGTCCTCTCTGTGGTGCGGTCAATTCCGTTTAGGCCGATATCCCCACCCGGCGCAGAAGCTGCCTTCTCCAACAGCGTAGTGCCGCCGTCAGCCAAGCTAGGGAGTGGCGTAGCAGGGGATGGTGCTTCCTAGGCGAGAATCCGGCGCTCCAACTTTCACTTCCCGATGGGGAGTTCCAAAGCACTGGGGCGCGCGGCATCGTGCAACAACTGAATGTGCACGGTCATCGTGTCAAGGAGCAGAATCATTTACATAAGTTAGGTCCGTTCCGTGTCCGCTCTGATAGACGCTTCTTCAAGCTGCTGGAGTGCTCCCCCCAACCTTATCTTAGCCAGTAGCATGTCTAGCATCAGGGACTTCAGGGACTCGTGGAGGGCCTCGGGACAATACGTTTCTGCCGCCACCACGACGTCGCGAACGCGCTGCACGGCAGTGTAGATATCGTCTAGCGCTACGTGGGCTTCAAGTTGTCCGTTCATCTCGTGCTCCCTTCCTTTCCATCAACCTGCCCGACTTTCGAAAAGTGCAGCCAGATCATCCTGTTCCCTTGCACTTTTGGCATCTGCCCGTGCCATTACACCCGAGCGGAAATCTGACGATTTTCGCCCTACGAATGGCCCGCCCGTAAACCCTTCGAATTCATAGCGTACCCAAGGGCATTAGCGGTGGGGTTTTTAGCTCGCTTGCTGGAGCCGCGTCCTGACCGTTCCGTAACCAATTCCTAACGTCTCGGCAATCTGCCGCAGGCTGGCTCCCTCAGTCTTGAGGCGAAGCAGTTCGTCAGCGTTCACGATCCGACGTGGACGGCCCAGTTGTTTGCCACAGGCCCGCGCATTTCGTACGCCCGCACTCACCCGCTCCCGGATCAGGTCACGTTCTAGTTGAGCGACGGCGGACACAATTGTGAAAAGTGCTTGCCCCAACGGGCTGCTGGTGTCGATGTTTTCTTGGTAGCTCATGAACTGGACACCGAGCGACCGAAACTCCTCGAGTGCAAGTAAAAGGTGTTTAGTGCTTCGGGCAAAACGGTCAAAGCGCCAAACCAGGATTGAATCAAACTTCCGTTTACGTGCGTCGGCCATGAGCAGGTTGAGTTCCGGACGTGAGTCCTTAGCCCCAGACTGGCCGATGTCGATGTACTCGTGAATGATGGTGAAGCCCCGAGCGGCACAGTACGCTCGCAGGTCACGCATCTGCATGTCACAGCTTTGGTCCTTGGTGCTCACTCGGGCGTAAATCGCAGCTCGCATACTCGAATTCGTACTACTGAGGAGCACAGAAAACTAGCTATGAGAATTACCCCAATCCTAGCCATTCTTTGCGCCGCGCTCGTATTTCAGAAGGTGAGGTGTGGCTGTGGAATTAGGCGACGAATACGACGATGAACCGAGCATCCGCAACTTGATGGAGCGGCTCCGGAAATTGGGCGCGTCGCTGCGCCCCGTGGATCGACTGTACGCAGTGGCGGTGGATAGGGCATTGACTGTTCGCCTGAATGAATTGAGCGATCGCCAGATCGGCCAACTGCTTTTCGATTTCTGCTGGGCATCCTTTTACTTAGCCAGTCCTGAGCTAACCATCGTCACGCAGGCCATAGATCGGCTGCGTCGCTCAACAGGACGTGGAATTACGAATGAGGAAGCCCAAGACAGCCTGAAACAGCGGCCTGTCTGCCCAAAATGTGGAAACGAGATGTATCTGCACTACGGAATTGACGAACCTGACTTCTGGCTGTGTGACTACATGAGCTGCCAGCACAAGAGACATGTCGGCAGACGAAAGGGTCGGCAACAGATAGGCTCCACCTAAACCACCGCGCCACACCTCGACACCACACATCTTCGTACCATTACGAATTTTACCCGTAAAGGCACTGACCTATCTTTTACACTTAATTGTTCGGAGTTTCCGCAGAAGCCGGTACGGGCTCCTGCTGTGGCGTACCGGCAGGCGCGCTGACTTCTGGCCGCATGGCCAGGAACATCACGCGTCCGCCCGCCTCTTCAGAAAACTCGATGCCATTCCTTTCCAAAGTGAGTCGAATTCCTTCCACCGATCGGTCGCGCGGCACATTTCCTAATGCGCAGTTTGCTGTCAAGAGCGCATATTGCGGCGCCCCGGTTATCGGAAACAACCGGATGCGGAATACTGCGAGGCCGCCCGCCGCTGTTGGCCCAACTACCATGCGTGTTCGCATCTTTGGGCCTGCTTGCATGGCTCGCATCGCTGGGTTGCCAGCCTTTAGCGCCCCAGGAGCGAGCCCGTAGGAATCAAAGCTCACGAGCGAGGCGGCGAGCCAAACTCCGGTGTCGAGCACGGTCCCTGAAGGGGACTTGCGTGTGAATGTGCCGGCTGCGGTGACGGACTTGTCGTGTGGCGAGAAGGTTCCTGAGCCGCTCATCTCGAAAGTACTGTCGTTGGCGTCCTTGGCGACGGCGGGACACGCTTCCGCATGATCCGGGTAGCACAAAAATCCGGAAGCAAGGATCAGGATGTAATTGCTGTCATTGCTTTGCGCAATCGCCGGCCGGCTACTTACAATCAAGAGCAAGCAAACTAGTGCTGATTCGGTGACTGTGCGGATCGAAAAGAGCCTTGGCCGTAGCATATAGATCCCCCCTCGGCCCAGCGGGAACGGCCTGGGCACACGCATTCCCTTCCAGACAATCTGTCTCACACTAAACTCAAAGCGTCAGCGCAGTTTCCATGCAGCGGCGTTCTCTGGTACGTCGTCGTTGCCGTACGAGCCCACGGCAATGCCGTAATCATTCACCCTATTCGCCCAACTCCAACTGCCGCTGTGGTGCGGGCTGCGAAGAAGCTTTGGAGTAAAATCCGGATCTTTGGTGCTCCAAGCCGTCGCATAGTAGTTGCCATTGGCATCGGTGGTCCCACCGACAATGTCGCCAACATCGTTAATTCCTTCACCGTCGCCGAGTCCAGAGAGAAAGCCTCCGAGGGTGGGAAGAATGGTCACATTGAAGTGCGATCCCGAACGATCAGTCGGTTTCCAATAGGCCGGAAATTCATCCGTCCAGGAATACGGAAAGCCATCTCCGTTAAGGACATCTCCGACAATCTCACCTTCATTATTGATGTCGGATGGCCAGACGCTAGAATAGCCCTGGGCGGCGGGGATTTTCTGGATTTCCCACTCCTTGCCTCCTTCCACAGGATTCCAAACAACGCCGACTAGTGTTCCATCGGGAGCGGTAGCCACGCCGATAATCTGACCATTGTCATTCGGAACCATCGCCGCCCAGAAGTGGAAGTTGTAAAACCCTCTGGTGTCCAGCCTATGAATTTGCCAGGTCGTTTTCCACTGGCCGGAATCCCACTTCGCTTTCGGGGTCCACACGACGGGCAGCGCGTCCGCAGCCGTGCCGTTAACGAGATTGTTGCTGTCGAGGCCGTTGGAGCTCCAGCCGACGATCAAAGTCCCGGATTTGTTGGTGCCCCATGCCAGGCTGTAGGTGTAACCGGAGTAACCAATGTCCTTGAGCGTGCCGAGATCCACCTTGCCGGTCGCAGCCGTCCACACAAAAGCGTGAATAGTTTCGTTATCGGCGATTGCGGCGTGCCCCACAATCATTCCTGTGTCGGCAATCGCCATGCACATCACGTCATCCGTTCTATCCCCGCCCAAGGTACCGAGGTCGAACCACTCCCTTGCCTCCGGGCCGAAGAGCGGAACTCCGATCGGTCGGGCATAGCCGCCGGGGATGTCACCAGTTCCCACGAGGATACCCGCCTTGTTAACGCCCCATAGCTCAGCCGAGGTTCCACCCGGGTAGTGACCGAGGTCATAGAATTTTACTTCTTGAGCCCAAGTCCCTTGTGCGCCGCCGAGAAGCAGTAGCGCTACTGAAAACAGAATCGTGAATAATCTACGCATCGAGTTCCTCCTGAACGATCAAGAATATGTGGCCCAACCGCGTTGCGAGATCCGTGGCATTGGTTCTCCCCAGGTACAAGCCGCGCAGTTACACAACAACTTCGCTGCTTTGTTACGCCGCTTTAGCGGTGCGTCTTAATCCAGTACAGGATCGGCTGCCAGACCAGGTATTCGGCGTTGTACCCGGTCAGCAGATCGGCGTGGCCGAAGTCCTCGCTTTGCTGGGCGTCGGAGAGAAGTTGGACATTCAGGATCGTGACATCGTGGCTCGCGGTGAATGTAGCGGTGTAATCGGAGGAGTGAGAGAACCCGCCGGCTGCCTCAATAGCGAAGATGGGAACGGTGACTTCGTCCAGATGATCAGCGACTTTGGCATCAGGGTCGGGCTTTCCGCACTGCACTGCGCTCCCCTCGACGTCGACGAAGAGCGGGCTATAAGGGGGTTCATTGTGCACGAGCAGGTCCTCAAAAAGCCGGACATTGGTGTACCGCAAGCCGGTGGGCATCCCGGTGTTGTCAAAATAACCCCCGGCAAAGTGCCAAGGCATCGCTTCGTCTTCCGGTGCGGTCGCGATCACCAGGGCGAACTGATAGTTAGTCAGGGGCGGGCTAAAGGGCGAAGTGTCATTCGGTGAGTCGATCGCAAGCTGGCCCATCTGCGACACGGGCCGATTGTCGTAGTTGTAGGTGCCGCTCGCAATGAGCCCCCGTACATAATCCAGACCGGCGCAACCTTCGGCCTGAATAGCCGGATCCGCGTACACAAGCCCTTCATCCATGGGGATGATGGCTTTGACGTTCTGCAGTTTCCGCGGGCGCTGCGTATCGTTGGCGGCGATGGCGTAGGTAATTTGCGCGCCGTAGCTCAAGCCCGTCAGAAAGAGCGGACCCGCAGGCTCGAACGGGCCCCCGCGCACCTGGCGGGCGATGGTCAGCGCGACTTGGGCATCTGCCACGTCAGTCGTCATGCCCCAGGTTTGCATGAAGCTGAAATCGGTGGTGCTCTCAGGGACGAGGGCCCACCTGTAGTCCATTCCCCACACGTCAATATTGTTCTTCGCCAGATAGATGGCAATCGCGTGATCCCTCGCGGTGGCTTTGGAGATCAAGGGCTCGATATAGAGCGACGCGAAATAAGTGGGCTCGCCGGAGAAGAACATCACGGCCTCGGAGTGATGTGCTGGCTGATATGGATGCACCTCTTTGACGACCCGGTGAATGCGGATCTTGTCGTACTGACCCGGGCCGACACTCACGACAAATTGGTAGTGGGCGATGTCGTCTACGAGCATCTGCCGTTCCACCCGCTGAATCGTCCAGGGGTGGTTGTTTTGAGCCAGGGTTCCTTGCGCGCTGCCGAGAAGCAGCAGCGCTGCCGAGAACACAATCGCGAATAATCTATGCATAGATACACCTCCATTTGTCAGGCCAACGCTGCGTGGCCTGAATCCTGAAAACTGGCATCTTCGTTCTCCCCGGGGACCTGTCGCACAGCTGCGGGGCGAGTGTGCGCTGTGGGGACAGGTTGGGTGAGGAGCCCCATGAGCGTTTCGTCCTTGTTACCGGTCACAGTGCAGTTTCGGGGGCACGCCCTCACCCAAGCGCGCATCACCTTTTGTAGGTCACACTGCTTAAGTCTCGTGTCAACGTCAATGCACAGGGAATCGCAGCAAGGTGAAATGTTTATATAAGGCTAACTTTCTGAACAGAGACAACTTGTCCTCTAAAGTACCTTTGGAGGTTTGCCTTTTAGGGGTCTTCGTAGACTGGTAGACTTCGCGTAACGAGGGGGCAAGCACCCCCATGAGCGATAATGACGGGTGTCCCCGCCTGGCATATTTCAGTGTCTTTGAAGTTGACCTCCGCACTGGAGAACTGCGCAATCGGATGCGTTCAGGTCAGTTAGCTACCGAGCGGAATCTGGCGTGAATACCGACACTTCATGCAGTCTGTCTTCTCGTGGAGCTCGAAAAGATGCTTCATTTTGATTCGCCGCCTTCGCCGTGGCGCTGTCGCCCTGCGAGACATTTGCGCGGGCGGGGCGGCAAAGTGGGATCGCCCTCGGCCCAGACTGCAGTGGCTGTTAACATCCCAGCGAAGTTCGTTTGTGTTCACTTTGCTGCCTGTGATCCGGTCGAATTGAATGGGGACAAGCCCCGCCTGCCCCCCACTTCCCCCGGGTTCCCGGTCGGCCCCCTTCGCAGCGGTATTTATCGTGACTCCTGGGCTCACTTTTGCGGTTGCACGATCACGCTGACCTTCCAGAAAGTGGCAACGCCACTCGTCGGGTCAGTGAATTCATAATCCTTCGAGAAGATTCTGCCCGTCGCAAGTCACGGTTTAATCGTCGAGTTGGCAGGCGCACTTGTAGCGTACAAAATGAAATTACCTTGCGCTCCCCCTGTGATCGGGAACGGGGCCGCGGACCATCGCCAGGTACCTGTCACTGTCCCCGCTGTCTGGTCAACCTGCCCAGTAATTGTAATGACCCCACCTGTTTGACCTGCTTGACCTATAGTCGCGTAAATGGTCGAGCCAGACACCGTTAAGGCCTCACCCATGTAGTTAACTGTGCCGCTTGCGCTGGTGCAGGGCAGTGCAGAAGCCTCCGAAAGCGTACCCATATCGTATAAGCTGGGATTTGGGCCGGAAAGGGATACTGCTAACGTCTGTGGCCACGTCACGTTCCACACGCACGGGCTCCCGATCTCGCTTGTCTGGCCTACGGCAGTAAAGGTTCCGATGTACCCAGCATAAACAGATACCGCAGATGCGGCAAGTAAGCCATCGCAATTGGCTGATACGTTTGCAACTCCTGGCCCAACCCCTATGACGCCGCTCGTAGGATTGTGAATGGGTCCAATACCTACGACATTTAAGTTAGCGCTGTACCAATTTAGTACTGTACATGAGTGTTGGTTACCATTAGGATCTAATAAGTTTGCAGTAAGAACCTGGCCGCTTTCCCCTGTATAAAGCGAGAGCGAGTTGGGCGAAACACTAAATTTGCACATCCTGTGCAGCAGCGGCTCGTCCACTGACGGTTGAAGGCCTAATTGATCAATCCCGGTTAATAATCGCTGCATTTGAAGAGTGTATTGGCCACAAGGGTTACTCGGCAATGGTGTAGCGTATAGCGTCGCCAGGCCATTTTCCATTACTGTCGTAGCATCGTACGAACATTCCTCAGCCAGGTCGACGTAATGGAGATTCTCGGCCTCCTTGGCCAAAGCCAATAACGCGTTAACCCTATCCAGCAGGTCCCCAGGAGTTGTATATGGCTCGCTTACGATTTTAGAAGCCATCGATGCGATTTCGCTCTCGGTTGGTAATCCGCCAACTATCGGCGGCGAAAAGTGATCGATTTCCCCTTGAATGCCGTTCTGTGACGTCAGAGTGGTTTGGTTTGCAGTTGGGAGGGCATAAATTGAATTCTTTAGAGAAAACAATAAAGCCCCTGGGTTTACAAGAGGCTGGTGCAAAGTCACTGTAGCCGTAACAGGTAAACTAAAAACCAGTCCTGACGGCCCGAGAACTGCACCCGGATATATGTTCTGAGCAATCGGACTCGGTAGTGCATTCAGAAGAGCTGAGATAGTTATGGGCGTGTCTTCATCTAAGGCCAAAGGAGGAATCCGTAGGGTGAACGTGTCTCCAAAATAGTTCTGGACACTCACCGTTCCTCCGCCGATTCCAATCACTGCAGTAGCAGTGCCATCAGTGCAAGCGATCGTCCAGCTTAAAGAGGAATTCGTTAGAGGGTAGCGTCGATCTATTTGTAGAGTAAAGGTGTCAGTGCTGGTTTGGGTTGCACCCGCTGGCACATCACCGAAATGAATCGTATCGCTCGTTACAACGGTTGTTGACACTAGACTCGTTACCGTTGCTAAAACCCCCGGTGCAGTCGTCGTACCATTGTTCGTAATACTCGCCTTGTAGGTGTACGTCCACACGGTAGCACTTATTCTTGTGGAGCTCACCAGTTGATAAGTTCCGATTGCCAGTGATCCGCAGCCACTGCCAGGGCTCCCCTGGGCCCAGAGGAGTGGCGGAGAAGAAAGAACGAAAAAGAGAGCTAAAATCAGCGTTGCTATGACTGAAAAAGGGATCGACGCACGAAACCGTTTACTCATTTTACCCTCCTATTTAGGGTATTCGGAGGGTGCCGGCTTCAGGACACCTAAGATGACCCGTTGCTTCCGGAATTCTCAGCAAAAGCTCCTGAAGTTATTTTCCCGGCGACCTCTTATTTAGAAAACAGAAAAAGGATGAAGAACTCCGCTTCTTCACTTCCTTGGCCAGCGGCCGAAGCCCAAGAAACCAAAAACTCCGGACACGAGAAGTATTAAGGTTGAAGGTTCTGGTATAGGAGTAGTCGAAAGCGTGGTCGTCCCGCTACCGAGAAGATCATAACTGGTATCGTAAATTTCAAAGTATTGGGCTCCTAAAGCAGCCGTCCCTGTATAGGTAAAACTCACGCTGAACCCCCCTAAAGAATCACCCTGACCTAAGGGATTAGTTGCAAGCTCATCGTAAATCCCACCGAGGTTGGGTGCAGAAGGAAGCAAAACCGTCGTAAACCAGTTCGTGGGATCTGGATTCGCAGTTTCTGTGATGTTGGAGTAATTAAGGGCGTCCGTTGAAGATACGGAAGGGAAATAAATATCGAACACATAAAGGCCGGATGCTTCATCCGTGTTCGTGACTGTATACGTATAGGCCCAATTCCCACTCCCCAAAGCAGTCAGAGAATAGGAGATCCCATCGGCCCTAGCACTAGGGATCAGGCCCAGTACGACAACAACTGGAACAACAAACAAAATGCTTCTTCGAAGTAAGGTTATGAGACTACGTTTCAGGCAGAACATGTAATTCCTCCTTCTCCGCTGGTCTAGAAGAGTAAATCGCAGTCAAGCCCCATGCAGGCTTGAACAGAGGACTGCTGCCTCATGCCGCTCTTCGGTGAGGCGACACTTGGCTTCGAGCTTCTTCTCAAAAATTTGCGCTTCAACCTCCGCAACTTGGTCGTCAAGGGTTTTGATTTCCAATGCCAGATAGGTATTCGCAGGGTTGTTCGAAAACCGCTTGAAAAGTAGATTCCTTTTGGCTTTCAGTTCGTCCCGTTTCTGCTTCACTGCGCTGGCGGTCTCTAACAAAAGGGTTGACTCCTTAATCTTCCGGACTGGGGAATTAAATTTGGTCGTCAGAATGAAAACAGCAGCGCTGCCGAAAACAAACCGCTAAGCAATTCACTCACATAGTCCCCTCCAACGATCAACAACGTGCGGCCTAACCGCATTGCGAAATCTGTGGCTTTGGCTTTCCCAAGGTAAGAGCGCAAAACCACACGGCGAGTATGCGCGATCGGGACAGGTTGGGTGAGGGGCCCCATGAGCGTTTCGTCCTTGTCACCGGCCACAGTGCAGTTTCGGGGGCACGACCTCACCCAACGCGCATTGCCTTTTGTAGGTCACACTGCTCAAGTCTTTTGCCGACGTCAATGCACAGGGGGTAGCAGCGAGGTGAAATGTTTATATAAGGCTAACTTCCTGAACAGAGACAACTTCTCCTCTAAAATACATTTGGAAGTTTGTCTTTCAGGAGAACTCGGAGAGTGGTAGACTGCGCATAACGAGGGGGGTAAACACCCCCATGAGCGATAATGACGGCCGGTCCCGCCGCATACATTTTAGTGTCTTTGAAGTTGACCTTCGCACGGGAGAACTGCGCAAGCAGGGATTGAAGATCAAGCTTCATGGTCAGCCCTTCCAGGTCCTGGCCATGCTGCTCGAGCGCCCGGGCGAGCTGGTGACCCGCGAAGAGATCCGGGAAAAGCTCTGGCCGCAAGATACCTTCATCGATTTCGAGCACAGCGTCAACAGTTCCATCAAAAGATTGCGCGAGGCCCTGGGGGACGACGCGACGACGCCGCGCTTCATTGAGACTCTGCCGAGACACGGCTACCGCTTTATCGCCCCGGTAGAAACTCTCCCCTACAATCACATTCCAAAGGGAAATGGAGAGGCGGAGACCGCTTTTGTTTCCCAACCTCCAGCCTCGGAGACGGAACGGCTTGCAGGTCCCGGTGAGGATGCTGTAACGCCGGCGAGCTCACCCGTGAAACACGGTGATGCGGTCTCCGTCGCGGCAGGGGGTACCCGCCGCTTGCGCCTGCCAAGGCGTTGGGCTGCTGCAACAATGGTCGGCCTCACGGTCGCGCTGCTGGCCATACTGGTCGGGCTGAATGCTTTCAGCCTGCGCGACCGCTTGATCCCGCACACACCACCGTTGCCCCAAATCAAGTCCATTGCCGTGCTGCCACTGGAAAACCTCTCGCATGACCCGGAGCAGGAATACTTCGCCGACGGCATGACCGAGGAGTTGATCACCAACCTGGGGAAGATCGGCGCGTTGCGTGTGATTTCGCGAACCTCGGTAATGCGCTACAAGGGCACGAAGAAGCCGCTGCCGGAGATTGCGAAGGAACTAAATGTAGACGCACTGGTGGAAGGCACGGTGTTGCGTTCCGGCGACCGGGTACGAGTGACGGTGAACTTGCTGCACGCGAGCACGGACCGCCATTTGTGGGCCGAGACGTATGAGCGCGACTTCCGCGATGTGATTTCGTTGCAGGACGAAGTGGCGCGAGCGATAGCGGAAGAAATCAAGATCAAAGTCACGCCACAGGAACAAGCTCGTCTCTCGGTCTCGCCCGCGGTTAGTCCCGAAGCCTATCGGCTCTATTTGCAAGCCCGGTACCACTCCAACAAGAGGACGCTCCCGGAATTCGAGAAGAGTATTCAACTTTTCCAGCAGGCGATTGCACACGACCCCGGCTATGCTTCGGCATATGCAGGGCTCGCCGAAACCTATGGCCTCCTTTCCTTTTACGGTGGCGCATCGTCCAAAGAGGCCTTTCCTAAGGCTAAGGCGGCGGCGCTCAAGGCTGTGGAGCTTGACGGTTCCCTTGCTGAAGCCCATGCAGCGCTGGGTTTTGTCCTGTTTTACGGCGACTGGGATTGGGCGGCCGCGGAAAGAGAACTAAAACGTGCGGTTGAACTCAAACCCAGTTATGTCACCTCCCACCACTGGTACGCGGAGTATCTGAGCGCCATGGGACGGCATGACGAAGCAATCGCAGAGATTAAGCGTGCCCAGGAGCTAGATCCGCTCTCGCCACTCCTGTTTGCCATTGGAGAAGAGGTCTGCGTACTCGCGCGCCGTTACGACGAAGTTATTGCGCAGAGCCAAAAGGCGCTCGAACTTGATTCGAATTACGCTTTGGCACATGGAAATCTGGCAGATGGCTTCCTCGGAAAGGGAATGTATAAGGAAGCGGCTGCCGAGTACATCAAGGCGGATCAAATCTGGGGTCTGACCGATTCGTCGGGGCTGGCGTTTGGTTATGCCCTCACCGGAAAGAAAGCCGAAGCCTTGGAGATTCTGAGACGATTGAGAAAAACACCAGGCCAACCTGGACTTACCTCCATAATGGAAGCCCTCCTATGCCTCAATGGGGCGCTCTGTGACAAGCGGGAAGTGCTGGATCGGCTTGAAAAGGCCTATGAGAAACACGAGGTCTTTGCACCCTTTTGGAATGTACACCCGGCTTTCGATCCGCTTCGCTCCGAGCCCCGGTTTCAACGTATTTTGCGCCGCATGAATTTTCCGCCGTAGGTTGGGTTAAGTCCCAGTAAGTTGTGCCTAATCGGACTAGAACTTGGACAGCCGAACTACATCAGTCCTTGGCTTGGCATTCCCAGCGCGAGTACTGCTGATTCAGGACGATGTCCTTGCGGGCAATCCTCAGCGCGAGCCTTTTCCCCAACACGACCAGAGCTTCTTTACCTTCAATTTGCTCGACCACTCCGATTCCCTGACCGAACACTGCCACGCGGTCGCCCTTTTTCAGCGTGCGCTCCTGTTGGCGGCGAATGTAGTACTCCTTGCGTGTTTTGATGAGGTAATCCAGTCCCACCGGGTCGAAGCCTGAGTCGTTATTCCAAAAACGGATGCTCTCGTGATCGCCAAGTAGGAAAATGTCGGCACCAAAAGCAATCAGCGTTTTCAGCCGGGCATCTATTTCTGCGAGCTTGAACGGGAATGCATTGGGCGGCAGAAACAAACTCTTCGGATAGGCGAACTGCGCACGCCACCCCAGTTTGTGTTCCACCACTGTTCCCCACAGATAGACTTCGCCGTGGATACCGCGCTGCTCGTAGCCGAACTGGCGCAGGTGCTCAAGGTTCCTGGCCGCGTACACGCCGCAAGTGCAGTCCGCGTACGGGGGTTCGTGAGCAGCAGCCCGGCATCCCGCCGCCAGCGGCCGATCCGGATGCCACGGCTCGCCGTTGAGCGACTTCAGCCCCGTGGCGTCGTTCCACCGCCAAACGCGGTAGCCAATGAGGGGCATGATGTAATCGGGAATGATCACCGAGCGACCAGCACCTGCTCCGGTTCTGGCTCGGGCTCTGGGACAGGAACAGGTTCGGGTTCACCGGTCGACTGTTTGGCCGGAAGCTCCAGTGGTTCCACGACGATAGTTCGAAGCACCTCGCCGATTTGCATATCTTTTTCGCTCCTCTTTGTGGATCCGAACTAGGGTAAGACCTTGCCGCCGATCACATTCGTCGTGCGGACTTTCCCTTCGTTGTCACGAACGGCGATGCGCTGGATGACCGGATTGCCGCGATCATAGATGGTGTTCGTGGTAATGCGATCCCCCTTGTCCGTGAAGCTGTTGTTGATCTCTCCAATCACTTCTCCACGGTTGTTGCGAATCAGCATTTCAAACCTCCGTGATCACGTGCTCTTTGAAAAGTTTATGGATCTCCCGGAATCGTGCGCGGAAGTATGGTTCTTCGTCTTGAGAATAGCCGTGCCTCTTCTTGAACTCAGCTAAAGCCCGTTCCGTGAGTTCCGTCCAGAGACCCGCATCAACGAAGTCCGCGCAGATTTCACAAGCGAACCATGCGCCAATGGATTCATGTGCGAACATAGCTCGCTCCAGCCACATGAAATTTCGACAAGCGAAGAGCCGCTGGGTCGGTTCGGCTGTGCAGAAGTCGCAGATCTCGTGACCCGGCGGCGGATCAAAGATGAAAACCTCCCATGCCACCTGTTACCGCTCCAACAGTTTGGTGGCCAATGCAGCCTGGAACTTCTCGGCTGGTACTCCCGCCTTGGCACGCTCGGCCCACGTCATCCTTGGTCCACGCTCACCGTAGACAATGACGCACTGTTCTTGCGTGGGCCTTCCTGCGACTTTGAACAGCCGGATGCCCTCGGCGCGATTCGCACTAGCAGACTTCTGCTGCGATTCAGGTTTGGGAGCATCCTCTGCCGCCTGGGTCTTTACCTCAGGCTGCACTTTGGGGGTGGCCTGCACCTTGCGGATAGCGGTCTTACGATTTGGTTTTGCGGTTTGCTGAATGATTTCGGATTTCTTCTTCCGTGTTCGATTTTTCTTTTTCGCCATGGCTTCTCTTCCAAGCACCTACTGAGCATTGCATAATATAGTTACATTGGAAAAAGGTCGGCCTGCTGCCAGAAGGCCATGATCAGAGTGGGGCGGCGACGCATACGTTTCAGGGCGCGGATGGCGTGCAGGCTCAG
>Ga0187866_1000786_pt1 | contig 34132 bp, 26 predicted proteins | sample June2016WEW_11_1_3_FD_133013 | JGI IMG/M metagenome (GOLD analysis project Ga0187866, IMG submission 133013) | Peatland microbial communities from SPRUCE experiment site at the Marcell Experimental Forest, Minnesota, USA - June2016WEW_11_150 | ecosystem: Environmental > Terrestrial > Soil >...
AATCGAAAGCAGACGATTTTTAGACGATAGGATTGCTGTCGATTATCAAATCGATGAAAAACAAACTTACACAAACCGCCTCTCGGCTGGGTATAAAACCCGAAGAAATGCCGCGCCATATCGCGATAATAATGGACGGCAACGGCCGATGGGCGAAAAAACGGGGACTGTCCCGCCCCGAAGGCCATCGCCAGGGCGCAGTAGCCGCCGAAAAAATTTCCCACCTCTGCGTCGAGTTCGGAATCGAGGCGCTGACGCTTTATTCCTTCAGCATAGAAAACTGGAAAAGGCCGACAGAAGAGGTCAACGCCCTGATGAGCCTCTACGCCGAATACCTTGTCAAGATGCGTCCCAAGCTTATGGAGGATAACGCCAAGCTGGTTCATTTAGGCCGGATAGGGCCTTTGCCGAAGGAAGTCAAGACCGAGCTTCTTAAAACCATCGAGTTGACCTCTAAAAATACAGGAATGATTTTTGCCCTTGCTCTCAATTACGGAGGCAGGGCGGAAATTATCGACGCCACAAAAGAAATCGCCCGCAGGCACAAGGCGGGCCAGATTCAACTGGACGATATCGACGAGAATTGTATCAGCAGTCATCTTTACACCGCAGGCATACCCGACCCCGACCTGCTCATACGAACGGCCAATGAACTGAGGGTCAGCAATTTCCTGCTCTGGCAGATTTCTTACAGCGAATTTTATGTTACCGAAACGCTTTGGCCTGATTTGGAACAGCCCGACCTCGAAAAAGCGATACTGGCTTATGCCAAACGCACAAGACGTTTCGGCTCCGTTGTTGATTCGAAGGACGCCTAAATGCTCAAATATCGGCTCATATTCGGAACACTGATGACCATCGCGTTTGTCGGCATCGTCCTGCTAAGTGGCCGGTTCGACGGCTCTATGGCTGCTCCAACTATTGACGACAAACCGTTTCGCGGCGCGGCGGTGGCTGTTCTTGTTGCTTTATTGGTAATTCCAGGATTATTTGAGATATCGAAACTTGCCGCTGTGAAAGGAACCAAAATCCTTCTGCCGGTTTCGATTCCCGCCTCAATATTGCTTGCGACCAGTAGCTATTGGCTTCCTCGTTTAACGTTGACAGGCGGGTTCATCTTTTTTTTACTGAGTTTTACCCTTATGGCGTGTTTCCTGTATCAAAGGATTCGGTATGGCTTGTCGGGAGTTTTCGCCAACTGCGGAGCCGCCTGCTTTTCGATATTATATCTTGGATTATTGGGTGCGTTTGCGCCGGCGACATATATTGACTTTGGCCCATGGCATCTGCTTATGTTGATATTTGTCGTAAAGTGTTCTGATATAGGGGCTTACACCGCCGGACGACTCTTCGGCAAACACAAATTTTCCCCAGTAATCAGCTCCCAAAAAACCTGGGAAGGTATGGCGGGCGGGGTGGTTTTGGCGGTCCTGACGGCAGTGGCCTTTGCCGTTTTTTGTGATATAATGTCTTGGCGGCTGGCTATTGTTTTCGGCGTTATTTTCGCCTTTTTGGGTCAGCTTGGCGATTTGGCCGAATCGATGCTCAAACGCGATGCCGAAACCAAAGATTCGTCAAACAGCGTCCCGGGCTTCGGCGGTATTTTGGATGTCGTCGATTCGATTTTAATCACGGCACCGCTCGGCTATTTGTTTTTTACTCTTTTGAGACATTAAAGGAAGCTCTTGGAGATAACAATACAACTCGATTCGATAAGCAAACAGCTCGAATTGTTCGGGCCTGCTGATATTAATCTTCGAATGGTGCGTGATGCCCTCGATGTCAGGATGACCGCGAGGCAAAACAATCTCCTCATTGCAGGCAAAGCCGATAACGTCAACAGGGCGGTGGAGACAATCGACAAAATGCAAAAGCACCTGCTCAAACGAGGCCTTCTCACCGCTGATGACGTCGGCAGCATACTTTCGGATATTGACGTTGACGCTTCGCCGCAGTCACCAGAGGCGATTGCCGTTTACTCGCACAAAAAGGTAATCGAGCCGTCCAGCAAAAGACAGCTCAAATACATCCAGGCGATGCTCAACAACGACCTTACGTTTTGCATAGGCCCTGCGGGGACAGGCAAGACGTATCTCGCGGTCGCCGTCGCCGTATCGATGCTCAAAAGAAAACAGATAAGACGCATAATCCTCGCCAGGCCCGCAGTCGAGGCGGGTGAAAAACTCGGCTTTCTCCCCGGTGACATTCAGGCAAAAGTAAATCCCTATCTTCGCCCGCTGTTCGACGCGCTCGAGGATATGATGGACTTCGGCCAGATGCGAAAATTTATGGATATGGACGTCATCGAGATTATACCGCTTGCCTTTATGCGGGGCAGGACTCTCAATGAATCGGTCATAATCTGCGATGAGGCGCAGAATACATCGGCGTTGCAGATGCTTATGGTCCTTACCCGGCTGGGCCGCGGCTCCAAAATGATAATCACCGGCGACATAACACAGATAGACCTGCCCCACGGTCAGAAAAGCGGCTTAATCGAGGCCATCGAGCGCCTGCGTCGCGTAAAGGGTATCGGCGTTGTCGAACTGACGCAAATCGACATTGTCCGGCATCGGCTCGTTCAGAGCATCGTTCGTGCCTATCGCAACGACCGTTCCGCGAAACCGAAACCGAAAACAGAAAACTTAACGCCTTGATGTCTTTGTGAAATAAACAAAGGGGGCACAGGTGGGATTTTTTAACAGGACAAATCAGCGGAAAAGTCGGGTGCGAAAGGAAGTGGCAAATCAGTTTGCCGACCTGAGCCGGCTGGCGGACCCCGATGTCATTTACTCGTCGGCTGTCTGGCTGCTCTTTGTGTTGTTGTCCGTCGCGGTACTCGGATATGACCCAACGGGCCAGATGACCTATGGCCGGTTTGCTGCGATTGTTACAGTGGTTGTCCTGATTGGCCTGGCCGCCGCATTCCATATCTCTCAATATCAAAAACGACTTATTAAGAACCGCGTCAGGACAATAGGGCTGGTCGTTCTGCTTATTTCAATGTTGATTTGTGCGAAATTAGCGGTGTTGCTGGCCGGCCAGGTATTCTGGGTCACGGGCACAGCCGTCGCTACGGCCCTTATTCTGACTATCGCGTATAATCAGCGGTTCGCTATGGCGATGAGCTTTGTTTACTGCGTCCTCGCTTCTTTTGCGACAGGGCAGGTAACGGACTTAAGCGTTTTGCTCACTATGCTCGCCGGTGCGCTGCCATATTGCTTTTTACTCAAGGAAATCCGCACCAGGATGCGGCTTCTGGAGGTAAGTTTGGTGGCGGCTGTAACGGTTTTTATAATGTCAACCGCTATGAGGTATCTTTCTGCCCCAGAATTGCCGGATAATTTATTCGTCGCCGCAGGCCCAAACGCCGCGGTTACTCTTCTTGTCGGCGTGTTGATACAGGGCCTGTTGCCCGTCCTCGAAAAGGTTTTCCGAATCGCGACAAGTATGACACTGCTGGATTACAGCGACGCAAACCAGCCCCTGCTGAGACGGCTCGCTATGGAAGCGCCGGGAACCTATAGTCACAGCTTGCTCATTGGCATCATTGCCGAGGCCGCCGCGGAAGCAATCGGACGCAACGGCCTTTTGTGCAGAGTCGGGTCATACTATCACGATATAGGCAAAATAAATAAGCCGGGCTACTTTGTCGAAAACCAGCTCGGCTCAATAAGCTGGCACAAAGAGCTTTCTCCCGCGATGAGCCAGTTGATTATCGCCGGACACATTAAAGACGGTATGGAGCTGGCAAAAGAATACGGTTTGCCTGCCGTCCTGAGACAATTCATCGAAACACATCACGGCACCATGCTTATTGAGTATTTTTACAATGAAGCGATGAAACAGCACGAACAAGGTGATTCCTCTGATTTGCCGGCTCCTTCCGAAGGTGAGTTCCGATATCCCGGCCCAAAGCCGCGGACAAAAGAGGCCGCAATCGTTATGCTCGCCGACGCCGTCGAAGGTGCAACAAGGACTTTGCCGGAAGCGACACCATTAAAGATTGAAGCCGTCGTGCATAATATGGCGATGAAGCGTTTGCAGGACGGCCAGTTTGACGAGTGCGATCTGTCTTTGCGTGAGCTTAGTTTAATTGAGGCGCGTATGTCAAAAACCCTCGCGGCCCACTATCACGGGCGAATCGCCTATCCCAAGCCGCCCGATATGCCGCCCGAAGTGGACCAGTAAAGCGATATGCCGATTATGCAAGGCGTAACTGTTCATATCACTCGCGATTTCAAAAATATCCCTTGCCCGCGTCGCAAGCTTATCAACCTTGTGCGCGTAATCTGTAAACGCTTCCGCCTGACAAAAGCAACCGTCAGTATTGCCATAGTCGGCAATCGCCGTATGCGAAAACTTAACATCGAATTCCTTAACCATAAAAATTTTACAGATTGCCTGGCGTTTGATTTGTCGGAAAATAAGAACGGCCCAAGATTGCTTGAGCTTGTGGTAAACGGCGAAAGGGCGAAAACGCAGGCCGTTAAACGAGGCCATTCCCCACAGGCGGAGCTTGCCCTTTATATCACCCATGACCTGCTGCACAATCTCGGCTTTGATGACTTACAGCCGAAAAAAGCAAAAGTGATGCACAGAATCGAAGATGAAATTCTGCAGCAGCAGGGATTCGGGCTGGTATATGATAAAAAACGAAAAATTGTCTCGAATAAACGGCGTCAAAAATGCTGACCAATGACCATGGCATCTGTATCCGGGCGGTTGACTACTCCGAAACATCGCAGGTGGTAACTTTCTTTGCCAGGCAAACGGGAAAAGTCCCCGTAATTGCCAAAGGCGCGAAAAGGCAGAAGTCATCTTTTGGAGGCCCCATCGAGATATTTTCTTATGGCACTATCGTCTTCTCGGATTCAGGCCGGGATAAGCTGGCGACCCTTGCTGAATTTGAGCCGCTTGCGGGCATGGTAAATTATCCGGTGCTGTCGGCGGATATCTTTGCGTTGAACGCCTGCCTGCTTGCCGCCGAGCTTGTAAATGCCTTAGTCAATGATTACGACCCCCACCCGGGCTTGTTTGACAGTTTGCTTCAGTTCATTCATGATGCCAGTCAGGACAGAAGCTCAAATGATGAACACCGCAAAATCCTGGCGAACCTGATAGTATTTCAACTTGTGCTGCTGACGGAAATCGGCTTATGCCCCATCCTCGATTATTGCGTAAATTGCAGAAATCACTTCGATTCCTGCTGGCCGGAAACGTATTTCAGCAATAACGCCAGGGGCCTGATTTGCAGGGATTGCCAGGGGCCTTTCCCCGACAAAATACGACTGACTGCTGAAGCGGCGAAATGTCTGGCCGACTCAAAATTGCTTGTCTCTGCCTCCCAAACCACCCTGAAAAACGTTGAGGACATCTTGATTCGTTACATTACCGATATGCTTGGTCGGCCACTCAGAATGGCAAAGTACATCCTCAATGCCTGACAGGTGATGTTGAATCGAAGGGTTTGAAATGTCCCCAAGGCCCCATTTTATCTAAATTAACAGCGACGATAAGGTAATTCTTGACTATATCCCAAATATTAAATTAAAAAAGCCAAGTTCCTGTTTAAGAACCTGGCTTCGGAGGAGGGTGATGAAAAGCCCAATAAAATGATTTCTTATGTCAATACCCTCTGTGATTCCATCACTGCCTTTCTAAATAATCGCCTCAATACCCCGAAATTCTTTAAGGTAATTTCCTATATTACTACACATTTAGAGACGTCTCAGTTCAAGTCCTCTTATTAAAAAAACCGTAAAATTTTTAATTTTCGCCGAAAAACCCGAAAATCCTCATAAAAACGTTGCAATTTTACGCTTGATTAGTCCTGTTTGTTCACTATATTCTAACAGGTTGGTTGTTATTTTATGGGGTATTCAAATGGCAGGCAAAATCACGGTAGCCAATTTAATTGACGCCAAACAACATGGTCGTAAGGTTGTGGCAGTCAGTTGCTACGACTACACCACGGCCCGGCTCGTCGCCCAGACCGACGTCGAGATTATACTTGTAGGCGATTCAGCCGCCCAGGTTATCCTTGGGCACGATTCCACTCTGCCCGCGACTATGGATTTTATGGTTGCTATTACCGCTGCCGTCAGGAAAGCCGCCCCCGATGTATGTCTCATTGCGGATATGCCTTTCCTGTCCTATCAGGTGGGCATAGCCGAAGCGGTTAAAAACGCCGGAAGATTCGCCTCTGAATGCGGCGCCCAAATGATAAAAATCGAGGCATCGAGTGCATACCTGGATGTCATCAAAGCAGTCAACGATGCCGGTATGGCTGTTATGGCGCATATCGGCATCAGGCCCCAGAGCATATCCAGGATTGGCAGATTCAAGGCCGAGGCCTCGACCGCGGAAATGGCCGCCGAGCTTATCGCCCTTGCGAAACAAATGGTAAACGCTGGCTCAATCTCGCTGCTTCTCGAAGGCGTTTGCGCAGAAGTCGCCAAAATAATAACCGAGCAAAGCGATGTCCCCGTCATCAGTTGCGGCTCAGGTCCACACTGCGACGGACAGGTTCTCATCGCGCCCGATATACTCGGCTTGTCGCAGGGACATCAGCCGAAGTTTGCCAAAAGCTTCGCCAACCTCGGCGACGCCACAATTGCTGCCTTTGCCGAATACGCAAACCAGGTCAGGGCGGGCAAATACCCCGATACCGAACACTGTTATCGTATGAAAGACGGCGAAATGGAACGCCTCCGCGGAATGCTTGAAAGCAACGTCTGAAAACCAGGACAATTTTTTATATCGTATTTTACGAAGGGATTGATTCAAAATGGATGAGATTGCTCCGATTTTGCTTTCCTCAATTGTCTGCGACAGGGTAATTTTCGACCGCATATCGGGAATGCCCAGTATCATAAACATTGTTCAAACCATCAACGCCCCCCGGTACCCCGTGCGCCACGACCAGCTCATATTTTTCTGCGAGATGACCAACGGCCACGGCGTTACCCGCCTCAAAATCCGCCTCGTTGATATAGATAACCAGGACAAGGTCATCTTCGAACAGGGCCAGCCCGTGGATTTCAAGGATGTCAGGCAAATCGTAACCGTCGCGATTAACCTGATGGGCGTGGTTTTTCAGCATACAGGCGAATATCGTTTCCAGTTGTTTGCTAACGACACTATGCTTGGCGAGCGGTCGGTCGTTTGCAGGCAGGTTAATATGCCTCATCCGCCGCCTCATACACCTCCGGATGCAGGGCAGGGGCCTGACGCCGAAAATAGTTAGATTAATTTTTCACACCAAAGCAAAAAAAACCGGCCAATATTATCTTGCCGAGAAAGCCCTATAATATCAGCTTGATTGTACAATGATTGGTCTAAAATGGTTCCCGCCTGTTAAAACTCGCCTTGGTATATTTCCTTAATTACGCAAGTTACCTATTTTAACTAAAGAATTTTGATGACCATTTCCGATTCATATATTACCCATATTAACATTTTGGGATTTTGGAGTCCCGCCGATGTTGAAATGGGCAAAGATTGTGGCAGGCAAAATATTTGGAGAAAGATTATGATTAGAGAGGAAATCGTCGAGCGGTATCTGGACTCCCTTTTAAGAGGGGATAGAAGAAATTCCCGGTTAGTCATCGAAGAGACGCTGCAGAGCGGAACGCCTACTAATCTTGTTTATATGGAGGTTGTCTGGCCCACAATGGTCGAGATTGAACGGCTATTAAGGGCCGAGCGGATAACCCTCGCGCAGGAACACTTAGCCACAAGAATCAGTCGCACAATAGTTGACCAGTTGCAGAACAAGCTGCCGCGAAGGCAGGCCCGAAACAAAAAAATTGCGGTATGCTGTGCGCCGGATGAGCTACAGGAGCTTGGCGGCCAGATTATCGCGGACCTCTTCGAAAGCGACGGCTGGGACGTGCGCTTCCTCGGCGGCGGACTTACCAATGACGATATTCTTACCTTTGTCCATGAATACTCTCCCGATGTATTACTGGTTTACGGCACAAGCCCCAGGCAGGCGCCTTCCATTCGCCAGCTTATCGACCGCATAAAAGATGTTAGCGCAAATCCGAATATGCAAATTATGGTCTCAGGCGGATTGTTCAACCGTGCGGAAGGGCTGTGGCAGGAAATCGGTGCGGATGCCTTCGCCGCGACCGCTGAACAGGCGCTGGAAATGGCCACCGGCTCAATACCTGTCGAGCAGATATCGCGAACCATAAACCGCAGGAAAAGAAAAAGAATGGATATGCCCGCCGAGACGCAAAAGGCCGATGCGAAAATCGTTGCCTGATGAATTAGCCAAAGCGGGTCGATATAATACTATCGAAGGTCCTTCTGGAGCTTGTATTCCACCGAGTCCGCAAGCGCCTGCCAGGATGCCTCGATGATGTTCTCCGATACGCCGACGGTTCCCCAGATATCTTTCTTGTCTCGCGATTCGATAATTACGCGGACGCGGGCGGCAGTTCCTTCACGGCCGTTGACAACGCGAACCTTGTAATCAACAAGGTGCATATCCTTTATTGCGGGATAGAAGTTCCCAAGCGATTTTCGCAGCGCCGCGTCAAGCGCGTTAACCGGGCCGTCGCCTTCGCCGACAACGTGCTCAACCTGTTCGCCGATTTTCAGCTTGACCGTCGCCTCGGTGATAAGCTCGCCGGTATTGCTTTTCTCGACTTTAGTGCTGTACCTGATAAGCTCGAAAGCGGGCTTATATGTCCCCATAATCTTCTGCACGAGCAGCTCGAAACTCGCGTTGGCCGCCTCGAATTGATAACCCTCGTTTTCGAGGTTCTGCACGCGTTCGAGAATCTTTTTCGCCAGCTTTTTGTCTTCGGCTATTTTCGCTTTTTCCAGCTCCGCGAGGATATTTGCTTTGCCGCTAAGCTCGCTGATAAGGAATCGCCTCTCGTTGCCGACCATCGCCGGGTCAATGTGTTCGTATGTTCGCTTGTTTTTGCGCAGGGCGTCAACGTGCAGTCCCGCCTTGTGAGCGAATGCGCTTTCGCCAACGTACGGCATATTCGTTACCGGCGTCAGGTTGCAAATCTCGAAGACAAAACGCGACACTTCGGTTATTGACTTGAGTTTTTCCGGCGTCAGCACGTCAAAGCCCATCTTAAACGCCAGGTTCGGGATAACCGTGCACAAATTTGCATTGCCGCAGCGTTCACCAAGCCCGTTGATTGTCCCCTGGACCTGTCTTGCGCCCGCATGGACTGCCGCCAGCGAGCCGGCGATTGCGCAGTCATTGTCATTGTGAGTGTGGATGCCGATGGTCAGGGGCTTTAACTGTCCGCAGATGGTTTTGGTGATTTCATAAATCTCGTTCGGCAGCGTGCCGCCGTTGGTATCGCAAAGCGCAATCGCGTCGATTCCCGCCTCAGCCACTGCCCGCAGCACCTTCAGGGCATACTCAGGATTTTCCTTGTAGCCGTCGTAAAAATGCTCGGCGTCGAAAATCGCCTCAAGACCGTGCTTTTTAAGATATTTCACCGAGTCGGCGCATACCATGATATTATCCTCAAGCGAACAGCCGAGAACTTTTGTAACGTGCAAATCCCAGGTTTTTCCCACGATGGTTGCGGCGGGGGCCTTGCAGGAAACAATCGCGTTAAGAGAGGCGTCGTCTTCCGCCTTGTTGTCGATTCTGCGCGTGCTGCCGAATGCAGTGATTTTGCTGTTGCGAAAACCCAGTTTCGCAACCTCCGCGAAAAACTGCGTATCTTTTGGACCCGATGCTGGATAACCGCCCTCGACGTAGTCCACGCCAAGCTCATTGAGACATCCGGCGATGGCGAGCTTGTCTTCGAGAGAAAAACTGATTCCCTCGGTCTGCATCCCGTCTCGCAGGGTCGTATCGTATATTTTTATTTTTTCCATAGCGGCTTCATTTTAGCCCCCCATCGCCGATATGTAAAGGGCGATAAGCAGGCTATTTGCGATGCCGATGCTTGGTAAAATTTGCCGGGACTACCCTAAATTTTTGCGATTTTGCTTGCAAAATAATATCCACGAAGTATAGAATACTGATGGCGGAGAGAAAACCGCCATAAAAATTGAACACTGAGATTTCAGACGTTTCAGCGCAAACCGGAAGTTTGTAATTGGGAAGCGTTTGGGAGGCTCGGTGCTCTTTGTTTCTACACAGAGAGCACCGCTGCTTTTATTTAAGCTGCGGTGCGACTGCACCTATGTTGCCAAAAGGGCATCGCTTAGCTTTCACGTTCCCAAGGGCTCTTCCGGGCCTGCGTTGAGCGTGATTGCGGTGGTGCCCTTTATTTTTGCGCCGAGACAACGGGAAATTAGCTTGAAGGAGAGCGATATGGAACAGACAAGTGAATCGACGCCGGAAACGAACCTTTCCACTTATAGGGGCATAATCGAGAGGTTCCTGCCGTTTGTTCTTGTCAGATGTTCCAAATATACCAACAGCAAAGTATTAGCGGAGGTTATCGCTATTTATGCCTTTATATGCGCCTATCGTCTGGCGGAGATTTTAGACGGAGCCAATAAAATGGCCATCCTTATCGATAATATGGTTGGTGTCGTAGGAGAAGATTTGAGCAAGGGGACGAGTAAATCTGTTAACGGCAAATTATTATTCAAGTGGGAAGATGACCTGCGTTTTGCCCAAAGATTGGCTGAGATGGGAATGAAGGAATGTCTCGACGAAATCAGGCGACATCCGGATTTAACGGCACGGAATTTCGATTTGAACCAATTCGAGAGTATAACTGAATCGGCGATGAAATATTTGAAAATTAGTCGTCAACATTAGCCATTGAGAAACGCCTTTATTAGTGGAAGGTTTCTGCGCATTAAAACGTAAAGATATTTTTGATTTATCCGCTTAGGGTGGAAAAAGGAGGACTGTTATGTGGAAAGAACACACCGCTTCACTGGCCATTTTGGCTTTGCTAACATCGTCTTTATTTGCTTCGCAGGGCCAGCAATCGAAATCACCTGTCAATTGCCCAAAATATTCCATTCCTTCATCGGCTAAGATATTGTCCCGTAAAGCCGAAGTTTTAAAGTCGTTGCCTGCAAAACAAAATATGCCTGTTCGACAGGTGTCCGCTAAATCTGCAAACGGCGGGATAAAGCTCGACAGCGTTACTGAAGTAAGCTCCGATATAACCACAAATCAAATCTGGACAGCCGGGAACACTTATCACATCACGGCTGATATAAGCGTTCAGGCATTGCTCGTGATTGAGCCGGGGACAACCGTTGAATTTGCGTATAATACATCAATGTCAGTCAATAATGGCGGAACGCTAATTTCAGCGGGGACGCCGGATAATCCGATTATATATACCTCCGATTCCGCTACGCCGAATTATGGCTCTTATTATTGTGCGATTCTCGTCGAGGAGACCGCCTCCGCCTCGACAAAGATAACTTACAGTTATATTGAATACGCCGAGGTTGGGATATGGGTTATGAACCACCGACTTGATACGCCGATAGAGAACAATTACTTATATAACAACACCTTCGGAATTCTCGAATACGGTACCGAGCATACGGATATTTACAACAATCTCATTTACGCTTCTTACAATTACGCCATTGAAGTACATATGTCATCGTATGATAATCAGGCGGATTCCGGCAGCCATATTCTAATCCAGAACAATACCTGCGATTACTATCAGGACGTGGGCATACTTGCCTTTGGCGTTGAAAACCCTGACCAGGCGGGGCAGGTTAATATTTCAAACAATATCGTATCAGGAGCGTATCAATACGGACTCGTTCTTGCAAACGGCTATATGTTTTATACCGTCAACAGCACCGGCTATTACGATAACACTGCCAATACTTATGATAATTACGACCAGACCAATCCCATAATAGAAACCTCGATACCTTATGTTAATGGCACAGGCATACTACCGGGTTGGTATCTTCGCCCGAATAGCTCTTTTGTAAACGCATCAGACGAGTATATCGAGCAAACCCGTCTCATCGGCAAGACCACCGACATCAATAATTTTCCCGACAGCAACAAAACCGACCTTGGTTTTCATTACCCAAACTGGTATTTCTCAAACGCCGGGGCAAGTAATTTAACTGCTGATTTTGACAACAGTTACAGAGTGGATTTTAATGACCTTTCGGAATTTGCTGATTACTGGCTTTACGACTATAATGATAACTACAACTGCTGGGCGTGGGATTTGGATGACAGCGGCGTGATTGATTTTACGGATTTAGACGAGCTTGTGAATTACTGGCTGACCTCGTTTGATTTTGTGGATTTCGCTGATTTTGCTAATTACTGGCGACGGACTGTGGATTATAAATTTCAGGACAGGCGTTTCGACCTTAATGGTGATGGTTTTGTGAATTTCGAGGATTTTGCGATGTTCGCTGACCAGTGGCGACAGATAACAGAAAGCACAAACCCGCCGATCACTGTTGTAATTTATGGCGACCCGAACAACCTGACGGGCAAGATCGATTTCGGCATAAGTGGCAGGTCACCTCAAATAACAAAAGGATTTATATACTTGGACGGAGAATTAAAGGGATACACCAGATATTCTGATGACCCGGAAATGGCTAGCGAATCCTCATCTATTGACACTCGAATATTAGATAATAGTTATCATGATATTAAGGCCGTAACGATTGACAGCAACGGGCTTATTACATTGTCCCAAATTATTTCGGTCAACATAAATAACACCGTGTATAATATAACTAAAGCTAATGATTTTAATCAAGGTGAAGATTATCATATATACGCGATGAGCAATTCGATCAATAACTTAAGGGTTCGGGTCGTTGCCTGGGATGATACTACCACTTGGACATCGAGCGTTTCTTCCGGGGGATTAAATATGGCAGTTCCGTCCAGCATTCTAACTGGTCCAATTTATAATATAGTCCTTGAAATGGAGGAAGGAGGGGCGTTGGGAGCACAGCCAAATATGATTTACGATTTAGCAAGCGGAGTAAAAGCAGTGACTGCCAATGAGACGACGAGGGGCTGGGAAATATTGTGCGACGACCCTATAAAAAATCGCCGAAAAAAACCGGGGCCTTACAAAGTCGCGATATTTCTACCAAATGGTGTATTTAAATATACCGGAAGACCTACTGCGGATTGCAGAATGCGAGCTTTGGTGGAATTGGTATATTGGTGCGAGCTGAAAAATATGAATTACATCCTTCTCTATAAAGAAGAATGCACTTGGGCAAATTTCGTTGAAGTTCTTTCTCAGAGAAGTGTTAGCTATGTCTATATGGTGGCTCACGGAAGCAACCGAGTTGAAAGATATGCAAACGACCCAAACCCGGTCCATAGACTGTTTTTCGTTGTCTCAGGCCTCTCGGGTGATATTAACGATACAGAGCGTGTGTTCAGTTATAAAGGAGGGCTTCCTGGGGATTTGGATGCGAATCCAAGTGCTCATAGTATGGAGGAACTTGGTCTGGGGCAGTCAACTCAGATTCGCTGCGTTTATATGACGGTTTGTTACCAGGGTGAAAGCGATGAAATGGCGAGACGATGGATAATGTGGGGTCCGGTTCCTCTCAATCAATTATTTTGTAGCTGGAAGGGCTGCGCCGAAGGATATAACACTGATTGGCAGGACTGGGATTTCCAATTTTGGCACCGCTGGGGCAGTGGCGACGAATTGGCATCTGATGTGTTTGATGCTCTTTTTTCAATTCATGGGTATATTTGGTTTCAATTTGCACCGATAGGGTGGACTCAGATGGTATTTACCCCTCAAGGAAACTATTAGGGGAATAGGATTATGAACACGAGCTTTTGGATACTGTTGGCTCTCGGTATGGTATTGACTATCGCGGCGATAGTGACAAAAGCTATTCAATTTTTCACGGCAGAGCCGAAGGTTACGGTCGATTATCTTGCGGAATACAACAAAATAAGCAAGCCCGATGGCTTTGACCCAAACGATAATGCCTATGAGCTTTACAAAAAAGCATACGAGGTTTATGTGCGGCCCTCTGAAGAAGTTAAAGAAACATTGAACGGGTGGCATGAGGACATAAACGAAACGCAGAAGGCGGCTCTGCAGGAATGGCTTGGTAAAAACGCCGAATGTATGAAGTATCTGGAAGAGGGAAACAAAAAGAAGTTTTTCTGGGCAGAACTGGATATGAGAGTGGATGCCTGGGAGAAGGATGATTCCAAAGCAAAAGAAGATGGTAAAAATAACGATATTATGTCCTGGCCAGCAAGGACAGGAGCGAGAATTTTCGAACAGAGGGCAAGGGTTGCAGCTATGGATGGATATTTTGATGAGGCCCTTACCGCTCTTATGGAGTGCTGGAAAATAGGCGAACATTACTCAAATCCTAAACTGCTCCTGGGCATCCGAGGTGGATTGTCTGTAAAAGAGCGTGCACTTGAGGTGGCTTTTAGGATTTTGGATAGTTCCAAGCTTGATGTTAATGACCTGAGATTATGGCAGGAGAGTTGGCAGAAGACATTTGATGAGAATAAATATCGACCCAGCTTCGAAACTGACCGTTTGATTTGGTATGGCTATATTCAGAAAAATTTTGCCTATCATCCCAAAGGCAAAGGCCGATTGGCATGGAAAAAGGCAAAAGAGTTTGACCATTTTGACGACTGCTCATCTATCGGAAAAGATGGCAAAATTCATGAAGTGTGGAAACGGACAGGTATTAATCCCCGTTACTGTTGTCTTTTTGGCCCAACAAGCAACAAAGTCAAAAGGTTGATAGATTATATCTGCGAACATTACGAAAAATATGGAGATGAAACTCCATGGTTTTGTTATTACTCGGAACAAAAGTTCCAACGAGAGATAGAGGAATGGAAAGTCAAGCACCCGCTTCCCAAAATGATGTACATAATTCCTGACCTTAGTCGATTTTGGTTGTCCTATCACAGATTAAAGGCCAAGAGCGATGCCCTTATTACGGTTATTGCCCTTTTGCGTTTTAAGGCAGACCAAGGCCATTACCCCAAAAACCTCGAAATGCTGAGACCCAGAGAGGGGTTTAGATATCTGGAGAAGCTGCCGCAGGACCCATTTAGCGAAGGACCTTTGGCTTATCATTGGCTGGTTGATGATTTTGAGCTTTATAGTGTCGGACCTGACTTTAATGATGATGAGGGGAAAAGAACTCATGACGGCTATCCATTTTCAGGGGATAATAAAGGCGACGATGTTTTTTGGCCGCCATTCCGGCTGAATCGGGAAAATATAAAATTTATGCCCTCCAAAGATAGACCAAAACCATAGGCCGATAAATCGCCTTTATTTTTCTGCCGGCCACAATGAATATAAGGGGGACGATGTCTTGGGTGTTTCCCACTTCCCACAAATTATCCGATTAGGTGTTGCATTATGATTTTTGAATTGTTATTATTCTGCATTCGGGTCGTTTGGGTAATATAACCTGTTTATGAGCGGTAAAAATGATTCTTTCACAGATTTTACAGCCGAGTTTAGTAAAAGTGCCCCTCGCGGGCAAGGATAAGCAGTCGGTCATAACGGAGCTTGTCGATCTTCTTGACGCCGGCAAATTGCTGCTTGATAAAGGTATTGCTCTCCAGGCCGTTCTCAATCGTGAGCAGGTCAGAAGCACAGGCATCGGTTCCGGCATAGCGATTCCCCACGGCAAATGCAACGCTGTAAAGGAGTTGGTGATTGCTCTGGGAATTGCCGCGCAGCCCATCGATTTTGACAGTGTTGACAACAAACCCGTGAGTATCGTCATCCTGCTGTTATCGCCGCTTGACCAGACAGGCCCGCATATTCAGGCGCTTGCCCGCATAAGCCGATTGATGCTCGATGAGGCGTTCAGGAACAAACTCCAGAAGGCCTCTTCTGCCAATGAGGTTTGCGAGCTTTTTGCCAATAAGGAAAACGAGTAAATCCGTTTTGCCCGTTACTCGTTAATCTGTTCGGTATGTGATTCCCAGAGAACCAGTCCAAGCTCGTGAGCCGTCGCCATATCCTTGTTTTTCGGAACAACTCGCACCGCTATACCTCTGCGTCCCGAAGCACAGCAGGGCGTCAGCCCGCAGAACAAATGCTCGTTGTCAACGCCTGTGGATTTTTTGTAGTCCATCTGGATTACTTCCCCGTCAACGATATTGCCGCGGGAATCCAGCGGGCCGTGATATAGTTCCACCGAAATGTCATCAGGTTTCAATCTGCCGAGCTTGACGACTGCATTAACCTTAAGCTTTGAGCCGACTTTTAGCTGCGGATTTTGGGCGTCTAATGCGCTTCCGCCTTCGCCGTTGCCCATCTCCACATTCACGTCTTTAATAAACAGCTCCGACCACGCCCTCTGCGTATTTGCCTTCCACGAGGCAAGCGTTTTTGCCCTGCTCATATTGTCACTGACCATATAGTCCCATCTTGCCTGCGCGGGCAAATAGCATCGCTGCGTATATTCGCTTACCATTCTTGATGTGCAGAACTGGGGCGTTAGTCGTCTCATCGATTTTCTCGCACGGTGTATCCATGCCCGCGGCAGATTGTCTGCCGAGCGGGTATAATACAGAGGCACAACTTCATTTTCGAACATATTGTAAATCGCCTGTGCCTCGACCGTATCCTGGTAATTGGCGTCGTCATATACCTCGCCTGAGCCGATTGCCCAGCCGTTATCGGGTTTGTAGCCCTCGCACCACCATCCGTCAAGCGTGCTCATATTCAGCACACCGTTTATCGCCGCCTTCATTCCGCTTGTCCCGCTCGCTTCCAGAGGCCTTCTCGGGTTATTCAGCCATACATCAACGCCCTGCACTAACATCTTGGCGACGCTGATGTCGTAATCTTCGAGGAATACTATCCGGCGTCTTACGTCGAACTTCGCCGCAAAATGGGTGATTTCACGGATAAGGTCTTTGCCCTCGCTGTCCCGCGGATGCGCCTTGCCCGCGAATATGAACTGCACCGGCCTTTTGGTGTCGCTCAGCATTTTCGCTAATCGGGCGGGGTCTTTAAACATCAAAGTCGCCCTTTTATACGTCGCGAAACGTCTCGCGAAACCGATTGTCAATGTTTCCGGGTCGAGCACTTCCTCCGCCCGGTTTAGCTCGCTGTGATACGTCCCTCTTCTTTCCATCTGCGCCTTCAGACGCCTGCGGGCGAACGTTATCAGCCGTTCCTTGCACCGCTGGTGACATCTCCAGAACTCCTCGTCGGATATCTGCTCAACATTGTTCCATACCGGCGAATCGACTTTTTCATCCGCCCAGTTTGGTCCCATGTATCTTTCATACAGCCGACATATTTCCTCCGAAAGCCAGCTTCTTGTGTGCACGCCGTTGGTGATTGATGATATGGGAACCTCGTTTGTCGGGACCCTTCTCCACAGGCACGACCATATCTCGCGCGATACCTGCCCGTGCAGCTCGCTGACGCCGTTTGTGTAACTGCTGGCCCGTATCGCCAGCACCGGCATCTTGAACGGTTCGCCCTCGTCATCCGGCAGTATCCTGCCTAAGGAAATCAGTCGTCTCGCGTCTATTCCAAGCGATGGCGCATAACTGTCGAAGTATTTGTGCATCAGCTCCGTGCTGAATTCGTCAACACCTGCCCTGACAGGCGTATGCACCGTGAAAATTGTCCCCGCCTTTACCGCCTCGAACGCCTCGTCAAAGGATATTTTTGTCTCGTTCATTATGTATCGCATTCGTTCGAGAGCTGAAAATGCGGTGTGTCCTTCGTTGAGATGGCATACCGTCGGCTTGATGCCCATCGCGTAAAGCGCACGCATACCGCCGATGCCCATCATAAGCTCCTGGCGAATTCTCATCTCCGTATCGCCGCCGTAAACCGTCGTTGTAATCATCCGGTCGGTCGCGGAATTATTCGGCAGGTTCGTGTCTAACATATATAACTTGGTGCGTCCCACCGAACAGAGCCATATCTGGGCGAATACCGTTCTGCCCGGGTACTCCACGCTGATTGTCAACGGCTGCCCGTTGCTGCCGCGCACCAATTCAAGCGGCATATTGTAAAAGTCGTTCTCAACGTATGCCTCCTGCTGCCAGCCGTCAACGTTGAGATACTGGCGGAAATAACCCTTTTGATACATCAGCCCCACGCCGACTAACGGGATACCGAGGTCCGATGCACTCTTGATATGGTCGCCCGCGAGTATCCCCAGGCCGCCCGCGTAAATCGGCAGACATTCGTGAATCCCGAACTCCGCGCTGAAATACGCCAGCGTCATTTTCGTCGATTTGGGACACACCGAATCAAACCACGTCGGTCCTTCGAGATATGCTTGAAGTTTGTCCGACGCCTTTTTCAATTCAGCGATAAATCCCTGGTTTTCCGCAAGCGCGTTCAGCCGCTCCTGTGGAACGCTGCCTAACAGCTTGACCGGGTTATGCCCGCAACTCTGCCACAGCGCCGGGTCAATCCGCGAAAATAAATCAATAGATTCAGGGTTCCACGACCAGAACAAATTCACCGCGATTGCCTGAAGGTCAGTCAAAACCTCAGGCAGGGCCGGCAGGACTGTGTAGTTACGAATCTTAAGCATTTTCACCTCTTCTCAGCGTTGCAACTCTTTTTGTTTCAGGCATTAAAGAACGCCGACATATACACTTACACCCTTGCATATAATCGGCCAAAATACACCCCCGCTTAATACCAAAAACCCCCGAAATACACCCTCCGATTTACTTATATGACCTTGTGAGGGGACAAAAAAAGGGCCTGTTGTTACAGGCCCTTCTCTATAGCAGGATTTACCTCCGCAGATGCCGTAAGAAAGCGAATCGAAGAAACCCATCACATTTAATGGGCAATCGTTGCTTGTGTCCGAAAGTCCAAATTCAATAGGCGTTTTCGGGCCTCAAGGCCTGATTTCCCAGGGTTAAGGGTATCGGTTTTTTCAAATATGGCTTTCTATACCAAACACCGCAGGGGTGCCTGCCATAATTACTTATACGTTTTTTCAAAGAAAAAGGAGCAATTTAAATCGCCCCTTATTAACTTGTCGTGCCCGCTTTTTTAGGACCTTCTAACTGCCGGAGGACAGAGAACTGATGACGGACGACAGCTCTTAATCTGTCTTCTGTTTTCCGTTTTCTGCCTTCCGTTCTACTGCGCCTATTCGGCTTTCACTTGATAATTTCTCCAAAGGAAATTTTGCCCGACGCTAACCCCTTTGATATGAAGATGTTGAGTCGTTACCATTTCGAGCGATTTATCTTGAGCGGTATCGAGGGGCGACAGAGAGGAAAATGCAGGACGGGTTTTATGCTGCCCTACAATTCCTTTTGTGCTTTTTTGCAGCAATTCTTGAAGTTACGCTGTTCTCAATTCTGCGCCGATGGATTCGGTGAGCGATTTCAGAATCTCGGCCTGGAAGCCGTCAACAGTTTCGTGGGTGAGAGTACCATCGGCGTCGCGGAACCATAACGAAAGTGTTACGCTCTTTTTGCCTTGGGGTATGCCTTTGCCGCGGAATATATCGACAAACTGCAATTCCTCTAATTCAGCAGGGGCCTTCTTGTTTACGCCGGCTTCGATATCCGCCCAGACAACGTCCTCGTTTACCAATAGCGACAGGTCCCGTTTTATCGCGGGGAATTTGGGCAATTGCTTAACTTTTATTGAGCCGGCGTGAAGCGCAAGTAATTGTTCGAGGTCTAACTCCGCTCCGCAAATGGTTGTGTGTTTGAAATCGAATCTATCAAGGACTTGCTGCGATGCCATACCAACTAAACCGACCTGCTTGTTATTAGCGAGTACTTTTACCCCTGCCTGTGCCCAGTTGATTTCCGTGGGTTCGAATTTGACCACCGCATCCGCGGCCAGAGTTTTTAGAAGCCCATCGACAACGCCCTTGATGTCCCTGAAATCGCTGTCGCAGGTAATCGTCAGACGTGTCTTTTCAATAGGTAGCTTTCCTGCTTCTGCCGGGATATATGTGTCGGCTATTTCAAAGAGCCGGCAGGGGGTGTTGCCTACGTTGTGATTGGTCTTTATCACGCCAAACAGCGAAGGCAAAACACTTTGCCTGAGCAGATTCGTTCCGGTTCTCGTAACGTCCTTGACTGATAAGTGCTGCTTATTATCGTTTTGGGTGAATAGCTCCGCGTCCCTGCTGTCGATGAAGCTGATTGTTACCGTCTCGTAAAACCCGCATCCCGTAAGATATGTCCCTATCGCGTCGATTGTCTTCTTACGTGTATCCGTCGGCGAAACTTCAATTGTTATCGCGTTTTCCGTCGGTATCTTGTCGTAACCATATACGCGGGCGATTTCCTCAATCAAATCCGCCTCGCGGTAAACATCACTTCGCCACGTCGGCACCGAGCAGATTATCTGCTCGCCCCGTGAGATAACGTCTTTGCCTATCTCACGGGGTGAGCCGTTTTGCTTCGGTTGGAAACCTAATTTCGTCAGAATCTGGATTACAGTGTTGTTCGGCACTTCGATACCAAGCAGTTTCTTTAATCGCGCTAGACGCAGCGTCGCCTGTTTTGGTTTTGGTTTTCCCGGATACGCGTCGATAACGCCTTTTGCTGCCTTGCCGCCCGATACCTGAATTATCAGTTGAGCGGTTCGCTTCGATGCCCAGTCGATATTTTCGATATCGACGATTCTGCAGAACCGAAACGCCGCCTCCGAAGGCAGCGACAAATTGCGAGATGTCGTCCTTACACTCAAGGGCGAGAAAAACGCGTCCTCAAGCAATACCGTCGTCGTCGCGTCGCTTACTTCCGTATCTAATCCTCCCATAACGCCCGCCACCGCCACCGGGTATTTTGAGTCGGCGATTACGAGCATATCGGGAGTCAATTTGCATTTCGAGCCGTCGATACTGATGATTTGCTCGCCGGCTTCCGCTTTGCGGACAATAATTTTCCCGCCAAATAATTTTTTGTAATCAAACGCGTGCGGCGGCTGGCCCGTTTCCATCATCGCGTAGTTCGTCGCGTCAACAACGTTATTGATGCTCCGCATACCAATTGCCTCAAGCCGTTTGCGCATCCAGTCAGGCGTCGGCCCAACCTTGACTCCCTCGATAATCCGAGCCGTATAACGCGGACACAGCCCCGGCTCACGAATCTCAACGCTCGCAAACTCCGACGCCGGCTTCGATGATTCCGATAATTCAACTTTAGGCAGTTTCAGTTCTTTGCCCGTCGCCGCAGCAAGCTCGCGCGCGACGCCGATATACCCAAGGCAATCGCCCCGGTTGCTCGTTACCTCAACGTCGATTACCGCATCACTTGCCTCGGCGAAGCCCTGAGGCGAAGACGGGCCTTCGAGCTGCTCGATACCTTCGTATGGGAATCCGCGGTTGCTTAAAATCTCCGCGACCTCCCGGACCGAGAGCTCGATATCAATATAATCTTTAAGCCAGCTTAATAGAACTTTCATAAGTCAAATAAGGTAACCGGTGAGCGAAATACTGTCAATGAAATTGAATTGCTTTCCCTTAGCGAAGAGATGCTATCTCTCCGTCTTTGGTCCTTAGTCCTCCATCCTCTGCTTGCCCTACGGCCTGTTCACCGTAGCTTTAGCGTAGGTGGAAGCGTTAGCGAAGGAGGGTCTTCCGTTTTTTACTCTTTCTTTGGTATGCAGACACACTCTTCCGCCGGCTCACCGCAGCCGCTGCAAACCCCATCCTCTATCGGCGCCCCGCATAACTCGCAGGGCGAACATCCGCAGGTCTGACACATATTGCATGTCCTCCTTATATTTATTGTTTAACGTTCACCGCCTTGCGAATCCCGTAATTCGTCGCAATCATCGCGTCCGCCTGTGGCAACTGCTGACGCGGTATAACCACCGTCGGGTTATCCAGCTCGAATTCCACGACGTCGTATTTTGCGCCTGGGTTTAGCTTCTGTGCCCTGACGATGTCGCTTAATCGGCTGATGGGCATACCATTAAACTTACTCACGACAATCTGGGACAGGTCGGTATAGCCGAGGTTTATCTGCGCGGGCAAAACATAGCTCAGCATTACAATCTCCCTGCGCTGGGCCGTCGGCTTAAACGCCATGTCCCTGAAGTAATGCAGCAAATGAGGCATAACCTTGCCCTCCCAGTCCTTGCCCCAGTTTGTCAGGTATGGCCTCGTCAGCTTCTGAAACACAAATCCGCCCGTAACCACGTACTCCGGCTGCTTTCCGTATTCGTAGTAGGGGACAAGCATCTCGCCCACGTCGAAATTTTTCGCCTGCATGTGCAACTGCTGTTTAGCCCCGTCGCGCCATATATCAAAAACAATATCGTCGCCGACTTTGTGGCTTGTGATTAAATGATGGAACATTATGCGGTCGTATGCCGGGTACTTGAATTTGCCGTATGCGTCAATCTCTTTACCGTCGATTGCGAGAATCACGTCGCCCGCCTTCAGCGAATCGCATCCCGTCCCTATGTTGTACACGCTGGCAACCTGCATGCCGTTTTTCATCGTCGCGGGCATCTTGAGATACGTTCGCGTCGTCGGGTCGAGCAATGTTTCGGCCGTGAACCCGACCGCAGGCACTCCGGGATAGTTGCCGTCCTTCGCCCTGGCAAGGAAGTTGTTGATTATCGCTGCCGGCACAAGACCCGTCTCGGTTGTGCTTTTGCTCCAGCAGGCGATTCCTATAGGTGTCGAACCGTCGCAATAAACCTGTCCCGTTGACGTTTCCTGCGATGTGTTCGTAACTATCATGTTCAAAAAATACGTATATGAAACCGTCGAACGCAATAACTCCGCCCGGTCCATATACCCCTGTCCCGTGGTCATCTCGCCGTTGGCGTTGAGCCAGTAATAATTCAGCTTCGTCCCCCGCTGAAACTTGTCTTCGAATCTTATCGGCTTCAGCGGCTTTTTCATCGCGTTCGGCTCAAGCTCCAGCAGCGCAAGGTCCACTTCGTAATCGATTGTCTTTATCGTTGCCGGTATGTATTCGTTTTGCCCCGACACCTTCGCCTTGATTAACTTTGCGTCCGTCAGGTTCCACGCGGGCGTTATCACCTGGTATGGCCCCGTCGCACAGCCCACTCCGCTTTTCTGCTGAATATCGGTATTCTTCCACGGCCGTATCTGGTCATACCCGTACGATGAAATCTCCAGATATACAATCGACCCCTTCATCGCCTCGCGCGTCTGGTCCTCTCCCGCCCTGGCTGAAACGCCGGTTATGCTTAGCACAACCAGAGATATTAGAGCAAAACGATTTATTGATAGGATTCTCATTGTTGTACCTCCCTCTTGTTGGAACCGGTCGAAGGCAATCTGGTCTGCTGCGGTATATCATATTTTGTGAGTATCTTCGCCTGTTGTGCGTGCGCCTCTTTCGCGTCCAGTATCAATGGCCGGTCCATACCCATAAACGCAATCGTGTAATAACCCTCAGGCGGCTTATCGAATGCCTTCCACACGTCCGCAAGCTCTTCGATTGTCGTCCCGTTTATGCTTTCGACCACCTGGCTCTTGAATCCGCCCGCGTACGCGTTTATCTCGTCGGGCATTATCTCCGAAAGCACCACGTATTCCTTTCTCGCCCTGTCCTCGTTTAGCTGCATCGAATTGTGGAACAGGTATCGCAGATAAAACGGCGCATCTTTAATCCATTCAGCCCCCCATGTTTCGAGATAATTGCGTGTCGCCGGCACAAAAACAAACCCCGCGAAACAAACGTATTCCGGCTCGATATCGTATCGCCTCGCGAATTCAAAAACAGTCCTGTTCAGCGCAACCGTCGCCGTCACCTTTGTAAGTTTCCCGTCGCGGTAAAATGCAAGTTCTACCGTTTGCCCTATCTGTTTTGTCTCCACGACCTCGGACATATCGAGCTTCAACCCGTATATTTCCACTCTCCCGTCGTTGTCGATTGCGTACTGGTCAATCTGCGTCAGCACGTCGCCCGCTTTTAAAATCGATTCGACCGAGCTGTGCATTATGGTATCAATCACGACTATACCCTGCTGGTCCGCGGGCACCTTAAGATAGTCCTTGTATGCCGGGCTATGCAGCCCCGGGTACAGCATCACGCCAAGCGTCCCGAACCCGTCGTATTTGCCGTCGTTTATATCGCCTAAAAAATGCCTTATCACAGTCGTCGGAATCATATACCCGATATTGTCCGCCTGCCTCAGCCCCTGGAATGCTACGCCCACAACCTTGCCGTCTTGTATGACAGGCCCGCCGGAGTTACCCGGGTTTATCGCCGCGTCCGTTTGAATCACAAGGTGCGAATCCGCTCCGGTATGCGCGTATGTATCCACCTGTATCCGCGAAACAATACCTTTCGTTACCGATATCCGTCTGCCTCCCATAGGGAATCCGTATGTTTCGACCGCCGTGTTTACCCCCGGCAGTTCCGCCAGCTCAAGCGCCTTTGTGTCATCAAAAAAGCTCTTGTCTTCAACCGCCAGTAACGCTAAATCGCAGTCGTGCCCGATAAATGCCACCTTCGCGGGATACCGTTTCGCCACACCTTCTTTTTGAAGCTCAATATATTTGTTGTTGCTCACGTTGTGCGCGTTGGTCAGTATTTTATTATCCTCGATGATAAACCCCGACCCTGTTCCCTGCGCCATCGCCTTCGGCTTCCACGGCGTTATATAATCGAATTCCTGCCCCGCGCTGCGTATCATCACTACCGATTTCTCCATCCCCTCCAACCCGCTGGCCTGGCAGATGCTGCAAACACAAATTACACAGATAAAAATCAGGAATTTGAAATTACAAATCGGGAGATGTAATTTTGAATTCTCAATTCTCAATTCTAAATTCTTCATTCTCATCGCTCCGGACATATCAGTAACGCTTCCGTTTGCCATTACCCCGCCGATATTACCGCGCGGGAATGATAAACACAATGGCCTTCCGTGGCTTTACTTTAGCCCTCGACTATTGCTTTGTCTGCTCTTAAGCAGCTATAATTGGCTTGGCGAAATCAAAATGTCTAAATCTGAAATATGAGAGAACGGGTATGATAAAGATAAGTTACTTAAAGCCGGATATCGTAATGACCGGTCTCGTCTTTATTTTTGTCCTCGGCGGAATCGCAGCAGGGCAGCAAAACCTCATGCCTCATCTTCAAAAGCAGGGCGACGCGACGCAGTTGGTTGTGGATGGTAAGCCCTTTTTGATGCTCGCGGGCGAATTGGGTAATTCCGCTGCGTCGAGCGTCGATAATATGAAGCCCATATGGCCCCGCCTTGCCGAATGCAATCTTAATACCGTGCTTATGCCCGTTTACTGGGATTTGATTGAGCCGCAGGAAGGCAAATTTGACTTTGCCTTGGTTGACGGCCTCATACGTGACGCCCGCCGTAATGATTTGCGTCTCGTTCTGCTTTGGTTCGCAAGCTGGAAAAACAGCATGGCCTGCTATGTCCCGTATTGGGTCAAGACAAACGACGAACGTTTTCCGCGTGCTCAGGATACGGCCGGCAAAGGGCTCGAAATCCTGTCGCCGTTCAGCGAATCGAACTGCGATGCCGACACGCGAGCATTCGTCGCTCTTATGCGGCATATTCGTAAGTTTGATGGTGACAGACGAACGGTGATTATGGTTCAGGTAGAAAACGAGGTCGGTATGATACCCGACGCCAGAGACCATTGTTCCGCTGCAAATGAGCAGTTCGATAAGCCGGTGCCAAAAGAGCTGATGGATTACCTGCAGGAGCATAAAGATGCGCTCGTACCGGAATTCAACGACGTCTGGAAGGCAGGGGGCTTCAAAACTTCAGGAACGTGGGAAGAGATTTTCGGCAGCGGAATCGGCACGGAGGAAATTTTTATGGCCTGGTTCTATGCCCGCTATATCAATCGCGTCGCTGCCGCAGGTAAAGCCGAACATCCCCTGCCGATGTTTGTCAACGCCGCTCTCATTCGCCCGAATTACAAACCCGGCCAGTACCCAAGTGCAGGCCCATTGCCGCATTTAATGGACGTTTGGCGGGCCGGCGCTCCGCAGATTGATTTTCTCGCTCCCGATATCTATTTCCCGAATTTTGTCGAGTGGATTGGCAAATTCGACCGCTCGGGTAACCCGGTTTTCATTCCTGAGGTCGGCAGGGGGTCGGAAAATCCTGCCAACGCCTTTTATGCAATCGGCCGGCATAACGCGATGGGTTTCTCGCCGTTTGCTATTGAGAGCTTCATTAAGCCCGATTTTGAGCTTGCCCAGGCATACGGCGTCCTTTCGCAGTTGGCGCCCTTGATTCTCGAAAACCAGGGCAAAGGGACCAGCACCGGCGTCTTGGTTGATTCTAATAATCCGATTCAGCAGATTCGGCTCGGCGACTATAAGCTAAATGTAAAATTAGACGCCGGTTGGGGTAAGCCTGTTACACCCGGAATGCTGGCGGGCAGTATTATCATCTCCGTCGGGCCGGATGAATATATAATCGCCGGTAAAAGTCAGGTGATTACTTTTGAGCCCGACACACCGGGCGAACCCATTGCAGGCATCGGCTTGATTCAACGTGGACGATTTGTCAAAGGCCGATGGGTCACGGATCTTTGGCTAAACGGCGACGAAAGTCATCAGGGAAGACATCTCCGCCTCTCACCCGAACGTTATGACATCCAGCGTATCAAGCTCTATCGCTACCGCTAACGATTACAACAGCCTTCCGCGCCTAACGCGGCAGGTTCCGTCGTGAATCTATAAGCGGGCTATTTCCGGCGTCTGCGGATAATCGCCGTAATACCGAGTCCTAACAATCCAATCGTCGCCGGCTCAGGAATCGGCGTCCCTGTCAGCTCGAAATTATCGAACGCCAGTTTGCCGCTGCCATCTTTGTCGAAATCATTGAACCGGAATTCCACGACCGGCTGGTTCTCAATGGCGTCTAAGCTGGCAAGTGAATACGAGAAACTGAGGAATCCTGAACTTCCTCCGGTGATTGGTGTATTATTCAATATATTTGTCCACGGGTCCGTATCGTTGAGACGGTAATCTATGTCAAATGAGTCAGTGCTGCTTTTCCACGCCTTGTAATCAAACCTGACGCTGAGGTCCGTCCAGCCGACAGTGTCGATAGTGACAATCCATCTGGCGTTGTCGCCGCTTACCTTTATTTCATCCCATGCCGCTGACTGACCCATTGCGTGCGAAACTCCCGCCGCGTCCGTGTATGCCACACCGTCCTTGCCGTCCGGGTCAAGTGTTCCGCCCGAAAGCACTAATGTCGGCGTTCCAACCAGGTTTTCAGTCGTCACGGCCGTAGTATAGTTGGCCGCATTTGAGCCGAAATCCCATATTGCCATTTGCTGGGAGCCGGACGCCGAAACAACGCCGATTCCCAACAGTACAAATGCTACAACGATTCTTCTCATTCTCTCACCCTTTCCTTATGGTTAGTAAAAAAACGACGCACCACCACTCGTAATGCGAATCTAAATTTCCACCTTCTTCTGGTGTGGCCCTATAATAACACTCCCCAAACCCCTGTTTATTATATAACAGCGATTACCCAAAATCAAGTCAATTAGCCGAAATACCTGGGATAGAAACCCCCATATTAACAACAATAGGGGCTTTATTACAACCAGCCGTAGGGGGGACTTTATCTGCCGCATGCCGTTTGGCATCCCTTACGGGAGGCGGATTGCCCCGCAGAATCGGACTCGAATCGCACCCTGAATCCATTTTTTCGGGAAGATTTAAGTTGACGGCCTTCGGAAACACGGTTTATACTCTTGCGATTTTTTGAACTAAAAAACGCTATGGAGGCACTATGGCTGGTGAAGTAAAAGATATTTTGAAAAACAGGGTTAAAGAAAAACACTATGACCGATTAGTTGCGGTTGACCACCCTAAGATGCACCATTTCATCGCGGACGCTATCGAGCTGACAAATCCGGCTTCCGTCTATGTCTGCACCGACTTGCCCGAGGATATCGCGCATATCCGCGCCCTTGCCGTCAAAAACGGAGAGGAAATTCCCCTCGACATCAAGGGCCACACCTGCCATTTCGACGGCATTAACGACCAGGGACGCGATACCTTCAGCACAAGATACCTTCTGCCCGCCGGTTCATCACTCGGCAAATCGCTCAAATCCGTCGAAAAACAGGCAGGAACCAAAGAAATCCGCGACCTCCTTAAAAACTCGATGGCAGGCAGGGAAATGATTATTTGCTTCTGGTGTCTCGGCCCCGTCGGCTCCGAGTTCACCATCCCCTGTCTTCAGATTACCGACTCGCCCTATGTCGTTCACAGCGAATCGCTTCTCTATCGCCCCGGCTACGAACAGTTCAAAAAACTCGGTGAAAACCACGGTTTTTTCAGATTTCTCCACTCCGAGGGCGAACTTGAACACGGCGTCAGTAAAAACGACAAACTCCGCCGCGTTTATATCGACCTTGAAGACGAATTGGTTTACTCCGTAAACACCCAGTACGGCGGCAACACTATAGGCCTCAAAAAACTCGCCCTGCGACTTGCTATCCAGAAGGCCTCACGCGAGGGCTGGCTCGCCGAACACATGTTCGTTATGGGCGCACACGGACCAAAAGGACGCGTTACTTATTTCACAGGCGCCTTCCCCTCCGCCTGCGGCAAAACCTCAACCTCGATGCTCCCGGGCCAAACAATCGTCGGCGACGACATTGCCTATTTCCGCAAAAAAGATGGTCAAATCCGCGGCGTCAACGTCGAAAAAGGCATCTTCGGCATCATCCAGGACGTCAGCGAAAATGACGACCCCGTCATTTATAAAGTCCTCACAAACCCGATGGAGGTCATCTTCTCCAACGTCCTGCTCGACGCGAATAAAAAACCATACTGGCTCGGTATGGGTTGTGAAATACCGCCCGAAGGCACCAATTTCTCCGGCGCATGGTTCAACGGTAAATCCGATGACCAGGGCAATCCCATTCCGCCCGCTCACAAAAACGCCCGTTATACCCTCAGCATCCCTGACCTCGACAACTGCGACCCCGCGCTCAACGACACAAACGGTGTCCTCGTCGGCGGTATGGTTTACGGTGGACGCGACAGTGACACATGGAATCCCGTTGAGCAGGCGTTTGACTGGAGCGAAGGAATCATCCTAAAAGGCGCGGCTCTCGAATCGGAAACAACAGCAGCGACTCTTGGCAAGCAGGGTGTTAGAACCTTCAACCTTATGTCGAATCTCGACTTCGTTTCGATACCGCTCGGCAAATATGTCCAGATAAATCTCGACTTTGCCAAAGGCGTCAAAAAGCCGCCCCTTATCTTCTCCGTCAATTATTTCCTCCGCGGAAAAGACGGCAAATACCTCAATACTATGGCAGACAAGCTCGTCTGGATTCTTTGGGCGGAGCTTCGCGTCAATGGCGATGTCGATGCAATCAAAACACCGACCGGTTTCATACCTATGTATGATGACCTAGCCCGGCTGTTCAAAGAGCATCTCAAAACCCAGTTTACAAAAGACGATTACGAAAAACAGTTCACAATTCGTATTCCCGAAAACCTCGCCAAACTTGACCGCGTCGAGAAGGTTTATCGGGAGAAAGTCCCAGATACCCCCAAAATCCTGTTCGATACCTTCGCCGAGGCCAGAAAACGCTTCAAATCCGCCGCCGAACAGTATGGGGATTACATTTCCCCCTTCGAGCTGCTTGGCAAGTAGGGGGCTGATGGTTTTTGCTGCCCAATAACTGTTTTCATACGGGCTTTGTAGTATTAAAAATTTGCCTTGGGCAATGGCATCGCTTATTTCCTATTTTGCCATCCACTTGAATAATCGCTGTCCCTTTAGTCGTAACCTCTTGCAGCAAAATAAGTTAGCTGCTTTTGGGGCTGCTTTTAGACCTCGAGCTCCGATTGCCTATTATGCCAATTTTGCTTGTTCTGCATTTAATCTGGGATAAAAAACAAAAAGTCCTATAATTCATTTGACTTTGTTTCTTAAGTAGCGTAGAATAAAGCATTGAAGAAGAAATGGGAGAGAGTGCCCTCATCTTCACGCAGGGTATTCTCGCCAGAAACGCATTATTAGAGCGGTGCAAGGGAGAATATGTCTGCACTGGAGATGGGGCTGAGAAGGTAATGAGTGAAAGTTCGCGCAAGGTGCCTCTTGGCGCAAAAGAGTTGAGCTTTCAGAATGGAAGCGGCAAACACGGGCAGCAGGATTCTGCGTCTGTGCAGCCGTTTTATACGCGCACGCATAATCATTTTCTCGGCAGTTCCGCCGCGTTCAACTCCGTAATGGAAGTTATCAGGGCTATTGCCGCCCGCGAATGTCCGGTTATTATTACCGGCGAAACAGGCGTCGGCAAGGAAATGGTCGCACGTCAAATTCACGTCTCGGGCAGCCGCGCCGACCGCGTCTTTGTTCCCGTCGATTGCACCACCCTTACAGGCCAGTTATTCGAAAGCCAGTTATTCGGCCATGTCAAAGGCGCATTTACAAGCGCAGTTGACAGCACGCTCGGTTTCTTCAGGGCGGCAGACGGCGGCACGATTTTCCTCGATGAAATAAGCGAAATACCCCTCGAGCTTCAGGCAAAGCTCCTCCGCGTCCTTCAGGAACGCCGTGTAACGCCCCTCGGCTCCGCTATGTCATATCCGGTCGATTCCCGCGTCCTCTGCGCGACCTGCAAGGACCTGCAGGATATGGTCAAAAAGGGCACGTTCCGCTCAGACCTCTATTACCGCCTCAACGTTGTTCAACTTGAGGTGCCTCCCCTTCGTCATCGCAAAGAAGACATCCTCGATTTGGCTGAATACTTCCTCAAAAACCAGTCGGCCTTCTACAACGAGTCGCCCAAGACATTTAGCGAATCTGTCAAACGCCTCCTGATTAACTACGCCTGGCCAGGCAACGTCCGTGAGCTTGCCAACGCCATCGAACGTGCTTATGTCCTCACTGAGGGCCCCGAAATTCAGCCCGCCGTAATGCCTTTCGAAATTATAATAGCTGATTCGCCTTCTTATCCCAAAGACCAGTTGCCGACCCTCGATGAAGTAAAACGCAGGGTCATTGCTCAGACCATCGAATACACCAAAGGCCGAAAAATCGCCGCCGCAAGAATCCTCGGCATCGATCGTCGCCAGCTCAATCGTCTTATGGGAAAATTCGGGATCCCCGCAGAAGCTGACGAAAACGCAAAACAGTAACCCCGTCCTGTTCTTCCTAAATCCGCATTTTCTTCCTGATAACCTGATTATCTGGTATCCTGATTACCTCTGTCTTTCGTCTTCAAATCACCATTCGGCAATCCGCGTTTATCCGCCGTAGTGATGGCCGGCGTAGAGAAGGTTAATCGCGAAGAGGTGAATCGGGGCAAATATATAACCGAAAACCTGCCACGCGATCACCAATCCGATAATCGCGACGGATGGCTGGCTGGTAAGGGCTTTGTATTTGTAAGCGTTCTCACTGTCCAAAACCAGAGGCACAAGGCAGCTTCCGTCCAATGGCGGTATAGGTAACAGGTTAAAAACAAACAGCACTAAGTTGAGCGTAAAAAGTATGCTCGTCATTACCGCTATGCTGTTCGCCCAGCCCGCACTCTCCACATCAGCTATATGTGAAAATGTGATACTATCAGGCGGGGAAAAATAACCCATCGCGTATCCCACCCGGATTATCACCACGCCGGCGATAGCAAGAATAAGATTTCCCGCAGGCCCCGCCATCGCCATCATTATCTCGCGTTTCGGATGGCGCTGTGCCCAGGCGGTGTCATAAGGCGCGCTCGCCCATCCAATCATCCAGCCGTTTAAAATATACGATATAATCGGCAGCACAATCATTCCGATGGGTTCTCTCCTCATGTGTGCAAACGGATGCAAGCTGACCTGTCCGCCGTAATACGCGGTTTTGTCGCCGAGTTTCATCGCGGCAAACGCGTGCGCCGCCTCGTGAAAGCTCAGCGACAGCACGAATACAACGTACCACGCAAGCCCTAATGCCACATCGTTATTCATTCCAGGCAGAATACCGATTTTTCTCCTAATCGCAACTGTGAAATAAGCAGGAGGATTCCGATGAAATTGGCAATCGGCAATAAACATGTTCCATTCTGGTCACCTCCAGCCAAACTGGTCATATCGTCGAAGTCCCATTCTAACGCAAGGGCTTACGACAATAATTGTCGCGTATCTATGACCAAAATGGTCGGCTATTGGTTTATGCCTTATCAAGGCCTCCGCAGGAATCGACCAACGTAACTCCTTTGCAGTAAACGACTTAAAAAATTCTTTTTTTCACGGCACGGTCTGGCACGCCATTCGCTTTATACATTAGCGAAGAAAAAAAGCGAAACACCCGTAGGCGAATAAGTCGCAGAGTACTTAGGAACGTAGATGGTTGTTCTTGTTCAGGCAACAGTTTTGACAGTGGGTTTAAACGGCAGAAGTGAAGTGTTAAGAGAACTGCCGATAAGGTTGATAAAAATGCAGTCAGGTGTTGAGGCTGCTCGTTCTTTGAAAAATGAAAAGGTGAACAGCGTAATCAGCAGATGGGATTTGGATGATATGCCCGATGGAAGATTTCTCAAATCTTTCAAAGCGGCTAAACCCTATATCCCTACGATTGCCCTGGTAAAGCCAGGCAGCAAAGCTCAGGAAATCGCTGCCAGGTCTTTGGGCGTCTCCGCGGTCCTTGCTGAGAACGCAACCGACAATGTCTTAAGAGACACGGTTGCCAATCTGCTCGGTATCCAGGGTGACGTTGCTATCAAGGCAATATTTTCTGCTGGTAATGTTGAGGAGCTAATGAGAGAAGGCTAATTCCGGTGGCTTATCAGGGTTTTGAAAAGCCATCATCTTTCTGAGAGCACGCACGGCTTACGCCGTGATTAAATAGGCTCACAAGGAGTTTTCTCCCCCCAAGCTGGGTTTGTTACCCCAGACAGATTATATAATCTAAAGCGCGGTAAATGAACCCGGCACGAATATCGACATCCTGCTCTGTTTAGAGCGGGGTGATTAAGATAACAAAATCTACACATATTCTCTCTCCCTTCTTCGCTGGATTTGATACTCTCTCTCTTCTCAAATCCAGCTCGTAACCATACGCGGTCAATCGGCCGCGACAAGGGTAATAAACTCATTCTCTCTCCCCTTCTTCGCTGGGTTTCGACTCTCTTCGTAACCCAGCTCGAATACAACCGTGGCTTAGCCACGATTAGTATAAAAGCTCATTCTCTCTCCCCTTCTTCGCTGGGTTTCGACTCTCTTCGCAACCCAGCTCGAATACAACCGTGGCTTAGCCACGATTAGTATAAAAGCTCATTCTCTCTCCCCTTCTTCGCTGGATTTGAAACTCTCTTCACAAATCCAGCAGTCTAAAAACGTCCCGTAGTTTTGAGAACGCGGGGCGATAGTAATACGGTAGTGGAGGCGGGTAAATTAGTAGTGGAGGCGGGTAAATTAGTTCTCTCTCCCTTTTCTTCGCTGGGTTAGAGCTTGTTTCCAAAAAAACAGGCGAACCCAGCATGGCTGTTCGCATAATCGTTTGTGCGATTGTGCTTTAAGATAACAGTGTGAAAGTCGCTGGGCCGGTCAGGTTAACAAACCTGTTCGGCCCAGTATGTTTGGCCGCGGAAATATCGAGCTTGGAATCCAGCCGGCTCGCGCAAGTAATACCTGCGTCAGGAAAAAAGCGGGTAAGTAATAAGTTTGGCAATTGTAACAAAAAGGAGTGTTTGCCATGTCAAAGATTTATGTGGTATTCAAAGATGTGTTACTGTTCCCCCTGTTGCTGTCTATTGGTTTTTTGGCAGCCGTTATATTGATGAATTCACCACTGGTTCGGGCGTTTTGGATGGAAGGGATTTAATTCGGCGTGACCGTTTTTTCGATTGGCAGACCAGGACTGTTCGCATAATAGCAAAATAACAGTGTGAAAGTCCCAAGGCCGGGCAGGTCAACAGACCTGCTCGCCCAGTGTTCTGCCAATGTGTTCTTTGTAACCGCCAGCGACGGTTTGTCTGCTGGGCCTTGGTGTGTTGAGTCTGCTTCGGAGGAAGAAAAGTGCATAAGCAAAGAAGAGAGGTCACAAATGCGGAGCGCTTTGTGCTCTCCGCAGCATGGCCTCAAGAAAACTATAAGAAAAGAAGATGTATGAAAAAGCATTTTTTGATAATCATCCTATTGGCGTTTTTTGCTGTCGGAGTTATCTCCGTCAATGCCAAAGCAAGTGCGACAATAGCAACGTTTGCTGACCCGTCCAGAAACAGCAGTAATCCGCTG
>Ga0187866_1000791_pt1 | contig 34032 bp, 56 predicted proteins | sample June2016WEW_11_1_3_FD_133013 | JGI IMG/M metagenome (GOLD analysis project Ga0187866, IMG submission 133013) | Peatland microbial communities from SPRUCE experiment site at the Marcell Experimental Forest, Minnesota, USA - June2016WEW_11_150 | ecosystem: Environmental > Terrestrial > Soil >...
AGCCGGACAATCAGCATATAGCTGCTCGCCCCCTGGCCGACGCTGAAGCTGATCTCATAGCCGTAAATATTCGTGGAAGTATTGGTCATGATGAGATGTAGTTCTACTTCGGGCCAATCTGTGCCGTAGGTCGCGCCCGGAACGCTTACCTGCGCCTGGACGAATTGAGTGACCGGCCATAACCCGTTTGCAAGGGTTGCGACTGCATCATTTGTGTTGGAAGGCGGGTTATTTATGCCGTAGCAAAAGCCGCCGGAAGTTGCCAGGTTTGTGCTGCCCGCCGTGCAGTTCGTCCAGTTGCCGGACTCGGAAATAGGATTTTCAGTTGCGGGGAATAAGGTCGAATAATCGTGGGGAACGGTTATATAAACACCGAGGGCTATTTGGCTTCCGCCCGTTCCAGATGGTAATGACGATGGGGGGAAATTAGCATACGTCGCACTGGCGTACCAACCATTTACAGGATTAACCGGATTGACCTGAGAAGCTATGTCAAGACTGGCGCTGCTGAACTGGCAGGCAATGTAATAAATCCCCGCGGTAAGATTTATAGGAGTGATCGAAACTTCCTCCCAGGTGAAGCTGGCAAGGGAGGGCGGAGATATTGTCCCGCTTGAACCGGTTACAAGATTGCCTGCACTGTTATAGAGCGCAATCTTGATGTGTGTACCGCTAGTGCTCCCGTTTTTTACCTGAGCGCCGAGTTTACTTAGACTGCAAGCAGGGAGCGCCACTCCTTCCCACAGCTCATAGGTATTTATTCCATTCCCCGTGTCTGTGGAAAATGATGTCAATGACGTATTGTTCCCGCCGTATACGTAAAACGATGCGCTCATTTACAGTCTTTTTCTCCGTTCAACGACTGTCACATCAAAACTTCCGATTCCAAAAGCTCGAACCAAATCCTCGGTAACGAGTTCAACATCAAAAGGTCGGCACGAGTAAAGGTCAAACTGCAATTCTCTCCTTGCAGGCCATGTGTGAACGGAGGCGTGGCTTTCCGCAAGCATGACGAATCCGGATATCCCCGCATTGATTTCGGGGCATTTGGGCGGTTCGTCTCGTTTGATCTTTGCAGGCATGAGCACGCGCATTCCGACTTTCCCCGGCAGGAGATCGAGCCAGCGCACAATGCCGACTGCATCGGACATGAGTTCTCCGGTGCATTCGTAGCCATCAACGATGAGATGTTGCCCGCGTTTAAATCTCGACAACTCACAAAGCCCCCAGGGTTAGGATTTCTTTTTCTTTTTGGGCAATCCCTTTTCTTTCGTGGCGGCAAAGTCGTGCAATTGAGATTTTTTCATCTTGAGTACGCCACGATTCTTTTTTTTGACTTTCCCAGGCTTGTGTTCAGCGATTGCCATCAATTCCCTTTGTTTCTTAGATAGTGCTGGCATCTCAACCATCCCTTCCATTAACTCGCTGCCGGAGGCTGGTTCTGATTCCCTGTCTTATGGTCCCCAGCTATAAGGCCCGCGAGCGCCACGCAAACGGCAGCGAGCACCTGAGATTTAGTCGGCACCTGGCCAGCCGCGAGCACGGGTTGGAGCACAATTCCTACGGCCATAACGAAACCGAGAATCGTTGTTCGCCAGCTTTCAAGAGCCGCTGATTTCAGCCAGTTCATGTTGTCCCCCCATAAGTCTTTCCTTGATCCAATCCTTGTACATATCGCAACCATCCCGACATGATGTGTAATGGTTGATCACGTAGAACGAGTTGCAGATGTAGCATGGACAGTGGGTCATTTCTTTATAGCCAACTAAAGAGCGGGTAGATGTGCGAGCAGTACCAGGCTTCTACCTTCTGCGTGAAAGTCAGATTGGTCTGTAACTCGGCCTTCAGCATCGACGCGGACTTTCCCTGTGCAGCCGCAACACCCTGACAAATGCCGGTCACTATCGCAACGGCGTACTGTGAAACCAAAGAAGAATTGCTGCCGAGCGCATTGATTTGGCCGACCACATCGTTAATCTCGTTTATGGCCACTTGGGCGGCACCCTTTATCAGTACGCTATAGGTGCCGTTGGTCATGACGTTGTAAGCCGCTGTCCAGTCCTGCTGGAAAAGGTTTAGTAAGTTGTCTAGAGTGCCCTGCGGGTCAACAGCAGCTTTCGGAGTAAGAGAGCAAGCCGCATTGATGGCAAGCTGGCTTACGGGCGCCATAGTCGTAAAGGCCCAGCCGTAATATCCAAGGCTGTATCCTGCGGCCTGCGCGACGGCAGGAGTTACGACTGTAGTGACAGTCGAACAAGCCACGAACATAAACGGAATAAGAACAAGCAGTGCTCCCAGTTTTTTGAACTTCATTTCTTTTCCCCCTCCGATGTTAATATCTGAGTCAATTCAGCCCCACAATAAGGGCAATTCTGTATCGCTTCCCCCATGAAAAACGAGGGCTTCCCGTATATCGCGGCTGGCCGGAGCTTAAAAGCGTACACTGTGGCGCATGTGGCTTGATAGCAGCAGAACTCAACGGTGTGAAGATACTCGATGGTTCCCACAACCACAGGAGGGAACTTACCGTAGAATAGTTTCATTTCTTTTCCCCCCTCTTAGAATGTTTTTTACGCCACTCACCACACCAATCCAGTTCGACCGTAGTTGGGAACTTAGCCTTCTCCGGGTGCATACAACGCCTGCCCTCTGAGTCCATAAAGGCGGTAAAAGCAGCCGTTGGCGGGAACCTATTGCACTGGCCGATTACGCTTTGATTAAAGCAGGCCCAGAAATGGCAGTTCCCACAGCATCGGGCTTCATCGAGATGATCGTCGGTGTCCATTATTTCAGTTCCTTCCCACACCACGGGCAATAGACCATGACCGGCCCGAGATAGTGAACACCGTGCAGGTAGGCTTCTTTTGCCACTGCATAAAGCTGGTCGGTCCCAGCTTTCCAATTCGCACAGTCACACGCTTTATCAGGCCAGTTGTCGATTGCCATGATTACTCCTGATCGGCTATTGCCTGAAGGTCCGCCATCATCTGCTGTACACTCAACCCCGTCGCGCTTGCAAACTTCGCGGGGTTGGCAACTGCCTCTTGCGGCAGGACGCCGTAGCATTCGTCAACTCTATTTGCCCAGCATGGATCGGTTACTTCCTGAACGTCTCCCCAGGTCAAAACCTTGTAGGGTCCATAGGCCCCGGTAAAGATACCGTGACCGCCGATAATTTGGGTTCCTGAACCATCCCACGGTTTTCTTGCATCAAACTGCGATTCCATCTGGTCATCGACTTGAATTCCAGTCATGAGTCCGCCAAAAAGGTAAATGCCAAGCCTCACATGCAGTTCGTTGGACGGGTCAATGTAGACAAAAGCGGGCGGCTTCTCGCCGAGTAAACCGTTTTTCGCCGCATATTGAAGCGTGTCGTACATGTTCAGACCGTTGTCCTGACCGCCTGAAAGTTTGAAATAGGCATTGATTACATCTGCGGCGGCTGGGATTACCTTTTGGCCGATTAAACCGCTGTAGACCGTTTTCCCATGCCCGTACATTGCCATTACGCAGCAACCATACTGATCGTTTCCATCCATCGGGAAAAGAACCTTTGGATCTGAAATTCTCAGGCTGGAGTAGACATTTGAAAGCGAATCAAATATTCCCGGAGGGGTGATCGTCTGATCGGTCATCCAGTTCGAAAACCGGAGGGCATTCTTGATTTTCTTCGGGTCGAATTTATGCTTACCGAGTTTAAACCGCATTACCTTCTCTCCTTGCCTTACTTATTGATATTTAGATTTGAATGGTCTCTAGCTTCGAGAAAGCCGAGCATCCTATCAACTTTTGTCCCGAGGCTTTTAAGTTCGTCCCTGAAATCGCTTATGCACTCAAGGACCATGACTTGTCTTGTCTCAACGACTTTTATCGGGCAGTTAACAGTTCTTGCGTTGTGCGCCGTTTCGAGTTCCAGGAGCCGATCCTCTATGTTGCTCACTGTTTTTTCGCCGTCTTCGTGCCGCCGTTTGTGATACCCGAACCAGATGAGCATTGCCCCGAGACTGCCCACAAGGGTTATGCCCCCGCTGATAAGACCCGCTACGACTCCTTCAGGCATTCACCCTGCTCCTGCTGCTCCAAAGGAGCCTCGCTCTGGTCTTCCAATGCCTTCTCCAATCGCTCTATCTGGCTTTCGAGGTCAAACAACTGAATCTTCGATATGTTGCCTCGATTGTTGATAGATTCCAGCATGAGCTTGTGAATGTGCCTGATGCACTGGATAGGGTTTCGGATGCCGTGACAGAGCCGGTCGCGGTCGCTCTCTTTATGGTTGGTCATACATTGCCCTGCGTTCTTGAATGGTTAGCTCTCTAAAGTGACGGCGTGGATTCCCGCACGTATAGCAAGAACAGCGTACATTTGTTTTACGGTAGAACCTGAATTCTCTCTGCCAAAAATTATCATCGTGAGGTCCCCACCATTGTCGGCGCATGGCAACTCTACGGTTGGCAATAATATTTGCTTGTATCATTCGCTGACCGCGCATTAGTTTGATGTCTTCCGTTTAAAAAGGCACTCGGCAAGCGCATCGAGGCCCGCCTGCCAGGTCGCAAATTCTCTTGTATGCCCCTGATCGTCATTCCCAACATTTCCAGCGTTTTTAGTTTTCGCAGCACGGCCTAGACAGCCTAACATGCCCTCATCCTGGCAAATCGCAACCATGACCGCTATGCCATTGCTTCCAAGTTCAAACTTATCCGATGCGGAAACGATCATCTCCCCGGTCAGTGGGGAAGTGGGCGCGTGGTTCTGGATATACAGATTGATTGCGGGAGCCGTGGGGAGACAAATGCTTAGAAAGTGGTGCGCTATCTCCCCCACAACAACGGGCTGCTGGGGATTCGTGCTGTAGCCTTTGAGTTCGAATCCAAGAACTTTGGTGTCAGACATCATTCATAGGACTCTTCTAAAATCTCTTGTTGGACAGACACGAGAACTCCAATCACGGCAGCATAGCTCGTATCTCCACGGTGCTTGTCGATAGCTTTGTGCAGATCAGAATGCAATGCTTTCAGTTCTGAAGGCCGGTCAACCTTGTGGAGTTTGCGCTTGGGAAACTTCAGAAGTTTTAAGTCAGGCAATGGCGGCCCCCCCCAAGCGCCATCGTGAAAAGCAAGTAACTGGATTGAGGCAGGGAATCGAACCCTGCATGATGTGGCCTTCTGAGCCTCTGCACCTTACCGTTTATGAGAGTTTAGGGCTTCTTTTGTCCGCCATTCTCGCTTTTACGAGTTAGCTTGCGGTCTTCCCCGCTAGGCTATTTATGGTAATTCGGGTTTATTCAACCCCTGGCCCTTTCGGTCATGCCACCAGACTTTCGCCTTCCGCTTATTACTCTCCGGCAATACAGACCATTGACACTCACATTCGGGCGAGCCCTCACCCGTCCACCTTCTTTCAGTACCAGCGTCTACCCCTTCCGCCACTCAATCCAGTCAAATCAAATACCCTATTAGCCAGCTTCGCCAACTCGGGGCGTAATCCCAAGCTGGCAGTTCAAGGCCCCTGGCGGGGTGCGGCATCAGGGGCCACCAGAAAGGAGGATGAGTTGAGCGTTCGTGAGTATTGCAACAGACTAATGAAGTGATGTCAACGAGCGCGAAACTCCAGTAAACGATTAGCATTCTTTCGGCTTTCAACGAATCCATTCACCGCATGTCTTACTAGAAAAGAAATCGACTCCCCCGTTCGTTCCTTTTCTTCCTCTAAAATTTCTACTTGGTAACTCGTAAGCCAGATGTTTTTCCGCTTCATTCCCTTTTCTTTAGCATTCATCGTCCCTATTCCTCCCCCGCTTTTGAAAATCCATCTATGCGTTGCCCCTCTTGAGTGTCTATTTTACCCCTAATCCATTGACTTGTAAAATTCACCACTATTGCGCTTTTTACCGTTTCTTGAGATAATAACGGGGAGTCGTACAAAACTTTAGCCTGGTTCGACGGACGAAAGGGGGGACTCCTGAACGGTCCCCCGCCAGGCATAACTTCATAGCCTGTTCAGGAGGCACCATGGAAAAGAAAAGACCTTCAAAAAAAGCGTACTTCAAGACCCATCACAACATCATAGATTCGAATAACTTCCGAAGCCTTACTTACTCTTCCCAAATCTTGTACTTCCATCTCACCCGCCTTCAAAACTGGTACTGCAACGGTAAACCAGGCACCTTCACACAACGGGATTGGCAACTAATTAATGAAACGGGGCTGGAACCACGAACAATTAAACGGTCGAGAAAGCAGCTTAAAGAAAGAGGTCTCATTGATACAAACAGGCAAGGGCCAAAAGGACCGACCGCTTACACCATCTTGCCACCCACTGAGTGAAGTGACACCTCTGTCACCTCAGAACCGTTCCTGAAGTGACAAAGTTGTGGTGACAAAAACGCCCCCACTTAATAAGAAAGAAGTATTAAGAAGGGAAAGCTGAATTAAACCCGCAAATGCGTGGGTGTGTGTGGGTGAGTTCTGCGAAAACGCTGTAGAGCCGGGACACCGGGGTCCGCTCCCCCTCCCACCCTCTCGGCGCAGACCACACCATCTAAGGGCTAACGCTCGCGCTAGAGCATGGACCCATGGGCATCCATGGGCGCTCATACGCTCACTTGGCAGGGTAGGCCATGGGGTAGCAAATTGGGTATACGCCTGTAGATTGGCTCTGGTGGCGGGTCGTTAGTTTACATAAGTTATATTATCAGGTTCTTAATTCCGTGAATTTAGGCACAAGTATACTGGTGGCTAATCCGCGTCACCCTCCAGATCCGTCCACTCGGCTTCCTCGGCCTGGTCCTGAATGGCTGCCAAGCTCTCGGGATTGAACAGGCCGGCGAGTTGGGGCGATAGGATTGCGGTGGCATTGACCTGAATGAACTGCTGCACAACCACACTCGGCGCGAGCGAGGGAGCGATGCCCACCGATTGCAGGACTCTATCGGCTATTTTGTGGGCTTGGTTGAGGAGTGGAGCATGGGCTGATTGTTCGATTGGTGGCACAGTGGCATAGATTGTTTTCGCGGAATCAACGCAGGCTATATTGATTTCAGTGGATTTTGGGATCATGCGCTCGAAATAGTCGAGGGCGGCGGCTTCAGCCAATGGGCGCAACCGTTTCGCTCTTTCGTTGACCACTCGGCGGGATACTCCTGCCTGCTGTGCAATAAATCCTTGGGTATGTCCGGCTGCCAGGCCGTCGATGATAATCTGATCTGTTATTGGTTGTAATGGCTGTCCCATAGCGGATATAGGGTACTACATACTGCTGGATTGTCAAACCCGCCATGCGGAAATCAATATTATAACTAACCCACCCCACGCGTAGGGGGCCTTCGCCCCCTCGCTCTCATTCCTCCACAGCCTTTTTAATCTGTCCACGCCGCCACAGCTCAATAAGCCGCGTATCACTCTCCCACCGGTCCCCGATCATCGCCATGGGAAATGCTAGATCCTGCCGCCACTTAAGAAGAGTCTCCCAGGACCGCCCCATGTACGCCTGTATCTGTTTTCTCCCCGAAAGCGCTGTGCTGTCCATAGCCCCTTATCCCCATCTCATTCCAAGCTTTACAATTCTTTACAATTCTCTTATTGACATTATACCATTATGCCATTATCTTGTAATCAACAAGGCAAAGAACCCCAACCAAAAAGGAGAAAACCATGCAACTGACAGCCCTCGGGATTAGCACAGACCGAAACGAAGATGGAATCCGCCTTATCAGCGCCGAAGCAGGACGCTGGATTGAAGCCCCCTTGGATGGCATTACCGCAAACGAGATGGCCAGAGACTGCTTTTTCTTCCTGCTCGAAGCCGATGTGCCGGAAAAGTGGTTGGAAGCAGAAAACATCGAAACTAAAATCTCTGATGCTCTCCAGAGAAATGACCCACAGGAGTATCTGGAAGCCATCAACGCGACGTGCATTCATGCCGCGAGTGAAGGAGACTAACCCATGAAACGCACCGAACTCAGACTGCCCGATAGCATCTACGAAATGATCCGTGAACGAGCGCATGACTCGAGGATAAGCCAGAATCAGCTTATCAACCTACTCTTGGCCTATGCTCTCGCAAAACACATAACGCTCGACGACCTCAAAACAGCCGTGGGAAAATTCGACTAGCCTTGCTGATTCAGTTTTCAAAGAGACCCCGCTTCTATGATCAGGCCGTTCCTCTTTTTTTTGAGGGCGGCTTGATGAGTTTAACGGGGATACATTTATTGCACAGTGTCCCAACTCTTCTCCACTTCATGCCAAGCTGCACTGTTCCATTTCCTCGCGTTCATCCTCGGTCATTTATCACCTCCCTCCCATAATGGAATCACATACTTGCCGGGTGTACCGGACAAGGCGGTTTGCAAGTTCCAGCCCACGGCACATTGCAGGTACATTGCACTGGCATCACCTCCCCTCAAATTTCTTCCCGCCGCTAAGCTACAGTGTCTTTTTTTGATAAATCCCGCATCAAAATTCTCCGGACGTATATTTTATCGGTTTCGCGGTTAAAATTGATTTAAAGGGTATTGTGGCACGTTGTGGCCCCTAAATCGCCTCAATGGTCAATTCGCAACGGGGGTTCTCTTTGTCGATCCCACCGAAGTCGAACCGGAATCCCGGCAAGATTTTAAAATTGTCGTCCTTGATTACACCCAATTCCTTGAGCGCATCGCAGGTGAATTTATCTATTGCGGCTCCAAAATTCATCACATCGGCAGCTCGGTTTGTTTCGAAAAACAAGGTGTACGACAAACGATATTGGACACCCTTAACTGGCATTGGCTGTTGAAAACAAACCGCCGTGAGCGCCGCTTGAACGTGCGCTTTAAAAAGCTCTTTGACCTTATTGCTGACCTGATGGTGCGCGTTGCGATACCAGTTCATATTTATGGGAATGAGCTTATCTTCCATCGTCTTCCTCGGATACCAAATCGCCAACGGCAGGATGATTTTCATATTGCCCCTCCTTAATCCCCGATTACCTCGGCAAATCTATCGGCCTCGTGTTTTTCGGCGTCTTGCTTGTCCGACCACTCGTCGCGCTCTTGGTTCACAGGCTTTGGTTTCGCACGTTTGGGCGACTGGGTAGCGAGCCGTTCGATTTCCTGAAGCAAAATCTTGACGTGCTTTCGGTACGTCATTTCATCGTCAAAAAGGAATCTCCTTTTTTTATAATTCTCTTCAATTTGCTCCAAACGATTAGTGATTTCCTGTTTTTCATCCTCACTCATCACTTCCCCCCTATTCTGTACGCAATCCAGCACAGCAAACAAACCGCCGCGAAAAAGCCCAGCAGGACTATAAAATCAGGCCAAAGAAGCATCGACGTTACATGCAGTTGTTGTAATAATCGTTCCATTGTTCTCGCCAGTATTCTTCAGCTTCATCCTGGCATTCGGGACAGAGCGTAGCCCAATTAAGAGCATCATCAACATAGGCAGTCCTCTGTCTCCTGCGTTCCGCACCTTCCTTACCGCACGATTGACAAATCATCTCTTTATCTCCCTTCAAAACGGCCCAATGTTTACAATCCCCCACTCAAAAGTTTACAATCATCGCATCAAATGTTTACTAAAACGGAATCGAATCCTCTTCCTCCCCCGGGTGCCCGGGAAGACGCTCGTAACCGGGATTCCTGAACTCTTTGATGTTTTTGAACATTCCAGGTTTTAAACTCTTAGATATTTCGTCGGCCCGAATTTCTACAGTGCCTTGTGGCTTTCCCTTTTTGTCAATCCAGGCATCCACATTGAATATTCGCCCGTTGATTCCCACTAAATCGCCTTGGAAAACATGAGTCTTCACAAGCTCGGCCAGGTCGTGCCAGGCGGAACACTTCACCCATATTTTCTTAGGGTTATCTGTTTTCCCCCCGTTAATCTGAACGATGAACTCCGCGACTGGGATTCCTCGAACTTCTTTCATCTCAGGAATCGCCCCCACAAAGCCCTTTAAAAAGAAATCAGCCATGTTTAGTACCTGTCCAGATAAAGGTCGTGATATGGAGTTGTATTGCGTCTCACTTGATGCTCAGAGGCGTAACCCCACTCGGAGACTTCTATAATTTTTGTCCCGTGCCGGCGAACTATGAAATCTTTTTCCATTCCGACCGGATTCTTATCTCGGTAGTGCTTTGCCTTGACAATCTTTGCGGTCGAGTACCCCTTTTCTTTATTTTCAGACAGAGCTATCGCAAGGCGCGGCTTCTCTAAGGTTGCCTCACCACCCCGGCCTATGTCGGTCCCCGCTCGTTTTTGCAAAGCAATTACGGCGATCCCGGTTTCAAGGGCCGCGTGAATGGCTGTTATGTTGGAAGAAAGCTTAAAATACTCGCCGTCGAAGACTTCGAGGTAATCAATGAAGTTTAGGCCGCGCGGGTCGATCACGTCCTGAAAGTCCCGATTGCGTTCCACGGAGCAGACATATTTCACCCATTCCTTTACCGGATAATCACCCCCAAACGACTCCAGCTTTTTACGGACGCCGGTAGGCCCCATTTCCGAAGAAAAATAGCGCAGACCGAGCAGGCCGTTGGCATCTTCTTTGCTTTTAATGTTTAAATAGTCAGTTGTTTTTAATGCTTTTGTATTTGTAGGGGGGTTTAAGGGGGGGGAATTAGGGTCGGGATTTAGGGCGAGATTGCATTTTTCTTTCAAAAACCCTTCTGATTTCAACATCTTAAGCGAAGACCATATCATATTAAAGATTACGCACGTCTTCCCAGAGTTGGTTTCCCCCATAAAAAGAATGATCTCTTTTTCGTTTATTTCCACGAACTTAGATAGTCCGAATGGTAGGTCAATAGGCAGTTCGCGGGCCTTGGCCCCAAGTATGTCCATTTCTACTAAGGCATTGTCTTTCTTGCGGAAAACGCCACGGCGGTTAAAATCTCGCTCAATCAATCCCTCGGAAACCAAGACAGACAAACACTTTGACCTGTTCTGTTTAGCTATTCTCGAAGTTAAGCCTAGTTCGCGGTCAACATCGGAAGTGTTGAATTTCCCTGGACTTTCCTCTACCCACTTGCGGATCAGCCCCCGGATATTGGCCTCAAAAAGCTCTGTCGCCTCTGTCGCCCTCTGTCGCCCTTCTGTCGCCCTGCTGTCGCCCTCTGTATCCAATGTAACCGTTGTCGCCCTTGTAACCGTTGTCGCCCTGTTTCGAACTTCAGATTTAACATCATTTGGCGCTGGCATTGTGGGCCTCCAAGAATATCTTCTTTAGAAGTTCCTCGTCGGCCTCGCCTGTCCAGTCGGTCAGAGCTTCAAGCGTTAAGTCCCACTGCCGGTCAAGGTCATACCCCATATCTTTAAGCTGAGATACACGGGCTTTTAAATCATCCTCTAAGCTGACGCCTTTCCGCCTGCGCCAAAACCAAGGCCCCACTTCTTTTTCGGCACGATTTTTAAGTGCTTCAAGCGCGACCCTGCGCCTGCTGTCGTCTTTTTCTTTCAGCCAAGTATCGAAAAGATTTACCATCTGCCTGCGCACGTGCATTGCCATCCGCAGATCGAGCCGAACCTGGTCACAGTACACTCGCATCGTGTCGAGAATGGTTTCCATCCTGGAAAGAATAGAATCATTCATAAAGACGCGCCCCCTCCGACACGCCTTACCAGTTGAGGTACAATTCGCTGAAGATAAGCTTCTTAATCATTCTGATGTATTGTGTAGATTCATCCGGATGGCTTTTGAACTCTTCCATAATTGCTAGTAATTTCCCCTCAAACCCTTCGCCCCATTTCATCACATGCCCCTCCTTCACACTTCAAGACATAGCGCCTGGCAACTCGGCCGGTCGTCCGTGAGTAGCGACAAGGAATCCGGCGCGTAAATCGGGTAACATTTGCCAAGCGTTTTGAACCCCGGCCAATTGAGCTTTGCGACTTGCCAGGCGCAATCGTTTGCCCGGTCCACGTACAACCCGGCATGAGAACCCCTAATGCAACCGAGAAAGTGTCGGCAGCGCCCGTGCCATGCCGGTACGAGCGTGCAGCCGCCGATATGAAGAACATCTGTTAACTGCGTTAAATCCGAGAACAATTTGCGGGGTTTTTGTATCCTGTCTTTTTTCGGCTTGAGCACCACTCGCGGAATGGGCCGGCACACTTCGCACAACGGTTGGAAGCCGTTCTGCAGCACGGAGTTTTTGCGCAGGAGCCTTGCATTTCCGCACTTAGGACAGATAACTTCGACCCTGGGCCTGCCAAATTTGGAGATTTTGCAGCGGTAACAAAGGCCGGTTTCGTTCAGGTTTTTAATGCCTCGTCCGCAAATCGGACACTTCGGCAAATTTTCCTTCCATTTGCCCCCAGCGGCAGTTGTGATTTTGATAGCGCATTTTGGGCAGAACCTTGTCTTCTCCTTGGCCGCCTGGAACATTCTCCCGCACCCCTCGCACGGCTTTACTACCCGTCGCTCCCCCATGCCCCCCTCCAGCGCTAGAACCAAAATTTTGGTATGCCTAAAAACGTCATATTTTTAAAATATCTACCGATTTGACAATTCATTCAGACTCGCCTGAGAATAGCGCCCATATTTCGGGCCGATCCTGCTCTAAAAGAAATTGCTTGTGGACGGCGCGACGTAACCATGCGGCCCGATCAATGTGCTGCTCTAAAGCTAAACGGTCGATTTTTTTAACGAGCCAGGTAGGTATAGTCGTGGAAACAGGTTCATTCCCTATAGAGTTCTTTGGAGCCATAAAGCCCTTCCCCCGCCAGGGCGCACGTTGCCAACCCCGGCATACCCCCGCGTGCGCCCGGCTTCTCTAAATTGTCATGTGGATTGATTAATTGTGATGAATATCAAGCGGCCTCCCCCGGACCACTCGAAAGATGTGAAATGCCCCCGATCCCCTTTTTATTTGACTTTTGCTCCGATACTCATAAGGTTGAGCCCTTAAACCAACCCATGAGGAGCCCTTACATGATAAAAACTCTCAGATCCATCGTTGCGCTCTGCGATCTGGCCGCAGCAGCTTTCTTAATTTATCTCTACTTTTCTGAATCTATAGGCGGATTGCCGTGCATCGCCCTGGCAAGCCTTTATATTGTAAACATCATTGTGATTCCGCCCCTTGTACCCTAGTCGGAGTCATTGACGACTTTCTTTCTCATGTACGGATTTTCGTGCTCGTCTGGAAAGAGCCATGCCAGCCTGTTGACTCCGGTTGCGTCTTCCAACTTCACCGCCGCCGCCAACGAAGGCGCCCTGGCCCGGTTTAAAATGAAGTCGATATGCTGGCGGCTAAACCCAGTTTTCTCCGAGATTGTTTTTGTGGTGAGAAGTTCTTTCATGACTACCTCCAAGTGTAATTCTACAACCACCGGTTGCTATGAGCAACAACTTTTTTTGGCTTGTCGCACAAAGCTCAGGTGTGCAACTTTGCGCATTATGGACGATGCCGAAATGAGAGAACATTTTGGGAAAAGAGTTACTGCCAGGATGAGAACCTTGGGCTTGACGCAGAGAGCCCTAGCCGATAAAATGGGCGTTACCTATCAGGCTGTTCAAAAGTATATGACCGGTGCATCGCTGGGGCGAGGGAATAACTTGTTAAATCTAGCTGCCAGCCTGCACACAACTCCGGAATTCCTCATGAGCCGAACGGACGATCCAGATCCACCAATCGGTCAAACATTTTATCCCGAAGGCTCTCCAGAAAAGGCTTCATTCATTTTCGCCCAGGCCGCGCACTCACTTGGGCTTGATTTTAAGCGCCCTGCATTTCCTCCCGAATGGGATGCCTATAAAGAGAATGAAATAACTGCGATAGACTTCTACCGCGCTACCTACCGTTTTCTCTCCGAGATAATCGAACAAGTCCAGGCAATGCGCCCCCGAAAAAAAATCAGCTAACCGAATTTTTTTTGCTCTCCATGACAACTTTTGTATTGTAAATGGCAACTGGCGGTTGTATACTTCTCTCCAACGATGGAGACACCGACCCTTGGCCCCGTTTCGGACGAGCCGAAGAGTCAAACCCGCAAACAACCAACCGCCCGAGCAAGGCCTTTTAAGGCAATCGGGCGCGAGAAGGAGGGGAAACCAGATGGAACGCATCTCCCTAGGGGCAAATCGTTACGCGGTAGATTTTACAGGCCAAGCATATCGAGCCGTGGAAAAGATTTCGCCCGAAAGGGCACGCGAAATGATTGGCCTGGCGTGGAAGCAGATGAATGAAGAAAACCTGACGGCGATGCTCCTTAATTACGTTAAGACACCCTGGGAACAGGAATTTTACGAGAAATATAAAGGCCCTGTTTCCCGGTCCTGGTGATTCTAAGACATGCCCCCGCTCGGCCGTGGCCGTTTTGGTCGGGTCCCGCAGTGCGTAGCTCCTCGGAAGACAGCAGGGCATGACCAGGGCGGGGGTTTTTCGAAAGGAGGGGGATTTGAAAGCACTCACGAAGATTTTAAATCGTTTTACTGGCTCGCTCATTTTTGAAGCCGAAGTTGACGGTGGAACAGAATCTATCCGCCTCGGGCTTGCCGCGAAACTGGCCTATAAAGGCGAAGCGGACCTGCGCGGAGCGGACCTGCGCGGAGCGAACCTGTACGGAGCGGACCTGCGCGGAGCGGACCTGCGCGAAGCGGACCTGCGCGGAGCGAACCTGGGCGAAGCGGACCTGCGCGGAGCGAACCTGCGCGAAGCGGACCTGCGCGAAGCGGACCTGGGCGAAGCGGACCTGGGCGGAGCGAACCTGCGCGGAGCGGACCTGCGCGGAGCGAACCTGTACGGAGCGGACCTGCGCGGAGCGAACCTGCGCGGAGCGAACCTGCGCGGAGCGAACCTGTACGGAGCGAACCTGGGCGGAGCGAACCTGTACAGAGCGGACCTGTACGAAGCGGACCTGCGCGAAGCGGACCTGCGCGGAGCGGACCTGTACGGAGCGGACCTGTACGGAGCGGACCTGCGCGGAGCGAACCTGCGCGGGGCGAACCTGTACGAAGCGGACCTGGGCGGAGCGAACCTGGGCGAAGACGTCAAACTTGTAGGCGATCGCCCCATACTCCAAATCGGTCCCATCGGGTCCAGATCTGATTATCTCACCGCATTTTTTACCGACAGGGGCATTTATCTCCGAACTGGCTGCTTTTTCGGCACTCTCGTTGAATTTCGCGCATCCCTCGCAAAAACCCACGACGGCAACACGCACGCAACCGAATATGAGGCGGCGCTGCACCTTATTTTGAGACACAGAGAGTTATGGAAGGGCGAGGAATCACCCGATTGTGCGCCGGATGAAACGGAGGTCTCCAATGTGTAACTGCCAGCACAACCGCACATCAATCGAGGTAACGGACCTTGGCGACCGGACGCGGGTAATGACAACCTGCACAGCCTGCGGAGTCACCGTCTCAAACCGGGTGAAGCCGAGCCTGACGCGGGACGTTAAGCGCAGCCAGGACGAATTTAACCGCATGTACGCTCAGTCTCAGGGCTGGAAGGAACCGGCATGACAATCGAAGAGGCGAAAAAGAAAACATGCCCAATAATGAGCCATTGGGTTGCAGGACAAAACCTTGGAGATAATCCGCAATGGGCTTGGAGCTATTGCCTAGCCGACGATTGTGCGATGTGGCAGGCCTTCCCCGAGCTTTGGAAGGACACGGACACGGGCAAGTTTTACGGTTGCGATTCTATTCCGCCAACCCGCGAACTGCAACCGACGGCGGGATGCTGCGGGTTAATCACGAAGGAGCCGGCATGAAAGCGACTGACTACTTCCACGACATGAACTTTGTGGCGGGTCTGCTTGGCTATCCGCAGGAGAGCTGCATGTGCTACGGAATAGGATGTAAATACGAAAACAAGAGCCTTGGTGAACGTGCGGGCGAGTGCAGGAAGCCGGCGCATGTCAAATGCCCGATTACCGAGGCTGAGGATCGGGAAATGAACGGAATGGACGATGAAGGCTACTTTTGCCCCACTATTGGGATAGACGGCGATGAGTGCCCGTACCCACCGGATGAACGTAGCCCGCTCCGGTGCCACAGATGTGAAGCACAGCGCGGACATTTAGGAGGCTGAACCATGACAACGATTCGGCAAATCAACTGGGGTCTGCTCGGCGGGATGGCTCTCTCGATAGCCGCCTGGTGCGGGATTGTGTTCCTGGCGTGGATGATCGCAGGATAGGAAAGGAAGGACTGAATGGGTACAGAAATGACGGTTTACGATTGTTCAACTGATGTCGCCATATCCAGACCACCGGCTGTAGTTCTCGAAGAAGCCCGGAAAGCGGCAAGCGCCCTGCAAGATGTTGTAAAGAACAAGCAGAAGCCGGTTATCTTCAACGGAGAGCAATACCTGGAATTCGAAGACTGGCAAACAGTGGGCCGGTTCTACGGTGTTACCGCCAAAGTGGTTTCAACTGAGTTTATCGACTTCGGGGCCGTACAGGGTTTTCTTGCTAGGGCCGTGACTCTCCGCGCCGATGGCATGGAGGTAAGCGCAGCGGAAGCCATGTGCATGAACGATGAGCCAAACTGGAAATCCAAGCCGCTTTTCCAGTTGCGGTCGATGGCTCAGACAAGGGCCTGCGCCAAGTCCCTGCGAAATGTGCTGGCTTGGGTCGTGGTCCTGGCCGGATATAAGCCAACTCCCGCTGAAGAAATGCAGGAAGGGACAAACGGCAAGCCCTCGATCCAGCAGCCTACGGCGAAGAAAACGACAGAACTGACCGCACGGGGGATTATTGAGGAGGTGACGGTAAAGACCGGCACGGGCGCTAAGGGCGATTGGAAGAAATTCGGCATTAAGATTGGAGAGGCATGGTTCGGCACCTTCGATTCTAAGATCGGAGAACTGGCGCAATTCGAGAAGGGGCATGAAGTGGTTCTGTCCTACACAAGCGATGGTAAATATTCAACAGTCGTTGAACTCGTCCCGGTGGCGGTGCCTGAATGATCGAACTGACCGACAAGCACGAGTATTTTGTGGACGGGACACGACTTCCCGGCTTTTCGGAAATTGCCGAGAAAATGGGACTCGTGAAGTATTTCAACCGGGATGAATTCTATCTTGCCCGAGGTCAGGCCGTCCACGTTGCAACGGCTATGATGGACATGGGCATCCTGGATGAAGAGTCGGTTGATGAGCGTATTCGGGGTTATGTGAACGCCTACCGGAAGTTCAGGGACGAGCAACCATTCCATGAATGGAAGCACACGGAGGAATCCCTGAATCACCCCATATACCGCTTCTGCGGCACTCCTGACCGCTTTTTACCCCTCCTGGACATAAAGACCGGGGCAAGCGATCCGATCCAGTTGGAAGCGTATGCAGAGCTTCTGAGGGCAAATTCATACGACCCCGGCAGACAGGGCTATATGCTGCGCTTGAAGGAAGACGGGACATACAAGTTAGAGACCCATCGCTATGACCGGAAGCTGCTCGGCGTATTCCTTAGCGCAGTGTCAGTGTTCCATTATCGAAAAGAGAGAGGACTTTTATGAACGCAGTCGCCCAAATAGTCGATATCGGGCCGGTCGAGACGCCAGTACCTGAGATTGAAGGCGAAAAGGCCCTTGTTGTCTCCAAACAGGCCGAAATTTTAACCATCACCGACAAACCAAACTATGAACAGGGTTGCGCGTCCCTTCTCTCAATCAAGGATATGCAAAAAAAACTGGATGAGACGTTCGATCCTATCATTCAGGCAGCGCACAAAGCTCACAGAGCAGCCATCGACCAGAAGAAAAAGTTTGCGGAGCCGTTGGCAGCCGCTGAAAAAGTGCTCAAGAACAGGATAGCCACATTCCTTGAAGCTGAGGAAGAAAAGCGCAAAGCCGAGGAAGACCGCCTTCGCCTAATCGCTGAGAAGGCCGAAGAAGAGCGCCGTCTCCAAGAAGCAATCCAGGCAGAGGCGGATGGCGATTTAGACGAAGCAGCCGCAATTCTCGATGATGAACCGGCCTTTGTGCCGCCGCCGTTTGTGCCGAAGACTGTGGAGACAGGGGGCGGGATCTCCATGCGGAAGACCTGGAAGTTCACAATCGAAGATGCTTCTAAAATCCCCCGCGAGTACCTGACCCCGGACATGGTGAAGATTGGCGGCGTGGTAAGGGCACTCAGGGAAGCCGCTAAGATACCGGGCGTGAGAATTTATGCGGAAGACTCAATCGCAGCGGGGAGGCGATAAATGTCCAGGCGCAGGCAGCGGGTAGATTTCAGGGTGTCAATTCTTATCGGGACGCGCAAGGCAAAAGATGTGCGCGAATGCTTGCAGGCTCACTTGCGGGACACTGCGGCGATGCAATTCTCCGACCACTCGGACGCTATTAACGTAACCGTTCTTCGTCGCCGCCCGTTCTGGCAATTCTGGCATTAGCCGCCTAGCCGCTAAGGGGATAACCATGGGAGATATTGGGGATTATTGGGGAGAGCACCGCGAGCACAAGGAGCGGCAGAAGGCCAGACAGATAATCTGCCACCAATGCGAGTTTCACGGCAGACCCAGCAAGAAAGCCAACTTCACGTATCCAAATCGGCTGGGTAAAGACGGTTGGAAGCCCCTGTATAGCAGGGATGGTCGGCTTGTCGGCTATGAATGCCCGGAATGCCAAGAGGCGGAAGACTAGCCGCCGGGGGTAGCCAGTGCGCCAAGAGAGGGGGAGTGGTGAGGCATTACTATCACAGCTATGAATCTGAACGAGCCTATGAGAAAGGCCGTAGAGACGAGGATTACGGTTGCCGCGACTACGATTATGACCGACATCGGGGCTACGAGCGCGACGAGGCGTATTTCCAGGGCCACCAGGACCGGGAGTGGGAGATACGGGAAAGGCACGAAGAGGAACGGCTCGAAGAGGAACGTGAAATAAGGGCCGCCGAACAACGCAGGCAAGAGTGGATGCGCCAGCAGGAGCAAGAATATTACGACGAATGCCGGCAGGAGGAATACGAAGAAGAGCCGGAAAGAGAGGGGGAGAAGTGAAAGCAACCACGATTGTAATTAGCGCCACTTGGTATGGAGATGGGAATTTCCAAGAATGCAAGCAGGAGATTTCTGCTTTTGTCTACGGGGATTTCGCCGTCTATAGGTCGATAGAAGGCGGGATAATCATGGGGCCGGGTAAATGGACGCTTACCCACATTCCATCGGGGCTTGCGTGTCGGTGCCATATTTATAAGAACAGAGCGATAAAGGCGGCTGCCGCAGCGTCTAAATGCCCCGAGAAGTGGGAGGGCGAGAAATGAGCTGCGAAGATCAAGCCTGTCCGCCGCCGCCAAGAACAAGAGCGGGAGAGCCCTACTGTAGCCAGTGGCCGTGCTGCCAGACGCCCGGCAACGCTGTTCTGAAACGCAACGAACGGGGTTTCTTTTGCTGCCCTCTTTGCGGCGCATCCTATGGGGCGATGCAGGGGGAAGGCGACGGCCCTTTATCCCGCGAAGAAAATGTAAAACCGAAGATTGTAGTCCTCTGTGGATCGTCTCGATTTGTGGACATTATGGCCGTGTGCGCCTGGTTGATTGAACGAGATGAACACGCCATCGCTCTATCGCTGCATCTTTTGCCCTGGTGGTATGGGGCGGAAGACCATCATCAGGCAGAAACCGAAGGTATTGCCAGACAGATGGACGATTTACATCTTCGCAAGATTGACCTTGCCGACGAGGTCTTTGTTGTTTGCCCCAACTTTTATATGGGGGAAAGCACAGCTCGTGAGGTCGACTACGCCAACCGGTTGCTGAGGCCCATTCGCATGTATCCCTATGACCCGATCGGCAAGAAGGTCCAGGAACTAATTGAGTGTGCGAAGGCGCAGGGAGTGTAGGGTCCCCGCCCCGCCGGAGGAAGGGGGTAAAAGTTGAGAACAAACCAAAAAGACAATAAACCCGCAGAAACAGTCATGTACTTACTTCCATGCGCTCCTAATGTCTGTCAGGAATGCGCTGTGGATCACGATCCCGCTCAACCCCATAACGCCCAATCTCTGTACTATCAGTATAGTTTTTATGCGGCACATAACCATTGGCCCACTTGGGTTGATGCCTTAGCGCACTGCTCGGATGATGTAAGGGCGTTCTGGGAACGGGAATTGAGAAAACTAGGCGAGTGGCCGGAGGAAGGGAAATGAGCCAGAAATCTCTGCTACAACAGCAGCATCTCAACGGCCTGCGCGAAAAGTACCCTCACCGCTACGATCCTAACGAGATGGTGAAAGTACACGGCTATGGGCCGGAAGATAAACAGTGCGGAGACTGCGCCCATCATATCAAAAAGCGGATGAGCAAAGATTACCACAAATGCGATATCTGGCATAAGCCGCTTACCAACGGTCCTGGTACGGATATCCGGGTCCGATGGAGGGCCTGCGCGAAATTCGAGGAAGCGGAATGACCCGCCGCAAGAGAAGGGCGAAGGAATGAGCGGATTAAGTGCATATAAAATGTATCTTGCGCTGAAGGATAAGCCGCTTTACCACGGCTCAAAACCGGGGATTCCAGTGGCTAATTGCCGGATTGTCCCAACTGGAGAGATTAGTAGACCGGAATGCTATTTTACGTGCCCGAATGCAGACGAGTGCCTTGACATAGCGGCAAGATACGATTGGCTTGGTTTTGAGCCGATCGAGCACCCCGGCCTGCTAGCTACTCCAGCGGTGAAGAAGGAGGAATGAGGATTGTTCACGGTTTACCTAATTCTATGAGGAGGAAATAGATGAGAATTTTCGGTGCAGGCGTAGGAATTTTGGTTTTGCTTTTGGCCCTTACTTGGGTGTTTCAAGGCAATGAGTTTTTCCTCTACAAGTTTTTCGGCATCAGGACCGAGAACGTGAGACGGGAGATATTCGAGCAATCGAAGGCGTACAATCAGGGGATGGTGCAGGAGCTTGAGAATATGCAGATGGAGTATATCAAGGCCCCGCCTGAAGGGAAAGCGGCAATGGCCTCGATAATCATTCACCGGGCCTCTGAGTACGACCCAAACAGATTACCGTATGATCTCAAAGTGTTTATTGCCGAACTCAAACAAAGACAGGAGGGGGTACAATGAGAAGGTGGATTCTGATTTTAGTGGTAGTACCGTTTTTGCTATCTGCGTGCGTTGAGGAGAAGTCCGTTTCGACAAAAAAGGAAATGCAGCAGCAGGAAGTCTTGATGAGTGAGGCCCTATCTCAAACAGGAATGCCGAACATCAAAAACTTCCGAGAACGCAAGATGCTTAAAGAGATTCTGGAACTCCGCGACCAGCAGGGGCTTGTTACATACACTTATGTTTTCAACGAATTAAACGGAAAGCTGGTATTCCTTGGGCAATCGGTAGGATACGGAATACCATACGCCACTCAATATACGAATCCTCAGATGAGAAACGAATCCCGTTTCGATAGTACTCACATCATAGCCCTCCCTCAGCCCGATCCGAACGGCCTGTATTCCCCGCAAAGCGCCGAAGGGACTTGGATATTGCTCCTAGACCCCAATGGCAGCGGGAAGGTGTCACCGGTTTACGTCGAACCGAGAGTGATCGTTTCACCGTTCAAACTAAGGACTGATTAGGGCAAGTATTTGAAATTGTTCAATGTACACGGAAGTAACACGGGCTAGAAGAGGCATAAAAGGGTACTTGCGTCCGGAAAAAACGGACGTTTTTCGGACGCTTCGGATAAGGGTTTGAAAGGTATTGGCACCGGATGGGCACCAGAAAGGGGGATTGCATGACTTCTGATGAGCAGCTAGAAAAGTGGGTAAACGGGATCTCGGAGCATAATGCCACGAGGGGTGAGTGTTGCCCTGATTTCTCTTGCTGTAATCCGGCTCTTAAATGGCCGGAAGAGCAGCGCAAATTATTTCGGGATCATCCCGAAGTCCGGCAAGAAATGTTGATGATGTCGCTTGGTGCGCTTTTGTCGGGGAAGAATGTCTATATATGCGGATCAGAGCCACAAACCGAACATTGAGCGTTGCAAGATTCGAACTTGCAAGGCAGTAGACGAGGCAATACTATACAGCCACCTGCACTACATGCGCAACAGCAAAATGCCCCCTACTCGCACGTCCAGGCCGCGCCGGTGGTCATAGATTAGGCATAGCGGCCCAGGCCTACCACGAACCGCAGGCGGTTGAGCCGTCAAATTTCCGCCAGCTTGTTCCATTGCAATAACACGGGTAGCCTGCGGCTGAATTGTATGCTGAAACACCGTTGTAAGTTGAACTGCAGGCTGCGGGATGGGTGGATTGAGGCAACTGGCTTAAATTCGCCACACTGGTATAAGTGCTGGCAACCGGGCTTGAACTAGGAGCCGCCCCCACGACAAGGCCAAAATTTCCAGGGCTTGTGCCGTCATATATAGTACTTGCCCCGCTGACCGCTGCCAGGAAATGCCTGCCGTGGTATCCGTATAGCGCCACTGTCCCGGCCCCGCTTGTTGTCAGAACGCTTTGCGCTGTTCCTGCGTCGTCAAGCCATTGGAGATTGTAGGTGTTGGGGAACGATCCCCCAGGACTCATAGTGTTGGTGTATAGATTTACTACTGTGTTGCCTGCTATCCCTGTCGCCGTGCCGTTGTACATGCCCGTAAAAGTGTTACCAACGCTTGAGCCGAAGACTATCGGGGCCGTAGCAGAGTAGTCCCAAAGATCACCGTTGAACTGGTTCATTTTTATACTGGCTTGTGCAGTCCCGTCACAAAGGATGCCGTTTACGCCGTTTGTCCCTTGCTCGTCGGCAAGGTTAGTCCAGAAGTTTCCGTATATAATCCCGCCCGTATTATTCGTAAGATGCTGCGCGTAGACCGTTCCGTTGTGCTGTGTCCGGGTAAATATATTTGAATTTATTCCATTCGAGCTTGATGAAACCAGATGCTCTCCGTTTAGAAGGCCATTGACGATCACATTATCTACCGCGATTGCATATACTGGAACTGTTCCAGAGGCGGTCAGATTGAGGAAATCCCCCCCCGTTGTGTCATTAGAGCAGCTTACGAAAACGTCGCTTATCGTGGTGCTGCTGCCAAATCCGTAGTGGGCAATCGGGTCGTTACTGAATACTAAACCTGAATATAGCGGCTGGTTTGTGCAGTCGAAGTGAAATCCGCCCTTAACATGCCCTCCCGGTTCGACTACGATCATGTTTTGGCTTGAGGTTGACGCTTGCCAGGTGGTAGCGTAATTTACGATAAGCGTCTTGCCCGCCCCTACATTTATAGTAGCCCCCGTAATTTGCGTTGTCGCCCCATACCCTGAAGCATCACATATCGGCCCCGCGGCAAAGCAAGCGGCAATCTGCGCATCCGCCGTCGCGCCCGTAAACTGCTGCGGCGTGACGACGCCAAGGGAGGGCTGAATATAGATTTTGTCCACTGCCGACGCTAAAGGAACTGTGGTGCAAACCAATACGAGAAGGGCAAGGATAACTTTTATCTTCATGATTTTATGCTCCAAAGAAGGGAGGCCCCCACCAAAGATTGTCCCTTGTGAATGTACTATACCCCGGCATTGTAGCGACTATTTTGAAAGCCTGGTTGTCGCCGTAATCCCCCGAGTCCACCCAAAACGAATATGAGCCGTCAGCGCCGGTTATCATCGTGCTGCCCGTGATTGCCGCTCCGGTTGATGCTGAATAGATCGTGGCAAGAGTCGTTGCGCCGGCCAGATAGACCGCCACTGTTGCGCCTGGAATCACTGTGCCGTTTTGGTCTGTGACAAAATCGGAATATTGCTTTCTCATTTGAAAAGTTCCTCTATTGTGTTCGCATAAACAGTCCAATCATTACCTGACAGAGCTATGCACGCCCTTTCGATAACATCGGCTTCGGCATGTTGTGAATGATACGGCGCTTCAGGCAGCCAACCCGGATCGTCAGCATCATTTCCGGGGCCTTCCATGTCGAACCAGTCTATATCCTTCAGGTTGACCCCCTGCTGTTTGCAGCGGAAGAATTCATAGAGTTCGTGCAGGAGAACAGCTACGGAATAGATCGGATTGTCAAAGCGAGTGATCTCAAACCAAATATGGTCAGGTTCTTCGCCGTAATTCCCTACCGTTGAATACTTTTGACGGTTCTGAGGAATAAAATAGATTCGGATTGGTTTCATATACTTACCAGTCCGAACTTGCGAGCTTTGGCAAACTTGTCCCGCAGGTCATCAAAGGCAGTAACATCGAAATGCAAACCCTTAGCCTGTACTTGTTTTGCGTTTTTGGTACATTTGCCTACAGCTTCATCCACACTATCCCCTATTCCAATCGCACTTCCAAGAAATTCTCCGCAATGGTTTGGGATGACCCAATTTTCTCCGTTTTTCCGGCAGGCGTTTTTTAACTTGATTGATTTGGCGATTGATTCTGGGTAAGTTACCTTGACCCAATGTCCATCTCCTTCTCCATACCAGTCGGAAAGAAGTGTGAGTTCTGCCACAACCCTTCCTATCGGTTTGGGTTTTGGCATTTTCCCTTGAGCTATTTCAAAAACATCCTGTGAGAAAGTTGACCACACTTCGCAACGAACAGGACCGGGAGGCGAAGGTTCTCGCGCCGTGAGGTCTGTATAGAAGGGTTTACCCTTGAAATCTGTAGAGTATAGAGCATCTTGAATACGGAACTCAGTTGCATAGGAACCGGCATACCCCCCGTACTTTTTGAACATAGGTTTCATCTTCCCGTTAATGTGCTCAAAAAGTGGCGGCAACTTGTTCACTACCCATCCGAGGTAAGCTGCGTCCTTATTCTCCAGCCCTATTAGACAGGGCAGGACAATATCGCCGTTTATCTGTGCTGTATCTTCTCCGATTTCAAAAACGCAGAGGATGGTTTTTTGAACAAGAAAAACCTGAGAATGGCGTCTTTTACCTAATTTGGATTCTATATCGACAAAGGTTTCCTCGAAATCGCTCCAATCAACATAGTGAAGGGTTTCGAAGACTCCACGATGAAAGCTGAGTTTGATGTAGAGGTCTTTTTTGTTCCTTACGAAGTTTTTGAGTGCTTCCGTCCCCTTTAGTTTCTCAAAGGGTTCGGCGGGAAGGCCAAGTTTGGGGAGAACCTTGTTGTTTAACAGGGCTTTGTCTAGCTCTAGAATTTGAGCGCCACCAGAAGAATACACTGGGTACGGTGGGTTGAGGTTTCGCAAATGCGTTGCCAAGCCTCCAAGACCCACATCGAAGAACACTATTGCATCTATCTGCCGAGGCTTGGAATCTATTAATTCCCAAAAGTCATCGTCCCCGGTCAGCCTAGTAACCCCTGGAAACCCCGTAGCTATTTCGTCCCTATCCGGCAGTAGAAATGCTTCCTCATCGTTCCCGATAAAATAGGTCACGTCAAAATCTCTGGCTAATCGCTCTGCCATAAATGAGTAGTTGCCAGTGTCTATGATGAGGACTCTTTTACGGCTTGACATTTTTAAAGCCCTTCCGATATCCTATTAGAGAAGGAGGAAACGTCCATGTGGCTGATTGGCATAATTTTATTTTTCATCGGTCTTTGGGTCATCGGCGGCCCCTGCTTCTGAGGCAACGGCTACCCGGTACCTTTTCTCGATCTCAGCCAAATATTTTTCAAGCAAGCTGTATGTTGCGTACTCTGCCCCTGCCCGGTTCCCTGCCCACACGAAAGGCACTCGATACCGGACCGTAAAGGCGAAGATGCTTTGCAGCGCGGCATGTGGCTTCATTTCGCTGTGATACCGGCCATTGCTCACGTCTTCCAGGCTGGCCTCAACCACCACGGCCGCCAGATCATAGAAACGGAGCTTGGCTAATTCCCGCTCGAAGCGGTCCCGGTTGCCGTTCATCAGGCACGCTATCAGGTCGTTTAGCTCCTTGCGCTCGATTGCAACACGGTCCTGAAATCCAGCTATGGAATAATCGCCAGCGGGAAGGGTGGCCCGCTCGGTTTCGACCTGGAAGCGCTCGAAGGTAAGCGGGTTCTGTTCGCGGGTATCAATCAGGATTCGCATTGTCTTTAAGGCTCATTGTACAACTCTTTCCATCGAGGTCGCTGTTCGCGCTCCCGTTCGGCCCCAAGAGCAACAGGCGGGTATAGCTCCATGTTCCTGCCCGTTTGCCTTGCCGTGTCCACCGCTGCCCCCACTTCCTCTTTGACAATACCCTTTATCCCCCTCGTTACGAGCCTTGACTTGCTCGGGTTCATTTCGGCTTCGGCCTCTTTAAACATTTTCGAGACTTGCTTACTCGGGGAGTTCTTGGCCTTGTCATAGGCGGCAACGGCTCTGGCTATCATAGATGCGGCAACTGCGCCCGGATGCATTCTGAGGATTCCGGCCACAAAATGATATGAAGCAAAACTATCGGTTAAAGTATCGGGAAGGGTTTTATCGGCGGCCCTTGCCTCGTTCACGGCTCGGCGGTTGATATCTCTCTCTATGTGGGTGAGAGCACCATATTGTTTTTTCAGCCTGGCGTATCCGGGTCCCTGTAGTTGCTCGATGGATGAATCAAGTCCTTTTCTCAGGTGATCGGCTATCATTGCGTCAACGGCCGACATACCGGCAGAGTGGTAGTCTTCCCTGCCTTTCATCTTGAGATTGTAGGCGGATAGCTGCTCCTGAGCATCGAGGACGTTCATCTCCTTTTGAGACCGGAAATAATCGGCCTGTTCTTTGGCGTACCTCGACCTTGCAGCAAAAGCCGGATTGCCCTTGTAGCGTGCAGCTTCCTTATCGAGTTCTGCGGCCAAGGCATCAAGTTTAACCGTGGCCCCCTTGCCCCCGGCCTTTACCGCCATATCGTTATACTTCTCGAAAATCTTTCTTTTGACGGTCCATACAGCTTCAGAAAAGTCCCGCAGGGATTCGGGGAGTTTCCCGCCAAGCTCGTCTTTGTAACGGATTATCGTTTTGACCGCTTCAGCGCCTAACTGCGGGTAGCGGTTCAGCCCGAAAAATGTCTTCTGATCGGCAACGGCGGGTTTGAGTGCTTTGTATAACTCTCTGCCTATGACAGTGTTTATCCGGTTCTCATCGTGTGCGCCGCGAGAAATTACATCGCCCAGCCACTTGTTGAGGTCCGGAGTCAAGGTGGCGCCCGTTAGCTTGACCTGCCTTTTGACATCTCTTGCCCACTCCGCAATATCACCTACGTTGAGAGAACCGGCTTCGCTAGCAAGATTTGGGAGCCAAGAACCGCCTTTCTTTGCTTTGGCTTCCTCTATAAGGTTTTGAATACGCGTTACATGGCGCTCTGCACCCTGAAGTTGAGAAAAACTGGTGTTGATGAGTTGCACATCTTCGTTGGTAAGTCTTCCGCTCGCTACTCTTTCTGCTGGCGTATTACCTTCAAGTTCGTTTAGTGCTTCTGGCGTAAGAGGTTCGCCCGGTCCCTTGATAGCACCTTCCCTGACCCGTGGCGGTAATTGTTGCTCTGGTGAAAGTTCGCTGATTTGGGTTTTCAACCCAGGCCGGGAAGCTACAAGCGGCCCTCGTTCGGGAAGCTGTACTGGCCCCTCGTCTGGAGGTTTCCATTCGCCCCGAGCTTCAGCCTTCGTGAATGCTGCCGCCGATTCTTCGGCTGATTTTGGTTTTTCCAGTTCTCGAATGAAAACTTCTGCCGACTCTCGCGCCGACTTAGACACAGGCGTAAGCGGTCGAGGCGGTGGTTCCGGAGGCCGCAGGTTTTCACCGATACCAACATCTTCATATTTGGGAACTCCAGTTCTGCCGCGAAGGCCGGAGAACACCATCGCTAATTCTGCGAGCGCCCCACCAGGATTGTTCGCCCATTTATCATGTAACGCCTTAATCCCTTTAAGCCCTAAGTCTTCTCCTACGGAATCATAGATTCCTTTTGCCATTTGGAGATATGGAGTGTAGAGGTCTGATGCGCTACTATACTGACCCGATAAAATCTGTTGTGCCGTATGCCCCAAGGTTTCGGGAACCGTGACGAGCCCGCCTTTGACCATCTGGTAGACTGCTTTGTCAATTCCTTCAGGAATGAGCCGGAAGGCAGTATCCGAGATATCCCCTGTCGGCGGTCTAACTGGAGACTCAAGAAACTCGGTCTGTTTACTGACCCACTTCGCCCATCCGGGAGCGTCTTCGGGCTTATGCTGTTCCTGCCCTGGTTCTATACCGGGAGTCCACTGAGGTTTTTCTTTTATGGTCGGTCCTGCAAGCTGGAAATGAACCCTGTCGTTGTCAAATGGATTCACAAGGCCGTATTTTTTGAGAAAGGGAGCGGCTTCTCGCCAGTTGGTTACGTCAACGGCAAGACCTTTTTCATGCCTGGACATTCCGGGTTTAGCCGCCAGGCTGACTTCACCTTTCAGATACCGGTTGTAAGCATCTATTTGCTGCTCATGAGTCCTAAAACTTGAGCTTACAACAATCGGGAACCCGGTTGCTTTCACCATGTCGGCGTTGGCACGTAGAAGTTTCTCACCTAGATCGGGGTGGGCAGTCACCCTTTTACCGCCCATACTAAAGGTGCTCAACCCCGATTTTTCGTCTTGGCCGAGCATCAATGCAACCTGCTCATTCGAGAACCCCCCGGTCTTCTGGGTCTCTGTGAGAGAAGCATCTCCACCAGAAAGCATGACAGCTACTTCTTCGTTGGAAAATCCCATGATCCGTCCTCTTGTTTTATAAGGGTTTTGCCGTTAGGGAGTTTCTTGGTTGCGCCTACAGGCGCTTTTGCAAGGTCTTCTGGAGATAGCGCCGTTGCCTTCGCTGACGTAGGTGCCTTTTGCCCCGGAGTAGTCGGTGGACTTGGTGTTGGGCTGGCTTCCGTCCCCAATTTCTTCATAAGCTCAGAAGTAGATTCCAGTTCTTCTTTAACGCTCCCGAGCCGGATATTCCCCAGTTCTTTGGTTTCCTGCATAACATCCAATAAGTCTTTAATGGACAAGGTTCTATCATGAATCTTGTTCCATCGTTCCTGAAGTTCTACGCTTGGTTCTCGGATAGATGCTTGCGCCCCGCCTGCTATCTTCGCTGTCTCAGTGCTGATTTCAGTGATGTATGCCAAGGCTTTTGCTTCGATTGCAGACCCGGCAACTTGCGTTTTGAGCGCAACAAGAGGGATGTTGAGCAGCTTGGTATCGAATCGCCCGAGGTCTTCGCTGATTTTGCCGAACCTGTCGATTTGCTTGTCAAGGTTCTTCACATAGGCGTCAAGCTGGTTGTACGATTTTTGCTGGAATGTGAAGGAAGACCCAAGTGCTTTACGGAACTGCGGATTGGAGGCAACTTCAGAGCGTGTAATCTGGCCGCCCTTTATCCGGGCATTAAGTTCAGCGGCAACCGCCTCTCTGAACGGCTGGCCAAAACCCATTGGGAGAGGATTACCCGCTCTCATTTCCTCGATAGCTTCGTCTACCGCTCCAGGGTCTACCGCCTTGGTCCGTCCTGCCTGTGCCGCTCCCGCCTTCTCCCCAATGAACCCCTGTTTTGCCTCAAGATACCGTTTGGCCTCTGGATCACCTTGGCTGGCCTTAATTATCTGTGAGTCTTCAAAGGTGGGCTTGCTCGACTCAGCCGCATCGGGTTTGTTCAGTTGCCTGCCTGTCGCCGGAATTACTGCGTTGGGCGGAATCGGTTTGTCTGGAGTCCAAGGTATCGGAGTCTGTGTGTCCCTGTCTTCGAGCATGATAGGCTTTGCAGGCGCGGGATATTGCTGCTTAATCAGCGCCTTAAATAGTTCCTTATTTATCCCCCCCTCCTGAGACATTGCTGCTTTCATACCTTCGGGGCTGGCGGAATACAGGCCGTGAACTATTCCCTGCATTTGCTCTCTTTGCTCACTTGCGGTTTTAAGCTGGGCCTGGAGAGTTTCAACTTTCTTGAGGTTGCCCGAGGCTTGCGCCTCTTTTATCTGATTCTGAAGCCCCAATTCTTTCTGAAGGGCTACACCGTATTGAGATTGAGCCGCCGTCATATGAAGTTCGTTATTGCCGTAAATCGTCTTTTTCGCGTCTTCCAAGGCGCGTTGGCTTGTGAACTGCGCTCCGTTCACATTATTGATTCCGTTGTTGGATGAAAGAATCCCTGTCATCATTTCAAGCAACTTAGGGTTATCTCCCAACTGAGTCTTTAGATACTCTATCGGGACAGGCTTATCGAGCCGTTCCTGCTTCCGCTTCATCTCCTGAAGCTGAAAGTTCTTAATGGCTTCATTCTGATGGTGTTCGTCAATAGCAGCCTGCGTCTGCTGCATCTGTGAAATAGCAGGCATCGCATTGCCAAGGTTTACAAGAAAGTTTCCCATAGCTTAACTCCATCCGAGCAAGCTGTTCATCCAATCGTAGTTCGCAGGCTGTGCCGCCGCTTGCGCTGCTGTGTCTGCTGCTGCCCCTGCGGTTGTTCCTATCGGGTTGAAATAGCTCCCGAAATCCATCGGCGTCATCTGCGCAACATTGGAAGAAACGGCTGGCTGTGAAGGTAAAAAAGGTACAGCAGGCACAGAAGGCAAACCGGCACCAATCCCCTTACCACTCACTGCGGAAGGGACCGCTTCGCCTATACCAAAGGAACTGGACATATCTGCTGGAGTGGTTGCCGTATTTGCCGTATCACTTCCAAACCATTTTTGCCAATGTGAAGGCCCTGGCCGAAGAGGGTTCGCAGTTGGTTGTGTCAGCCAATCGTATGCCTTGGCTGCTCCGCCAATCCCCTGTATCCCAAAATTCCCCATGCCGAATAGCCCAGCCGTCTCTGCGGCATGGCGCTCGTCTGCGTATTGCTTCTGTTCGAGTTGCATCCTTTGATTGAATTCGCTTTGCTGAATTCTCTGGGCACGTTGCTGCAAAGCGGTTTGAGCATTAGCCCGAAGTGCCCCTTCATAGGCCATACGGATATCGTTATCGCTTACAACCTGGCCGGAAGCTCTTTTCTGCCGGAGCATCGCGCTTATTTCGTCGAGCGAATAGGGGCTTATAATTCCCTGATCTGCGGCCATAAATGCCCCCTTTCTTTAAGGTAAATTTATGTTTGAGTTAAACACATTTGGGGTTCCAGTGCTTGAAACCGCCTGCTGCTGAGACTGCCCAGGAGAAAGGCCGTACCCCATGCCTGTGCCCTGGCCGTAACCACTAAGGACGGCTTCAGTGCCCCCCATCGGCATACCGCCTTCGGTTCCGGTTCCGGTCCCTCCTCCCGCACCCGCACCACCTCCTCCTGCAATATTCCAGGAGGAAGGGACTGCCGGGGCTGCTGGCTGCGAGGGGGCGGCAGGAGTACCTTTGGTCATGTTTGATATGGTGCCCGCCGCTGAAAGACCGGCTGAAAGTGCTCCTACGATTGATGCGACCATTCCCATTTTAAAGCTCCTTGCTAAAAACTATGTCCTGGACTTGATATCCAAGACGAGGCATAAGATTTGAGAACAAAGTGTGTTCCTTACCGTGGAAAAGGATTAGCTGCATACCTCTTTCTTTCGCCACCTGCTCGGTCATCTTTATGAGCTTTACGCCCCATGAACCTTTGCGGTACTGCGGATGAACATACAAAACATCGTTATAGGCAAGAGAAAGGTCGGAATAATGTAAATGGCCGGTCAGCATGGTTACTGAGTATCCCACGATGGTTTCGCCATCATAAAGCGCAATGGTTATCAGCTTCCCCTGGTCTTCCAAGGCTCTATATTTCTCAACATCCGGCTTTAGCACCATGAGATTTCTATGGGTCGCCAGTTCGTCTCGATGATCGCTAAGGAGGCTCCATGCTTCCTCAATATGCTCAGTCGCTTTAATTTCCCGGATTTCCATTACCTTTGACTCTCATGTTTCGGAATAAACTTCACGGATAGAGCTAGCGGTTCAAACCCGTATGCTTCGTTATTTGTCGTCAGGCTGAACCCAAACCTGTGCAGCACGTAATCTCCAAACTGGTTACACTGTTCGCTCAAAATGGGCATTGCCACCCTGAAACCGGGCTTTGAAGGGGACATATTGACCGTCTGGCTTGCCGAACTCGTATCTCCCCAATGGGAGAGGATAATTGGATTTGTCGTGTTCGTTTTCGCCATAGTCGCGAGTCTTAGCCAGCGGATTGCGGTTGTCTTCCAAAGGTCGTCTAAGGGAAGGTCGCCCAGGACCATATTCCCGACAATGGCGTTTCCGTCAAAGTCGGTCCCGTTTTCAAGAAGCTCCATGTACCCGGTATCGATGAAGCCGTAATTGTAGAGATTTCCCTGAAGATCGGTTACGGTGCATCCGCATTGGAGTTGCTTTCCCGAACCCCTTACAATTTCAAACCATTTATTCCTGTGGACATCGTAAACAAGTTCCTTGTCCAAAGTTGTCGATGTCCCGGAGGCGAACAGCCAATGGTATTCTTTGTTCAAATCGTCGTAGAAGGCTTTTGATTTAGATATCATTGCCCGATTTATCGAGTAGGGTTTGCGTTCGTCAAAATAATCGGAAATGTCATTATTAATAGGCAGAAACCCTTTCCCGTCAAACATGACTATGCTTTCATTCCCCTGCCATATTGCAACGGTCCTGCTGTACCCCCCAAACATCTGAGAAGGAGCGGGAAGGGCCACCATTGTCTGAGGGGCGGGACAGCCTATGGTGGGAGAGACCTGGTATTGCGCCCACTGTGAAGGATTATCCCCAACTACGATATAGGTCCCATTCACTTTGGTTATGACCAGTGTGTTGTAAAGAGTGGTTCCGTATTGAGAATAAAGCCAGCACCCGGCTGTAAGCTCTGTTGAATCCCCGAAATAAAAAGTTACCGAGTCGCTTCCGTTGAGTACATTTGCCGTCCCACTGTTTGAGCAAATCATGGAGTTTTGCTTGTCGGCCTGGTTCGAGCAAAGCCAGATTCTATCCATGGCCGCAAGAGGGAATTTGTACGGGTAAATCTGAACGGGCGCGGGTATGCCGGTTACGTAATTTATTTCAACTGTCGTATCCAATGTAGTGCTGAATGCAAATTGGTAATAATAAAGAAGCGCGTCATTTGCCCTATTTAGACTTTGCGTGAATTCATCCTCGAAGGGAGGGGCGTCCCAGGAAATTATGCCCGTATCTGCGAGGCTCACATTATTAACGCTTGTTCCGTCAATAACAGTCCCAACGTCTACCCATGCCTGCCCGTTCCAATAGGAAACGGTGCATTGAGTAGTGGCTACTGAATTTACCTTGCCGCCGCCCAAGTAGAAATGCACAGCGGTCATCCGGTCGCTAAAGCCTATAGCAATATTTTGACTTGGGGGCAGCGTGCCGATATTTAAAAAGGTGGACGGATCGGCGCTTGAATATGAATCGTCAAACACGTTGTTTGTATAATCGACGTAATTATGCCCGTTGTACTTCTCGCACGAAGCTATGGTCCTTTCGACTCCATCCCATATATCGGCAATGGGCTGCATCGCTGTGCCCAAAGTCACATAATAGATGGAAGTAGCGTTTGAGGCGGAAAGAGTCAGTTCGTACCAATAGAGTGAAAGGGAATCTCTTACCGATTGTTTAGCAACCGCCTGAGTATCGTCAAAGGTTATAAATCCGGTTTGAGTCATACCCGCCGTGCCGTCCACAAGATTACTTACGGCTACCCAGGTAGACCCGTCCCAGTAGTTTACGGAAATAGCGCCTGAAACCGTGTTGGGGCTTGCTACGTAGATTTTTATACCGTTTAGGCTTAAAGACGAACCAATATAGCAAGTAACCGAGCTAGGTGTTGAAGTTGAGTAAGGAGCAACCGGAGTCGTAAAATTCGCTGTGTGCCGTTGGATGCCGCTGCTCAGCCTGAATTCGTCTAGGTCGCCGTTAAGATAATCGAGCACCGAGGTTCCATCCGTCCGTGCCCCAATGTAGACAAGCCCCGAATAATTTGCGGGAACGGTGGCTTTAGAACTGCTGCCTGCAAGTTGACCGTTGACAAATATTTTATATCCGGCTGCTCCCTGGCTCACTTCGATGTGCTGGAAAACACCCGCAGTAACGGCCGCGCTCGATGTGCTTACGATTGTCGATTCGGTCCCGGAAACATTATATTTGAGAAGGACCGCCCCGGTTGTGTCTACATAGAGACGGAACCAGTTATTTGCGTTTGTTATCTGGGAGTAGATGCACTGATCAGCGGTAAAAGCGGCCGGCATAAACCATGTATCGATTGTCCA
>Ga0187866_1000793_pt1 | contig 33965 bp, 33 predicted proteins | sample June2016WEW_11_1_3_FD_133013 | JGI IMG/M metagenome (GOLD analysis project Ga0187866, IMG submission 133013) | Peatland microbial communities from SPRUCE experiment site at the Marcell Experimental Forest, Minnesota, USA - June2016WEW_11_150 | ecosystem: Environmental > Terrestrial > Soil >...
AAAGCTTTATATAAAAAAGGCGGTAATATGGCAAAAAGAGGTTTGGATGATGAGACGTTCCAAACTTGAGATGTATATCGACATACTCAAAGTGTTAGCGCACCGTGGGCCATTGAAGCTTACTCACATCATGTATAAAGCTAACGTTAATTGCAGCGTCTTGAAAGAATACTTAGACTTTCTCATAAAGCAGAACCTCGTCGAAGAAAGAATGGTAGGCAAGAGACGAGTCGTCTACGCTGTAACCCAAAGAGGCATAACAGTACTCAAGTACTTCAGAGAACTGAAACAAGTCCTGCCGATAGTTGAAGAGCTTAGAAACAGAGTCCCAGTACCGTACTAATCAACCCTCCATTTTTGCACGGCCACATCTACTAACCCAAAGTTTTCTACGAAAAGAACCAAATGATAAAGCTGATTCTTTTGCGTTGCGCACGCGCCCCTAGGCGGGGCACGAGCCTTCTTGACAGAACGAATCTCGACCCTTTTTAATTCTCGAGTCTCCATTATAACGCTCTGCACGTTTTCAAACGCTGAGAAAGTAGCAGCGATTTTGGCAAGTCTCCAATGAGCCTGTATTTGTTTTGACCATTTGTTTTGTGAATAATTATGTGTGTGTCGTAAGACTTAATAAACCGCTTCTCATCTACCATACTGTAGACGCGTAAGACAGACGAGGAAGATGCATTGTCCAATCAAGAAATTGTGGGCAAGAGGCCTTTGCAGGTTCTGGAGAAGATTCGCGAGAACTTGGAGAGGCTCAACGAGAAAATAGAAGTAATGATTGAATTGCAAAAACATGGGAGGAAAGATTTACAGCCGCCTCTTTCTGACGCCCCTTTGGATGTGATGACACTGCTCTCGCTGCCAGATCATTTGAGAAAGACTGCTATGACGCTTTGCAGAATGGGCCGTGCCACGGCTAACGAGATTTCTGAACAGACAAAGAGAGCGAGGGCTGTAGAAAGCGCTTATCTGAATCAGCTGGTGATCATGGGCTACGTAAAGAAGGAGAGGAACGGCAGGAAAGCTTACTTTTTCGTGGACCGGGACACTCAAGGGTGATAATAATGGGCAAAATAGTGGCTGTACACTCATACAAAGGCGGAACAGGAAAAACTCTTCTTTCTATCAATCTGGCCGCGGCCTTGGCCGAACACGGCAAAAAAGTTTGCCTATTCGACCTTGACTTTCGAGCCCCAAGTCTCGCCACACTCTTGAAGATTGAAAAGTCAGAGTGTTGGCTCAACGATTACTTGAACGGAACATGCGAGATTGACAAAGCACTGTTGGATCTAAGCGACAAAGTCCATAACAGTGGTAAACTCTTCGTCGGGCTTGCCAACCCTGCCACTGAAGCAATAAGAGACATGTCGGCTAAGGACAGAAAATGGGAAATGCGCGCCCTGGGAAGACTCTTGGCCCTCAGAACTTCTTTACTGAATGGCAAGGGTTTTGACTACCTACTCATGGATACGAGTCCAGGACTGCAATACTCCTCTATAAACGCCATAGTAAGCGCTGACCTAGTGCTCGTGGCAACGACCTTCGACCGATCGGACGTCGACGGAACAAGACGCATGCTACGTGAACTGTACGACCTGTTTGAGAAGAAGACCGAGGTCGTCCTGAACAAGGTGCTTGACGCTTCTTCGAAAACGGGAAAAGAAGAGATAGCATCCAAAGTAAACGATGTATACCAGGTTCCACTGCTGGGGATAGTGCCTTGCTTCTGCGACATTCTGAAGGCGAGAGGGGGAATCATATTTGCCCAGGAGAAGCCTGACCATCCTTTTACGAGAATCTTGGAGGAGATGGCGGCAAAGATAGACAAAATGGCCTAATGTGGCCTACGTGTAGTCCTATTTCGCGGCTATCTTGTTCATGAGCACGTAGATCCTACAAGTTGTGCACTTCTCATATTCCTTCTGGTCACAGCGGTTGCATATTATCCGGCTTAGTTCCATAACCTCTGAACTCATCAGTTTCGTCTCTCCTTATACTGATAACAAGACTCGGGCTTAGGCTATATAGCGTATTCCGACTCAGTAATATTTCGTGCAAAAAACTTATACAATGGAAGAAACACTCTTACGAATTCACGCAGTCATGGAGATAGCACGTTATTGACCAGCTCGGCAATCATCCTTGCAGGCGGCCTTTCCAGCAGGTTCGGTCAAGATAAAGGACTGCTCCACCTGGCGGGAAAGCCACTCGTAAGACACGTTCTGAATGCAGTCGTCAATGTTGTGGACGAGAAGATAGTGGTGGTCAGCTGTAGAGAGCACGTTGACAAATACCTTAAGGCAACTGGTGGATGTGCAAGCATCCTAGTTGACAGAGGTAACACGCACAGCCCACTTGCTGGAGCATTGACCGGTTTCGAAGAAGCACATGGGGAATACTCGCTTCTTCTTCCATGTGACACCCCTCTCGCCTCAAGAGACATTCTATCATTGCTACTTGAACTGTGCCCTGGAAGAAATGCGTGCGTCCCCCGATGGCCCAACGGTTACGTAGAGCCCCTACAAGCGGTTTACCGCACAGAATCCGCCCTAGAAGCGTCCAACGTGGCTTTGTGCGCTGGAAAGCTCAACGTGCAAGCAATGCTGGACAGGCTGCAGTTTGTGCGCTACGTTTCCACGCTGGTCTTGCAGCAGCTTGACCCGGAGCTTAGAACGTTCTTCAACGTTAACACTCCTCTAGATCTGAAGAGGGCTGAGCAGATGTTGAACCGTCCTTGCCCACGCACGTTTGTGCCTTCCAAGTAATCTAATGTCCGCCAGTGCGGGCTTGTTTAGCGTATTTTTCCGTTTCTGCGAAGAGTTTTCCTATGTCACTTTCGGAATGTTCAGTGCTTAGGACGCCGTTGTGCGTCGGCAATAAGAAGAGCCCGTTCGTTATCAAGGCCAAAGCATAGCTGATGAGCTTCTTCCTATCCGCAGCAAAGGCGGCAATTGCATCATTGACTCTTTCCTTCGTGAAATGCGTGTTAAAAATGGAGCCTGCTCCCGTGAGTTGCACATCAAGCCCATGTGTTTCGAAAATGTCCAACAGCTCTTGTCTAACTCGGGTTCCAGCTCTGTTCAAACTCTCTATCAATTTGCCATCCTCCAGCAGTTTCAATGTTGCCAAGCCAGCCGTCATCGTTACCGGGTTAGCGGCAAAAGTTCCACCATGGAAGGAGTAATCTGGACGTTGATGAGCGACGCTGTCCAGGTGCTCCATGATTTCGCTGGGTCCACAAAATGCGCCTATGGGAAAGCCTCCACCCAGAATCTTTCCTAGCACAGCTATGTCCGCTTTCACGCCGTAGTACTGCTGAGCCCCTCCGGGCGCCAGCCTAAAACCTGTAATCACCTCATCAAAAATCAGCAGTGTGTTTCTCTCATCACAGTATTCTCGAAGCCCTTGCAAGAACTCTTTTTCCGCGGGAACGCCTCCACCCGCTCCCAGAACGGGCTCGATTATTATGCACGCGACCTCTTCGCTTCTCAGTCTTTCCCTTACCCCTTCCAAATTGTTGTAGGGCAGAATGATCGTGTCTTGAGTTGCTCCGGCTGTTAATCCAGCCGATTCTGGAAGGTCAAAGGGGTACTTTACGCTCACCTGGAGTGCGTCGTAGCCTCCATGCCATCCGCCTTCAAACTTCGCAATCTTGTCCTTTCCAGCATACGCCCTTGCCAATCGTGTAGCATACATATTCGCCTCCGTCCCAGAGTTCGTGAACCGAATCATTTTTGCGTTCGGAACCATCTTCGCAACCTGCTCGGCCAGTTTGATCTCTAACTCATGGCAAGTTCCATAGTGCGTACCTTTTTGAAGCTGCTCTCTTACGGCATTCGTTACGGCCGGGTATCCATGGCCCAGGATGAGAGCGGTGTGTCCTAGCCAGAAGTCCACGTACTCGTTGCCGTCGACATCGTACAGTCTACTTCCTTTTGCTCTGGCAGTGTAGAAGGGGTACGGCTCAAAGTAGTGTACGCCGTAGGAAACTCCTGCCGGAAGAACCTTTTTCGCCCTCTCATACAAGATTCTGGAATTGGGCGTTTTTGAAACATAGCCTGACATTCCTAGCTCGCCACGGTTTCATTTTTCCACGCAGTCTTATTATGGTTTCCATTCGTTCAGTCAAGCATAAGCAACGCAGGTGGCCTGCGCACATAGAAAAAAAGGCTCAAAGTTAACTAAGCGATCCCTTTCGTAACCGTCAATTCGATTTGCAAAAACTTAAGTCATCTTCATTACTGTTGACTACATCGAACAGAGAAGAACCTGACTTGTTTGGCTCCATAGGAATTGCTGCTCGGTCGACAAACGATGCGATTGACATGAATGTTAGTTTGAAGTGGTTCTTTTTTATGTTTTCATGTAAAGATTGGAGTTCGAGGCCATGCAGGTTTTGTGCGAAGTGATAATTTCGATTCTAAAAGTTTCGAAAGGTGAACCTGTTTTACATGAACTTGTTAAGAGGGAGGCGAAGCTTCCCTCGGAGACCACGGAGAGATTGCTTCAAACTTTGCAGAGTTATGGGCTGGTTTATTTGCTCGATGGGTTTTTGCAAACTAGTGCTTTACAACGCGTTAGCTTGGCCGCGCGTGCGCTGGAGCTGGGTGCTGACTATGAGCGAGTGAGCGGTTTTTTGGAGTGGAAAGAGTTTGAGAGTATAACCGCGGTTGCACTCGAAATGCATGGCTACACAGTTAAGCTTAACTTGCGATTCAGGCAGGGCGGACGCAGGTGGGAGATGGACATCGTCGGTTGTCGTAGACCGCTAGTTGTCTGTGTAGACTGCAAGCACTGGCGCCGCGGCCTGTACCCATCAAAGCTGAGGGGAGTTGTCGATGAGCAGGTGAAGCGGACGGTGGCTTTTTCTGAGTCCCTGCCGAATCCAGCTGTTAGAGTTGAGTGTGCTTCATGGGAAGAGGCGAGATTTGTTCCTGTTGTTGTGTCGTTGGTGCCCGCGAGTTTCAAATTTCATAATGGGACACCGGTCGTTCCGATTCTCCAACTGCAGGACTTTCTCGTTCAACTTCCAATGTGTTCGGACTCGTTGAGGAGGTTCGACAGGGCGCAGCCGCATCTCAAGACTGAGTAATAGTCTCCAGCAAGGGTTTCTTCGCAAACCTTATGGCAGGGTAAACACCTGAAGCAAATGTTGCGACTAAGGCCAGAAGAAGCCAACCGGTTATTTCAATGACCGTATAAGTCGTCACGAGCGGTTCCTGCACCAATATTAGCAAAGTGGTAATTACCCCGAAGGCTATTCCAACCGCGTAACTGCCCAGTAGGACTATTAGACTTTGTGCGGAAACAATGGCTAGAACGGTTCTGGGCCGGGCACCTAGGGCTCTGAGAATGCCAAACTCCTGCCGCTGTTCATTCATAGTGAGCATAACATACCCTAACAGGCTCAGGGATGCCGCGATCAAAGAGAACAAGGGCAGAAACATAATCGTGGACCAAAGGAAATTAAGGAAGCCAACGCTCTTGTCCACAGCCTCGTCGAGCTCGTAAACTTGGAAACCCGAGTTTGCAACAGTCGCGTTTATCCTATTCAAGATGTCTGTCTCATTCACTGACGAGTCAAGCTTGACCATGAGCACGTTAGTTCCTGACAAGCCTGAGATGGCCTGCAACGTCGTAAGAGGAACGTACGTGACGTTTCCATTGTTGATAGGGTCGAGGCAGACGCCGACCACACTGAGATCCTCGTTAGAGATTCTGATTTCCTGAATCAACGGTTCGGAAAACAGCTTTTGACCGATAGTATCGCCGACCACCGCTTCTGCTGTTTGATTATTGGCTAGAAACCTACCTTCCAACGACCAGTCATTCAGCACGTTCCCTGGGTCGACGCCCACGACAAGAGATTCTCCCTGGCGACTATCTCCGACACTTCTTGTTTCCGCTGTGCTGCTTCCAAAGATGATTCCGGGGACTTCTTTAACTGGCTCCTCCAGGACCAGGCGGGCGTCTAGACCTGTGATTCCGTCTATGGAACGCAATTGGCTGGAAAGACTGGAGGGGATTAGATATCTTTCATCTGTGTAGTTGAACTGAGTGGACTTTTGTCCTTCGTAGAATTCTGAGAGCAACAGTTTGTACTGGTTGATCATGTCTGGATGTGCTATCAGCAGCATGTTTCTTCCAACGGCTTTCTCAACCCAGCTTCTGGTGGTGTCTTCAGCGATTAGACCTCCTGCAACGGCCACCGTGACCAAGAGGAAAACGATGCTCAGGCAGAGGACGATTCTGAGGGTGGCTGATTTGCGGCGGACGAGGGTTCTCACTGCTATTTTCAGGGAGACGCCTGACTTTGACATGATTTTGAAGCCTGGCTCTTTTGCCAGCCCAAGGTAATGCGCCGGTGAAAGGGCTTTTGCGGGCTCAGCCCTAATCGCTGAAAGAACCGGTGTGACTCCAAGAATGAGTGAAAGTGCAAAGAACACGATGAATACTGCAAACGGTATCCACAGGCCAGTTGGTTGTTGCGAGAATTGCAAACCAAGACTGTTCAAGAGGCTCGTCGAAGCCATGTCCATTAGAACGCCTAAGATCGTGCCGGCGAAACAGCCCACAAAACCCACGACTAGGAGTTCGGTGAAGAAATAGCCAAAAAGTAAGTCGTTTGGGCATCCTGCCGCCTTCATTAGTCCAATATCTCTTGTCCTCTGTGATGTCATGATAAAGGCCGTGAAAGAAATCATCACAATTCCAGCCGCAGAAATCAGAATCGCGAGCAGCGTTATGAAAGGGGAAAATATCTGGGAAAAACCGGTGGTGAGTTTGTCCTCGACCATTGATGATATGCCAAACCCCATCTTTTGTGCGAAGAGGAGCAGAAAGAGCGTCGAAGCGACACACAGTGCCAAGCTGATGATTACCAGGCTCGTCTGCATCTTTCTGCGAAGCAGATCGTTGATTGAAAAAGAAGTTTCACTCATTTTCACTAATCAGCCTGCCGTCTTCCAAACAGAGTTTTTGCTGGGCTAGCTCAAATATGTGTTCGTCATGGGTTGCGACAATGATGGTTTTCCCGCCCTCCTTCAGTGTTGAGAGTATTTGAATGATTTTTGCGCTCGTTTTCACGTCCAAGTTTCCGGTAGGTTCGTCGACAAGAAGCAAAGGCGGGTCATTTGCCAACGCGCGGGCAAATGCGACGCGCTGTTGTTCACCGCCGCTCAGTTGAAACGGGAAGTGTTCCGTTCTGTTCTCCAGGCCTACGAGACCCAACAGCTCATTTACGCGTCCTCTTATGTGTTCTTCGTTCTTCCTGGCCCATTCCATCGGAAACGCAACGTTTTCGGCAACGGTCAGTGTTGAAACGAGATTGTAGGATTGAAAAACAAACCCGACATTACGGCATCGAAAACCCGCCAAGAAATCCTCGTCCCTAGCCCCTAAATTCTCCCCGTAAACAATAATCTTCCCGCTTGTCGGTTTGTCTATCCCGCCGACAATGTTCAGAAGTGTAGTCTTTCCTGAACCGGAAGGACCGCTAACAACAGTGAACTCTCCTCTTTTAACCTCAAAATCTATGTCTTTCAAAACCTCAACCTTGAGGGCGTTCGCTTCGTAAACCTTGCCCAAGGAAGATGCTGACACGACAGTTATGATTTCCTTCATTAACGGCAACTCCTTTCTCTCTTTGAAGTGAAGAAGCAAGAGCATCAAAATGAAGGTTGCGATAGCCATCAATAGGCATCATTTTGCACGCGTTAGGTGGCTCAATACTAACGTCATTCTATTCTCGCGCGTTCCGTTCGAAGTATTCGTTGCGCCTCCCTATGAAGCGGGGACTCTTAGACGTTCCTGCCTCTTTTCCTCGGTTGGCCCAATGTTGACGGCGCCTTTTTGTGGTCCAATCGTTTCCTTCCGTTCAGCTATGTCAAAGTTTCCCCTGTCTCGCTTGAGGATTCTTGCTTTTTCTGGAAGTCTGCCTTTTTCGTAGTCTCGCCAGCCGATTTCCTTGAATATCCATCTTTTGCCCAGATGTGCCGCGAGCACGGCGTGTTTGTGTAGATTGTCGGTGGGAACGAGTTCATTCAGGAATCTGAAGAGTTTTTCGATTTGTTGTTTCGGAAAGTAGGCGTAGTACTTTGCGTTTTTGACTTCGAAGGCATACATGTCTGAGTTCTTTCTTGCCATTATGTCTGGCAGAGGGTTGAGGCTTGGATTGCTGACTGGAACACGTACAGCGTTGTATCCGTTTTTTTGCAAAAGTTTTACGAGAGCGTTTTCGGTGTAGAAGCCCCTCTTTCGCCATCTGCGAATGGCATCTTTGTCAACCTGCTTCACTGATAGCTTTTCTCCCAGTCTAGAGGATTTGCAGCTTTGGTTTGTGTTTGCTGCCTCCTCAGTTCTGAGGGTTCCTATGGTTCTTGTGCTTATAAGTCTGAACTGGAACTCTGAGCATTGGTTTGTCGACCAAGCATTCTCTCAAGTAGTCGTCGAGGGTTGCTGCTGGAACAACTTCTATCGTGTAGTCGTTAACGTCGATGGAGTTTTCGAAGTTTTTCTGTGGAATGACCACCTTCTTGAATCCCCAAGCTTCTGCGGCCTTTATTTTCTCGTTAACGCCTCCTACAGCTGTTACGTGAATGGAGTCTCCGACGCCCAGGTTGATTTCCCCTGTGACTGCCACGTCTTGTCTGACAGGTTTTCCTTCGATGAGCGAGCACAGAAGTATGGTCATTGATACGCCTGCCGATGGTCCGTCCACACCGTAAGACTGGGCGAAGTCAATGTGGGTCAGGTAGTCTTGGGCTATGTCCGCGCCGTATTTTTGCAGTATTACGCTTCTGACCTTGGCGATGCTGTCTGAAATGAAGCTTTGGCCTTTTGCTACTCCGGTGACTTTGTAGTAGCCCTTGAAAGAGTAGTTTCTTGGAAGCTCGCTTCTCTTGACCATCTGGGCCTTCACGTTTAGGACGCTGCCTGTCATTTCGCCGCTGTAAGGATCTTTAACGACTGCCAACCCGTGAATTTGGCCGAGTTTGACCCCTTTCGGCTTTATTTCTAGGAGCTTTCCCCTTTCGTTCATGTCGTGTTCTAGCATTTGCCTCTGTATGGTCTTGCAGTGTTGTCCAACGGCTTCTAGCACGTGTCTTCTTTCGACGCTTTTGCTGTCTTCGTTGGTTGCAAGCGTTGAAGCGGTTTTTATTATGGAGATTAGAGTTCTGAAACGGGTTGTCAACGCGTCTTTTTTGTCACTTTTGCGTCGGCCTTCTTCGACTATTTCGAGGCATGCTTCTCGGCTGAATGGAATGAGGTTGAATCGTTTTACCTCTTGCGCTATGAACTGCACGTATCTGCGTCGGTTTTCCACGGTGTTAGGCATATCATTGTTCATTCTGACGACTTTGCCGTAGCCGTAGATCCTGTCCATCAATGCTGGGTGAAGCTGGCCTATGCTGTCGAAGTTGCCCGCGCCGACGAGGAATGTTATTGTGGGAACAGGTTCTGTTGAGACGGCCATGGCTGCTGTGTCGCTACCGCCAAATCTACCTCGCAACGTTATAGGGAGTTTTCCGTCTTCGAGCACCGTTAAGAGTGTCACTGCTTCTTCAGGGTCAAGGTTTTTTATCTCGTCGATGTATAAGATGCCGAGGGACGCGATATGCACGTCTCCAGCGCTGACTCTTTGGTGTTCAGGTGTTCCCAAGCCCCCTGTTTGGTATGGATCCCATGCGATTGAGCCGAAGAGTTGCGCGCTTTTGTGACCAGTTGCATCTATGAACGGAGCGTGGCCAGAGGTGTTGTCAACGATGAGTTTCGGGACATCTGTCTGCTGAGCCCCACCGATGCCCTTCATGTTTCCCATGCCTCCCATCTTCGAGAACCACCAAAGGAAGACTCCGAAGAAAATTAGGCTCCCACCGGGTATGAATGTTAAGGGTACGAGACCCACGAACCTTTGTACGAGGAAATCTGAGAAACCGCTGTAGGTGCTGCGGAGGGCGTCGCTGGCCCCTTGCCACATCTGCCAAGCCTGAAACATGAAGTAGAATCCCAAGCCTATCAAGAATAGGCCCAGCACTATCATGAATATTTGTAGAGCCTTGAACCCCACTTTTGTAAGGAATTTTCTCTTGAGATCTCTAAGCTGTTCTTTCTGGATGATTTTCTTTGCTTCTCCTGCCTTGTGGATGGATATTTTAGGTTGGCTCGGCAGCAACTGGTTTTTCCAACAGACAGCGTCAAACAGCTTTATGCCGTTCTCTTTGTAGACTTGGGTAAGTTTTTCTGCCAGTGCTTTGCCAATGAGCGATTTGCCGGTTCCAGGGTCTCCCAGCAGGAGAAGATAAGGCCCTGGGCTGATTACGGTTTTGACAGCATGGTTAGATTTGTCCGCCGTGCTCCAACTTTCGTACCACTTGTTTTCCTCTAGCCATTTGAGCTTATGCACCCATTCGTCCAAGCATAAGAAGCATTCTTTGAGCGCTTGTTCCTGTCCTATAGCCCAATTTATCAGATTGTCATCTACTGGGAAACCTTCGGTGTTCTTGAAGTTTCCCCAGTCCCATTGTACATTGACCTTTCTCCCGTCCACGTTCCTTTCGAGCGTTTCAACCTCGTTCCCGAAACCGTCGATAGACAAACATGCCACCTACTGTGACCTTTCTCTATCAGAACACGTCGTGATGGAGAATTAAAGCGGTTATTTCGAAATCTGCAATATGAAGAAACTGATAACATACCGCTAGCCAAATGCTGAAGTGCAGCGTATGACCAGTGTTTTGAACGAGTTTCCGATTTGACTGTTTTTCTGTTTGGCCAGCTTTTCCTGCCCTTTTCTCTGCAACTGCTGCGTTTCGAAGCTGTTACTGTTCGAAGGTTGACCTTTCGAAAAAGGCTCAGTTTTTCCTCATCTGGGACAAAATCGCAAAGCCTGAATCAGGCCCAAATTTCAAAAAGGAACCCTTTTCAACCCGTTCTGTCAAGCTTAGCGCGCGCTTAAACGAATCATGCTTAAAAGCTAGTTTCGACTGTAAGCTTGGTTCTGAATGGATAAATTGTCGATACTATCTCCACTTTGATCCTAGGAAAGTGAAATACAAACCTAGTAGGTAGTGAGAATCTTAATCGTGGTACTCTAGCAGAAATAAGTAGACATTCTAAGAAGAAGGATGAAGATGGTTTACGCAAATATTTTGAAAACCACGAATATGTATAGTTTATAACTAGATCATTAGATATTAGAGAGAAGGTTCTAGGCCCTTTCCAACTGTCTGATCAGGCATTGATTTTTGATAAAAGAATGCTCATTTCTCAAAGTTTTCAGCACTAACAGTTTAACTAGAATGTGCAGTTTTAGATCCTCTTAAAGCATGTATAAAACCAGTATCCTCAGAGTATTTTTCTGGTAGTCAAAAATGAATAGACTAGAATTACTCTTCTTTAACAGAATAGAACTATTAGCTTAGAGAACTAGACAGTGTTTAGAGACTGGATACGTGGATGGCTAGGGCCTCATACAAATACTGTCGATAATCTCCATGCGAAGCAAAGTGTTAACTGCCAATGTTAATTGTACTATGAACCATTATGTGCAGAATTCCACTGTTCCCAGGATCCAGTGAAAACTTGGCTGTTTAAACAGCCCATGCACTAGTATTACTAAAGGAACGTAGACTCTAGAACTTATAGAGAGAGAGTCGGAGTGACGTTAGTAGTGCAGCGTTACCGTTACCGTTACTTTGGTACATTCATCATATTTACTTCAATGCTTCTATGGACTTTATACATGCTTTTTCGGTGACTATTCGTATCCATGGTAAACTTACTCTTTTTAACATAGTCAAAAGCGAAGTATTTACGTTTTTATGGAGACTAAGCCTTGAATGTCACCCATGCCATAAGAACCCAAGTTTACAGTCTAAAGCTACAATAGGACTCTATTCGAGTTTCTAGGCTTAATGTTGACCGTGGCCTTATAGAAAAACCGGCGAAAATCTCCATGCGAAAGCTCCGCCCTATACTTCGGGGTTACTTCGAGCCTCTGACAGGCTTTCCTCCTAGGGAATTATCAGTAGTATCGATCCTGGTTATGCAGCTAACGCGTGTCCAGTGCCAAGGCGTTACTGGTTGGTCAGGGTTGAACAAATGAAGGTTGAGGCATGGTTTTTGTGTTCCTAGGCTACGGAGAAGGAGGCAAACTAGATTCTGGGTGTTCCAGGGATGTTGAGTTTCTCCTTGTTGAGAGTGTCTATGCACGGCAGCAGGCGCAGGGATACTCGTTGATGCTTCTGTATACGATTCGGGAAGCTGGTTTTGAGGTCTCACCAAGATTTTGCGTTTGGTGCCATGGGGCTGAACATGCTTTTTTCTTGACGGTTTTCCATGAGTGCAGCAAGTTGCACTGTCTGCTATAGGCTATATGGCCAATGTTTTCGCTCGTCTCAGATGCAGATTTTACTGTTTGGTGACTGTGGTTGTATAGGTATTACTTGTAGTTTCAACATTTCACCAGCTTCTCCTCTAGAGAAGGAGCGAAGGGCTGTATACAAAAGCATCAACGAAAGTTCCCAGTTCTGAATTCTTCGACAGCCAGCGGAGCTGAAAAGTATTAAAGTGGTTTTGACCTAAGTCTGGCTTATGAAAACTGCACAAGTTTTAAAAGAGTTTTCTGTCACGGGCGGACACAAAATTGTTCTGAGAACTCCCAGGTGGGAGGACCTGGATGATCTGCTGGAGCTTATCAACTCGGTCGTCGACGAAGGGGCCGAGATAAGCAGGGATGAGAAGGTTTCGAGAGAGGAGGAGATAGATTGGCTTTCGGGACTACTAGCTCGCTTAGAGAGAGGCAAGACCTTTTTCCTAGTTGCCGAGGTCAAAGGCAGAATCATCGCGTCTTCCGATATCAACCGGCAGATTGGATTTCAGAAGCATGTCGGCGTGGCTGGTATAGTCATTAAGAAGGGTTTCAGAGAGTTAGGCATCGGAACTGCGATGATGCGCGTCTTGATTGAGCAGGCAAAAAAGATGGGTATGGAGATTTTGACTCTTACCGCCTTCGCAAATAACAAGCGAGCGATACACGTTTATGAGAAGGTTGGGTTCGTGCAGACTGGTCTGATTCCGAAGAAGCATTTGAAGCAAGGCAAATACATAGATGAAGTGATAATGACCAAGCTGTTGGAGTGAAGCTGCCATGGCAGACTTTAAGGTTTTCAACATGAACATCAGCTTTGCCACAAAGGGAGAGATAGAATTCATAGATTTGACTGACCAGATTCAGGCCGCCGTTGCTAAGTCACGAATCAAGAACGGAATGGTGCACGTGTTTGCGCCACACGCTACGGGGGTGATTATCCTTACGGAAAACGAGCAGGGCCTGTTGGAAGACATCAGAAAATTCCTCGAAACGACCGTTCCAAGGAACGGAAACTATGTTCACCCTTCTAACGCACACTCACACCTGCGATCGATGCTGCTGCCTCCTGACAGAACGCTCCCTGTCATTAACGGTCATGCAGAGTTTGGAACGTGGCAATCGCTCATGTTCGTAGAAACAGACGTTTACCCGAGGAGACGGACAGTGATCGTTCAAGTCATGGGCGAGCCCTAGACTGGCCCACGGAGTAGATGAGGGACGGAGCCCTAAATTTGGCGGCGCAAACCCTTTTTGGACCTTGGTCCGACGCTTATCCCTGCAGAAAACGCCATGACTCCACTCAAGGTTGCACAGACTTTTCCGACTTGCGGTACTCTTGGCGTGCGGGAAAAGGAATGAACAGACGGATTAGCCAAAGCGCCGTTGAACTTGCTTCGTTAAGCCTTGCACATCGCCCACGTTCGACATTGGGACGCGTGGTGGGTGCGCCCTCTTTTTCTTTCAGGCGTCTCTGGGTTCGCGTCAATTCTGTTCTTCAAACTTCACAGGCCATGGTTGGATTGACGGTTTTGCGGCATTCCGGCTGGAAGGATTGGCGCGTGGTTTAGCTGTTTCTGCAAATTTCCACGTATTCGATTACATTTCGGGCCTACTGAAGGACGGTAGCTTCGTGGAATCTTCTGGATAGCAAGAATGCGGCCATTGAACATCCTTCTTCGAAGCGTTTGGCATTGATAAAGAGCGAAAACAGTATTGCCATTAAGCAAATAATGATGATGTCTTTGTCGGCAGCCCATGTATTTATAAGCTTCGAGAAGTTTCGAATACCCTTTTTTGCTGCATCGCCAGCGATAATAGAAAAACGGTTATTAGTTTGCCCTCCGTCTCAACTTCGCTGTTGGGGATAAGTGTGCTTGTCGTTTGAGATACAGGACTTGCCAGACATTATCAGGGGTAATTGCGCTGATAAACTTGAGCAGAGAAACCAGGGTGCAGAAGTCTTTGCTCAAGCACAGGATAGACAGGGTCTATGTAAACGACGTGTGCGTTGAAATGGAGGACTTCGACAGAACCCTCGGCGAGATGGTTTCAGAAGGACTAATCCTCGAAGAAGGGGAGATGGTGCAACTCACCGACAAAGGTACCAAGCTTGGCAAGGAGTGGCAGAGCTTGCTGTTGATGAAAGAGCCTATCATTGAGGTTGTGGCAGGGTTGGTTGATGGTTCAATCACGGGGCTTGTTGTAATCCTTTCAGCTTTCATCGCTGGCTTGACTGTTAAGGCCGCTGCTTTTGCCGCGTTCCTCACGTTATCATCTGTTGCAATAACCAATTTCTAGAGTTTTTTCCTCGGAGGAATAACCGAGGGCCTAGCTGACATGATGACGCTCCAAACACTGATGAACTACAGTTTGAGTGACATTCCAGACAAGAGCGAGCGAGAAAAGTCGCTGATGCTCGTCAAGCACTTGTTTACAGTCCTGCACAAGGACATAAACCGTTCAAACCTTCTTGCAGCCTTGATATGCGGCACAACCTCTTTCACGGCGGGCATAATACCAATAATGGTCTACTTCGTTTTAACGAAACCCCTGAACATTATCCTATCCCTCGCCATAGTTGCCACGGTTACGGGCTTCTTTCTGGTTCGCTACCGCTACAAAAAGTCCAAGGTACATTGGAAGATAACACTGCTCGAAACGGCCGTAATCGTCCTGATCCCTGTCATCGTCTCACTGCTAATCGGAGGCATCGCCTGAGCCTTGAAGTTTCAGCCATGTCTCGATGAAGATGGCCTCCTGGAAAGCACGCCCAAAAGATTAACGCCGCATTTTCGTTCATGCTTCACAGGGGCCAGAATGGTCAAATTTAAAACTTTAACCAAATTGAGTCGCATTTCGTAATTTAGATTTGCCTGTTTTTTGTAAATTCTGGAGGGTCCACGTTTCTTCGAGTGAAAAACTGTGAACAGGTTGATATTCCAAGGGTGTTTCAGTCAGCAGTCACGTTGAGGCCATTGTTAATTGCTCGAATAGTTCTGTGGTGGACAGGCTTAAACGATGCCTGGACTCGTTAGGCAGGAGTCCAACAAGTTGCCGCTTCGCTGATCTCTTAAATACTTCGGCAAGCTTCGAAGCCTCATGATAGCGCAGACCTCTAGCTGAGGTTCGGCAGAGGTGTTTTCGTTCCTTGGCCTTTTCCCAGCAATAGTCCTATGCCTGCCCATTGAAAAACGAAGTAGGACACGACTAGTTTGAACCATAGGGTTACGACCCTCGTTAGCAGAGTTGCGGAGACGCTGATGGCAGCTGGGATGCCGAGTAAGGCGTAAGAGCCGCTTACTATTATTTCCGTGAAGCCTAGGAAGGACACTCCTACGGCTTGCAGGCTTCCTGTCAGGGCGTACACAATGAGCACCTTGTCCACTGGCGCAGGGTATCCCAGCGAAGCAAAGGTTAAGAAGGTTATCGAAATGTCAAAACCCCACGCTAGAAGAGAGAGTGAAATCGGTCGGGCTAGGGCCTTAGGATTGGCACTTAGAGTCCGTATTCCTTCATGAAACCTTTTCAGCAGTTGTTCTGCTCTCTCTCGGAAATCTTGGGGGTTCCAGCGATCTCTCAGTACAAAGCATCCGGCGCGAACAATCCAGCCAAGTATCTTTCCTGTTGCCTTCTCGTTAGCGCTCAAGTATAGGATCATGAAGAGTGAAAAGACTGTTAAGAACAAGACGACAGTAACGAACAGGAGTACATTGCTTGAAGGAGTGTAGTTCAACGCCAAGAGAGCCAAACCAAAAATCAGGCTGCCGACTGTAACCGCTGTCACGATGATTTTTTGACTAACAACGGAAGCTACAATTCTCCCCGGTTCCTGACCTGAAGACTTAGACAGCATGTAGGCCTTTGAAAGGTCTCCGCTCCAGCCTGGATCTGGAACGACGCTGTCAAAGAACATGCCTGCCCATGCGAACAGCAGGACTTCACGAATCTTGGTCTTTATGTCGAGGTTGCGTAGCAGACTTCGCCAAGCCAGCGTGTAGAACAACACGCTTGCCAAGAAGGCAACGAAGGCTGAGGTGTACCAGAAAAGGTTTGTATGTTTGATTACGTCCACAACGTTTACGGTGCCTATATAATAGTAGAGATAAAGAACAAGCACGGCTAACCCGATGCCGACAAATAGAAGAATCCTTCTGGTAAGCCGGGGCTTCGGCGCTACGCTCATGCAGCCGTTTCCTCTGTGTTGGTGAAGGCCTGAGAACAGTTAAATGCTTATTGCTTTTCACCGTCAAAAACACGAGACTTGCTGTCTAGATGTGCCAAGTGGGCAGGTAAATGTGCAATCTTTCAACGTGCGTCAGAGGCTTTCTCTGAAGTCTCGTATTCTGTCCTCCAAACCCGATTTGCCCATTATGGGTTTATCAGAACCTTTTCGATATTCGTCCGCGATTTGAGATTCGACGCCGCTCTCCTTCTTCTCAATTGTTTTCAGGTGCGTGTGTCTTTTATATACTGAAATCATTGTTGTTATGTTTGTGTCCGTATGAGCGAAGACGTCTTTGAGAAACCGTTAGTAATGAAGGATTTTTTGAAAGAAAGAAGGAAAGCAAAGGCCAAGAAACCGAGGAAACCCAGGCTGTATGAGAAGGTGAAGAGGGTACCAGAATCTAAGAGACAGAAGCGACATAGTAAGTATTCAGAACTGGTCAATGCGATAGCTAAAGAGAAGGAGGGGACCTACAAAGTGTTGTTGCATTCCATAAAAGAAGATCTAACACCCTGGGGTGCATACCCTTCAATTGAGAAGGTGTTGATTCAAATAGCCAAGCGTGATGGAGTGGACTTTAGCATGGCCGTCAGAAGGCAGGTTCAGACCAAGAGGGGGATGAGGACCTACGTTTCCTATCCCGAATACGTCAAGTGGAAAGAAGGTAATTTGAGGCTGAGAATAGTAAACGGGGAGCTCTTCATAGAGAAGAAGACGGACAGACCGCTCTGAGCATTTGGGTATTCGGGCACTGTGCTTATCTGAATCCTGTAGAAGTGCGAGAGATTCATCCATGCCTCGTTTGAAGAGTCAGTTCCGTGAATGTAGATTGGATAAGTCCTGTTCGGATAATCGATGTCTTCTTTCACGTAGCCATACAAGCTGTAGAAATCACTGTTTTCTGCCTCAAAACTATCTTTATTGCAGTAAAGATTCAGTAATGGGCCACCCCAGCTCGCAATCTCCCTGAATTCCAGATGCAGAAAATTGCTCATTTGGATTGCGTAGTGGTTTTTATCGGTGTCAAGGATTTTGATGTCGCTGAAAGATCAGTAGGATAAATGGTAGTCTTGATCCGCGTCATCGGTGATACCGTAGCCCGTGCGGTTTTGTGTGAACCAGATGCCCAAATCTCTTATCTGGACCCCGTTCCTTTGTCCTTGTATGGGTATTGCATCCATGCTGGGCCTGGTTACCTTCAGAACCGTACCTTTTAGGTAGACGGGTGGATCATCAGGAAGCCCCGAAGGAGTGTTAGCGGAGGCTCCTTCCAATATGACTCCGTCGCGATCAATGGTTATCCAGCCTTCGTAGTCGCCCGGTTTCAGGTGGATTATGCCGCCTCCGCCGGGCATAGCATCTAAGGCCTCTTGGAAGAGTTGAGTGAAATTTGTGCCGGAAAAATCAATGGACCCTGTTGAACCATTTTGGGCATAATAGTAGGATCCTTCGACCCATACAGTGTAGCAACTGTTGACCACATTTGGACCGGAATTAGGGGGAATTTGGCCAACGCGCAAAGCTCCAACAACGTAGCCTATAGTGGCTGCTAGCAAGACCCCCAGCACAATAGAAGCGCGCGCGCTAAAACTTCGTACTCGTTTGCCGAAAGGATAACTTGATATTCCTTAGGGAATCAAAATGAATGAGACTTACCAAAAAAAGCACACCAACCAATGAAAAGCGGCCGGGGTGAGGTACACTCGGCATAGTCGGGTGAAGTCTCCCACAAGCAATTCTCTTTTTTTGTGTGCCTCGTTGATGCTTTTGTATACGGGACCATTGATAGTTGAACCAAATACATGGGAAATGAAACAATAGGGTGGTATTATATCAATGTATGAGCATCGTTACAAGTACGGCAAACAGAAGGCCATAATGACTGTTGAAGAGTTCAAAGAGAAGCTAGAGGCTTCCCCGGTGAAACTTGAACAGAAGGCTTTTCTTGTTCTTTTGTGGCATTCTGGAGCGCGAAAAAGTGAGGTGTACGAAAGAGTCAAAGATGACATAGAAATCACTGAAGCACATGTCATTGTTGATTTTCATCAGCGGAAGAAACATGGTGAGACCGTGCCGCCTTTGAAGATTCCTAGGAAGTTCTACGGTGTCGAAGAATATCTTGTGCCACACCTCTTGAAACCTAAAAGGGTGAATTCCAAAACAGTCTATTCTTATGAAACATGTGAAGGAAAGCCAGTCATACATTCGAGCCAGGTAGAAGCCAAATGGCTCTTTCCTCAAATCGGCAGCTCAACAGCCTGGCGCGCATCTAAGAAAGTTTTAGGTGAAGAGTTCTATCCTCATTACTTCAGACTGAGGAAACTGAGCAAGATAGGAATGAACCGGGAGAAAGGCAGCATAACACACCTCAAAGCAGTTAGTGGAATCAAAAGCCTGAAGGCGCTAGAAGCCTACTTGGGATATGATCAGGAAGCTCAGGATGAAGCAATGGAAATCAGCGAATAAGAGCGGTAAATATAGGATACATAAACTAAGGGAGCCAACAGTTCAGGAAGGCCGCGCTCGCCAAGAGGAAGATGAGCGACTCAGGCCGTGCAAAAACCAGCGAAGACCTGAAACAAAAAAAGGAGTGTTGATTGAGTTCGCTTTGTCTAAACAACGGTGACCGTTTTGATGATGGGATATGTTGCTGCTCTGTTTCCTGCAAGATCAATGATGTAGATTTTAACAGTGTAGGTTCCAGGTGACACATTAAGGTTTGAGCTGTCTTTGCCGTTCCAGATTACGCTGTGGAAGCCGCTGGATTGGAGAACAGTACTGAGGAGAGTTCTTTTCAGAGCGCCTGTGCTGTTATATATTCCTATCGTGGCATAGCAGCTTTCGGATAACGTGTAGTTGATCTTTGTAGTCTGAGCACTTGATGGCTTGAACGATGTCGGATAGACTGAGACGGCTGTGACGCTTGGCGGTTTAGTGTCAACGGTGACTGTGCCTGCTTTTGTCGTAAAGGCGACGCCTTGCAAGTCCTTTCCGCTGAGGCTCACTGTGTAGGTTCCGTCTGGAACTCTGTAGCCCGTGCTGTTCTTCCCGTCCCAGATGATTGAAAGGCTGGATCCGGTTCCCGTCCAAGTTCTTAACGTGGTGCTTGATGAAGTTTTCACCTGTAGGTTCCAATTCGTGGTGGAGCTGAATGTTGCTTTAATGGTGGTGTTGTCTTTTGTCCCGTCGCCGTTTGGACTGAAGGGGTTCGGTGAAATCGTGAATGAAGTAACCGTGGGTTTAGGTTCATACCGTGCAGTGTAGACTCCGGCTGAAGTTATAGTTAACGTTGTGCTTGTTGAGCCTGTGCTCCATTGATAGAATGGGTGACCATTTGCGTCTGTGCTGGGGACTTTGAAAGTGTGGGTTCCAGTTAACCCTGTAAAGATATGTGGGGTCGTATAGCCCGTTGCGACGCCATCCTCAGTAATCGGCAGCGCTAGCCATGCGTCAACGGCACACCAGGACCAAATAGTAGCAGAGTATCCTGCTCTGTAGCGCCCAGTGTAAACTCCCGCTGAGCTGACCGTTATGGTTTTGTCTGTCCAGCCTGTGCTCCAATCGCTGAACGGGTGACCTGCGGTGTCAGTGCTTGGAAGTGTGAAGGTGTGGGTGCCGGTTAATCCCGAGAAGATGTGGGGAGTACTGTATCCTGTCGCGATTCCGTCCATAGTGATGGGTTCAGGTATCCATCCTTGAATGTAATCCCAAGCCCAAATAGTGGCAGAGTATCCTGCTCGGTACCGTGCAGTGTATATTCCCGCTGAGCTGACCGTTATGGTTTTGTCTGTCCAGCCTGTGCTCCAATCGCTGAACGGGTGACCTGCGGTGTCAGTGCTTGGAACTGCAAACGTATGCGTTCCCGTCAAGGTCGTAAACGTGTGGGGAGTCGTGTAGCCTGTGGCGACGCCGTCCATAGTGATGGGTACGCTTTGCCAGCCGTGAATGTAGTCCCAACCCCAAATGGTAACGGAGTATCCGGTCTCCGGCGGCTCATATCTCCAGAAGTTATTATGCAAATTTGTCTCTGATGATGCGCCTCTTACACCATAGAAGTAACCGTTTGCGTTGCATAAGCCTCCACCTTCAACAGGGTTAGGTGTGTTTGCCAAAGTTTCCCAGCTGTTCGATGCAATGTGGTATCGCCAGAATCCATTAGTGTCGGAAACGCCGTTGAAACCGCCCCATGCATAGAAGTATTTGCTTCCGTCGTAGGCAAGTGAGCCTGCCCACCAGATGCTGCTTGGCACGTTTGCCATAGCAGACCAACTGTTCTTTGAGAGGTCGTACCGCCAGAAACCACTGCCCTGTCCACCTTGAAGTGCATAGATGTAGTTTCCAGAATTCCAGGCCATAGAGCATCCGCCTCCTGCAGCAAAAGGCAGGTTTGCCATGGCGGTCCAGCTGTTCCCCGAGATGCTGTACCTAAAGAAGTGGTTTGACGTTGAAAACCCGATGGCGTAGATGTAGTCACCGCCAGCCCATGCTAGAGCCGAATGGTATGGGTCTTCGGATAGTTTTTTCATTTGAGTCCAGCTGTTTCCTGAGATACTGTATCGCCAGAAGTCCCAGTCTCCTCCGCCGATATATCCTCCAGTGTATCCATTCAGTTTGTAGATGTAGTCTCCGCCAGTCCAAACTAAGTCTTGGCCGCTCTGCGGTGCAGATGTAGGGATGTTTGCCATGTAGGTCCAGCTGTTCCCTGAGATGCTGTACCTGTAGAACATGTTGTCAGTCTCTCCTGCGCTCATATAGATGTAGTTCCCGCCGGTCCACACAGTGCCTACTTCATACCATAGAGGTTCCGGCGTGTTAGCCATTGAAATCCACGTATTAGACGATGCATAAACAGCAGAGATTGCGAAAGGCAAAATTAAGAGCGGGAGCAACATCATAGAAACCATTAGCTTCAGCCCAAATTCTCTACATGAAATCTTCATTTTCATCAATCTCCAAATTTTCCTTGTCAGTGCCACAAGCATTGTAATTGCTAGTTAATATAATCTATGAAAGATAGTTCTATTGCTTTATTAGCCACGCGCTTCCATATCGCTGATTAGACTCGCTCCACCTCATGCGTGCACTGGCGCCTAACTCAAGATCATTCTAAGAACATGCCCCATTAACTTCGATCTGTTCTTGATTGGATATTGTGAATAGGTCAGGTCTCTGCTGCTTCAGGTTGACCAAGGCATCACTCAGAGTGCCCTCTAGAAGAAGTCTGTCCCATGCGATGATTCCTTCAAGTTTCGTTTTCTCTTTCTTAAGAATGTCCGTTTCGGAGTCCAAAGCGGTTTTCTCTCTATGAAGGTTGTTCACTATTTTGTTTAGTTCGTCTCTTTGTTGAAAAAGAGCTTTGGTTTCGTCTTGTACTCTGATAACTAGCTGTTTCTTGTAGCGAAGATTTCTAATAGCCGCTGGAGATCTATCGAGTTTTTGAGCTATATCTCGAGCCGTTAATCCTTCTTTGGTAAAAGTCTCTAGTTGTGCCAGCTCTTCCTTTGTGGTTCTTCTGCCACCCATCTCTTACCGTCTCCAACAGATCTCTAATCGTCACAAACCTATCGCTTAAGTGTCTCATAAAAGTCTCGTTTCTGTCACTTTCTGAGGAATAACTTGTTATGCACTATACTACGCACTATATCGAGTTCATGGGAAATTGATGGAAAATAGGGAGATACCCAAAGGGGGATATATACTGCGAACTATGCTGCGCGAGCGTGTACTACTGCTTATCCTGCAATAGTTTCCTCGCTTCCTCGAGCATTTTTTCTGCATTCGCTGATCTTGATAGTTCAAGCGTGCCAATGAGTTGAAAGAGATTCTTCTCATGCTCAGCAGAAAACTTCAGCAGTGCTTTCAGCAACTCTGGGGAGATCTGTTCCTTTAAACTGAAATAGACTCCGGGAGGCCTTAATTTTGTATGAACTACTCGGAAAACCTTGCCTTCCTCCGTCAGCCTATCTAGAACCTTCTTGCTTCCGCTTTCTGAATAAGCACGCTTGAAATGTTTCTGAATATACTTCAGAAGGTCACTTTCCCTAGTATTGCCAAATTCAGACAAATAGTCCAAAACTGCTTGTTCCACTTCCATAAAGTGCACCTAGTGTACTCGTTGCGTTCACCTTTCCTTCTTAGCTTCGGACAGATTAAACCTTCGGACAGAGAAGTGAAACAAATGAAAAACCTAAGAATCACTGTAAGAGTGGAAGAACCCGATAGGCAGAAAATCGAACGGCTTATGCACGATGGCAAATTCAAAAACATGAGCCAAGTATTGCGCAGAGCTCTTCAAGAATTTCTAAAAACTCAATAGAAGGCTCGTTTCAGAATGGCCGAGGACTCTGGAGAACCAAAGAACAGAGAAAAGCTGTTCAACCATCTGAAGGAGCTTCAAAAGCCCCTTTCAATCGAGCACCTTCAGGAGATTCTCGGTTCAACTGTTAAGCATGATGATGATAACAAAGCAATCGCTTTTCTTTGCATGCTTCTCACTTACACAGAACAAGACCAAACGAATATCGGCTTTCTAGCGGAATCCAGCACTGGCAAAAGCTATATTCCCTTGGAATTGGCAGGGTATTTCCCTACTGACGATTTGATAAAACTCGGTTATGCCTCGCCACAGGCTTTCTTTTACGAGAATGGTGTTTTGATTCCGGACCCAACTGACAAGAGAGACGTGGAAGACGAAAAACGTAGGAAAATTAGAGTCATCGATCTTCACCAGAAAATCCTAATTTTCATGGACCAGCCACACGACCAACTCCTGCAAAGATTGAGATCTCTGCTAAGTCATGATGAAAAAGAAATAGTCTCAAAGATGGTAAATAAACGTGAGAAATCCGGAAACAGAACTGAAACCGTGGTCATCAAAGGCTTTCCAACAGTGATTCATTGCACGGCCAGGTTCACAATGCAAGATCAGGAGAAAACAAGGCTCCTATTACTAAGCCCAGAAATCGACCAAGAAAAACTCAGAGAAAGCCTTGTCTTAAAAATTGAAAAGGAAAGTGACCGCCAACAATTCGCGAAACGAATGGATGAAGACCCCGAAAGGAAATTCCTAGCAGCAAGAGTAGCAAATATCAGGTCTGCAAAAATCAAGTATGTTATCATCCCCACGGAATTCAAAGAACAGATTTATCGGCAATTCAGCGAACAACACAAGAATTTAGTTCCAAGACATCAACGTGACATAAGCAAGCTTCTATCCATCATCAAGGGACACGCATTACTGAACTATGCAACCAGAGAGAAGCTTGAAGACCCAGAGACCAAGGATACTTCAATAATCGCAAACCTTGAAGACGTGGAAGTCGGTTTTAGACTCTATAATTCCGTAAGTGAAGCGAACGAGCTAGGACTGTCTCCTGAACTCTTTGACATCTACAAGAAAATGAAACCACACATTCAAGAATCTGTAAATGGTCTAACTCGGAAAGAGTTACAAAAATTCTACTTTCAGGAATTCCATAAGAGCATCGGTCGAGAGGGACTTGGCAACGTACTGAAAGCTTGGGAAAACGTCGGTTTAGTCACCGAAATACCGGACCCGGTAGACAAGAGGTTCTTGAGATATGTGTGTTGCGACACGGGTACCAATTCAGACAATGAAGAACACAATAATGAAGACGCGTATCCTAATCGGTCTGATACCCCTAGTGCCAACACACATATCTCTGATTACTCTGAGGACGGTTCTTAATGGTTTCTTGTCCTCAATGCAGTTCAACGCTTCTTTTCAAGGATGGCTTAAGACATCTTAACGATGGCACTCAGGCTCAGCGTTATTTATGCCGGAATTGTGGCCGTCGTTTTACGCAACCTAAGATAAAGGTCCACGTCAGAGCTAAGCCCCTCAAACTGCTTAACCCGGGTTCTAACTTGGCTGAGCAAATGGTTAGTGATAGGAAGTTCTCCTTCAAGATAGGCCCTGATAAGAGATCGTTCTTTCTTGGTGAAAATGTAGGATCGCATATTCTAGACGCCGATGTCACTATAATAGGAAAAGAGTTAAATAGTTTTCGTCACTATAGTAGTAAACGCCAATTATGCGCTCTTGAGAAGGCGAAAAAATTGGACCCAACAACCGAAACAAAAACGGTTGTGGGAGACAGAGAAACCGACCCCGGCACAATAGACCAAACGGTGAAAGGCAAACTCTTAGAATACGAGTTTTCCATGCAGAAGCAAAACTACAGTCCTGAAACAATCAGGTTAAACCGTACTTGTCTAAAAATGCTGATCAGAAACGGAGCAAACCTACTAGATGTTGAAAGCACTAAAGCTGCTTTGGCACGTTACAAAGCTTCAGAAAACCGCAAAAGAAACGTGATTAACGCCTACACACAATTCCTAAAGCTTAACGGATTGACATGGGAAAAACCAAAGTGTGTCATAACTAGGAAGTTCCCGTTTATCCCATTGGAGAAGGAAATCGACAGTCTAATTAGCGGTTCAGGACCAAAAATGAGCACGTTTCTACAATTGCTCAAAGACACAGCTATGAGATGCGGTGAAGCTAAACGGTTAGAATGGACCGACATAGACTTTGAAAAATCCATTATCACATTGAACAATCCCGAAAAAGGAAGCAAGGCGAGAATGTGGAAGGCAAACGCTAAGCTCATGGGTATGCTCAGTTTAATGCCACGCGAAAGCAGCAAAGTGTTTGGAAACGGACCGATTAACAGTTTCAAAAGCACATATCAGAAAACAAGAAAACGCTTAGCGGTAAAACTTCAAAATCCACGCTTACGGAAAATCAGCTTTCACACTTTCCGCCACTGGAAAGCCACACGGCTATACCATGAAACCAAGGACCCCTATTACGTTAAAGACTTCTTAGGCCACAAGGAACTTAGAAACACCGAAATCTACATCAACATCGAAAGAACAATCTTTGAAGATTCAAACGACGGATTCACTGTTAAAGTCGCTGAAAACCCTGAAGATATCAAGTCACTCTTAGAAGTAGGCTTTGAGTACGTTTGCCAAAAGGATAACTTGATATTCCTGAGGAAACGAAAATGAGCAACACGTTTAAAGCATGGGAAAGCGGTAACCGAAATCACCGAAATGTGGCCGGGGTGAGGTAGCTTGGTAGCCCATAGGCCTGTGGAGCCTAGCGCCCGGGTTCAAATCCCGGCCCCGGCCCTAACCATTTCTTGAAAGAACATAGAACTTTGGAGCGCACGAGGCCCATCCGACTCTGACGATTGAGCGAGAAATTGTCAAGCGGGTGGTTTGACATGTTTTTTGGTCTCTTCGTTCAAGCGCATCCAAGCTTCGAAATCCTTTGGCGGAGGATTTTCCTTGAACAGCTTCTTCCTTGTAGCCTCCAAAAAGGCATTCTGTGCACCCACGAATTCTGCGGCTGTCTGAAGAGTGTGCCCGGATTTGTAGGCGCTGTAGAAAACATCAGTGGTTTTCTCGCGCCAATTCTCGTCTCTTAGAATGTGATGTTCAAGAATCACGTGGGGAACCGCTTCCACGATTTTTCTCAGACCCATCAGCCCTTTTTGTGCTTGCTCTTCGCTGACCTTAAAGCTTGTAAGATAGAGAGGTGGACCACCTACCATGAGGAGTTGAGGTTTTTCGCGGAGGACCATTTCAAGAGTGGACGTTGACATGGGTCCTTGGATATCGGGTGCAAAGAGGAACCTTTCATCCTCAAACTCTATGGTTGCCATCAGAACCCATCCTAGCTCCGAGTTTTCAAGTCCATGAGGGACAGGCTCTGAGAATCTAATGTTTGTGTTCCCAAGTGTGAAGGTTTTTCCGTCAGCGACTTCAAACTTTGAAACGTATCTTCCGCTTGTTTTCTGGAAAAGCCACCCTCTTTCCCGTTGACTGTAGTTAATCTGCTCCTTGGGGTTTTTCGCCAGAACTTTCTTGCCCTCGTATATCTGCCTCGCAGTGTCATTAGCCTGCGTCCAGTTGCAAAGCCAGTCTTCAAAAGAAGGCGTAACATGATCATGATGATAATGGCTTATTGTGACGAACTCAGCTTTCCCAGCAGCCTGAGCAATCTTCCGACGGGCCCTGATAATGGCCCTAAACTCTTCAGGATGAGGCGGTAACCCATAACGGATGGGACAGAGAGACACGCCACCGTCCAATAGAACCCTAACATCGCTAGTTTCAACATACGTACACATAGATCTAACACCGAGACTCTCAGCAGCCAAGGGAACAACACGAATATGCCTTAACATGACGACCCAATAAGCCCAAACTGAAGCGTATAAACCTTTTATCCAAGCTCGCTCGTTAGCTTCGCTTAGCTGGCGATGAAGACTCTGGCCCCCATGAATCCAAGATGATTGTGATCTTGAGTGCGGAGCCCGCTCTGGCATTTGAGGCCAAGCAACCTCAGATGCCAAAAACATTTAAGAACAGACGCATCTGCGCGAGGTACCCTGTTCACCATATCTCGGCTTCAAATGTGAGCTGAATGGCCTGAAAAGATGGTTTTCTGTTGATGCTTTTGTATACGGGAGCATTTTTGGGGTAATGGAGCGTGGAATCAGGCTATATTGTCCCACGACTTACTCATCGTCTGTGGAACGCCTGGTTTGCGGCGCGCGTTTCTACTTTTCTTTGGGTGGCTTTTCCCAGAGTTCGAATTTTCTCTTTTTGAGTTCTCTCCGTTTTCTCTGCAGGAACCTGTAAACAGTGCCGTGCATGCTGCCCTTGACAAGCATTTCTATAGCTTCTCGGGCAATCTGAACCTGCTCGACGGTTCCGATTATGCCCACCGTGTGACCGTAAACCGACACGCTCGTGTCCGTGAGTTCCTCGATTATTCGGCGGGTTTTACCGTTCATTCCGATTATTCTTCCCTGAACCCTCTTGATGTCAGCGTCAGACTTACCGAAAACGCTCCGCAAGTCTATTAGATCTAGCATGGCCTCTTCGTCGCGCACCAGCCGAAAAGCATGTTCAGGGGAGAAGCCTCTTCCGATGGCCGTTACCAAGTCCTTGGCCTTGAAAAGCGTTGAAGGATCATCGGCCTTCTCAGCCAGAGCGATTATAACGTCGCCAGCTTCGCTGTCGATTTGAAGTTCCACGCTCAGCTTCTCTTCGATGTGCTTCTTAGTTTTTCCTTCTGGTCCGATCAGAACGCCCACACGTTCTCTCGGAATCTTCAGAAACGTATTAGCTCTCGCCACGGCCGGTAACCCTCTTGTAGCTCTCGTCTATCGATGGAACCTTGACGCCCAGTCGACCGAAATATTTGTTCAAGTTAGTCAAGTCTCTCCGCAACAGAAAATCCGCCATAGGATGAACCAGGAGGACAGCCTGTGAAACATCAAACAGGATGGGCCGCCCTCTCCACACCATGATGTTGTACTCGCTCAAATCCCCGTGGACCAGCTCAGCCTTCCTGTAAAGTCTCTCCAGGTAAATCAAAAGCGTCTCGTAGATTTTCTCAGGATTTTTCGGGGTTTTTTCCTTCAGCGAGGGTGCACCCTCCCCGTTCTCGCCGATGAACTCCATGACAAGCACGTTATTTCTTACAGCAATAGGTCTTGGCACTCTGACTTTAGCGCGTGTGGCAAGCTCCAAGTTCTTGAACTCCTTCTGGGCCCACGCAAAAATCAGTGAACGAGTGTCATGCTTCACATCTTTGAATCGCGGGTCTCCTTCGATGTATTTGACGAGGCCCTTGCGAAATTCCGCGGAAACGACCAAGTAAATTTTGATCGCTAACTCTTTTCCTTCCTTGGTTTTTCCCCAGTAGACCCGGGACTCCTTCCCAGCTCTTATGACACCGTGAATCTCATTAATCGTGCCCTTGTTCATTAAGTCGTAGACTACCATCAGCGTTGAACGATCAAAAACTTCTTCGAGAACCGCTCTATCGGATGAAAAGTCTTTGGTCAGCATCTTTTGATCGCGCTCGTAGGACTGCTCTTTCCTCGTTAGCTTGTCTTCGGCTCTCTGCGCCCGCTGCCTGCTCATCAAGTTCCCCCTTTTTTCTCTCTTTGTTATTACCGCTCTTGGTTTATATCAATATTGATGGGAAAAGCCTATGAGGTCACTAAATAGTGGGCGGGGTGGGATTTGAACCCCCGTCAAGCTGGCGATATTGAAGCAGGACTTAACATCTCCCGCAATCCCCCTTTTTTTTCTAATGTGTTTTGGAAGAAGTGATGGGGGAAGGGCCAAAGCGTGGGCTCAGAAAACCCAAGTAAACCGAGAATTTAATTGTAGTTAGCGATAATGCTGTGGCGCCGCCGATAGGACTGGAACCTATGACAAATGGAGAGCGCGGCATGAGACGTCTCCCGCAAAAACCCCCCTTTTTCTCCTCTGTTCACACGTTCGTGCAAAGTCGTATCTTCTCGTAGCCCGCGCCAGGTTAGTTGGATAAAACTCTACCCTTTCTCTGGCGCGGGCGTCCAAACTAAACTAGCCCCCTCAAAGCAGTTACGTAGCCTTAAGTTTCTTCTCCTTGCTTACTAACTGCGGAACGGTCCAACCTTCTACAACCTTGCCATTGACTATGCGAAAGATTGTAACGGATGTTAATTCAATCTTCTTGCCAGTAAGAGCTGTTCCAGTAATTTTAAAACGAACCCACACTCTATCCTCTTCAGCGATTATGTCCCCAATAGTCCTATGGAAATCTGGAAAGCCCTTGAAAGCCCCAGTATAAAACTGTTTGACATCTTCCCTGCCTCGAAGTTGATTGGTATGGTCAACATAATCTGGTGCCATGAACTCGTCTAGCATGGTTAGGTCTCTTTTGTTCATGGCTTCAATCCCTTTGCGAAGGAGAGCCTTAATCTCTTCTAAAGACATAGAACAGCATCTTCCTCTGACATTTAGTTATGTTTGGTTCAGCCATAACTTCTCCGCAAAACCAAAAACTGGCTTAAAAGGACTGATAGAATATGCTTCTATCGTTTTTTCGATATTTCTAAATTATGCAACCGTATTCCATATTGACTCCGTAAACGTTGTGTGGTCTATCAGCTTGTGGAATTCCGTGTGAATCTCCATCAGCTCTTTGTGTTTCATCATTCTTGCATTAACCTTGTCCAACTCTTCTAGGCTCTTGCATTCCCACATTTCAACATATGAGCCAGCTACTCCACCGTATTCTTGTTGGAAAAGCCGCCATGATTTCAGTCCTTCAAAAGCCGTCGGGTTCTCCTTTTTGAATCTGAGGAATCTTTTGACCAGTATCTGAAATTCTGTTCGCTTTTCGTATTTGACCACGTATGTCAAAACAAAGACGATATTCATGTTTCTATTCGCCTTCAGCGGTTTTTGTCAGTATTTTTGGTTCTTTCCATTCTTCTCTGAGGATACCATACACATAAACATCTCTCCATTCTCCCATGTTGAAGATGGATTTGCGAATTGTTCCCTCCCTTTTGAATCCAACTTTTTCTAAAACCTTCTGGGAAGCTACATTTCTGAGGTCAGTATGAGCCTGAATACGGACTATGTCTTTTGAAAGGAATAAGTAGTCCACCATAATCTTAGCAGCTTCAGAACAGTAGCCTTTACCTGTTTCACTTGGAACAACAAAATAACCTAATTCCAACAGTTTCGCTGCAGGATGACCCATAGTGAAGTGCCAGATGTAGCCAATTTGGCTCCCATTCTTCTTCTCAATAATAAACTCCCCCTGTTCAAGACTACTTTTCTCATAACCCTTCTCTATCTCTGTTCTGGATAACTGTCGTAGAGGATTGTATTCACCAATGAACTCAGGCTTGTTAACCCATTCTGCAAAAAGTGGCAAGTCTTCTTTCTCCATAACCCTCAAATTCACAGTCTTGCCTTCAAGCAACCTGAACACCAACCCACTATTTGAGTAAGTTCAGCTATAGCTTTTCCGCAAAATCAATGACTGAACAGTGCCATGTGTGCGTGTGTGTGAGTGTGTGTTTGTTTGTCTGTGTGACTGTCTGCCAACCTGAAATAGAGAGGGAAGGAAAGAAGAAAGGAAGTAAGTAGGGAAGTAAGGAGAGAGAGAGAAAGAGAAAGATAAAACTTTACCCCAACGAGCCAACATATTGAATTTGGGGGTTTTCAGATGCGTCAGGGAACTTTACCTATAGCAAGAAAGGTTAATCCCATGGCAAATGCGCCCAGATGGCTCACTGCAAGCTGTATTTCTCTCATCGCTTCTTCCCAATCTTCTGCTGTGGTTACGCCTTCTTTTATCAAGACTTTCTTGTCCTGCTCCACGATTTGAACTGGAACATAGACAAGCATCTTCAGTGCATCAGGATTCTGCTGAGTGGCATACATTGGAAGAGGATAGATTTTTACCGAATTCAAGCCAGCCTCTGAAAATATCGAGAAAAGCTGTCTGCCTATGTAACGGTCGTCCCCCCTAGCTTTTGCCCATTGACCAAACTTGGACCACAACTCGAAAAACCTTGGCGCCAGCGGAAACGAAAGCATTGCGCCATCATCTACGTCAGAAGCCGCAACAATTCCTCCTTTCTCAGTAACTCTTTTCAACTCTGCGATCGTCTTCACTGGGCTGCTTACATGCATAAGCACCAGTCTGCAGTATGACAAATCGAAAGTCCCGTTCTCATACTTCAGATTGTCGATGTTGCCCAGTTCAAACCGTATGTTTTTTACGCCTTCCTTGGACGCTGACTTTTTTGCTTCATCAATGAATAAGGGATCAACATCTACACCGCACGCTTCTTCTGGGAAAAGGCTCGAGGCCATTCTCCTCGTAACAGCGCCCGTTCCGCAACCAGCATCAAGAACCTTCATGTTTGGCTTTAAATCCAAGATTTCAAGTTCCTTCTCAATTATCTTTTCAAGCGCTTTGGCCTGCGCTTCGAGCCTAATTGCTTCTTCAAGTTTGCCAGCATATGCATATTTACGTGGCTTGTCACTCAAAGACTATTCCTCGAACAAACATGTCTTAGGTTGAAATATAGGCATTTTCATGCACCACTGGCATAGCCCGCACTGCCTTTTTGCTCGCGTTAGGTTTTGAAAACTACTTCTGTGCCCACGTGGCAGTCGTGTACTACTTCTGATCCAAATCTGCCTCTCAGCCGTCCAATGGCCTCTTTTCCGGTGCAATGATTCAAATACAGTTCCGGAGTTCCACACACATTTTCCAGAACGTCTCCTACGTGGTCAACATCCTCTTGCGAGTATTCCACCATGTGAGTGCCGCCGAATATAGCAATGATTCTGCGATTGAAGAGTCGTGTGGTACGGGCACACGTATTCAGCAATCCCACATGACAGCAACCAGTCACCAACACTAATCCGTCTCTTGCTTGAAGAACCAGCGACAAATCGTCAATGACAGGATCCCATTCCCGCCGTCCATTAACCTTATGAAACGCACCTGTCACTATCCCCGGCTTCTCATGTCGTTCCGCAATCGGAATCTCTCCCGTCGTATGGAGGTTTGGAAGCACTTCAACTGAATCTTTAGTCAAATGGAATTCCGCTTTTTTGGTCAGTTCCCTACTAAGCTTTGGAAATCCCATTGAGATGTGAAACACGAATATCTTCGCTGATTTGGGCTCCATGGCGCTTGGGTGCGCAACGATCTGCACTGGTTTCTGGGCTGTTCTCGCCTTGAGAAACGACTTCAATCCGCCTGTGTGATCCCTGTGACCGTGCGAAAGCACCAACTTATCGATGCAATTGGCATCCATTCCCAGTCGTTTCATATTATGCAGGAGTTTTCCGCCTTTCCACCCAGCATCAAGAAGAATCTGTTTGTCGCCAATTGCAATATGAAAGCATTCTCCGTGCCCACTTTTGAGGTGTTTCCCGGGCAAAACCTCGTTATCATAGATGTTCGTGATCTTGACGTCCATTAATATCGCCTTGCACCATATCGATTCGTGTTTAGCCTCTGCATATTTAAGATAAGTGGTCAGCGCGCGCTTTCCATGCCTAATCTAAGCAATCTCTCACAACCATCCATGCTGAATCGTTGCAGGTGCAGGCGATGGCTTCTTCCGTTTCTCACTTTTCTTCTCTTTGAACTTGTGGATTTTAACAGAGCTATCTTCGAGCGCAACCCAATACCTGTTGTTCAGATGTTGATGGTAGATGAATTTGTTCACCAGCCCCTTCAATTCTTGTGCGGACATTTTCTCGGAATCTACCAATAGATTATGGTCGTCAGAAGCAACCTCTTCATTGAGGTTCTTGCGCAAAAAATTGGAAAGCGGGTCCTTTCCGTCCTCCAACTCGCCACAATCCACTTTCAACTTCTTTCGTCCCGAGAACAAGCCGCTCATTCTCCATTGTGGTAAGAGTTACATCTGCAAGAATGTATATGCTTTTTCTCTAAACATAAATCGTTACCTAAACTTCAAGCGCGCGATTTTTCTTACCACATTCAACAGTTCGAGCATTTTTCAACAGCCAAATGCTCCCCCTGGGGTCCTAATACCAGCGGATCCGCCACCCACCGAGCGAATATGTACCGTTGACTATTTCTATTTCCCCCTTTTTTTCAGAAAGAAGCCTTCTGTTGATGCTTAGCGGCACGCTAGGGATGTTTGCAAGAAGTGACAAAGTAGGCAGCAGCCTTGCCTTCTCCTTTAATTGTTAGAAAATACCGCAGCCAGGAAAAGTTATAGCTGAACCGAAATAGACAGCTAGTGGGTGGTTAGATTTGCTTGAAGGCAAGAATGTAAATTTGAGGATAGCAGAGAAAGAGGATTTGCCTCTACTTCTTGAGTGGTTCAACAGCCCTGAATTCGCTGGAAGATACAATCCATTAGATGCACAGGAGTCTAAGGCAGATATTGAGAAACGATATGAAAAACTGGGCTCGGAAAAAGTGTGGTTTCTGATACTGAAAAAGGATGGAAACAGGATTGGTTTCCTGGGAATGGGTGTTATTGGAGGCTGTTGGGAGATAGGCTATGTTCTGATTCCTAGCGAAAGAGGTAAGGGCTACTGCACAGAAGCTGCCCAACTTGCGGTAGACTACTTGTTCATGTCTAAAGACATAGTCAGGATTCAGGCGGCAACCGACCCAGAGAACATGGTATCACAAAAGGTTCTGGAAAAGGCTGGTTTCCAGAGAGAAGGAAGAATACGAAAAGGGATGTTTGTCTATGGGAAATGGGCTGACCTCTATCTCTATGGCATTCTCAGAGAAGAATGGAAAGAACCAAAGAGTCGCTAAGAAAACCATATTCAAGAAATCCTGAAAGCATAAACAAGAAACCAGTTTTCGAGTTCTAACGCACGCTAAGAGTATTAGCGCGCTGGCTTGTCCCTAAAATGGTCTAAAATGGTTTTTATTCTTCTTTTATCTATTGGAGCTTGATTTGGGCCTGGTTCGTAGGCAAATCCTGACCGCGCTGAAAGCCGGCAAATCACGGG
>Ga0187866_1000797_pt1 | contig 33884 bp, 34 predicted proteins | sample June2016WEW_11_1_3_FD_133013 | JGI IMG/M metagenome (GOLD analysis project Ga0187866, IMG submission 133013) | Peatland microbial communities from SPRUCE experiment site at the Marcell Experimental Forest, Minnesota, USA - June2016WEW_11_150 | ecosystem: Environmental > Terrestrial > Soil >...
AAGAATCCGGTTCTTTGCGTCGGGCGGAGCCGCCCTCTCCCGGGAGCTCGGGGAGTTCTTTGAGGCAGTCGGCATTACGATCATCGAGGGTTATGGCCTCACTGAGACATCCCCTGTGCTGACGACGAACCGCGTCGATGACTACAAGTTTGGTACCGTTGGGAAGCCGTTGCCCGGGGTGGAGATTAAGGTTGCTGACGACGGAGAGATACTGGCGAAGGGCCCCAATATCATGCGAGGGTATTACAACAATCCCTCAGCGACCAACGAGGTGATTAACAAAGATGGGTGGTTCCACACTGGTGACGTCGGGATGTTCGATCCGCAGGGGCATCTGATGATCACCGATCGGAAGAAGCATCTGTTTGTCAGTTCCGGTGGAAAGAACATCGCCCCTCAGCCGATTGAAAGCTTATTCCTTCAAAGCAAGTTCATCGAACAGTTTATGCTTGTAGGCGATGGCCGGATGTTCCTGGCAGCTCTTATTGTCCCCGAATTCGACAACCTGAAGAGTTATGCCATCAGCGCAGGCATCCCGTTCACCGTGGATGCCGACCTGACTCACAGGGAGGACATCAGGAAACTGTATGAGAAGGAGATACAGAGAATTCAGAAGGATCTTCCACCGTACGAACGGGTTCGCCGCTTTGAACTGCTGCCGGAGCAACTTACAGTGGAGAACGGGGAGATTACTCCGACACTGAAGGTAAAGCGGAAGGTGGTTGAGAAGAAATACGAGGCGCTTATCGAAAAAATGTATGCGAATATCGCCTGAGTTAATATGACGATTCAGAAGGATGGGGGTGCAGTTCAAAGGGTAGGCATGTGCTTACCCTTTTTTGTCTCTGAGGCGAAGGAGTGACGAGAACCTGTTCTAAGAACAAACCGTCGTCAGGATGCTAAACTTTCTTTGTGTAACAGCAAAGGATCGGTTCCATACTCCGTCCTGACCTGCGCCGGGCCAAGGCCGCGGGTACTGAGGAGGAGATCAAAGACCTTTCGCTCGGTCGATGGGAATTTCTGAGAGGTCCTCTAGTCTTTCTTTTGGGGGATTTGAGCGGGGACACGAACGAGCCTGCGTTGGATAATCCGATCTCCGACCACCCATGCATCCGCAAATCCCTGGGCGATCACTGTCGCAAGTTTTTGGTTCGCTTCTGCGCGGGTGGGGAAGTCGCCGATCCTCACTTTATACACAGGAGTATCATAGACGACATAGAGCGAATCTTCCGTGATGCGCTGGGCAGCGGTGAGGCGCATGGCGTTGGCTTCGTCAATACTCCCTGTCGCAAAGATCTGGACGCGATAACCCTGTGTAAATGTCGATTCCACAACAACGCTGTCGAGCTGACGCTCGGCAGCTGCTCGTTCCTGCTCGATCGTGTGTTGTCGCTGAATTTCCGTTATTTCGTCGTCGTAGTCGGAAGGGTTGAAAGTCTTTTCGTACCGGAAGAGTGGGACGCGCTGCTCCGGTTCCTCGGGAGGAGTGGGGGCTTCCCTTTGTGAACTGCCTGAGGAGCCGCAACCGGAGAGAATCAATGCGATTGCTGAGACAACTGTGATGAGACGCGGGTACTTCATTTGGAAATATAATTGATCCAGGTATCGGAATAGTCAGCGGGAAACTGTTTGAGCATCCACTTCCGGAGGGAATCTGCCTGCTGCCGAGTATCGAATTTTCCTACGCGAACCCGGTACAATTTGTCATACGGTTCAAAGGTGTTGAAGATGGGGAGATCAGCGAATCGTTCCCGGGCGATTTTCTGTGCCCGGAGGGCATGATCTGTTCTAGCGAAAGCCCCAACCTGCACCGTGTATGCTGTGTTCGCTGGTCTCTCGATCGGTTTTACCGCGCGTACGCCCGGCTTCGATGTTTTTACGACCGAGGCCATCAGCGTATCGTGCTGGGAAGTGAACCCCGCTCGCCGGGCACGGAGAGAATCAGACCGCATCATCGAATCCACTTTCGCCCGTACGGAATCTGAAACCGTTTGGCTCGCGACGGGCGCCCCGATCCGCTTTCCAGTCCCCGTCTCTTCGGACGAGCGGCACGAACCGAGCAGGAGGGCGATGCACAAGAGTGCTGTGAGGTGCACCCATCGAACAATGAATGGACGATCAGAGTGGATCATATGATCCCCGTAGAAGTTGAGTCGCCATATCTCATGATTGTGAGCTTGTTGGCGCTCTCCCGGCTTCCCTTCGGCTCTGTATCGACGAGCGCTTGCCCCTTCTTCCATGCCCAAAGATCCATCACCAATATACCAGAAAAACAACGGGATGCCATCCCAAAAATCTCACGCCGGAAGCACAAAGTATCTGTTCCATCACCACTCATGCCTTTGGTTCTTTGCGTGATATGCTCGTAGTAGGTTTCTCTTCGAGGCGTCCTAGTACTTACCGTACAGAGGACCATAGTTCTCACAAGCCCGGAAGTCCGCTCCCTCCAGGTCGCTTGCACCGAATGCAGTCCACGCACTCGGACGGAAGATCACTTCTTCTGCAACATTGTGCATTGAGACCGGAATGCGGAGGATCGACGCGAGCGTAATCAGCTGACCTCCGATGTGTCCGTAGCTCATACCACAGTGGTTCGCTCCCCAGTTGTTCATGACAGTGTAGGCATCGCGGAACGGGCCTTGTCCGTTCGTCCTCGGCGCAAACCATGTCGTGGGCCATGTCCGGTCGGTTCGTTCCTCGAGGATTCGATCAACTTTTTCGGGAAGATCAACCGTGTATCCCTCCGCGATTTGCAGGGAAGGTCCGAGCCCTTTGATTATGTTAAGCCTGATCATGGTAGCAGGCATCCCGCCACGCGTGAGGTAGCCGGATGAAAATCCACCTCCCGGGAAATACTCCCTGTTTGCCGGATACCAGGTCGTTGCCCGCAGGCATTTTTCTGCTTCCTGCTTTGTGATCTCCCAGAACTCTTTCATGACGGGTTTGCCGTGAATTTCCTGCTGGCCGGATCCGTCGAGTGCGGCTGCTCCGGAATTGATGAGGTGCAGAATGCCGTTAGCGGCGTGCCCGGCGAGTTTGTGTCCTGTTACTCGTTTCACGGCGGCGGGGCTCCAGAACGTCCGCACGTCGGCGAAGATCTGAGCCATGTTTGTCAGGAGATGCCCGAAGAGCATCCCTGCAGCGTTGAGCGAATCGTTCTCGGTGGCGACGACAATCGGCTCACGTATCCCGTTCCAGTCGAACGAGGAATTCAGCATCGCTTCAAGAAAATCACCGTTCGGCTTGTGGTCTGTCCATTGTCGTTGCCCCTGGAATCCTCCAGCGATGGCGTTATGACCGAGCGCCTCTTCACCGAAACCAATTTCTCCAAGTCGCGGATTGCCGATCATCAGGTCACGGGCAATCATCGTCATCTTCACAACAGTTTCCCAATCCGCATCTTTCTGGGCTCGGGTCTTCTGCAGCTTCGTAGGATTGAAGTCTTTACCTTCCTTGCAATGTTCAATCACCCATCGCAGCGCGGCAGCGAATTCCCTTTTGTCGTAGATCTCCTGTTCAACGCGTCGCGTGAACTCACTCATGTCGACCGTTTCGACGTGCATGCCGAAGTACGATTCGAAGAGACTGTGGTCAACGATGGATCCTGCTATCCCCATCGAGACCCCTCCCATAGCGAGATACGATTTGCCGCGCATCGTGGCTACTGCAAGCCCGGCTTGCACAAACTGGAGAATCTTTCCGCTCACGTCCTGAGGAATTTCAGTATCGCCTGCATCCTGCACGTCTCTTCCGTAGATGCCGAATGCCGGTAAACCCTTCTGGTTGTGTGCTGCAAGTGCGGCGGCGAGGTAGACTGCTCCGGGACGCTCCGTTCCGTTGAAACCCCAGATCGCCTTCGGAAGCAACGGATCCATGTCCATTGTCTCAGCACCGTAGCACCAGCACGGGGTAACTGTCAGAGAAACACCGACGTTCTCGCGCGAAAATTTGTCGGCCGCCCGAGCAGCTTCCGCCGCGCCGCCGATGCACGTGTCGGCGATGACGCATTCGACGGGCGCCCCGCTTGGATGGCGAATCGAGCCCGAAATCAGTGCTCCCACCGATTTGGCCATACCCATCGTCGCGCCCTCGAGCGATTCGCGGACGCCGCGGCGCCGGCCATCGATTGCTGGACGGATACCAACTCTCGGCAATGCGCCGATGAGACGTTGTGTATCCTTCTTGGGATTCTTCATTGCCATGGATCAACCTCCCGGGAGAAATGGATTACGTTCTTGAGCAGGGATGCGACGAGGAGTTCCTTCCACTTCCTTGGGCTCCGGCCTTGTACGCGGCGTGCTTAGTGTTGCTCTGACTTGTTTTCGTCGATGCCATCGAGGGAGCCTGGCTCACCGCCCGGCTCTTCGATTCTTAGTTCCTGGAGGTCGCGCGGGAGGGAACCAGCGGATTGTCCGCCTTCGAGTTCATCCTCTGATTTCCAGGACGCGATTTCTCTGAATTTCCTGAAAATCATCACGCCCAGAGTGAGAAATCCGAAAATAATTATGATGTATGCTGCTTCGACCATCGATGTGTCCGCACTTGGTTCGGGACTGAACCAAAACCATTATCCTAATATGCCCCGAGGTGATTTCATGATTGATGACGGCAGGCACGCGATCCCGCGGTTCCGTCGGTGCGCGCAAGAGCATCGAATCAAGCACCGGAACGAGTCGAAACTATCAAAAATCCAGCCAAGTTTCAACCTTTACGATTGTCCTGCGGGGAGTGCGAAAACCATCGCATATGGGAAAACGCCAGAACGAGGAGGCCGATGAGAATCGAAAGGTCGGCGAAGTTGAAGATGGCTGTTTTCAGCGGCCCCAGGGTAATGATCATGAAATCGACGACGATTCCTCCTTTGAACAACCGGTCGACAAGATTGCCCAGCCCGCCGCCGACGATGAGCGAGAGGGAAAGAATGGCAGCGACATTCAGTGTCTTGTCAAGCAGGGTGAAGGCGAGGATGGCAAAGAGAGCGCATCCCGCAAAAACTGTGAAGAGCCAGAACCGCGTGTTGTTGGAAAGCTCGGCGCCGACGCCCATCATTGCACCGCTGTTCTCAGTATACTCAAGGTGAAAGATGTGATCGATGAGTGTGATCGGGGCGCTGGGGGCCAGCTTGTGACTTGCGATGGTTTTCGTCGCCTGGTCACATCCGATACACGTGAGGATAACAAGCAGAGTTATCAGGAGACGCCTCGTCTTGTTCACCTGATCGCCCCCGAATCAATCGTCATCACCGGTTCAAGGCTTTCGAGCTTCTTGTCTCCCTTGTAATACACCCGTTCAAGGAACAATCCCGATGGAGGGGCAGTCAGTTTCGCCGGCTGATCTGAGCTCCGATCAAAAAACGATGCGGCCTGCTCGAGGGTGAGCTTCCCTCTTCCTACTTCGGCGAGAACGCCCACGACTTGCCGTACCATTTTCCATAGGAAATGTGAGCCGATGAATCGAATGAGAATAATATCCCCGAGTTCGCGGATCTCAATATGCTCGATATGAACCTTCGTCGATTTTTCTTCCGGGTCGTCCGCCGTGAAGGAGCGGAAGTCCTTCATGCCTGTGAAAAGTTTCGTAGCCGAGCGCATGCGATTGATATCAAGCTGATCCTTGATCCACCACACGAACTTTTTGCCGAAGGCAGTCCGCCTTCTGCTGATCTGGTACAGGTAGCTTCTCGACAAGGCATCGTGCCGGGCGTGGAACTGGGGAGCAGCTTTTGAGATCTCGAGGATATTGATGTCAGACGGCAATTCATCGTTCACTTTGCGGCGAAGAATCTCGGGGGCGAGCATCGTTGCTGCTTCGAGATGCGCCACCTGTTGCAATGCATGAACCCCCGCATCAGTCCGCCCGGCTCCGTATAGCTCGAATTCGGATGTGTTGAGCACTGATCCGAACGCGGAGGAAAGTTCTCCCTGCACTGTCCGGGCATTTTTCTGAATCTGCCACCCGCTGTAGCGTGTGCCTTCGTATTCGAGAATGAGTTTGAAACGCGCCATCTGGTTATTCCTATTCGGGTTGATGGTTACGTTCGAAGGCCGGATGGAAGCTGGGGGGAAGATATCAGCTGTCTGAACTCGTCCCATCGTTTGCGGGGATCGTCATCTGTTCCACCGCGCGATTCGATGTACTGCCGCACAAGGTCCTGTCCGAGGTTGTAGTTGATGACGTAGCTCCGGTACGCGTCGATGAATCCGACCCGCTGTCTCGCGCGCTCGGGAGCCATCAACGCGTACGTCACCAGCCATTCCTCGGCTTGCTGGCGATTCATTGCTCCATCGAGATACGATCGTGCCGCTTCGTTATGCGCATAGTTGAGGACGCCGGTGAGCCTGTGTATCGAATAGTATTCTGCGGCCCGGGTTCCGTCCAATCCCGCAGCGGGGAACAGGACCTGACGTTCGAACTCGATTCTCTGGTTGCCCGGAAAAGCCACTTCGATTCCAAAGTTCGCTGTTCCTTCGGCGATAAGTGACTGAGGACTGAACAACGCATAGACGGTGAATTCCATCCATCCACGCTCACGTGCGAGGTGCATCTCAAGCATGCTATTGTAGACGTGGTGCCCGGGATATCCTTCGTGCGCGGCAAGATCGACCGCGCGGTCAATGTAAATCGGGAGATCGGTGTTGATCTGGATGAGACTGATGCTTTCTCCTTTGTACCAGTTGTAGCCGCTCCACGGTTTGTTATTCACATACTCGAGGGCAAATCGCTCTGTCGGTGGCAGGACGATCATCTGACGTGTCCGCTCCCGGCATTCGCGAATTGCCGCTTGGAATACATCGTCCAATCTGTTGGGTGTAATGACAAAACCTTTACGATACCCTTCGTACCGCTCAGCAAGAGCTCCTGTTCCCGGAACCATCCCATGAAGATTCGCGAGAACCGTGCGGAAGTAGCTCTCTGGATGATGTGGGGGAGCGGCATCGTAAAGTGCCTGGGCTTCTTCATCGAATGAGAAGACGCGGCCCTGAAGCATTTCCAATCTGGCGAGTAACGCCTGAAGCTGACGTGTCAGGTACAGCTGGCGGAGGCGGACAATTTCTTCTGTTGATGCCGGTATATTCCCCAGGTCTTCAAGGACTCGCTGAGCCGACGATCGGATATCTTCGAGCGAAGGAGTGCTCCTCTTAATTTCTTCTCGCCATGACGCAGGCCCGAAGTAGGCGTCAACGTAGTCGTGGTCGTATTCGCCCACGGAGAGCACAAGTTTCACATACGTTTCGGCGGCCGCTTTCATCCGATTTGAGATTGGTGTATCAGGCATCGAATTCATCGCTTCCATCAAGTTACGTGGGGGAGGCGAACAAAGTTCTGAATTCTTCGGGCATCTGAGCAATCTTTTTCTTTTCGTAATCGAAGAATACGATCCCAGTTTTCGCTCTCGCCACTTCCTTCTCGCCATCCATCACTTTGTACGTGATATCCGTCCCATGAGCGTGAAGGTCGGTCACGCCAATTTCGATCGTCAGCGTTGTCCCATAAAAGATTTCGGCTTTGTAGACGAGAACGGCATCCGACATGATGATGCCTTTTCCGCCGATATTGTGCTCCGTGAAGCCAACGTGGGTCAGGAATTGGACCCGGGCTTCGTGAAGAATCGAGAGGAGCGCATCATTGCCGACATGGCCGCCGTAGTTGAGATCAGTGATGCGGACCGGGACGGTGGCTGCAAAAACAGGATTTTCGGGGAGGTCCAGCTTGATGCGTGCCATCAGGACACTGTGCCGATGTGGACGAGGATGTTGGTTGCCTAATAGTAGGTAAAAAAGTGAAGACGGTCAACGAGTGATTGCGTGCAACGAGGGGGCAGAATGCAACCTGAGGCGGGATGAATCGTAATTAGGAAGAAAGGAATGGCATGACAAAACTTCTTCTGTGGCTCATACTTCTTTTTCTTTGTTGGCCGCTTGCGCTGGCAGCTTTGATTCTGTATCCCTTTGTATGGCTCTTTCTGCTTCCATTCCGTCTGGCCGGCGTCGCTGTCAAAGGGGTTCTCGGTCTCATCGAAGCAATTATCCTGTTTCCCGCCAATATCCTCCGACGTCTGTAGCAGACAGAGGGAAAGTCTGCGGCTCCTATTGCTGTGAGTCCGCAGACTTCCACTCCAGATTGTAACGACTACTTCTTCTTCGTTGCGTTCTTCATTTGCGCCTGCTCCTCCTCCGTCCATGGGGGCACGACTCCATTCGTACGAGCGTAAGCGATCGACTGTCCAAGGTGTTCATGGATATGGCTCAGGAGAACCAAGAGAGCGTTCCGCACTGATGTCTTCATGCCAAACATCTGGATTTCCTTGTTGAGGTCTGCATCGCTGAATTTTGAGATTGCCTCTTTTGTCCAGTCGAAGGAAGCCTTGAGTGCATCGCCGATTTTCGTCTTATCGGTCGTTCCTTTTTCGTCTACCTTGGAATCGGCGGGGGGTTTCACTCCGGTAAACCCGACGATGAAGTAGTTGCTCCCGGCGATGTGGAGGTAGACTTCGCTGATAGAGCGGACACCTTCGCCTGGACGCCAAGTGAACTTGTCCTGTGGGATGGCGTTCTCAAGAGACACTACCTGACCTTTGACGCGGTCCAGTTGGCCGATCATGTCCTTAATGAAGGCGGACTTTGGACCGTCGGTTGCATACGCAGTCCCGCCCTGGACTGAAAGGAACAGTGCAATTCCAGCAAGCAGAGCTCGAAGTGCAGTAAATCGCTGTAGGGTTTTGGGCATAAGGTGCTCCTTGATGGGTGTATGATAAATGATGGGGGTGAATTGGATACCATCTAAACTACAGGAGCATCCATTCCGTTCCCGTTTGTGGGGAGCAGCGCCTTTCTACGGCCTACATGCTCTCGTGTCTTCCAAGAAACACGAAGGAGAGCACACACCCCTCGACTCCCCTCTCTCTACCCGCATTCCCTCGCACGAGAGGGGACGGTTAGTTCTCGGATTGGCCCTCGTCTGGCTGTTTGGTGTGTATGGGCCCTTGAGCATCGATCCACGCCGCAATCGCATCGACAACGCCCTCAAGGTTTTGCTTGACTTCTTCGTCAGAAAACCTGAGAAACTGCGCACCGAATTTCTCGATATCATGCTGCCTCTGGCTATCTCTCTCGAGTTTCCCTTCGTGAGAATCACCGTCGATTTCAACGGCCAGGGACAGCCTCGGGCAGAAGAAATCGACGACGAATTCATCGATTGGCTTCTGGCGATGAAAGTCGTACCCAAGAAGTTGTTTGTTTTTCAATTCTCTCCAGAGGAGAATCTCAGCGAGAGTCATGTTTCTGCGCAAGAGACTGGCTATTTGCTTGAGTCGGGGGTTGTAAGGCAAGAAACGACGTCGCACGGCAATTTCCAATCAGAGATTGAACAGTCCCCTCTGTGGGCAAGCACGTGTGTTAGGGAGAGGGGATATAGTTCTTATGTTTCATAGTCAAGCAGAGCGTACCTTATCAGTACCAGACACTAAGATATGGAGGGGTGTGTGCCTTTTTTCTGACACGGACCAATTTCCTTCTCTACGTCAGGCAAGGGTGTCTCTCACCTCGACAAGACAAGGCCCACACGAGGCATCAGTGGCCACCGACGTGAATCACGTCGTCACCGAATTTCTTTCGGATCTTATCGACGGCATCGAGCATGTTGGTCCGTTTCTGGCTCTCGGGGAAAAGAGAGAGCTCGAGCTGGCTTTCGTCGACAAGGTTTGAAGCGCGCACGCCGAGGAGACGGATAGCGATTCGCCGTGTATACGACTCCTCGAGCAACTCACACATTGTCTTGAAAACAATCGTGTCGTCGTCTGTCGGCTCGATCGAGGTTGCCCGCGTGATCGTGTCGAAATCCGCATACCGTAGCTTCAGTGTGAATGTGCGTGCTTTCAGATGCCGGTACCGAAGCGACGCACAGACTTCCTCAGTGAGCGAGAAGAGGATCTTGTGCAACTCCTCCCGGTCCGAGATGTCGTGGGCGAAGGTTTCCTCGTTGCCGATACTCTTTCGTTCATGCTCCGTCGAGAGTTCTTCAGGCCCCAGACCGTTGGCGACATCGTGAATCCACAATCCGTGTTTCCCGAGAATGCGCTCGAGCTTCTCTTTTGGAATCTTCTGAAGATCCGCCACCAACGCAAAACCTTTTCTCCGAAGAACCTCACCGGTTTTCTTCCCGACCCCCGGTATGGCATCGACCGGCAACGGTGCAAGGAATTCCCGTTCGGTTCCATGCGGAACGAAGATGACGCCTGCCGGTTTCACCGTCTGTGCGGCGATTTTTGCGACCGCTTTGTTTGAAGCCAAAGCAATAGTGCATGGAAGTTGAAATTCTTTCCAGACAATGTGTTGAAGGATTTTGATGAATCCGGGAAGGTCATTGTGATAGAGGACCTCGCAGCCAGTCAGGTCGAAGTACATCTCATCGATCGAGGCGCGTTCGACGACAGGAGCCAGTTCAAGGATCCGTTCGTAGAGCTTGTTGGAGTACTTCGTGTAGTCGCCGAACCGTCCGCGGACTATCGTCAGGTGAGGGCAAAGGCGCAATGCGGTTGCCGTCGGCATCGCAGAGCGGACCCCGAAGGCCCGCGCCTCATAGGAGGCTGAAGCGACGACCCCGCGACCGGTGGGAGTGCCGCCGACGACAACGGGTTTCCCCATCAGTGATGGATCCTTGATCCGCTCGACTGAGACGTAGAAACAATCAAGATCCAGATGTGCGATATAACGTTTCGGGACCGACATGACTCAAAGCAGCAATTCACGGTGTACGGTGACGGGAGGCGGAAGCAAGCTGAGCCAGAGGCTCGGCTGTGATACGATACACTGTCCATGTATCCATCGGTTTGGCGCCGAGCGATTTGTAGAATCCGATCGCAGGTTCGTTCCAGTTCAGGACCGCCCATTCGAGACGCCCGCATTTTCGATCAAGCGCTATCCGGGCAAGGGTGGCGAGAAGCGCTTTGCCGATTCCTTTGCCGCGGAGAGACGGCCGGACATATAAATCCTCCAGGTACAGTCCCGGGCGTCCCAGGAATGTTGAGTATGAATGGAAGAACAATGCATAGCCGACTGGATTGTTTTCATAGTGAGCAAGAAGCACCTCGGCGTAGGGGCGTTCGCCGAACAGTGTTTCCGTGAGAATCTCTTCTGTTGCGACCACCTCATGGGCAAGGCGTTCGTACTCTGCGAGTTCCTTGATGAGTGCCAAAATGACCGGGATATCGCTTTTGGTCGCCGGAACGATGCGGAGTCTGTCTTCTGGATTTGTTGCCATCTAAGTTTTTGATTCAGGTGAACGGAACGAGTTACTTCGCTTTGGTCTCTTTCTTGGGAGGACTGATCCATGATGTCAGGTCGTATCCTTGCTGTGCAAGGTGGGAACGGCTCTTCTCTATGAAAGCAACTATCGCCTCAGTCGGTATTGCAACGGCGATGCCCTGCTGGATCTCGGCTTTCCTCTGGACAAACACGTCGCCACGATACGGTTCGATGGGATCGTATTCGACGTCCCCGTCCTTCCACGGTGTGAGAACGTAGCTCGTCTGGGCCGGAATCATCTTGATCATTCCGACGAGCTCGAAATTCGGCACCCCATCACGAATCGCAAGAGCGATGGAGCCGCTGGCGCCGGGAGAGACGACCGCGTCGACGACGAACGATCCCTGCGGTCTTGCCGAGAGACTGACGATCCCCTTTGTGACCATTCTGTATCCCGCCGGATATCCGAAAACATAGACGAAGGAGCCCCATTCGAGCTCTTTCGCTCTTCCGAGTGGGTAGCTGAACACCTTGAGGAGTGTAGATTGCTGCGGCTCAATTTTCTGTCCGAGGATTGCCAGGTCTGCAGTGCGGTCAAACGCGAGAACGTCGAGCGCGATTCCACCGCCGACCTCATTGATGAGGAAGATCATCTGGTTGGCCTTGATGGAGATGCTCCGGATGAAAGGAGTTGTTCGATAGTCCGATCCCACATAATGCGTAATAACGGTATCGGAGAAGTCGACGACGTGTCCGCAGGTCATGAGAGCGAATTTGGAATTGTCTTTGTAAATCACGGTCCCGGTCCCGGCAGTCGAATGGTGCTGGTACGCCGCGTACGCTTCCTGGCGATCCAGAAAATCGCCGGTGATATCCGAGACGCGGACAGAATCTTCGCGGCGGAACGAGTAGGTCTTGTAATGCACCATAATCGTGACGCGCTTAACAGTCTGGGCTATCTCCTCAAGCTGCTGAGAGCAAGCTTTATATGGAAATTCCGAATCATAGAGCCCATCGTTGAGTGTCGGATAGGCCTCTTTCAAGACGTAGGAGGAGCAGGACAGCAAAACGAAAGAAAGGGAAACCAACATGAGAAGAGAGACAACTTGTTTCATTGCGGGCTCCTGTTCTCACCGAACATGAATGCGAGACCTCTCCCGTAGGGGAGGAGGCGGTGTCAATCAGGATACGAGAATGTCACGTCGAGTGTTACGTCAGGGTGAAGGCTCTTCGCAACGGGGCACGTCCGGGCCGTGTGTTCAAGTTTCCCACGGTACTCTCGCGGGATTCCACGCGGAAAATCTATCTTCACAACGATGCGCGCGATCCGGCGCGGTGCATCTGTGCTCATATGCTTTTCGGCGTAAACCTTCGTCCCGTCCAGACTGACCTTGTCCCGCTGGGCCACCATCCCCATAGTGGTCACCTTACACGTTGCCAGAGCGGTGACGACAAGGTCGGTTGGAGAAAAACTCTCTCCACGTCCCTGATTGTCGGTCGGGGCATCAGTGACGAGCTCAACGCGGCTCGGTCCGTGGCTGGCTTTGCATCGAAGCTTGCCAAGGTACTCAAATGATTGGGGGACCATGAGAACTCCGTCGGAGGAGAGCAGTGGGGTGTCAGGGACACACCGGTTGCTGAAACTCAGGTTAGGAGAGGTGCTCCACGTTCGTTCGGAGCTTCTCGATCGTTGCCTTGAAAGCAGCGAGTTTCTCGCGCTCGCGGTCGACCACCTCTTTTGGAGCCCGATCAACAAACGAGGAATTTGCGAGCTTCCGCTCCGTCGCCTCAACCGCCTGTTGAAGACGCGCGATTTCTTTCTCGAGCCGGGCGCGTTCCGCTCCGAGGTCAATCAGCCCCTCGAGTGGAACGAAGATCTCCGATCCGTCGACCACAGCGCTTGAGGCAAGCTTCGGCTTCGCAGCGAACGCCAGGATCTCGATCCCCGAGACGCGGGCGAGCTTTTGCAGGTATTTGTTATACGTCTGGAATATCTCTTCGCTTGTCCCATCCGCCAGCCGGACCTGAAGCCTGATTTCTTTCGACGGAGCGATGTTGTTTTCTCCGCGGATATTCCGAACAGCGTTGATCACGTTCTGGACGAACGCCATCTCGTCTTCCGTCTTCTGGTCAATCCAGCGTTCATCGACAGCCGGGAAGGATGTTCTCATCAGGGATTGACCACGGCGCTCGGTGAGGTGCTGCCAAAGCTCCTCTGTAACAAACGGCATAACAGGGTGGAGCAAGCGGAGGGCCTGGTCGAACACCCAGAGGGCACGGGCAAGGACAATTTTCTTCGTCTCCGCCGGCTCGTCTCCGTAGAACCGTGTCTTCACGAGCTCCACGTACCAATCGCAGAAATCATGCCAGATGAAGTCGTAGAGGACCTTGCTTGATTCGTTCAGATGGAATTCCGTCAGCGTGGAATTGAAGTGCCCGATTGCATGATGGAGGCGCGAAAGAATCCACCGATCGGCTAGATCGAGCTCGGTTTCGGGGAGCGAAGCGAGGTCGGTCTCGGCAGAGCCGAACAGCTCCGCTTTGTTCATCAGAAGGAAACGCCCGGCGTTCCAGATTTTGTTTGCGAAGTTCCTGCCGATCTCGCACTTCTCGTTTGAGAAGAGCACGTCCTGACCGAGAGGAGAGAGAAACGCGATCGTAAACCGGAGCGCATCAGCGCCGTACTGATCGATGACGTCGAGCGGGTCGGGCGAATTGCCGAGCGACTTGCTCATCTTGCGTCCTTCGGCGTCGCGGATGATGCTTGTGAAGTACACGTCGCGGTATGGAATCAACTCATCGTCTGTCGCACGCGGCGTGCCGTTAAGCCCCGGTTCGCCCCTCATAAATTCCATATTTGCCATGATCATGCGAGCAACCCAGAAGAAGATAATATCGGGTGCGGTGACGAGTGTGCTCGTCGGATTGAAATAGCGCAGGTCGTCATTGTCGTGCGGCCAGCCGAGGATGGAGAATGGCCAGAGCCACGAGGAGAACCATGTGTCGAGCACATCTTCATCCTGTCTCAGCGTGACGCTTGCATCGAGTCCGAGCTTTGCTCTCGCCTCATCTTCGTTACGCGCAGCAGTGAACGTGCCGTCGGTCGTGTAGTACACGGGAATGCGATGTCCCCACCAGATCTGTCGCGAGATACACCAGTCGCGGATGTTGGTCATCCAGTGGTCATACACTTTTTCCCACCGCTGCGGATGAAAACGAACCTTTCCTTCGCGCACCACGCGCAATGCCGGCTCGGCCAGCGGCTTCATCTTCACGAACCATTGATCGGAAAGATACGGCTCGATCACCGTGTGACAGCGGTAGCATTTCCCCACATTGTGCGTGTACGGTTCGACCTTGACGAGGAATCCCTGTTCCTCGAGATCGTGCACAACCTTCTTGCGCGCCGCGAAACGATCGATGCCGGAATACTGGTGAGGCACGGACGTGTTCAGGAACCCTTTTTCATCAAGGATATTGATCTGTTCCAGATTGTGACGCTGACCGATCAGAAAATCGTTGGGATCGTGCGCGGGGGTGACCTTCACCATTCCTGTCCCGAATGTCTCATCCACATAATCATCAGCGATGATCGGAATCCTGCGCCCGACCAGTGGGAGGAGGGCATGCTTTCCGATCAGAGCCTTATACCTTGCATCATGCGGATTCACCGCGATTGCACTGTCGCCGAGCATTGTCTCCGGACGGGTTGTGGCCACGATGGCGAACTCGTTCGTCCCTTCTATCGGGTAGCGGATGTGCCACAGATTTCCGTTGGACTCAGCGTGGTCAACTTCATCATCGCTCAGAGCAGTCTGATGGAAGGTGCACCAGTTGACGATGTACTTTCCCCGGTAAACCAACCCCTTATCGAACATCCGGACGAAGACTTCCTTCACAGCATCGGACAGTCCTTCGTCCATGGTGAACCGCTCGCGCTCCCAATCGCACGAGGTTCCGAGCTTTCTCAGCTGCTTGATGATCGTGCCGCCGTACTGTTCCTTCCATTGCCAGACACGTTCCACGAATTTCTCTCGACCGAGGTCGTGGCGCTTGATGCCGTCTTTGGCAAGAGCTTTCTCGACTGCGTTCTGGGTCGCTATACCAGCGTGATCCGTTCCCGGAACCCAGCACGCCTCAAACCCTAGCATACGCTTCCACCGGACAAGAATATCCTGAATCGTATTGTTCAGGACGTGCCCCATGGTCAGGATGCCGGTGATGTTGGGCGGTGGGATGACAACGGTGTACGGTGTGCGATTCTTGTTGACGGTCGCATGAAAGAGGTTGTGCGATTCCCAGTACTCGTACCACTTATCCTCAACGTCTTTTGGGTTATATGCTTTTGACAGTTCTTGCATTACAGTTCTTTGGGAAAGATGATGAGAAAAAAAGGGGAGCTCAGAAGCCACCCGGAGATCGACGAACGCAGATATCTTCGGCTCAGTTATTTGATATGTGCGTTGGTATTGTCCTTATTGCCTGGAATTTTCCTTCGGCAGTCAAAGCGATGAACGTTGACCACATCCACCTGCCGGTGATGCTATCCGCTGAGACTGTCCCCTGCAGGAACACGTTGTTGTCGACCCAGCCGGGGTTCAGGTTGATCGAGATCGACGATTTCTGAATTGTCCCCGTCAAGTTGCCCGTTCCTACCTGAGGACCTACCTTTTCTGAAGGGAGGACCTCAACAAAAGACCATGTCCCGCTGACGGATGTCGTGTCAATGCCTACCAACGTCATGGTGCCGCTCACCGCAAGGTCCCCTTTGGAGTTGTAGGCCTTGTAGATGTATTTGTCGGGCACACCCCCGGGTTGCTGACTTTCAACAGGCTGCTCACCCCTATCGGTGCAGGCAACGAAGGGAAGAAAGAGCGTCAACACGAACAACCAGGGAAATCGCCGCGAAGACATTGGGCACTCCCCTCACACACGTGCTGCGGTTTTTCGTTGGACATTCATCGAGAACGATCGCGACTGCTTCTGGTAAGAATTAACGAAAAATCCACGTGTAAATCAACGAGTGCCCGTTGAGGAGACGTGCAAATGAGGAACAAAGACGGAGAGAATGTTTGGATTTACCGTGCGGGAGATACGCCGATGACGAGAATTGCGGTCAGTGTCGATTCGTTTCCAGCGAGGTCCCACGTGACGATTTTCAGCTCGTGGTCGCCAGGTTGGAGCTCCGAGGCCTCAATCGATCCTGCTCCTTCCGGGAGACGATTGTAGAATGAAAGGCGATTGCCGGATTCGATGTAGAGTTTTTCAAATCGTCCTTTCTTTAAGCGGAGCAGGTTCTTGTCATAGTACGCAAGTACCTGGTGCGCCTCGCTCTCAAGGAGAAATTTCTTGGCGGAACTGAAAAGAAGTTGACCATCGACATACATCTCGAACCTGTACACGCCGGTTCTGTACCGCAACACGTCGGCCTGGTCAGTTGCGCGAACGCTGATTCCAACCGAGCCAGAGAGCCTCACGGGTTGAGAGAGTATGTAATCCCCTGATCCTTCTTTCTTCGCATCGCTCACCCAGGTCCGGTGCTTTCCCTGGATCTTGGCTGATCCCGACAAGGGGGTAAACGCGACCATATGAAACACCGGCGGGACGACATCATTGATCGATGAGGAAATCTGAGGGAGGAGGAAGGGATTGATGGGGTTGAACGACGCGTCCCGGACTTCGAAGTGGAGGTGAGCTGATCCGATTCCCGTATTCCCCGTATGGGCGATCAGGTCTCCTTTTGAGACGCGGAACATCGAGCTGTCGATATCGATCTCGAGAGAGTATCGCCGGTTCTGTTTTTGAAGCTGCTTGACATATTTCTCGACGGGGTCGCTGAACTTCTGAAGGTGGGCATACATCGTAACATAGCCATCGTTGTGCCGGAGATAGAGCATCTTTCCATATCCCCGGCGGGAGATGAAGATACGGCATACATACCCGTCGCGGGAGGCATAGACCGGATATCCCGTCTGGTTGTTTGTCGAAATGTCAATCCCCTCGTGCAGGTGCGTTCGTCTATAGTCAGCAAAAGAAGAAGTAATGTTGGTGCTGGCATTCGTCGGCCAGATGTAGTCGCGCAAATCAGTCCGTAGCGTATCGAACGGAGCATAGATCTCGTCCATTCCCCTCGGCGCGGGTCGGCTGGCGTCGGTTGTATGGCCCGAAGCCGGAGGAATGTTTGTGCCTGAGAAAATCGTCACAAAGCACAAGAATGCGGTCGCAAGTGCCATCAGCGGTTGTCGACGGATCAAAGTATGCTCCACGTGGTTGTGTGTGTCAAACCAATTTTCCCAGGACGTAACCGAATGTAATGCCGAACAGCAACGTGATGGTGATGACCCGATAGTTCAATACATCTTTGGAATATCCACGCTTTATTGCTATGATCGAGGCCACATAGCCGACCCCGTTGATCAGCCATAAGAAAGGAAGTGACAAGACGTGAGCGATCATAGGCCCGACAAACGGGAGGAATCCTATCCATGCAATCAATGCCGCGAACGCGTGTCCCCGGACACCGACGATCAGAACTGCGAGAGCGACGGCATTCTTGTCGATACTATAATAGAGCCCGGCGTAGATGAGAATGATAATGAGGATCCACGCCAGAAGCGCAACTCGATAATTGCTGAGAAATTGTCTGATCCTGGTCATCGACTCGTGCGTGTTTACTGGACACTCACTCTTAGCGATGCTAGAACCATGCGATCGGAGGAGAGAAGCTGAGCTTCAAGCCGATCTCCGGATGCCGCTGCGGCAACTCCTTCCGGAGTCCCCGTAAAGATGATGTCGCCGCGTTCGAACGTGAAAAACTGTGAGATATAGGCTATAAGCTCATCGATCTTAAAAATGAAGTTGCTGGTGCTTGAATGCTGTCGCGTCGTACCGTTGACATCCAGTTTGATCTCGAGTGCATTCGGATCGGCGACCTCTGTGGCTGGGACGAAATGCGAAATCGGTGCTGATGTGTCAAATCCCTTGGCGAGCGTCCAGGGTAGTCCCTTTTTCTTCGCATCGCTCTGGACATCGCGCAGCGTCATGTCCAGGCCGATACCGTATCCGGCAACGTGGTTCAGCGCATTCCCCTTGGAGATATCGTTTCCGCCGCGCCCAATGAGGACGGTCATTTCGACTTCGTGATGAAGATCCCTGGAGATGGATGGAATGCGGATTGTCCCACCTTCGCCGATGATCGCTGTTGCCGGTTTCAGGAAGAATACCGGGGCCTCGGGTACCGCGGCGTTCATCTCTTTTGCATGATTGGCATAGTTCCTGCCGATGCAAAAGATCTTTCTTATCTCAATCGGTTCCGACGAGCCTATGAGGTGTGCAGTCGCCATCGCCTGGAAGTTGATCTCCTTGATAACTGCTACAATATAGTCAAGGCGATTCTTTTTCGCAAGAATAGCTTTTATGAGAGATCCGGGAATTGGTCGTGTGACGCCGGCGCGTCTTCAGCTCAATCGCGAGCTCGGAGATCTCCCGCCGTGCATGACCATGTGCAAGGGCTCCGCCCGCGCGCCAAGAATGTTGTTGTTCACCTGATGAAAAACAAGTATCTTATTTCTTGAGTTTCAGGCGGAACGCATGAAGACATACAAAGATGCGGGTGTCGATATCGAAGCAGGTGAAGAACTTGTGCGACGCATCAAGCGCCGGGTTCGCTCCACCTTCACACCTAATGTCCTGACGGACATTGGAGCTTTCGGCGCATTCTATCGGGCGGACTTCAGGGGAATCCGAAGACCTGTTCTCGTCACCAGCGTTGATGGAGTGGGAACGAAACTGAAGATTGCTTTCGCAATGAATCGTCACGACACTGTAGGGCAGGACCTCGTGAACCACTGTGTTAACGATATCCTCGTCTGCGGCGCAAAACCCCTTTATTTTCTCGACTACTTCGCAACAGGGAAGCTTTTCCCGGCTGTGGCAGCACAGGTTATCGAAGGATTTGTCACCGCGTGCCGGCAGAATGGATGTTCTCTCGTCGGCGGCGAAACAGCCGAAATGCCCGGTTTCTATAACGAAGATGAGTATGATCTCGCAGGTACCATCGTTGGTGTCGTCGATGAGAAACGGTTGATCCGCGGTCAGCGGATCAGGAAGGGGGACATTCTCCTGGCTTTACCGTCGACAGGCCTGCACACAAACGGCTACTCGCTCGCGCGGTCGGTGTTGCTCGAACGATTTCAGCTCGACCAGTACTTCGAAGAGCTTCGAGGCATCCTTGGCGATAGCTTGCTGACGGTTCATCGTTCCTACTACAAGGCGGTCTATCCGCTTCTTCCAAAGTTTGAAATCAAAGGGATGTCCCATATTACCGGCGGCGGACTCGAGGGGAATACAATGAGAATTATTCCCAAAGGATTAAAGCTCTTTGTTGACTGGAATGCCTGGGAACGCCCCTGGATTTTCAAATTGATACAGAAGACAGGCAATGTGCCTGAAGAAGATATGCGGAGGACATTCAACCTTGGTGTTGGTCTGGTCTTGATCGTTTCTCGGGGAGAGGTAGATGGCATTCAGGCCGCCCTGCGCCGGAAGCGGGAACGGTCGTTTGTGGTTGGAGAGATCGTGCGGGCATAGTGGGCGATCGTTGCACAGGTTTGGATTGAAGGAAAGTCTATGCGAACGGAATTTTCTGTCATTCAAATCATTCAATTGATCCTAGCCCCCGCGGTCATGATCAATGCATGCGGCTTGTTGCTGCTGGCAACGAGCAACAAATACTCCAGCGTCTTGAACCGGATCCGGCTGTTGAACGAAGAGAAAAGGAAGCTGTTCAAGAAAGCGGGAGAGAAAAATTTTGAAGAGACGCAGCGCCTCGAGAGCCTTTCGCGCCAGCTGGGACATCTGATACAGAGAGCAATGCTCGTGCGTAATGCCGTCATGTGCTACACCGGGGCCATCGCGCTTTTTATCCTGACATCGTTGCTGATCGGCTTCGGCTTTCTCATCAAGGGGTTTGAGTCCGACTCAGCGGTTATGATCGCGTTTCTGGTGGGAATGATGGCAATTCTCGCCGGCGTTATATTCTCTTTCCTCGATGCAAAACGGGGATACGAGATCGTGCGGTTCGATGTGCTCGTCGATGAATGAGGCAGGAGATGGTTAAGATCCAGGTTGAGGATGGACTGTACCTGAAGAGCGTCGAGTTGAAAGACTCGGAGGATTTGCTCCCTCTTGTCGATGGCAACAGGGCGTACCTCCGTGAGTGGCTCCCGTGGCTTGACATGACGCGCTCGATCGATGAAATGATTTCGTTCATCGACGCGGCCGTCCGCCAACAGGCAGCAGGACTCGGCTTCCAGGCCGGCATTTGGTATCAGAACCAGATCATCGGCGTCATCGGGTATCATCATCTGGAGTGGGCAAATCATTCGACGTGCATTGGATACTGGCTCGCCGAACAGTTTCAGCGGCGCGGAATTATGACAAAGGCATGCCGCACACTTGTGGATTTTGCATTTGATGACTGGCACCTGAACCGGATCGAAATCCGCTGTGCCGTGGGAAACTTGAAAAGCAGGGCGATTCCCGAGCGACTTGGATTCAAATCGGAAGGGATCCTGCGCGAGGCGGAATGGCTTTATGATCACTATGTCGACCATGTCGTCTACGGCACGCTTGCGGAGGAATGGCTCGCTGCCCGAAGTTCGAAAGACGCCCCGCAATCGACGGGGTCCATTCAATCAGCACTCGGAACAACGCATTCATCGTCGTGAAATCATTCGTTATCAACCCTATGTCACCTGAATGGCACGCTCCTGATAATCTCGATTTCCTCACACCGGAGGAAATGCGAGCGCGTTTGATGGAGGCTCAGGAATTCAGCACCCGCGTCAACACCCTCACTGAGTTGTCACTCAAGGTGGATGCAGCCCGGTCCCGGGAAGAAATAGTCCGCATCCTGAAAGAGAATCTCCGGCGGCTCATCGATGGGGAGTGTGCGTTCATCGGTCTGCTCAGCCACAACAAGACGCATTACGTCATCAGCACACTTTCACCGCTGATGGATGCAATCGAGCTCGACCACAAACACTTCTCGGTCGATGTCGGCATGCCTGGATGGTCGATACGGAACAAAGCCGGCATCATGGTCGATATCGATTCCGCTCCCGCATTTCACCCTACACTTGAAGGAGCACTCAAGGATCTCGGTATCCGCTCGCTGATCATCGTGCCGGTGCACACACACGAAGAGATGGTTGGAGCACTCGTGTTTGGATCGTCAAAGCCGAATGCATATGTCGACCCCGACCTCTGGCTTGCAAGGCTTCTGAGCCTGCAGATGGCCATCGCTCTACGGCACACGTCCTTGCTCGAGCGCGCACAGAAACGGGTGGCTCAGATCGGTTTGGTGAACCAGGTCGGCCGAAAGCTGACCTCCACGCTCAATATCGACGAGCTGTTGACCTCCGCATCGGAATCCATCCAGAAAGATTTCCAGTACTTCGATGTGACAATCTTCCTGATCAACCGGGAGGAGCAGGAACTCGTGCTGGCAGCCCATTCAGGCAACTTCATCGATTTTCTCCCCCACGGGTACCGGCAGAAGGTCGGATTGGGAATCGTTGGCTGGGTTGCGGAGCACGGACAATCCGTCCTTGCCAACGATGTCAGCCTTGATACACGGTTCCTCTCCCACCAATATCACAACACGAACTCGGAGCTCGCCCTTCCGATCATCTCGGATGACGAGCTCGTGGGAGTCCTCAACGTCGAGGATACCAAGCTTTACGCGTTTGACGAAACGGATGTGCTCGTTCTTGAAACCCTCTGCGACCAGATAGGGAGTGCCGTCAGGAACGCACGCCTGTTTGAAGAAATAAAGCGAACGAACGAGCGGTTAGTGGAGCTGGATCGACTGAAAACGGACTTTGTCGGGATCGTCTCGCACGATTTTCGCACGCCGCTCTCGACGATCATGCTGGCGGCCAAGTCGCTCCTCCGCAAAGAGGTCAGCGCAGACCGCCTGCGCGAGTACCTGAATATCATTGTTGATCAGGCGGGACGGCTCAGCTTGCTGGCGGAGGATACGCTTTCGATTGCAAAGATCGAGTCAGGGCAGCTCAATTATCAGTTCAAGATCGTCAATGTCGAGACGATCATCCAGGAAGCGGTGTCGATGGTCAAGATCACGACGCGACACACTTTCGGCTCATCAATCGATATGAATTGCGCATATGTGCGCGGTGACCAGAATAAACTGCGCCAGGTACTTCAGAACCTCATCTCCAATGCAGTGAAGTACTCCCCGGGGGGCGGCCGCTTAAGCGTCAGCGTAGTTCCGAGTGCAGAACAGGCAGACGAGATTACCTTCTCCGTCAGCGACGAAGGGCTCGGCGTACCGCCGGAGTACCTCGGCAGACTGTTTCAAAAGTATGCACGTGTGGACACGGGTGAAGCGGGAAAGATCAAAGGAACCGGACTTGGCCTGTGGATCTGCCGCGAGATTATCAAGGCGCACGGCGGGAAGATCTGGGTTGAAAGTGAAGTAGGGAAGGGAAGCAACTTCCGGTTCACACTGAAGCGCGGCACCTGAGTTGAAGTGGTTCTTTGCAGGCTCGTGACACCATGAGCAGAAAAACAAAACCTCCGGAGATTCGTCTGCCGGAGGTTTTTTCTTTTTTATGCTGCTCTCGCGAGGTTCTCGAATTCCTGATCACGAGAATTCGGCGTTCTTACTTCTTGAAGGTGTCGTCCCTGACGCCGGCGTTCACTTGTATGCTCTCGATCGTCATTTCCGAGATCTTCTTTCCTTCGCTTGTCCCAAGAGTCTTAAACGGGAACTGGATGCCGTTCACTGCCCGGTAGTCCGTATAGGTTTCCTCAACCATCGTCGGTCCGGATGGTCCCGATCCACGCGCGGTTTTCTTCAAAACGATTCCGGTCTTCGAATCGACGAAGAAGCGCATCGGATAGTTGGTCGGTACGTACCGCACGAGAATGACATCAGCCGGTTTCCCGTCCACCGCTTCGTCTTTGAGATACTGGACCACGTAGTCGGGTTTCTCATAATTCTGGAGGACGTAGTGGACGTCGCTGATGGCCTCCTTCTGGAATTCCTCGCGTTGTGACCCGGGAAGATCCCGCGTCCCCGTTGGCCCTTTCATCCAGGCGTTCAAGCCGTCGAACACCATCGTCATCTCACCCATCGGTGTCTTGAGTTGTGCCGCCAGCTTGTTTGGACGGACAATCTGCATCTCCACCTCCATCGTGAACTCGCCCATCTGGGTCACCTGAGTCTGTTTCCCCTTGACGACGAGATCTTTGATACCAAGAAGTGTAGGTCCTCCCATTGCAGCGAGTGATTTCTTCAGTATTTCCTTCGCCTTGGCCATCGTCTCGGGTGTCGGATCCGGAATCCTCTCAGGCGGAGGCGGGATGGTGATGTCGATCGCGTTCACGCTGCCGAGTGAGCCCAGCGGCTGATCAAAGTCGGAATCCTTACCAACGACGAGAAGCGCGAGTGATTCAGGCTTCCACCGGTTGCGGACGGCGTTGTTGACGCTCTCTTTTGTGGCATCCTGTATGTCCTTCTGCTGTTTCTGAATGAAGTCTTTCGGATAGCCGTAGTACTCCAGCGCCATGAGCTCGTTGATGATCTTTCCCTTGGTGTCATAGCGGAAGACGAATGAGTTGAGGTACGAATCCTTGGCATACTTCAGCTCGTCGTCGGTGATGCCGTTCTTGATGAAGTTGTCCAGCTCAGTTTCAATCGAGCGAACCATCTTCACCGTCGAGCCTGATTTAGTCGAGCCGCCGAGTTGGAAGGCGCCCGGATAATCGTAGCTCTCTCCCCAGGAGCTGTACACGGAGTAGGCCAGTCCTTGCTCTGATCGAACCTTTTTGAAAAGCCGTGAGGCAGCAGCGCCGCCAAACGCCTGATCGGCAACGTTGAGCGGACCGCTGTCGGGATCATTCAACTTTCCTCCCAGATGGCCGATAAAAATGTTCGATTGGTTGACATCATCCTTCTTGATAAAGTTGACGGTCTTCTTGTCGGCGAGCCGCGGCTCCGGCACAGTGGGGAATGTCACTTCTTTGTGTTCCCAGGAGCCGAACAGGCCTTCGATTTTCGATTTCATGTCGGGCGAGCTGAAGTCTCCCCAGACCGCAATCATCATGTTGTTCGGAACGAAGTACTTCTTGTGGAACTCGATCATATCCTGCTTCGTGATGTTCTCGATGGTCGCGTATTCGGCAATGCGCGCATACGGATGATTGGCCCCGTAGATGAGCTTTTGGAATTCACGGGCGGCAATTGCTCCAACCTGATCGTTGCGGCGGGAGATTGACGAGCGGGCGGCCACCTTGGCGAGCTCAATCTTGTCATCCCGGAACGCAGGATTCTTGAGGAGGTCAGCGAGGATGTTGAGCCCCATGCCGACATCCTCTTTCAGGACAGACATCCGACCACCGCCCGACGTTGTTCCGATATAGGTCTCGACCGAAGCTCCGACTTTTTCGAGCATCTCATCGAGCTCGTCGCCAGTTTTGGTGGTCGTGCCTCCGGTCCGCATAACTTGTCCTGTCACGGATGCGAGGCCAATCTTGTCCGCCGGTTCGTACCGTGAACCGGTCCGAACCAGTGCTGCTGCCTCGATGAGAGGGAGGGTATGGTCTTCCAGAAGAAAAACAGTCATGCCGTTGGCGAGCTGGAAGCGAAGAGGCTCCGGAATCTGCACCTGGCGTAACGGGGGGTACTTGAGGTTCTTATAATGCTGCGGCTTTGTGCTCGTCTGCGCGGAGCCAATGAGCACGAACCCGATCGTAAGAACAAAAATGGCGAACGTTCGAGAGGTTTTCATGGTCATTGCTCCTTATTCAGCGGCTCGATGGTGCCGATGGTGCGATTCGAATTCACGAATACCTTGTTAGCGACGCGCTTGATGTCGGCTATGGTCACCGCGTTGATTTCATCGAGCTGCTTGAAGAGCTTTCGCCAGTCGCCGGTGATCACCTGGTAGAACGTCAGCTGACCGGCCATCCCTGCGTTGTCTGCCAGCGACCTGATAAGGTTTGCCCGTGCGCGTGTCTTCACTGCCTGAAGCTCATCGTCGGTCACCGATTCCTTTTTGAGCTTCTCAATTTCGTCATTGATGGCGGCCAGACATTCTTCGTTCGTCTTCCCTTGAGCGGGGAAGGCGTAGAACGCAAACAGGTTGGGATATTTCTGTCCGGGGAAACCGGAGAATCCTGCGGCCTGGATCGCAAGTTTCTTGTCTCGGACAAGCGATTTATAGAGTCTTGATGTGCGCCCTGAGCTCATGACATCCTCGATAGCATCAAAGACGGCGGCGTCAGGGTCGCGTGCCGATCCTTTCTTGTAACCCAGAAGGAGAAGGCGCTGGGATTCCTCGCGCAGCGTCACTGATCGTTCGCTCTGTTGTTCGGGTTCCACTGTGCGGACATCGGGAGGCGGTGTCCCCGCCGGAAGTCTGCCAAAGTACAGTTCGGCCAGACGGATGGTTTCTTTCGGATCGACATCGCCGACAATGGCGATGACCATGTTGGAGGGAATGTAGTACTTTTTGAAAAATGCGATCGCCTCGTCACACGTAATGCCCTGGAGGTCCGACATATGGCCGATGACAGGCTCCTTGTAGGGGTGTGACTTGTAGGCCACTGCCAGGAATTCCTCGACGAGTTTCCCGATCGGATTGCTTTCCGTCCGCATCCTACGCTCTTCCATCACGACATCTTTCTCTTTGTAGAAGTCACGGATGACCGGATCGAAGAACCGCGATGACTCGAGTGTGAACCAGAGCTCGAGTTTGTTGGAGGGCAGGCTGAAATAGTACTGTGTCGCGTCGGCGCCTGTCCCCGCGTTCAGCCCGACACCTCCTTGCTGCTCAATGATTTTGTCGAATTCACCGTTTTCGACAAGATTCGATGCTGACTCCTGTGATTGTTCGAATGCCGCCCGGAGTTCTTTGAGCTTTGTTGAGTCCGCTCCAGCTCCCTTCCTGATCTCTGCTCTCCATGCCGTCCACGCTTTGTCCAAAGCCTCGAGGGCGGGTTTTTCCTTCTTGTAGTCTTTTGTCCCGAGGTCGGACGTCCCTTTGAACGCGAGATGCTCAAAAATGTGAGCAAGACCCGTGATGCCGCGGCTCTCGTTGACTGCCCCGACGTTGACATAGGTGTGGAATGAAACGACAGGGGCGTCGTGCCGGGGCAGGATGAGGAACTTCAGCCCGTTTTTCAGCGTGTGCTCGACGACCTGGTTCTGGACAGCCTTAAAGCCATCCTGTGTGAAGAGCAACGATGGAGCGAGGGCACAAGCAAGCAGAAACAGAGCGTATCGTCTACGCATGCGTAGTACTCCCCAAATGGATGATGATTACTTCGGTTGTTTGGCTTTGCGATGTTCGAGGTCGTTGTGGACCTTCGTCTGGAACTGACTGAAGATTTCCTGTGACTGTGCGAGGGCTTTCAGCCGATCGGAGAATTCTTCTTTTGTCAACCCGTTTCTTGACAGAATGGATTGCACTTCCTTCTGGTATGTGGCTGAATCGAGTGTCGGCCGGGGAGACTTGAGATCCTCGCTCAGCATCAACAATTCAGCGCTCACGGGGACAAGTTTTTCATCTGCAGGGGTGAGGTCGTGCTGCTGTTGGGAGCAACCGAGCTGCACCACGAGAAGCGTGATCGAGAAAAGCAGGCGAGAATTCATGGGATGCATTGGCACCTAAAGTAGCAAATCGAACTGAAGGATGCAAGGCGCTGCCATCTTGCAATCAGATGGGGCATGACGTATATTGCAGAGGCTTCACCAGAGCACGACGTTCGAATCCCGAAGCGTATCTGATCATTGGACTAATTACTCCCAGGGGGATCTATGACTGAAGCATCGAAAACCATCCTCGTTAACACGGTCAAAGAGTGGCAAAAATTCGCGACCGAACGCGACAAGTTCTCGGCAATTGCGCACGAAGTGGCTGACCTCGCCCGCAAATGTGTCTTCGAAAGCATCGCCTTTCTGAAAACGCAGAATATTGAAGCGGAGGCTGAATCGCCCGAGACCATGACGATCATGAAGACGGCGGTCCATGTCGATCCGCTCATCGAAGCAAACTTCCCGAATGTCAAAGCCAGCGTCATGATGAAATGCGCCGGAGCAGCGCGCCAGATCGTTATCAACCCGAACATGACGGTCTCTGCCGGCGGCACTCCGGTCGCCTATGAAGCGTTGAAGAAGGGAATACCAGCCTCGTTCGAAGCGAACGCCGCGGACTTTGTGCGGGATGCGTTCCTGTTCATTGCCAGAACCGGTGGAAAAGAACAGGCCACCTAAGAATTGTCGATTGTCGATTTCCGATTGTCGATTGAAAGATAAGAAGAATGGATTCCGGAGAGTTGCGATCCAGGACGAAGGCTTTGGCCGTAGGGGTGATTCGATTCGTTGAAGGGTCAGCCAGAAACCCTGCCTCGGATGTCATAGGTAAGCAGCTTATACGTTCTGCGACATCTGTCGCGGCAAATTATCGCGCCGCGTGTCGTGCTCGGTTAAAGGCTGACTTCGCGAACAAGATGGGAGTCATTGAAGAAGAGGCGGATGAAACCCTTTTCTGGCTCGAGATGTTAATCGAGTGCAAGAAGGCTAAGTCTGAAGATCTGAAATCGATGATGGATGAAGCGGACCAACTTCTACGAATCTTCGCCCCCTCGAGGATGACGGCCAAAACAAATGTGTCGGCGAAGTAATTGGACAGGCCTTTCTGATTGCTGAGGTTCATGAGTTGCCTCCGGTTTACCGCAATCGACAATCATCAATCTCAAATCGAAAATTACAAAGATGCCGTACCGTCTTACTTCTGAGTACAAGCCCAGCGGCGACCAACCCGAGGCCATCAGGCAACTCGTGGAGGGCGTTGTGCGCGGGGACCGGTACCAGACGCTCCTCGGCGTGACGGGAAGTGGCAAGACGTTCACGATGTCCAACGTCATCGAGCACATCAACAAACCCGTGCTCGTGATGTCGCACAACAAAACCCTGGCAGCGCAGCTCTTCGCAGAATTCAGGAGCTTCTTCCCAAAGAACCGGGTGGAATTCTTCATCAGCTACTACGACTACTACCAGCCGGAAGCCTACGTTCCTTCGACAGATACCTACATCGCCAAAGATTCCTCCGTCAACGATGAAATCGACCGGCTCCGGCTGCATGCGACGAGCTCGCTCCTGAGCGGCGATCCGAATGTGATCGTTGTTGCCTCCGTGAGTTGTATCTACGGTATCGGTGCGCCCGAGGAGTGGCTCTCGCAGACACTGCCCCTGCGCAAGGGACAAAAGATCGCTCGCAATGACGTTCTGAAAAAACTGCTCGACATGTTGTACACACGCAATGACTACGAATTCACACGGGGATCGTTTCGCGTGCGGGGAGATGTTGTCGAGGTGATTCCAGGGTACGAGAACGAAGAGGCGATTCGCATCGAGTTCTTCGGCGATGAGATCGAGCGGTTGTCGTACATACAGAAAACTGATGGAAAGATTTTGGCGGAGACCGAATTCGAGATCGTGTATCCGGCAAAACAGTTTGTCACGACGCGTCCGAGCATCGAGCGGGCGCTGAAGACGATCGATGTAGAACTTCGCGAGCGGTTGGCTGAGCTGCGTGACATGGGAAAGCTCCTGGAGGCCCAGCGGCTCGAGCAGCGGACGCGGTTCGATATGGAGATGATGAGAGAGATCGGGCACTGCTCCGGCATCGAGAATTACTCACGTCATCTCGCCGGTCGACCCCCGGGATCACGTCCGTATTGCCTCCTCGACTATTTCCCTGAAGATTTTCTCACGATCATCGACGAATCGCATGTCACCGTTCCGCAGATCCGGGGGATGTGTGCCGGCGACCGCTCGCGGAAGGAGACGCTTGTGCAGTATGGATTCCGGCTTCCGTCTGCGCTCGACAATCGTCCATTGACGTTCGATGAATGGAGCGCAATGATGAAGCAAATTGTCTTCGTGAGCGCGACTCCGGGCGACTATGAGCTGCAAGTGAGCAAAGGGGTGTTTGTCGAGCAAGTCATTCGTCCGACCGGCTTGATCGATCCCGAGGTGGAAATAAGGCCGAGCAAACACCAGATCGACGACCTGATTGCCGAGATACGCACACGCTCCGCCCGGAAGGAACGCGTCCTGGTGACGACCCTGACGAAGAGGATGGCGGAAGACCTGACGGAGTATCTTCTGAACATCTCCATCAAGGTTCGGTACATCCATTCGGAAGTTGACGCGTTGGAACGCGTTGAGATTCTGCGCGACCTCAGGCTTGGCGACTTCGATGTGTTGGTCGGTGTGAACCTGCTGCGCGAGGGACTTGATTTGCCGGAAGTCTCTCTCGTTGCGATTATCGATGCGGACAAGGAAGGATTCCTTCGCTCAGACCGTTCTCTGATCCAGACTGCTGGCAGGACTGCCCGGAATGTGAACGGGAAAGTCATTCTGTATGCGGATACGCAGACCGGATCGATGCAGCGCATGATGGAAGAGACAACCCGACGACGGAAGAAGCAAGTGGAATACAACGTGGTCAATAACATCACACCGGTGACGATCTACAAATCCGTTGAGGAAGTGCTTGCCGCCACGGCTATCGCCGATGTTGCCGCTCAACGCACTGCACGCCGCGAAGGAGCCAAACCGGCGACCGTTTCAGACAGCGTGGTGAAGTACCTGAACGAGGATCAGAGGAAAGACCTGCTCGTGGAGCTCAAAGAGGAAATGCGAAGAGCTGCGAAAGACCTGGAATTCGAACGCGCTGCGGAACTGCGTGATCAGATTGAGAGACTGGAGAAGAAGTGAATAGTGAACCGAAAGAACTCTGAACTTGAAACTTTAAACTTGAAACTCTAAACTCTAAACTCAAAACTCGAAACTCAAAACCCAAAACTCGAAACCGCAGCTCCCCACAGTAAATCCCTCGCTTTAGCCTCGTTTCACCGGAATCTCTCCGATCGTTATGGCGTCTGCCGTCAAAGATACACTACAGAGTCTTCTCGACTCCATCCTCGATTTCATCTACCCGCCGCTTTGCATATCCTGTGGCCGATTGCTCGACTCGAGCCGGAAGCACGTTTGTCCTGAGTGTTGGTCGGCGATCAAGCCAGTCACACCTGACTTGTCGCTATACCTGGAAACCAGAAACAAGCTTCTTTCCTCCGGAGTGATAGACGAGCTTATCTCGCTTTTCGTTTTTGAAAAGGAAGGTCCGTTCCAAAAGATCGCGCATGCTCTCAAGTATTCAGGGGTTCAGCAGCTGGGACTCGACCTTGGACGGCGACTCGGATCTCTCATTCGAGCTGAAGGAATTTCTGCTGATATCCTTGTCCCTGTTCCCCTGCACAAGAGGAAGCTCCGCGAGCGCGGCTTCAACCAATCGTTGCTCATTGCGCGTGGGGTTTCTGAGGTGACAGGAATCCCGGTTCGAGCGGATCTGGTGCATCGGTACAAATGGACGGAGACACAAACTGCTCTCTCAAAAGAAGAAAGAAAGCAGAACGTAGAGGACGCGTTCAAGTGTGGGGAATCAGAGATCGGAAGGTTGTGCGTCATCGTTGTCGATGATGTCATTACTACCGGCGCCACAATTGGGGCTGTTGCAGTGGCACTCAAATCATCAGGAGCGAAATCGGTTATCGCAATCTCGGCGGCACTTGCCGAATAAGCACGGGCGTGATTCCCACTTATGCGAACGAGGGTATTGACAATGGATGATGGAAGGATATATTTAAATTGATAGACGAAGGTGTCTTGTTCACCTTTTGCAGGGGATAATATGAAACAATACGCCCGCACAATCCTCGTCGCTCTCCTTGTCAATCTTCTCGCGCACTTCTCGGCAAACTCTCAACCGATTCTCAAAAGCGTGGATGGCGTGTCGCTGAAGCTGGGACTCGCGAGTGCTCAGTCGATTGTGCGTTACGGCAGCGTCGACATCAACAATCTCTGGCTGCACGTTGCCAACGATGGGAGACATGACACGATCATGGGTTCCGGAATGACATATCCTTACTATGAAGGCGGTCTCCTTTATGGAGATAACCTTGTCTGGTCTGGAAAAGTCATCGACGGGCGATTTCCGGAGATCCGTACAGGTGGGGGAACGTACCTACCTGGGGTGCGACCAGGAATTATTGTTAGTAAGGGAGTCGCTGAGGATCCGCAGTCAGAGTCCGTTCGAGTCTTTCGGTTCAGACCCGACTACCTGACCGGCGATCTCACCTTGGACGCAGCTGCTTCGAACGAGGCCAGCGTCTCAAAGGTCACTCCCGAAATGACGAGTACGGTACGCGAGAGCTACAAGAAAGATCTTTCAGAGTGGCCGTGGAAAAAGGGGGCGCCCTTCATCGATAGGAATCATAATGGAGTGATGGATCCTGGTGAGAATCCTGGGCTCCAGAATTCTAGTCAGGTTTTGTGGTACTCATACAATGATCTCGATGAGGCTGTCTGCAATTCCTTTGGAGGCTGCCCGTCGATTGGGCTCGAGGTTCAGGCAACATTGTGGGCTTACAAGGGCGCGGCAAATCTCGATGATGTCATTTTCAAGCGATATCGTATCATTTACAAAGGGACTTCGCTAACTTCGTCCGCTGCAAGAATCGATAGCATGTTTCTGACGCAGTGGTTTGATCCCGACATTGGCAGTTCGGGGAACGACTTGGGAGGGTGTGATTCGCTCCTGGACTTGGGGTACGCGTACAATGGAACGTACAACGGAAATGATCAGGATGTCGTATACAGTGCGCTCGGTTTGCCTACACCGGGTGTCGGGTACATAATCCTACAAGGTCCTCTTGTCCCAGGAAGCGGCGGTGAATCGGCAGTGTTTAACTTTGCCAGTCGTACAGGCTTTAAGAATCTTTCCATGTCTTCCTGTTGTGTTCATATGACAGGTCTCGGGGATGGGATCAATGAGTATTGGGGAGTCCGAAACTACTTTTACTGGAATATTGCGAGAGGGTTTCAGCCAGCGCTGTCCGGTACAGGCAAGGATACGGTCTACTCATTCACTCCATGGCTCGATAATCAAAAGAACCCTTCCAAATTTATGTACTATGGAGATCCGGAGTCGCGGACGGGCTGGATCGCCTCCCGGCCAACTTACTTCTGGGGGAATAATAGTCAAGACTTCGCGGGCGGGGATGCGCGACTCTATATGAACATGGGACCGTTCACGATGGCGTTGGGAGATACACAGGAGGTTGTAGTAGCAATCATCGCAAGTCCAGCTCCCACATCGGCCGAAAATGCAACCTGGCTGAAGAATCGTGCCAAGTATGTTCGAGCCATCTATCCAAACCTCGGGGATTATGTCGCTGCATTCGTGACAAGCGTTTCACAAAACTCGAACGTCCCCCAGGAATTCGCACTGGAACAGAATTTCCCAAATCCCTTCAATCCTACTACACAGATCAGATTCACAAACCCGCAAGCAGGACAAGTGAAGCTCTCGATCTTTGATCTGTTGGGTCGAGAGGTCAAGGTCCTCTATCAGGGCACTCCCAACGCCGGGGAGCATACTCTCACTTGGGATAGTCGCAACGCATCAGGTGAAGCTATGCCGAGCGGTGTGTACTTCTGCCGGCTGACCCAAGGAGACCGCCAGATCACACGAAAGATGCTTTTGATTCGCTGATCCTCAGCGTGCCTTAACTGCCCGCGGTACTCCAATCCGAAGTTCCTTGGCGGGGCGATTCAAGAATCGCCCCGCCTGGTGCACGCACAGTTGTCGATGACGTCGTCATGACGGAATCGACTATCGCTTCGTGTGCCTATGTACGAAAGAAAGCGGAAGCGCAGAATATACGCGTGGCTTCGGAGGGGAGAGATATACTGGGAACAAAGAAGGGGTTGTGCACAGAATCATGCAAAGCAGTCCTAGGAGAAAAAACAGTCTACGCTTGAGTGGATACGACTATTCTCAACGCGGGGCATACTTTGTGACAATGTGCACGAAGGATCGGGAGCACTTGTTCGGCAAGATCGAAAACGGAATGATGCAACTGACTGAGGCTGGTGAAATAGCATCGGAGTGCTGGAAGGAAATTCCTGAGCATTTTCCGAACACGAAGCTGGATGAATTCATTGTAATGCCCGATCATCTGCACGGTATTATTTTGATAGACGGCCAGAGGGAACTGATGAAAGGGTTTGTTCTTGGCGGGGCGATTCAAGAATCGCCCCGACTGGATAGAGATGATCCAGTGTGGCGTCGCAGGATGCTCTTGCCAAAAATCATCGGACGATTCAAACAGAACTCAGCTAAACAGATTAACATTTTGCGTAACTCTCCGGGCCTGCCAGTCTGGCAACGTGGCTACCACGACCGCATCATCCGAGACGCAGATTCATTCTCACGTATCCGGCAGTACATTCCTGCAAATCCGTCCCGTTGGACACCACCCTAGCTCTTTGTCTATAATCAACGACTCCATTTTTGTCGGAACCCCCATTTCTTGACTATCACCCCATTTTTCGGTAAGTTTTTAGGCCTCTTTTGGGGCACTTCCTATCAGCGAATGGCAAGTTTCTAACATCTTTGGAGGTATCCTATGGCAGTCAAAGTTGGCATTAACGGCTTTGGGCGAATCGGTCGTCAGGTGCTCAAAGCAATCCGGGACAAATAC